>Ga0209169_10001466_pt1 | contig 14416 bp, 11 predicted proteins | sample HubBroMetageWRM4_FD_188346 | JGI IMG/M metagenome (GOLD analysis project Ga0209169, IMG submission 188346) | Warmed soil microbial communities from the Hubbard Brook experimental Forest, New Hampshire - Hubbard Brook CCASE Soil Metagenome WRM 4... | ecosystem: Environmental > Terrestrial > Soil... | reverse complement strand
AGACGGTCCGCTTCTCGCCTTCCTTGGTCTCATACGACCGCTGGCGCAGCCGCCCCGACACGATCACCCGCATCCCGCGCTGCAGGCTCTCCGCCACGTTCTCCGCCGCCTGCCGCCACACATTGCAGGTCAGGAACAGGCTGTCGCCGTCCTTCCACTCACCCGTCGCGTTATCGCGGAACCTCGGCGTCGACGCCACCCGGAACCGCGCGACCGGCTGCCCCGCCGGGGTGAACCGCAACTCCGGATCATCGACCAGGTTCCCCGCGATCGTGATCTGGGTATCGCCTGCTGCCATCGGGGTACTCCGCTCAGTGGTGATGCTCGGGCCGCGTGACCTTGGTCCGCAGTATGGCCTCGTTCAGGTTCAGCTGGCGGTCGAGCTCCAGCACGGTGTCCGGCTCAGCGGTCACGTCCACGACCGCGTAGAAGCCCTCTGGCTTCTTCTCGATCGGGTAGGCAAGACGGCGCTTGCCCCAGATGTCCACCTTGTCAACCTTGCCACCGCGGCCGGTCACGACCTTGAGGAACTGGTCAAGTGACGGCTGGACGGTACGCTCCTCGAGGTTGGGGTCGAGGATGATCATTATCTCGTAGTGGCGCATGAGCGTCCGAAGCCTCCTCTGGACTGATGCGGCCACGGTCTTTCCGTGGCAGGAGGTGTCGCGGTCACGAGCCGGCACAGGTAGCCGGCCGGGTCGTCCGCAGCTCCGTTAGCCTACCGCAAGGCACGCAGTGAACTGGACGGAAGCACGGTAACCGAACCGGGATGCGGTGGATTCCCGGGCGGTGCACGCGGGAAAACTGTCCGGTGGCACCATAGGTCTGGAACAGACTCCAGGAGGTGGTCATCGTGGCAGGCACGCTGCATAGCGGCCCGCGTTCGCGCATCTTCAGCTCGGACGGGCGGCCGCACCCGGTGGAGAACGCACTGACCATCTTCACGCTGGTGGCCGGCCTGGTGTCGTTCGTGCTCGGCCTGGTCGTGCGGAACGCGCACACCAGCCCTGCCGTACACATCATCGCCACCGCCACCGGCCTGGCCGCGATGCTTCTGGGCCTGTACCTGCAGATGGTCTCGTCCACCCGCCAACAGCGGGTGCTCATCGTGGCCGGCATCATCGCCGGCTTCGTCGGCTTGGCCATCGGCCTGAGCAGAGGCGGCTTCATCGGCTGAGCCCAGATCCGGCCGGGCACAGATCCGGCCGGGCACGGGCTAGGCTCGGATCCCTCCACGAGCCAAAGGGCGCCGGCGCCGACTGGACTGACGAGCGACGAAGGAGCGAGGAGGGAAGGAGGCGCCTCAAAAGGCGCCCGGAGGCGAGTGGAGATAGAGCAGTGCGCATCGGAGGCCATTTTCACGTACCTGACCCGCTGGCCGAGGCGACCGCCTGCGGGGCGGACGCGGCCCAGTTCTTCCTCGGCGATCCGCAGGGCTGGAAGGGCCCGGTGATACCCGGCGGGGACCCGGCCGCCGTCAGGGACGCCTACGCGGCCGCCGGGGTGGACATCTACATCCACGCGCCGTACGTCATCAACGTGGCGACCAGCAACAACCGGATCAGGATCCCCAGCAGGAAGCTGCTCGACCAGCAGCTCAAGGCGGCCGCGTCGGTCGGGGCCAAGGGGCTGATCGTGCACGGCGGGCACGTGAACGCGGGGGTGCCGTTCGAGGACGGCCTGGAGAACTGGCGCAAGGCGGTGGAGCGGATCGAGCGGCCGCTGCCGATGCTGATCGAGAACACCGCCGGCGGCGACGGGGCCATGGCCAGGTCGCTGGACGCGATCGGCCGGCTGTGGGAGGCGGTGGCAGGCGCGGCGGGCGATGGCGGCGACGTCGGGTTCTGCCTGGACACCTGCCACGCCAACTCGGCCGGGATCGAGCTCGCCGACGCGGTCGACCGGATCAAGGCCATCACCGGCCGGATCGACCTGGTGCACTGCAACAATTCACGCGATGAGTTCGGCTCCGGCCGGGACAGGCACGCGAACATCACGTCGGGGACGATCGACCCGGCGCTGCTGCTCGGCGTCGTCCGGGCGGCCGGCGCGACCGCGATCTGCGAGACGCCAGAGGAGAACGGCGGCCTCGCCGCCGACATCAGCTGGCTGAAACAGCACCTGCGCGGCTAGCCCGCCGGGGCAAGCGGATCCTGAACCGGTCTTCGGCCTGGTCAAGAACACCACCGGCCGGATCATCGGAACCGCGGACACGAACCACGTCCCGTTCCGGATAAATAATGTCTGAAACCACATAGGCGGCGAGCAGGGCTACGGTGAGGAACCTGGCAAGCAGGAGCGCGAAGTACCAGCCGGTACTGATGCCCTGATAGCCGGTGAACGTATAGCCGTCGGTACGGTACACGAACAGCAGGTAGCCCCAGATGCCGAAGAAGTAGCCGACCTCGGCGGCCTGCCACAGCACGTACGGCCAGAACCGGGGGCGGGCGAGCACCGCAAGCGGCACCAGCCAGATGACGTACTGCGGTGACCACACCTTGTTCGTCATCAGGAACGCGGCCAGCACCAGGAAGCACAGCTGCGGCAGCCGGGGACGGCGCGGGGCGGCCAGCGCGAGCAGCGCGATCGCGGCGAGGGCGACGGCGAAGAAGGCCGCCGACATCAAGTTGAGCTGGCCGAGCTGGTAGTTGCCGAGGACGGGCACGTTGTAGTGCTCGAACAGGTACCAGATCGAGCCCCAGTCCGCGCCGCGTTGCTTGCTGAACACGTAGAACCAGGCCCAGCCGGACGGGGCGACGATCATTACAGGCAGGTCGACGGCCAGCCAGGCGAGCACGCCCGCGGCCAGCGTCTTGCCGAACTCACGCATCTTTCCCGCCCGCAGGCACAGCAGCAGCAGCGGGCCGAAGACCACCAGCGGGTAGAACTTCGCCGCCACCCCGAGGCCGAGCCACACCCCCGCCCACACGCTGCGGCGGGACGCCCACGCGGCGATGCCGAGCGCGGTCAGCGCCATCGCGATCAGGTCCCAGTTGACGAACGCCGCCAGGATCAGCGCCGGGGACAGCGCGACCATCAGCGCCTGCCAGCGCCGGCCTGGGCCGGCCGCCCGCGCGGTCGCGAGCACGCCGACCAGCGCGCAGACAGCGAGCAGCACGACGGTGACGTCGAAGAACTCCCGCCCCCTTGTCGCCGGGTTGACGTTCCGCACCAGCCACGCGGCGACCTGCATGGCGCCGCCGATCAGCACCGGGTACTCGACCTTGTGGCCGGTGTAGGGAACCTTCCCGGCCGAAAGTCCCTCGGTGTAGTACAGCGGGTAGATGTCGGTGTAACAGCTGTCCTGGAATTGCTTGGCGTAGTAGTTCCAGGCACCGGAGCGGCACGGCGCCTTCTCCGCGAACGCGAGCACCATGCTGAGCACAGAGGCCGTGACGAGCACGCTGGTGGCGCCGAGGGAAACAGCGAAGGCGGGACCGGCGCGGCGGCCGTCTAGCCGCGCGTCCGTCGACCCAGGGGCGTCGTCCACCCTCATTATCTAACCGCGCCTGCGACCCCGTTTGCGCGTCCGCCGCCTGACCCACAGGCACGTCGCGGGCAGCGCGGTGATGCCGCCGCCGGCCGCGGCGCCGACCGCCGTGGCGTTCACGTCCTGGGTGCCGCCCTGGCCGGGGCCAACCGGGAGGGTGGAGGTGGCGGTGGCGGTGGGGGCGGGGTTGGGGTTGGGCTGGCAGGTCACGACCTTTGGATCGCAGCTGTAGGTCGGCCACGGATAGGGGTTCGGCTGGCCGCTCGGCTGGCCCGTCGGGTTGCCGGTCGGGTTGCCCTTCTTCTTGGGCTTCGCATGGTGCCGCAGGTTCGGCGGCACCAGGTTCACCGGGGTGCCGGTGAACACCACCGGGTTGAACTGCTCGACCCCCATCGGGACGAACACGTTCTCGGCGAACGTGTGCCAGATCGTGGCCGGCCAGGTGCCGCCGAAGCCGCCCTGCGAGGCGCCGCCGAGGCCGTTGAGCGACTGCTTGCCCTTGCCCTGCTCGTTGGTGAACAACGCGACCGCCAGGGCCTGCTGGGGGATGGCGCCGATGAAGAACGCCGACTGGGCGGTGTTCGTGGTGCCGGTCTTGGCGATGATCTCCTGGCCGTTGCTCATCGCGGCGATCGTCGCGGTGCCGAAGGAGGTGGTATCGGACATCGCGTACTGGAGCTGGGTGGCTTCTTCCTCGTTGAGCTGCTGGTTGTTCGCGTTGAACACCTGGCGGGTGGTGATATCGAGGGGGGTCGACACGCCGTTCCTGGTGATCGAGGTGATCACGTGGGCGTCGTGGTAGATCCCGTAGTTGTCGATGGTCGCCAGCATCGTCGCCTGCTCGGCGACGGTCAGCGACGCCTGGCCCAGCGCGATGCCCGACTCGTTGCTCATCGCGGAGAGCCCGGAGTCGACGGTGTCCACGCCGAACAGTCCCGCCATGTTCACCACGTTCGCGCCGTTCGGGCCGGCCACGTAGTGCCAGAGGTCGGCGTACGCGGTGTTGATCGACTCCGCCATGGCCATCTGCGGCGTGAACGGCCCGTTCTCGCCCGCGTCGTCATTGGGGACCCCGTACCAGCCGTTCTGGCACTGCAGATCCAAGTTGACCGGGTTCACCGTGGCCGTGACCGGGTACGTGTCTGGCTGGCCGTCCGGCGGGATGCAGAGGTTGTCGTAGCCGTCCAGCGTGCTCGTCTGCACGTTCATGCCCTGCTTGACGGCCGTCGCCAGGATGTAGGGCTTGAACGAGGAGCCGACCTGCTCCCGGTTGTACACCGCCATGTTGACCTGGCAGTCGATCTTCTTGCACTCCTTGGCGGTGATCGTCTTCCCGACCCCGTTGTACTTCCAGCCGGGGAACCCGGGCCCCGGGTACAGCGCCTCGATCTCGCCGTTCGACGGGTTCTCGAGCACCGCGCCCACGTGCATGTAGTACTGCAGCGGGTCGGCGCTGTCGTTGATCGTCGCCTCGTTCGAGATGACCGCGTCGTACAGCTGCTTCATCTGCGCATCGTTGATGCTGGTGTGAATGACGTAGCCGCCGTCGTCGATATCCGACTGGCTGAAGTGGTAGACGTCCTCCAGCTCGTTCTTGACCATGTCAAGGACGTAGGGGTCCCAGACGTCCTTGCCGAAGGTCTGCGGGATGTAGTCGTGCAGCGCGGGGAACTTCATCGCCGCGGCCTGCTGCGCGGTCAGGTCGCCCATCTGCACCATGCCGCCGAGCACGTAGTGCCAGCGCGCCACGAGCTCGGCGTGGTACTGCTGCAGCGGGTAGGTGCTCGGCTGCTGGATGATGGCGGCGATCACCGCGGCCTGCGCCGTGGTCAGCTTGGTGGCCAGCTCATTCGGCGGGATGTCGAAGTAGGTCTGCGCCGCGGCGCCGACCCCGTAGGCGCCGTCACCGAGGAAGATCGTGTTCAGGAAGTTGGTGAGGATCCACTGCTTGGATTTCTCCTTGCCCACCTTGAGCGAGACGAAGATCTCCTTGATCTTGCGGCTGAGCGTCTGCTGGGTGCCGATGCCGACGTAGTAGTTCCTGACGAACTCCTGGGTGATGGTGGAGCCGCCCTGCACCGAGCCGTCGCCGCCCATCAGGTCCTCGTAGGAGGCCCGCATGATGCCCTCGGGCGAGATGCCGCCCTCGTTGTAGAAGTTCCTGTCCTCGGCGGCGAGGACGGCGTCGACGAGGTTCTGCGGCATCTGGCTCAGCGACATCTGCTGGCGGTCGGTGGTGCCGAACCGGCCGATCAGGGTGCCGTCGGACGAATAGACCACGGACTGCGCGTAGCTGGTGGCCTCCATCGCCTCGGTGGGAACCGGCGTCTCCTCGTAGGTCACGGCGATCAGGATGGCGCCGAGCACGATGAACGCGCCGACGATCCCGGCAAGCACGCCGAACGCCTTGCGCAGCGTCCAGTGCCGCCACCAGCTGCCCTTGATCTTGACCTTGGGCGTACGGGGGCCGCCGGGGCCGCGAGGCCCGCCAGGGCCGGGAGGGCCGCCGGGGCCGCCGGGTCCGGATGGCGCGCGGTGGCCGCGTTGCCGTCGCGGCCGGCCAGGCAAGCCCGGCTGGCCGGGCAGGCCCGGCTGGCCAGGGAGCAGCGGGACGTTCCGGTACGGTCCGTCGGGGAGCAGCGGGGCGCTGGGCCCCAGCGTGTCTGGTTCCCTGGTCAGCCGGCCGGTGCCGCCGATGTCGCCGGTGTGGCCCTCTGGGGCTGCCGGGCTGCGGAAGCCCTGGGTATCGAAGCCTTCCTCGCCGTAGCCGAGGTCATAGTCGATGGTGGCGCCGGGCACCCGGGGCGCCCTGTAGCCAGCGGCCCCCGGGCGGCCGTTACCCGTGTCGCGATGCCGAACGTCAAAGTCATCAGCTCTGCTGCTCACGCGTCCTCGCGGTGGTTTGGAAGCCGCGGCTAAGCGGATGCGGCTTCTACCCGGACGGCGGGCCTGTTGTATTCCAGGGAAACCCGCCGGCTCACACGTTACCTCCTGGATCCCGTGCTTACTGGCTGGTCCGCGCACGCCGTCTGCGGCGTACGGCAGGCTCGCCAGTACCGAGAACGTAAGACGAAGCAAGGTGGTTCCACCCGCAACTCTGACAGACCTCGACCACATAGACCCGGAATTCGCCGTATTCGGCGGCCATCTCGGCGAGTTCGCGCGATTGCTTGACCCGTCCCTCGTACTGCCCGAGCTCGTCGCCGTACACGTAGGTGACGTGGGTCAGCATGGATTTCCTGCAGATCGGGCAGCGGGTCTGGGTCGGCTCACCGTGGAACTTCGCGGCCCTGAGCAGGTAGGGATGGGCATCGCAGACATCGGTAACCGTCGTACGCCCGGAGTACACGGACGCGAGGGTGGCCCGGCGGGCGAGCCCGTAGTCCACGACGGAACGCCTTGACGTCATGTTCGCCAGCGTACGTCGGAACGGGCCGTGCGCCGAGCCCCAAGATCACGGACTTGCGGCGGCGGGCATGACGACGTATCGTCTGTATATATCGGTGCGATACATCGAGATGATCTAACGGTCAGAACTATCATCCTGACACATCGCAGGGATATATAGCAGACAGACAGAATATTCCGTACCCGGATTAACCGGATGTAGCCACCAATTGGGGGCAGCGTGGGGCGTAATCGCTCCGGCGTACTCGAGCTTGCCGTACTCGGGTCGCTGCACGAAACGCCGATGCACGGCTATGAGCTGCGCAAGCGGCTGTACACCGTGCTCGGCGCCTTCCGTGCGCTCTCCTACGGGTCGCTGTACCCGTGCCTGCAGGAGCTTCTCGCCGACGGGCTGATCGTAGAGGAGCACGACCAGGCCGAGCCTGCCAGCCCGGCCGGGACCGCTCCGGCCGCGCGCTCGCGCCCGGGACGCCGGTCGAAGAAGGTGTACCGGCTGACCGCGGACGGCAAGGAGAGGCTGCAGGAACTCCTCCGCGAGGGCGGCCCCGCGGCCTGGGAAGACGACGGGTTCGGCGTTCATTTCGCGTTCTTCGGGCAGACCAGGGCCGACGTGCGGCTGCGGATCCTTGAGGGCCGCCGCAGCCGGCTCGAGGAGCGCATGGAGGCCATCAGGGCGGCCTTCACGCGCACCAGGGAGCGTGTCGACCGCTACACCCTGGAACTGCATAGGCATGGCCTGGAATCAGTGGAGCGGGAAGTCCGATGGCTGAACGAGCTGATCGCATCCGAGCGTGAGGCCGGAGCAGCCGGGACAGCCGGAGTACGGGACCATATTTCCGATAATGAGGAGTCATCTTGATGGGCAAGGTGCGCATCGCGATCGTGGGGGTCGGTAACTGCGCGAGTTCTCTCGTGCAGGGACTGGAGTACTACAAGGACGCCGACGACGGTGCCAGGGTTCCCGGCCTCATGCACGTCAGGTTCGGCCCCTACCACGTCAGCGACGTGGAGGTCGTCGCCGCGTTCGACGTGGACACGAAGAAGGTCGGTTGCGATCTTGCCGAGGCCATCACCGCGAGCGAGAACAACACCATCAAGTTCGCCGAGGTGCCGACGACCGGGGTGACCGTGCTTCGCGGTCCCACCCTGGACGGCCTCGGCGAGTACTACCGGGAGATCATCACCGAGTCGGACGAGGCGGCCGTGGACGTCGCGCAGGTGCTGCGCGACACCGGTGCCGACGTCCTGGTTTCCTACCTGCCGGTCGGCTCCGAGCAGGCGGACCGTTACTACGCCCAGTGCGCGATCGACGCGCACGTCGCCTTCGTGAACGCGCTGCCCGTGTTCATCGCGTCGGACCCGGAGTGGGCCGCCAAGTTCACCGAGGCCGGCGTGCCGATCATCGGCGACGACATCAAGTCCCAGGTCGGCGCCACCATCACGCACCGGGTGCTGGCCAAGCTGTTCGAGGACCGCGGGGTCGAACTGCTCCGCACCTACCAGCTGAACTTCGGCGGCAACATGGACTTCATGAACATGCTGGAGCGCAAGCGGCTGCAGTCCAAGAAGATCTCCAAGACCCGCGCGGTCACCTCGCAGATCCCGCACGAGATGGAGCGCGCCGCCGTGCACATCGGGCCGTCGGACCACGTGCCCTGGCTGGACGACCGCAAGATGGCCTACGTCCGGCTTGAGGGGCGCGCATTCGGCGACGTGCCGCTCAACCTGGAGTACAAGCTCGAGGTCTGGGACTCGCCGAACTCGGCGGGCGTGATCATCGACGCGGTGCGGGCCGCGAAGATCGCGCTGGACCGGGGCATCGCGGGGCCGGTGGTCTCGGCAAGTTCCTACTTCATGAAGTCGCCGCCCGAGCAGTTCGGCGACGACGTCTGCCGCGACCTGGTGGAAAAGTTCATTCGTGGCGAGGTGGCCCGCTAGCCTGCGGCGCCTGAACTCGGGCCTAAGCTAGGTAGGTGGGCCGCCAGCGGGAGGATACGGGCGCCGTAGCCCGCCGCTCCTCGTTCCTTGCCGACCTGCGCACGGTGCTCGCCGAGCCGAACTTCCGCCGTCTGTTCGCCACCCGGCTTGTCTCCCAGACCGGCGACGGCATCATCACCGCCGGGGTGGGCACGTACGTCTTCTTCAACGCCTCGACGTTCCCGAGCCCGACGGCAGGCGCGGCCGCGTTCGCGGCCCTTTACCTGCCGTACTCGCTCGTCGGCCCGTTCGCCGGGGTGTTCATCGACCGCTGGTCCAGGCGCCAGATCCTGGTCTGGTCGGCCCTGCTCCGGTCGGCCTTCGTGCTGCTGACGGCGGCGCTGATGGCGGCCAACAGCCACGGGGCTCCGCTCTACATCGCCATCCTGCTCGTCCTCGGCGTGAACAGGTTCTTCCTGTCCTCGCTGTCGGTGGCGCTGCCGCATACGGTCGCCGAGGACAAGCTGGTGATGGCGAACTCGGTATCGCCGACCGCGGGCGGCATCATGGCGACCATCGGCGGCGTCGTCGCCCTGGGGCTGAACGTGGCCACTGGCAACACCGAGCGCGGGGCCGCGGTCACCCTGCTCGCCGGGGGCTGCTGTTACGTGGCGGCGAGCCTGGTGGCGGCCACCATGCCACGTGACCTGCTCGGGCCGGTGCGTGACCCGGGAGAGCCGCCGTCGGCCCGCCTGCTCAGTGAGCTTGCCTCGGTCGCGGCCGGGCTGGTGGCCGGCGCGCGGTACGTGCTGCGGCGGCGCGGGCCGGCGGCGGCGCTCGGCGTGACCGGCGGCTTCAGCTTCCTGTTCGGGCCGCTGTTCCTGATGTGCATCCTGCTGTACCGGGACTATTTCTACCGGTCAAGCGTCGGCTCCGCCGAAGGTCACCTCGGCGGGCTTGTCGTTCTTTCCGGGATCGGCTACGCCTGCGCCGCCCTGATAACCCCGCCGGCCATCAGGCGGCTGTCCAAGCCCGCCTGGATCACGGTGCTGCTGGCCGCGAGCGCGGTGGTGACGGTGACGCTTGGCGAGACCTTCAACCAGATCGCCTACCTGGCCATCGGGTTCTGCCTCTACCTCGCCCGGCAGGGCGTCGCGATCTGCGCGGTCACGATCCTGCAGGAAGAGGTGGATGACGCCTACCGCGGCCGGGTGTTCGCCTTCTACGACATGATGTTCAACGCCACGTACGTCGCCGGCGCCGCGCTGAGCGCGGTCTTCATGCCGTCCAACGGCCACTCCCCGCTCATTATCGGCGTGGTGGCGGCCGGGTACGCGATCGTCGCCGCCGGGTACTGGCTGTCCAGGCCCGAGGGTCGCGGCGCTCAGTCCCCGCCAGGCTCCGGGTCCGGTACCGGGATTCCCTCCGCCGCCGCCCAGCGCAGCAGTTCCTGAGTCACCTGCCGGATGCCGAGCTCGCCCTCGGCGATCCGCAACTCGAGCAGGAAGTGGTACGCCTTGCCCACCAGCGGTCCCGGCGGTATGCCCAGGATGCGCATGATGTCGTTGCCGTCAAGCTCGGGCCTGATGCTGGCCAGCTCCTCCTGCTCGCCGAGTTCGGCGATGCGCCGCTCGAGGGCGGCGTAGGCGCGGGCCAGCCGTTCCGCCTTGGCGCGGTTGCGGGTGGTGCAGTCGGCTCTGGTCAGCACGTGCAGCCTGGTGAGCAGCGGCCCGGCGTCGCGGACGTACCTGCGGACCGCGGAGTCCGTCCAGGCGCCCTCGCCGTAGCCGTGGAACCGCAGGTGCAGCTCCACAAGCAGGGAGGTGTCGCGGATCACGTCGTTCGGGAACCGCAGCGCGGTCAGCCTGCGCCTTGTCATCCTCGCCCCGACCACCTCGTGCAGGTGGAACGCCACCCGGCCGTCCGGCAGCAGGGTCCTCGTCTGCGGCTTGCCGATGTCGTGCAGCAGCGCGGCAAGCCGGACGGTCAGGTCGCCGTCAAGACCGTACTGCGGCTCGAGCTCGATGGCCTGCCGCAGCACGGTCAGGCTGTGCTGGTAGACGTCCTTGTGCCGGTGGTGCTCGTCGGCCTCCATCCGAAGGTTGGAGACCTCGGGCAGCACCTGGTCGGCCACGCCCGTCTGGACCAGCAGGTCGATGCCAGTGGCGGGGTCCGGGGTGAGCATCAGCTTGGTCAGCTCGCCGGTGATCCGCTCGACGGGCAGGATCTCCAGCCGGTCCGCCTGCTCGGTCATCGCGGCCCGCACCTCGTCGGCGACCGTGAAGCCCAGCTTGGCCGCGAACCTGGCCGCGCGCAGGATGCGCAGCGGGTCGTCGCTGAAGGAGTCCCGCGGCCGCCCGGGAGTCCTGATCACCTTCGCCCGCAGCGCGTCGACGCCGCCGAACGGGTCGACGAGCTCGTAGCCGGGCAGCCTGGCGGCCATCGCGTTGATGGTGAAGTCCCGCCGGCTCAGGTCCTCCTCGAGCGACCGGCCGTACGTCACGGCCGGCCTGCGCGTTGTCCTGTCGTACTGGTCGCTGCGATAGGTGGTGACCTCGAAAAGCGAGTTTCCCTTGCGCAGCCCGACGGTGCCGAAGGCGATACCGATCGTCCATATCTTGTCCGCCCAGCCGCCGACGATCGCCAGCACCTGCTCCGGGGTCGCGTCCGTGGTCAGGTCCAGGTCGCCGGCCGCCTCCTTGCCGAGGAAAACGTCTCTGACCATCCCGCCGACCAAGGCGAGCTGGTAGCCGTGGCGCGCGAACAGGCGGCCGATTTCGGCCGCGGCGGGAACCCGCTCGCGCAGTAGCGCGGCGGCCGCCTTCCGCTGTTCATCGCTCATGGGCACGGCCATTGAGGGTACGGCAATAGCATTTCAAATGTGCACGGCATGCTACCGGCGAAGGTCAGGCGGATCTTGTTCGCCTCGTTCGGACTGTTCGCCGTCGCGCTGACCATGGTGCTCGCGCTGGCCCAGCCGGCGCTGGCGCGGCCGGTCGCGCGGTCCGGCACGGTGACGGTGGTCATCGACGCGGTCAGCCCGCAGGTCGCGGGTCCCGGCGCCACGGTCACCGTGACGGGCACCGTCAGCAACACCACCGGCCAGACCCAGGCGGGGCTGGTAGTGCAGCTGTACTCCTCGTCGGCCCAGTTCTCCAGCCGTGACCAGATGGACCATTACCTCAGCCGGGGCAGCGGCGTCGAGGTCGGGCTGGCGGGCGACCCGGTCCCGATCGCGGCCAGCCTGGCCCCGGGCGCCACCGCGGGGTGGCGGGCCTCGTTCGGCGTCAGCGCCGTGGGCATGAGCCAGTTCGGGGTGTATCCGCTGACCGTTCAGCTCGCCGACATGACCGGCGGGGTGCTGGCCTCCACCCAGACGCTGCTGCCCTACTGGCCGGGGCCGCACGGGGCGAGCCTGCCGCAGCCGCTGCGCATCGCCTGGGTCTGGCCGCTCATCGACCAGCCGCACCAGCAGGTATGCGGCGCCCTGAGCGCCATCCAGCCGTGCACCACGCTGACCGACAACGACCTGGCCGCCAGCCTGGGCGCCGACGGGCGGCTGGCCGCGCTGCTTTCCGCCGGGCGGGCGCACCCCGACGCCGACCTGACCTGGTTCATCGACCCGGCGCTGCTCGGCGACGTCGCCGCCATGACCCGCCCCTACCAGGTGGAAACCAGGCCGGATTCGACCGGCGTCCCCAACGAGCCGGCCGACAAGGCCGCGGTCAGCTGGCTGACCGGGGTCAAGGCCACCACCTCGAGTCAGCCGACCGTCATCGTGCCCTACGCGAACGTGGACGTGGCCGCGCTCGTCCACCAGGGGCTGAACGCCGAGATCAGCAGCGCCTACACGATCGGCGACGCGGTGGCGCACGGCGTGCTCGGCGGATCGTACCGGCCGTCGATCGCCTGGCCGGCCGGCGGGATGGCCGATCAGAGCGTGCTTACCAGCCTCGCCGCCGCCGAGGGCATCGGCACGGTCGTGCTGAACAGCGGCGAGATGCCGCCCGCGAACCCTGCCGTCTTCGAGCCGGACGACGCGGTCACATCGATCCGTACCGAGACCGGCACCACCATGCGGGTCCTGCTCGCCGACCAGGTCCTCACCGGGGTGCTCAGGAAGGGCGACACCAGCTCCGGCTTCCTGCCGCAGAGCACCCAGTTCGCGGTGGAGCAGCAGTACCTCGCCGAGACCGCGATGATCGCGGCCGAGGCCCCCAACTCGGCCAGGTCCCTGGTGATCGCGCCGCCTTACAACTGGAGCCCGTCCGCCTCGCTGGCCAACGACCTGCTCGCGGAGACCGTCAGCGCGCCATGGCTGACCCCGACCACGCTGAGCAGCCTGGCCACCTCGCCGGACGCGGAAAGCAAGCTGGCCCGCCAGCCGCCGCCGGACAGCAGGGACAGCCCCGGCGAGCTCAGCGCGGCATACCTGGCCAACATCCGCGCCCTTGACGGCGCGCTCAGCGTCTACGAGTCCATGCTCTACCGGCCCAGCCCGGCCTACCTGAGCTCGCTGAACGAGGCGCTGACCGCCACCGAGTCGGCCGCCTGGCGGCGCGGCGGCGCGGCCCAGGGTCTCGCGCTGGCCAGGGACCTGCGCGATTACGTCAAGGACGCCGAGCACAAGGTGAAGATCATCACCTCGAGCCAGGTGCCGATGGGCGGCGCCGCCGGGAAGGTGCCTGTTTCCATCGAGAACGACCTGCACCAGGCCATCGAGGTCAGGCTGAACGCCACCCCGGTCAACTCAACGAACCGGACATCACAGCTGGTGATCGGCGATTACCAGCGCCTGGTAACGGTGCAGCCCGGGGAACCCGTGCTGATCAAGCTGCCTGTCAGCTCGGCGCCTGAGGGCCCCACGGCCATCAAGCTGAGCCTGACCAGCAGCAACGGAACGCCGCTGCCGTTCGCCGACGGGCAGCTCACGGTGCTGTCCACGCGGTACGGACGTGCGATCCTGTTCCTCATCGGCGCGGCCATCGGCATCCTCATCCTTACCTCGATATACCGCGGCGTCCGGCGATGGCTGCACGGCGATACCGGGGACGCCGATGGTGCCGGTGAGGCCGGCATGCACAGCGGGCCACCAGGTAACTTCGAAGCAGGCACGCGATCCCCGACGGAGGCACCGGATGACCTGGCCGACGCACGGCACCGGGTCGACGACGCCTGAGGGGGGGCCCGAAGACCCCGACTACGAGGACTACGAGGACTCCCCGCGCCGAGGCCGGCACGCCGCCCCGGACCCGCTGCCGCCGCTTGCGGGGCCGGTGCTCGGCGGCGGCCCGACCGCCGCCGAGACCACGCTGCCGATGGCGCTGAACTGGTCCGCCCCGCCCGCCCCGCCCGCTAGGCCGCCGCGCGCACCCCGGCCAGGGCCGCCGGGTGGCCCGGCGCCAGGTGCGCCGGATGCGCCGCCTGGCTGGCGGCGCGCGGCCGGGCCCCCGGGAGGCGGCAGGCCCCCGCAGGGCGGCAGGCCTCCGGGAGGCGGCAGGCCCCCGCAGGGCGGCAGGCCCGGATACCCGCAGCCGACGTTCACCCCCGCCGAGCCGACCTTCACGCCTGCGGAGCCGACGTTCACCCCCGCCGAGCCGC
>Ga0209169_10001465_pt1 | contig 14416 bp, 14 predicted proteins | sample HubBroMetageWRM4_FD_188346 | JGI IMG/M metagenome (GOLD analysis project Ga0209169, IMG submission 188346) | Warmed soil microbial communities from the Hubbard Brook experimental Forest, New Hampshire - Hubbard Brook CCASE Soil Metagenome WRM 4... | ecosystem: Environmental > Terrestrial > Soil... | reverse complement strand
AGCCTGAACTGCGAAATCAATTCCTACGCCAGCGCGCAGATGTAAAGCTCGCAGGGAACCGTGCCCTAAGAACGCCGCTTAGAACACGGGCACCAGGTTGTGTTTCTTCTGATACAGCTTGCGGTCAACGGCGCGAAGCACGTCAGAAAAATCGCTGCCTGTGATGTAGGGCGCGATGCCCCAACTGAAGCCCAGTTCGTAGCGCTTGCCGTTGTTCAGGTTCCACTGTTCCACCGAGCGCAGCAGGCGCTGCATGGGAGCATCGGCTTCCGGTTCCTCGGTGTCCGGCATGACCACCAGAAACTCGTCGCCGCCATGGCGGAAAATCATGTCGCCGCCTCGAAAGACGGTTTTCAGCATTTTGCTGAATTCCATCAAGATCAGGTTGCCTTCCGCCGCCCCATACTTCGAGTTGATCTCGCGAAAGCCATTGATGTCCATGGTCAGGAAGGTGACGTTCGCGCCCAGGCGGTTGGCGCGGGCAATCTCTCGCGGAATCATTTCGTTCAACGCCCTACGGTTCAGCAACTGGGTCAGGGGATCGATCAGCGACAGGCTTTCCAGCCGCTCGTTGAGCACCAATTCGCTGATCAGCGCCCGCCGCGTGTGGTTCAGCGTGAGCTTCTGCCCGATCAGATAAATGTTGAACAGCAGGACCAGCGAGATCAGCCCAAAAAATAGTTGTGGCAGGTAAGCCGACTCGATGCGCACCACGTGCTGCGCCCACATGACATGTGGAAAGATCAGGGCTGAAAGCCCGGCCGCCAGCACCAGCGTGATTAAGGCCCCAATCGACCAGAGCTGCAAGTCCCGCCCGGAAAGGTTCTGAATCTCCCGCTGAATCTGTTCCGTCCGCACCAGCATGGAGGGTGGCGCGACCTGTTCCTCATTCTTCGACACAAATTCACCTCTGGATTCCAGCCGGCGTAAGCCAGAAACGACACCAGATAGAATTTTCCCCCGAAAACGGAGCTTGCGGCGAGGGAGAACCCGCGATGGCCGTTACGACGGTAATGCCATCAGGACAGTTTGGGACTGGGTTTGGTTGAAGCTAGGAATAAATAACGTCGGCCAACACGTTTTGCCCGTGCTGCTTGCGTAATGTGATCCGCACTCTCTGCCCCACTGGAAGCGCATTACGCACGTCGCCTTCAACCACTACGGTCTGCGAAGCCCGGCCATCATTGCTTAGGGTGACAATCGACTTGTTCGGTTCTCCCACGTGGGCTTCGTAAAACACAACGTCCTGCACGCGGCCGCTTTGCACCAGTCCACCGGGAACCGCGCGAGCGCCCAACGATGCCGCTGATTTCGGCCGGCGCAGCTCGAACAATGCCGTTGTCCCAAGAATGCCCGACATCGCCAGCAAGATCAGCGACATGAACAAGCCGTCCACAGTGGTCAGAGAGCCGTAGAGGGCAATCCAGACGACTCCCAACAAGGGAATTCCCGCGAGCACCAGCAAAACGAGCAAGGTCATGGAGTAAATCTCTGAAGCGTATCGAGCAACAGACTAGCAGAAAAAAGCGGTCTTTTGCAGGTGGCGCGGTTTAGGGGTATCGAGATCAGGCACACTGGTCGCGCCAGTCGCCAATCTCCTTATAGCCCTCGCCGCGCGATTGTTCGAATAAGCGAACCTTGTGCCGGGTGTGCTCGAATTCATGAATGTCGGCCCAGACTTCCGCCCGCCAAGGTTCGTCATGCACGGCAGTCTCTCCGCAGGTAGCGCAGCGGGTGTGAAATTTTCGAGACTCACACGCCACCGCCGTCACCCGCTTCGCCCCCGGCAATTCGATAAAGATGCAGCGGACTTCCTTGATGTCGTCTTCGCCGTCAATGACATGCTCATAACGCAGCAGGTAGCCAAATCCGAGGCGCTGGGCCTGGGCTTCGGCTTCGCCGCGGGTATGAAAAGGGCCGTATTCAGCCCGCAGGGACTCGGTAGAATCGCATGCCATCCAAAAGGTTTCTTTGTGGGTCATTCCTACCTCAGATCTTGAGACACCGGGGGGTGGGAGATGCACCGGAAGCTCGAGACGACCTACTGTCCCAAGCAATCGGGATGCCGTGCCAGCCACGGCAAACCCCTCTCTTACAAGCAGCGTCTAGGGGTTCCGGCATGGGAATCATGCAACCTTTTGCAGAGTTTTTCCCACCAATCTTCGTAGCTTCGCGGACAGGTGGCGGGCGCGCTACTTTGGCAAGCGCGCGCTTTGCATTAGAATCACCTCACCCTAAGAGTCCCACTCTGGAGAAACATGGGCAAGCGCCGGGAGCCCCGAGTCGATAAAGTAGTGCCGGTTCGCGTATTCGGCACCGACACCAACGGTCAAGTGTTCTCCGAAAAGCTGTCAACCCTTAATGTCAGCCGCCACGGCGCGGAGTTGGCTGGGGTGCAAGCCCAGCTTAAGATGGGTGAAATCGTAGGCCTAACCTACGGAACCAATAAGGCTCACTTCCGAGTCATGTGGGTGGGCTCGCCCGGAAGCCCGAAACAGGGAAGGATCGGTTTACTCAACTTGTCTCCCGAAAAAGTGCTGTGGGACTTTGCCTTGCCGGGACCGGGCATCGATGGTACTGGAATCGTCGCGCGGGAAGCCCACGACCGCCGGGCACATCCCAGGTTCAAGACTACCAACTCCGTTGAAATTCATCCCGCGGGTCAAGAGGCTCCGATTCGGGCCCGGACTGTGGACATGAGCGCGGGCGGATGTTTCATTGAAATGCCCAATCCGCTTCCCAAAGGCGCGCAAATCAAGATTGGAATCTGGGTGAACGACACCAAACTGTGGGCGGTCGGCAGGGTGGTGACCAGCACTCCCGGCTTCGGCATCGGCGTGCAGTTTGTAGAGATCTCAGAGCAGGACAAGGCGAACCTCTTGCGATTCCTGGAGAGTACGGTTCGCATCACGAGATGACTGCGGGCTAGCGCTAATCGGGACCATAAACGCGTCGCGGAACTAGCGCGGTTGCGCCCATCCTCAGCCCTTCATGGTCCTCGCCCCCACCCTGTAAACAGCGCTCGATTGCGGCCGAGAGATAGAGGTGCTGGACCGGCTTGACCAGATAAGCCTGAGCACCCAACGAGATCGCCTGATGTATCTGTTCGGGATCATCTACGCCGGAACACATGATGACCTTCGTCCCGGGATGAAGTTGGCGCAGCATTCGCAAGGTTTCCAGGCCATCCATTCCCGGCATTTGCATGTCGAGCAATACGACTCTGGGATCGCAGCCGTCGCTCATGCGTTGCAGTGCCTCTTCGCCGTTGCCGGCGATTGCAACCTGGTAACGATCCAGTTCCAGCAGGAGGCGAAGGTAATTTTGCAGTTCGAGGGAGTCTTCCACCACCAGCACTGTAGCCCTCGTCCGACTAATTTCAGTAATTGGCATTGGGGATCACATTCATTGCTCCGCTGACGCTTTCTGTTGGGCCGGGTAAACCCTTCGCGAATGGCTGCTGCCCTGACCATCCCTCACCCCGCACAACGATACGGCGGCCAAACTCTTGGGTGTCTATGCTACAGGGCAGCCCGAGTCAACCATTTTTCTGGATGGCGTGGACGCTGGATTTTCTTGCACATGCCCGCCCTCCACAAGCCACTGCCCCTTAAACGGTGCATCGGTTTGGACAACCTTCATGGCTCAAGCGAATCTGACAAGCGTAATCAACCTTCCAGATAACCACCTAACGTAGCGTCCCGTTCCGCTACGCCCTTTCGGGACTGTGAAAAAGTCAGCCAAAATCAATCCTGATGGCCCATCCCATTCCCGAAATGGCACGAAGCTCCACCGCTCCGAGCCAAAACGCTCCTGCCTCCCTATCCCATACTGATGCAGGCGCTATGGGAATTCATCATGCCCCCCGCTGCCATGCCAGCGGCGCTCTCCATTCCGCCCCGCCATGGCTGGCAACGTAGAGCGCAAGTTCCAGCCGGCTCCAGACTCCGAGTTTGTCGAAGGTACTCCGCAAATAATTCTTGACCACTTGCTCCGTCGTACCAATGTTGTTGGCGATCTCGCGATTGGTGAGGCCTTGCCAGACCAAGGTCGCCACTTGCGTTTCTTTGCCGGTCAATTCATCACAAGGCTGCACAAGATTCTCCTTTCGCATACATCGCAGTGGCGAGCTTTACGCGTTTGCGCCCGTCGGTGATTCCTGCGCGCAGAAACAATGTGCGCAAATGCTGCTTCACCGTTCGCGGGCTGATGTTGAGCTGTTCTGCGATTTCCTTGTTGCTGCATCCCTGCACCAGCAAGTTGAGAACCTGTTCATCTCTGCGAGTAACCTTAATGCCGGTAATATCCACCATAGCTTCTCCTCAGTCGGCGCCGTTTTGCAGGCCGCCACTCCGTGCTGTTCCGCAGAAAGCTAAAGCATGCTGTTCGCCAAACCTTCGCTCAAGCGCGCGAATGGCTAAAGACCTGTGATTTCTAACTTTTCGGGGCGCTGAGTATCAGGCGGGAAGATTTTTTAACGCCAGAATGGGCGTAACGGTCCCGGAACGGGCTTCAGTAGATGCGGTTCAAGCGCCGGCTATTCGTAGCGCAGAGCTACCATGGGATCGATTTTTGCCGCGCGCAAAGCCGGGACACAGCAAGCCACCAGCGCAACCAATCCCAGGAGCATCGCGACCGCGAGGAACGTCACCGGATCGGTTGCCCCTATGCCGTAAAGCAGGCCGGTCATGAAGCGGGCAAGTGCTGCCGACGTGATCAAACCCAAGAGTACTCCCGCACCAGCCAAGCTTCCACCCTGGCGCAAAATCAGCCACAGGATATCGGAGCGTTGCGCTCCTAGAGCCATGCGAATGCCCATTTCGCGAGTGCGCACACCTACCACGTAAGAAATGACCCCATAGATTCCGACGCTCGCCAGCAATAATGCCAGACCCGCAAAAACGCCCAGCAGAATCATGGAAAAGCGCCGTGCCGCCAGCGATCCCGAGATAATTTCGTCCATACTCTCTGGACCGTAAACCACCTGCTCGCTATTCATCTGCGCACTGGCACGACGAAGGGAATCAAACAATCCCGGAACCGGGTCCGTCGAACGCAGCACCACGCCCGCTCCCGGTGCAGTAAGTTTCATGCTCGCATCTGGCAACTGCATAAACGAAAGATAGACCTGGGCGTGAAGCGCTTCGGAGTCGTCGCGGTCGAGCCCCCACTGCTTCACGTGGCCTACAACCCCGACGACCTCCGCCGCCTCTGGTTCGAACTCGTCAAGGTACAACCGCTTGCCGATGGGATCCTGATTGGGGAAGAACTTGCGGGCGAAAGCGTCATCCACCACGATGACCAGAGGCGCGCGCTCCTTATCTTGCGCGCTTAGGAACCTGCCCCGCTGCAACTGGATTCCCATGGTCTGAAGATAATCCGGTTCCACAACATACTTGAGAGCCCAGTTCATCTCATGTTCACTCGTAGGTTTGGGCTGGCCCTCGATCCAGAAGAGCGTTTCATCGTCGCCATTCATGGGAAAGGCACCCCACGTGAGTGACACCGACTGCACGCCTGGAGTGGCTTTCATCTTGTCCTCAAATGCACGCCAGGCGGCACGAATGGCGTCGGGACTGGCTTCAGCCAACGCCGGCGGAGGCGAAAGATTAAACGTCAGCACGTTGTGTGAATCGAATCCTGGGTTGACGTTCCAGAGGCGCGTCAGGCTGCGGATTAGAAGTCCGGCGCCTGCCAGCAGCACCAGCGCCATGGCGACCTCAAGCACCACGAAAGTGTTCTGCGTTCGATGGTGAGTGCCACCCACGCTGCGGACACCATCCTTCAACGTGCTATGCAGGTCTTGGCGGGAAGTTCTAAGAGCCGGAACCAGTCCGAAGAGCAGACCGACGGCAACGGAAACCAGCAGGGTGAAGAGCAGGACGCGGCTATCCAATCCGATTTCCTGGGATCGCGGCAGTGCCGCCGGCAACAGACCCAGCGCACCGCGCGTTCCCCAAACCGCGAGCAACAGGCCAAGTACACCACCGATAAGGGCGAGCAAGGTACTTTCGGTGAGAAGTTGCCGCACCACTCGTCCTTGGGTCGCACCCAAAGCGGCGCGCACCGCGAACTCCCGCATGCGCACGGTCGAGCGGGCAAGCATCAGATTGGCAACGTTCACACACGCAATCAGCAGAACAAATCCTACCGCACCCAGCAACACCAGCAGTGTTGGTCGAATGCCGCCTACGATTTCGGCCTTGAGTGAAACCAGTTTGGCGCCGATGCCACGATCGGCGTCCGGATAGGCGTCCGCCAGGTTCCTGGTCACCCGATTCATGTCGGCTTGCGCCTGCTCAATCGTGACTCCGGGCAGCAAACGGCCGACGCCGTGGAGGCCGAGCCCCGCGCCGCGATTCGCCAGCAGCGGATTACCCCACAGTCCGATCGGCATATAGACTTCGCTGGGGCGAAAACTGCGGCTGGAGTTGCGCAGCAGCAGATTGAAATTCGCCGGCACCACGCCTACGACCGTGTAATCCGTACCGTCGAGAGCGATGCCCTTCTCGAGAACGTTGGGGGAAGAATCGAACTTGCGTTGCCACAGTTCCGCACTGATGAGTACCCTGGGACTGGCGCCGATTTCATCTTCACCACGCGCGAACAGACGGCCGACCACCGGCTTCACGCCCAGTAGTGAGAAAAAATCCGAAGAAATTAATTCGATGGTCACTTGTTCGGGCTCGCCTGCGCCCGTCAGACTCGCGGAACTAGAGCGAGAAATCGCCATCGCAGAAAACGTTTTGTTTTCCTTTTGCCAGTCGCGGAAGTTGGGATACGAGATCGAACCGGTTTCAAAGTTCGGTTTGCTCTCGTGGATCATGACCAGTTGCTCAGGCTCGGGATAAGGCAGTGGGTTCAGCAGAACCCCGTTGACGACCGAAAACAGCGCGGTGTTGGCGCCAATACCGAGCGCCAAGGTCAGCACTACCACCAGCGAAAACCCTGGAGCCTTCCGCAGCATTCGTACCCCGTAACGAATGTCTTCTATCAAGGTTGTCATAGAGATCCCAACTAGGGGCGTGCAACCTCGCTGCCGCTTCTTAGAATCCTAAGTCGCTGACTTTACAGGATGTAGTTAAGGTGGTCGAGGGTGTCTCCTGTTCATCCGCGAGACCGCATGTTCACAATCGAACAAGCTCTGTGGGACTGGGCAACGTAACTAGGCTGTTCAGTTCCGTTCTTGGGGAAAGTGCAAAGTCTTGCGCATGCGGTTACTCCCGGTTGCGGTAACGGTTACCCTCTCCATCGCATCGACAAGATTGCGCGGGCTTCAGCCCCGAAAGCCACACTCGCCATAATCGCAACAGCAGAAAGCACTTTGGCGGTGCCCGCGACGGCATAGTTTAGCTTGACCAAGGCTGCTAGAATCAAGAGCTTGCGGGCTTGCCGCCGGGGTTTGGAGTGCCAATTGCACTTTCCCCAAGAGGCCGTAAATTGAAACGAGCAACACAGAGAAAACGGTCAAAGGTGGACCCGCAAATGGCAAGTGCGCACACCACACCGGCTTTGGACGAAGCGGCTTTCCAGCAAATGCTGGAGGCTGCCTATGTGCTGCAACAACGCAGCCAACCATCGCCCCCGGTTCGCCGGACGCTTGATCCCTCCGAGACATTGGCGGAGATTGCCGCCACCCAGCAACTTTTGCGCTCGAAAGATGGCGACCTGCAAGCGTCGGCACGGCTGATCGCCGAACGCTTGCAGAAAATTACCAGCGCCACAGGAGTAGCGGTCGCCCTCATCCGCGAGGATCAACTGGAGTATTGCGCTGCGGTAGGAACGGCTGCGGCTCTGGCTGGAATGGGCGTGCCGATTGATTCCAGTTTGTCCGAGTTCCTGCAAATTGCTGCCACCGACCCAGCCCTTATCGGCGAACTCCTCAAGCGCCACGAACGCCAATCGCCCTTCTTATTTCCGATTTACCACGAAGGCAAAGTCTCGGGCTTGCTGGATGTTCGCTTCCCGCAGTGCGATGCGATTCCGGGGCAAGAAGTACAGAGCTGTCAAGTGATGGCGGGTTTGCTGGGCGAAGTAGTCGCCCGAGCGGCAAAATCGGAATGGAAGCAAGCCCTGGCGACCGAACGGGCCACCATGCTGGAAGTTCTGGAACGGCTGCGACCCCAACTCGAACGTCTGGTGGCGCCGCCAGTGGTAGCGGCCCCGGCGAAATCAGAACCGACGGTTGAAGCAGCCGAACCGGCCGAACCCGCCACGGAAACCACGTCGCCCGAAATCGCAGCTTTGCTCTCGGCGATAAGTCAGGCGAATGAGCAAGACGCCGGTTCGAACTGTGGGCAATGCGGGTACCGGTTTGAGGAGAAGGAACTTTTCTGTGGGCGCTGTGGCACTCCTCGAGCCATGGAATCAGAAACCGAAGCGCAGGATCCCCCAGCCGATGATTTTGCCGCTTTCAAGAGCGAGCTGGATGCCGGTCTTCATTTTGTGGATGAGCCTCCGTTAACTTCACCACTCGATCCCACTCTATTCTCCAGCGAAATAACTTCGACGGACGGCACTTCCGCTCTGGCTCTCAACAATGTCCCTGCCGATTCCGAAGTTGAGGTTGAGGAACAGAAGCCTGCCGAGGAACAGAAACCCGCACTTGTTCCGACGCCTGAAGCGGTTGCGCCCGCGACCTGGACCTCCGCATCTCAGGCGCTGAAGTGGCTGCAGTCCCTTGAAGAAGCCAACGCCCCCAGCCGGATTTGGCTGGCCCGGCACAGCGGCGACATTTCGATTGGACTTGCGGCCATGGTTCTGCTTCTGGCGCTCACCGGCTGGGGTTTACATCCGACCCAGGCTCGCGCCGGGCAATCCCAAGCAGCGCAACTCACGCTCTTCGAGCGGATGCTGGTCAGTCTCGGCCTGGCAGAAGCTCCACCCGCGCCGGTCACCGCCGGTAATCCCAATGTGTGGGTCTGGGTGGACGTTCACACCGCACTTTACTATTGCCCCGGTTCAGACTTGTACGGGAAGACTGCGGGCGGGAAGTTCGCCTTGCAGCACGATGCTCAGCAGGATCAGTTTCAACCTGCGGCTCGCAAGAACTGTGAGTAGCGGGTAGCGCGCCGGCTGTCGGTGGCGCTCAGGCGCGCGCCAAACTCTCATGCCGCCGGGCTTCATACCACAACGCTAGTTCGACGCGGTTCCAGAGCCCCAGCTTATCGTAGATGACGCGGAGGTAGTTTTTGACGACGTGCTCGGTGGTGCCGATGGCTTCAGCGACTTCACTGTTTTTGAGTCCTTGGGCAACCAGGGCAATGACTCGCTGTTCGCGCTCACTTGGAGTTCGGGTTCCGTAGAGTTGTTCTGCTGGCATAATTCCCTCCGGTACAGGAGTGTGGCGAGCTTGACTCGCTTAATTCCGCTTCTGATCCCGAAGCGCAGGAAGAGCCGGTTGAAATGTGCCTTGACGGTTCGAGGTGCCATCTTCAACTGCATGGCAATTTCCGCGTTGTCACAGCCTTGCAGCAGCAACGCCGTAATTTGCTGCTCCCGGGGTCCCAATTGACGAGTTTTCTCGCTCATCCAACTACCCAACAAAGCATTTGGCGTTCCCGATGGGGGTTGTTCTGCATTTCGGATACACTTTCGCCCTACAGCCGCGAAATAGCAAATTTGATTAGCTGTAGAGGAGATTGAGAGCATTCGCAGTGCCACGGTGCCCAATTTCCTCAACCAGCAACAGTTTGAAAGACCGCGGCATAGGTCTTTGGATCTTTCCGTCCCGTCGGCGCTGGCCCTCATGAACCGTAATCCGCATTCGGCTAATAGCTAACTCGCACAAAACACAATAGGAAGTGGCCTAACGAATCGAATGCTCCTAAGCAAAAGCGTATTCACCGGACGGCGTCCTCCCTGCCCGCTCCAGTATCCTGATTGGTAAACCTCCGGTGCGATGCTTCCAGTCCTCATCCCCACCGACGGGCATGTCAAATCTCCTCGTTCACTGGCCACTCCTGAGAATTATTTACACCCGCGCCACGCAGTGAAAAAATCCCGTCCACCGCCCCGAATGCATTTACACTAGGGCGACTTTCCTTATGAAAGTTTCTGTCGTCATGCCCGTCTACAACGAGCGCGCGACCTTGCGCGAGGTCGTGGAACGCGTGTTGGCAGTTCCTTTCGAAGTCGAACTGCTCTGTGTGGATGACGGTTCGCAGGATGGATCGCGAGAAGTTCTCGCTGAACTCGAAAAAGAATACCGCCAGGTGCAAGTCTTCTTCCAGCCGAAAAATATGGGTAAAGGCGCGGCCTTGCGACGCGGCATTCAAGCCGCGCGCGGCGATTTCGTCATCATCCAGGATGCGGACCTGGAGTATGACCCCTTGGACTACCATTCCCTGCTCGATCCGCTGATCCAGGGTAAAGCGGATGTCGTCTACGGCTCTCGCTTTCTGGGGGCGGCGCCACACCGCGTCCTCTATTTCTGGCATTCCGTGGGAAACCGGCTTCTGACCCTGCTCTCGAATTGTCTGACCAACATCAACTTGACTGACATGGAAACCTGCTACAAAGCGTTCCGGAGGGATGTAATCCAATCCATTCCCATCGAGGAGAACCGGTTCGGTTTTGAACCCGAGATCACGGTTAAAGCTGCCAAGCGCCGCCTGCGGATCTACGAAGTTGGCATCAGCTATTGGGGACGAACTTACGAAGAGGGTAAGAAGATCGGCTGGAAAGATGGACTGCGGGCGGTGTGGTGCCTGCTGAAATACTCATTTACTGAAAGCTCCGGCCGCAGACCATACGCGGTACCGGATCACGAACCGGTGGCACAGCCTCCCCAGAAACAAGCATCGAACGCGGGACGCTAGCAACGGATCCTCGAACCCGCCGGTTTACTGCGATCGAAGCCTGCAAGCCAGCAGCGTGAACCACAACATGGGTGTCTTCCCTCCGATCACTGACATCGAAAAGCCGAATCTGGACGGCTCTCTGGTGCACGGGCTGGCTTGGGCCGGGGGCGTTCGCTGGGCAAGCCAACTCGTCAGCTGGGCCTCCACTCTGATCGTGGCCCGGCTCCTGATGCCGGAAGATTACGGTATCGTCGGTATGGCCACCGTCTATCTCGGCCTGATCACCCTGCTCAGCGAATTTGGAGTCGGCACTGCTGTCGTGACTCTGCGCGAACTCGGTCCTGACCATCTTGCCCAGTTGAATGGCCTGGCGATTTTGCTGGGGATTACCGGTTTCGCTGTTTCCTGTGTGGCCGCGGTCCCGCTGGGAATGTTCTTCGGTTCTCCCCGTCTTCCTTGGGTGGTCATCGCTCTCAGTGCCAATTTTGTGGTCTCGTCTTTTCGATCCGTGCCCGCAGCTCTTTTGCAAAAAGATCTGCGCTTCAAACTCCTTTCCGTGATCGAAGGCAGCCGGGCTCTGATGCTTGCGATCGTCACCGTTCTCGCCGCGTGGATGGGGCTTCGCTATTGGACATTGGTCATTGGATCGGTGGCTGGCAGCATCCTCGACACCGCCTTTACCTTGTCGCAGCGCCGCTGCCCGTGTGCCTGGCCACGCCCCAAATACCTGCAACATGCCTTTCGTTTTACCGGACACATTGTGACCAGCCGTCTGGCGTGGTATTGCTACTCCAGCGCCGATTTTGTCGTCTCCGGACGAGTGCTCGGTGAAAAAGCCCTGGGCGTTTATTCTCTCGCCTGGAATCTTGCCAATATTTCTGTCGACAAGATTGCCGGGGTCGTCAACAACCTGACCCCGGCATTGTTTTCCGCAGTCCAGAAAGACAGCGCGTTGTTACGGCGTTATCTTCTGAATCTCACCGAAGGAATTTCTCTCATCGCCTTCCCGGCTAGCCTGGGGCTCGGGCTGGTGGCGCCCGAGTTTGTGCTCGCCGTACTGGGCCAGAAGTGGGAGCCCGCGATTGCGCCCCTGCGCTTATTGTCTTTCTTCGCGTCGTTTCGTTGTCTCGCGCCCATGATTCCCGTCGCCCTCAATACCATCGGGGAGAGCCGCTTTGCCATGTGGAACTCGATCGCTGCCGCGTTCCTCATGCCCGTTTCCTTCCTGGTCGCAAGCCGTTGGGGAACTACTGGAATCGCCTCCGTTTGGCTACTGGTATATCCCTTAGTCGCTGTTCCTCTTTTCCAGCGAGCCTTCAGGAAGATAGATTTGCGCTGGAGAGACTACCTCCGCGTCCTGTTCCCGGCGATTGCCGGCAGTTTAGCCATGGCAGCAGTCGTACTGCTGTTGAAATGGTCTCTACCTCCAAGTCGTGACGCCGTTCGCTTGACGGTCGAGGTTTTGGGCGGAGGCCTGGCCTATGTGCTGATCGCCGGAATGCTCAACTTCAATCGCAGACACGACCTGCTCAAAATCCTGCGGCTACTTCGCTCCCCCATTTCCAGTCCCGCGCAATCACGATAATCTGTAAGCCGCCGTCTGGCGCAACCCGTGCCTGCTGCGAGAGGAGCTTTCTTGGATCGTCCACTCCGTGTCCTCGTGGTGAGTCACACCTTTCCGCCGCTCGCCGAAGTGGGGACCATTCGCGTGACTCAGCTTTGCCGCTACCTGCCAGACTGGGGAATTGAGCCGATCGTACTGTGCTCCGAAGAACGCGCCCATGATGCGCTGGATCATTCTCGCCGCCTGCCTGCGACACTTCGGGTGTTGCGCGCGCCGACGATCTCCACACCCTTGGATTGGTACGCTGCCGCCAAAAGACGGCTCGACCGCCGCGGTGTTGCCAACCCTTCATCTGCCGCAGTATCGGAGCCCGGTGAGACCGGCATCCTGCGCCGAAACTTCAAGGCACTTCTGCAACTTCCAGACCGTGATTGGGGATGGTATCTCCCCGCCGTTCGTATCAGTACGCAGCTTCTGCGCGAACAAGAAATCGATGCCATCGTTTCCAGCGGTCCACCCTGGACCTCTCACCTGGTGGCCAATCGTCTGAAGAAGAAATTTCGACTGCCCTGGCTCATCGACTTCCGAGATCCATGGGTAAGCGCCCTGCATGAGGAAAACAACCCAGGCTGGTGGCATGATGCGGCTGCGCGCATGGAGGATAGCTGCATCCGGCACGCGGATTTGGTGCTGGGAAATACCGGCCCGCTCACGGCGGCCCTTCAGCGCCGCTATGCGGATCTCGATGCCGCCCGCTTTCGCACTTTGACCAACGGCTTCGAGGATCTTGAAGCTCCTCCTCCACGAAAGGCGCACCCCAAGCGGCTTCTGCTTCACCTGGGGTCGCTTTATGCCGATCGTCGGGTTGACACTTTTCTGCTCGCATTGGCCGACCTGGTAACGTCTGGACGCCTGGCTCCGGAGTCCTTCGAAGTGCTTTTTCAGGGCGAAAACGAGCCATCTTACTTAACGGAAGCCGCCAGACTTGTGCCCCAACTGATGAACAACGGTTGCATCCGCTTCAGTCCTCGGGTCCCATGGAAAGAAGCCCACAAGTTGCTTTGGCAGAGCGATGTGCTGCTGCTCTTTCAAGGCAGTCACACTTTGCAGGTGCCAGCCAAGTTCTATGAGTATCTACAGACTGGTGTGCCGATTCTTGCAGTCTCAGAAGAGGGCGCGCTCACCGATGCCGTGGAGCAGACCCAAGCCGGAGTCTGGGTTCGGCCAGGGGACCCGCGAGAAATTGCTGTGAAACTGTTGCAAGCCCTCGAGTGGCCGCCACGCAGCCCTGAAGACGTGAAGAAGCAATTCGCGGATCGCTACCATTACCGCAACCTGGCACAGAAGTTGGCGCAGTGGATTACGGAGGTTTGCCCTCGCCAGGGTTGACCAAACGGTTGCAAGCTAAGGGGGAGTTTTGTCGCAAACATTTGCACATTGTCGATAGGCTTACAAGGCTTTCACAAAAAGCTCGTCTAAGGATAATGTTTACAACCGTTTGCCAACATACCCTTCCGGTTATGAAGGAATATCAATTGCACAACAGTTATTTTGCTTCGTCCGGCCCCATTTGAAATTGATGCCGTACCCGATTGCGTAGTACTCTGGCAGGGCAACGAATTTGGATTTCACCTTCCCTTCTGGAATCCGCATGTGCTGAACCTCGCGTTTCAGTCTGGAAAAATGCCAGGGAACGATACGAGATAGTAGACAAAGATGCTAAAGATAATAGACACAATTCTTATGAACCTGGGAGGTTCACGGATTTGACCGCTTCTACCACCAGCCATCTTATTCCTCCGCATGGCGGAGACCTAGTTGATCTCATTGCAACCCCAGAGCGTTCCGCGGAACTGAAGGCGCAATCGCGCGAATATCCGTCATGGGACTTGACCGCCCGCCAGAGTTGCGACTTGGAGCTTTTGTTGAGCGGCGGATTCTCGCCTCTTCGTGGATTCATGTCACGGCCCGACTACGACGGGGTGTGCCACAACATGCGGCTGAAGAGCGGCGTGCTCTGGCCCATGCCGATCACGCTCGACGTCACCGA
>Ga0209169_10001464_pt1 | contig 14417 bp, 10 predicted proteins | sample HubBroMetageWRM4_FD_188346 | JGI IMG/M metagenome (GOLD analysis project Ga0209169, IMG submission 188346) | Warmed soil microbial communities from the Hubbard Brook experimental Forest, New Hampshire - Hubbard Brook CCASE Soil Metagenome WRM 4... | ecosystem: Environmental > Terrestrial > Soil... | reverse complement strand
AAACAGATAAGGAAAGACGCGTTAGGCGAAGACGCCGCGCTGCGAAGGCTCGAGTGGCACCTCCGCCTGACCGATGGTAGTTCCTATCCTCAGCTTGGCCGCTTCTACGCACTGGACCGCCAGGTAGATATCAAGACCGGAGCGATTCTGGTGCAAGTGGAGTTTCCCAATCCCGGAAATGTTCTCCGCCCCGGCGGCTTCGGTAGTGTCAGCACGGTGACGAACACGCAAACGGGCGCGCTGCTGGTCCCGCAACGCGCCGTCAGCGAGGTCCAAGGTGGCTTCATGGTTGCGGTGGTCGGCAGCGATAACAAGGTTCACATCGAGCCGATCAAAATCGGTCCGAAGAGCGGCGAACTGTGGATCGTGACGGACGGCCTGAAGGCCGGCGACCGGATCGTGGCGGAAGGAATACAGAAAGTGCAGGACGGAATCGTGGTGAACCCCAAGCCGTATGTGGCCGCACCGGTAACTGCGGAGAATAAGTAGCAGAGTCTCGCAGAGCCGAGGACCGAGACGATGTCCAAGTTTTTCATCAACCGGCCGATCGTGGCGATCGTGATCTCCATCGTGATGGTGATCGCGGGCGCCGCTGCGATGTACAGCCTGCCGACCGCGCAATTCCCCAACATCGCCGACCCTCAAATTCAAGTGACCGCCACGTATCCGGGCGCGGATGCCATCACCGTGGATCAGTCGGTGGCGACGCCGATCGAGCAGCAGATGAGCGGCGTGGACAACATGGAGTACATGTACTCGTTGAACGCCAACAACGGGCAGATGAAGACCACGGTGGATTTCAACATCGCCACCGATCCGAACACCGACCTGATTCTCACTCAGATGAGGCAATCGCAGGCCGCCTCGCAGCTCCCATCCGAAGTGAATGCCCAGGGCGTGACGGTGCAGAAGTCCACGTCCGCCCCGCTGATGCTTTTCAATCTCTACTCTCCCGATGGGAAATACGATTCCAAATTTCTCTCCAATTACGCGTACATCAACCTGCTGAGCCCGCTGACCCGTTCCTACGGGATCGCGAGCGTGACGATTTTCGGCGCGGGCCAGTATGCGATGCGTTTCTGGGTGAACCCGGACCAGCTCGCCAAGCTGCAGATCACCGTGCCGGAAATTATTCTGGCGGTGAAAGCGCAAAACACCGTGAATCCCGCCGGACAGATCGGGGGCGAACCCGTTCCCGCGGGCCAGGACTTCACCTACGCGGTGATCGCGCAGGGCAGACTGATTTCAGAGCAGGAATTTGGAGACATCGTGGTTCGCGCAAATTCCGACGGCTCGTTTATCCGGCTCAGAGACGTCGCGCGAATCGAACTCGGCACTCAGTTTTATAACCTGACCGGCCACATGGATGGCAAACCCGCGGCCGTAATCGCCATTTACCAACTCCCCGGATCGAACGCCATCAAAGCGGCACAGGGTGCGAAAGACCTGATGGCGCAGGCCAAGAAGAATTTTCCTTCGGGATTGGACTACGCGATTGCGCTGGATACGACTCTTCCCGTTACCGAAGGCATCCACGAAATCCTGATGACTCTGCTCGAAGCGCTCGTTCTGGTCATCGTCGTCGTGTATATCTTCCTGCAAGGCTGGCGGGCGACGCTGATTCCGCTACTCGCAGTGCCGGTTTCGCTGGTCGGCACGTTTCTTGTTTTTCCGATGCTGGGCTTCTCGATCAATACGCTTTCGTTATTTGGCCTGGTTCTGGCGATCGGTCTGGTGGTCGACGACGCGATCGTCGTAGTGGAGGCGATCGAGCACCACATCGAACATGGGTTGTCTCCCAAAGACGCGGCTTTTAAGGCCATGGAAGAAGTCTCCGGCCCCGTGATCGGAATCGCGATCGTGCTGTCGGCCGTCTTTATTCCCACCGCGTTTGTTCCCGGTATTACCGGACGGCTCTACCAACAGTTCGCAGTGACCATCGCGGTGTCCGTGATCATTTCCGCGTTCAACGCTCTCACGCTTAGTCCGGCGCTGGGCGCGCTGCTGCTGCGGCCCAAAAAAGAGTCGCGCGGTCCGCTGAAAAAATTCTTCGACTGGTTCAACCGTTCATTCAGCCGCGCGACCACCGGCTATGTGAACTGGTGTTCAACGCTGATTCACAAGATGGGCTTCACCATCATTCTGCTGCTGGCGTTCACCGTGCTGGCCGGAGTGTTTGGCGCGAAGTTGCCCAAGAGTTTCCTGCCCGAAGAGGACCAAGGGTACTTGTTCGTTGCCCTACAACTTCCGGACGCATCCTCCCTGCAACGAACGACTGCTGCGTCGCGGAAAGTGGAAGAGATTTTGATGCAGACTCCCGGCGTTGATCATGTGACGACGGTGGTGGGCTACAACATGTTAAGCGGCGTGCAAAACACCTACAGCGCGTTTTTTTGGGTGACGCTGAAGGAATGGAAAGAACGCAAGGCTGCCGACGAACAGTATTGGGCCATCAAGATTCATTTGAATACGGCGCTGCGCACCATCTCCGAAGGCACCACGGTCGCCTTTCCTCCGCCCGCGATTCCCGGCGTAGGCGCGTCGGGAGGGGTAACGTTCGTCCTGGAAGACCGAACCGGTCAGGGCGTGGATTTCCTGCGCGCCAATCAGGAAAAGTTCATGGCCGCCGCGCGAAAACGCCCGGAATTCGCGCTGGTCTTCACCACCGCTCTTCCGTCCGTGCCTCAACTCGCCGTAAAAGTCGATCGCGACAAAGTGTTGAAGCAAGGCGTTGCGCTCAGCGACGTGTACCAGACGCTGCAGGCATTCATGGGCGGAGCGTTCATCAATTTCTTCAATCGCTTCGGCCGCGTCTGGCAGATTTACGTGCAGGCCGAAGGAAGCTTCCGCACCCAGGCCGACAACGTCGGAAAATTTTACGTCCGTAACAACTCCGGCCAGATGGTGCCGCTATCCACGGTCACGGAAATCGGACGGCGGCTCGGGCCCGAATTCACCATGCACTACAACCTGTACCAGTGCATTCAAATCAACGGCAACACCAAACCCGGCTACAGCTCCGAACAGGCGATGAAGGCGCTCGAAGAGGTGTTCGCCGAAACCATGCCGCCGGGAATGGGTTTCGATTACATGGGCATGTCGTTCCAGGAACAGAAGGCGCAGCAGGGCGTCTCGCCCACGATCATCTTCGGGTTCTCGATCCTATTTGTGTTCCTGATCCTCGCTGCGTTGTACGAAAGCTGGACGCTGCCGTTCAGCGTGTTGCTGAGCACGCCGGTCGCGGTGATGGGCGCGTTCCTGGCGCTGTTCTCGCGCAGAATTTTCGGCCTGGCTGTTCTGCACCGCTTTGAAAGTTTGGGCATCGAGTTCAACGTGTACGCCCAGATCGGACTGGTGATGCTGATTGGCCTGGCCGCGAAAAACGCGATCTTGATCGTGGAATTCGCCAAGGCGGAATTTGAAAACGGAAGGCCGCTCGTGGATGCCGCGCTCGAAGGTGCCAGGCTCCGTCTGCGCCCGATTCTGATGACATCGTTTGCCTTCATCCTAGGATGCGTGCCGCTGTGGCGTGCGTCGGGCGCAGGGGCGATTTCCCGTCAAGTGATGGGCACTGCGGTGATCGGCGGAATGCTCGCCGCAAGCGGCATCGCTATTTTTTTGGTGCCGGCGCTTTTTTACGGAATAGAAAAGTTGGGCGGGGCCGATCGCGAGCAGTTGAAAACGAAGGCCGCGCCGGACAAACCTGGTCTGGCGCCGGGCGATTAGTCTCAATCTTTGGGTTGAAATTACGAATCATGACGACGCGAGAACCATTGCGAACGAAATTGGGGCGATGCCGGTTGGCAACGCGGATGCAAATCGCCGGTCCGCGCTCCGAACCCACGAACTCCGGACGAACCGTTTCCTCCCGCGTTTTGGTCGCCATGCTTTCCATCGCAATCGTGCTCCCAGGCTGCGCTGTGGGTCCGAACTATAAGCGCCCGGCGGTTGATGTCCCTGCGGACTTTCGCAGCGCGGAAGGCCCGTCACAGCAGGCCTCGCTGGCCGATTTGCCGTGGTGGGAAGTGTTCAAGGATCCGAGGCTGCAGGAGCTGATCCGGACTGCGCTGAAGAACAACTACGATCTGCGAATCGCCATATCGCGAGTAGAGCAGTCGCGGCAAATTGAGGCGCAGGCGGGTTCGCAGTTCTTGCCGTTCGTCAACTACTCCACGGTGAACAGCGACGGCCGGAACGAATTCGCCGGCGTTGTTTCGCCAAATGGCGGCATCACACGCGGGAGTTTTGTCGGCGCGGCCAGCGTTGCCTGGGAAGTCGACGTTTGGGGCCGGATTCGGCGTTTGAACGAATCGGCTCGCGCGCAATATCTGGCCACCGAGGAGGCCCGACGCGGTGTGATGCTCACGCTGGTGAGCGATGTGGCACAGGCTTACTTCGAGCTGCTCGAGCTGGAGTTGGAACTTCAGATCGCAAAAGACAGCACCGATTCCTTTGGCCAGACTTTGAAGTTTTTCGATCAGCGGTACCAGGGCGGCGTCGCTACTAAGCTGGACACGTCACGCGCCGCGGCAGCCCAAGCTACATCGGCGGCAGCCATCCCGGAAGCCGAACGGCAGATCGCTCTGAAGGAAAATCAAATCAGCGTTTTGCTCGGCGAGAATCCCGGCCCGATTCCGCACGACGCAAAACTCCTGGACGAGATTGTGCCGCCGGACGTTCCCGCCGGTCTGCCTTCCGCGCTTCTGGAGCGGCGGCCCGACATCCTGCAGGCCGAACAGTTGATGCGCGCAGCGAACGCGCAGGTTGGCGTCGCCACCGCAAACTTTTTCCCGCAGATCGGGCTTACCGCCCTGTTCGGCCGCGCGAGCACTCCGCTTTCCGCGATCACCAGCGGACAGGCCACCGTGTGGAGCATCGCGGCCAACATGACCGGACCGATCTATCAGGGCGGCGCGCTCACCGCGCAAAAGCGGCAGGCCGTGGCGGCCTGGCAAGAAGCTCAGCTTCAATACCAGCAAACGGCACTGAACGCTTTTCAGGATGTGGCGAATGCATTGATCTCGCGCCAAAAGTTCGACGCCACTCTGGTCGAACAGAAACGGTCGGTGGAAAATTACGAAGAAGCCGTGGACATCGCGACTCAGCGCTACCAGAATGGAAAGGCCAACTACTACGAAGTTCTTGAAGCCCAGCAACTCTTATTTCCCGCTCAAAATGCGGCCGCTCAGACCGAATTGAATCAACGCACGATAATCGTGCAGTTATATAAGGCACTGGGAGGGGGCTGGAACCTCAGCGATCCTCAATGGGGTGGTGGCCCTAAAACAAGCTCAGCGCCCGCCACCGGTCAAAAGCCGTAGCTGGTACATCAAATTCACCAGGTGGAACCTCTTGCTCTACTACAATCGGGCACAAGTTCATGCCCATTCAAATCAACGAATTAGTAGCTGGTAAGCGTTTCGGACACGTCAGCGCCTGTTAAGTCGCGTTACCGGACAAAGGGCGCACAAGAACGTCGGATGTCCGGTTTACGGCTTTTATCAGGCAAGTTTTAAAGACTACAGGTCAACAACCGTTTTGTTTAACGAACTGCACGGCAACAAAAGCAACCACAACATTCCCGCTAAGAGAAAAGCGGCGCAGAAGAAACCTTAGGGAGGTCCCGGCGCGCCTCTGTGCACTCGCCGCTCGCAGAAGACAATGAATAGCCCCAGGCGCCCGCGCCTTTCAGCCCAATTTCACTTGTCCGGTTACCGCGTTAATCAGGAGTTAGGGTATTCGTGGGGAACGGACGGACTCATAACGCTGAGGGCGAATTCTCCGTGTGGCAGCTACTCGGTATTTATGAAGGAGAATGACGGTAACGATTTGTCCCGTCACCTAGAATGCTCGCGACTTCTTTCACCGTCAGATATCTCAACGGGGCGGATTCTTCGACTCGTTGTACGATTTGCATAAGACCTATTAGCGTCGCGTACTCTGCGCTGTTTATCTTTTCGCTGACGACCACTCCGCCGCCCTCGATGATCGCGTAAGTCGGAGCTTCGGCCTTGCCGTTAGAGTATCGTGCGAACCGGGACAGAGGAACGGCGAACGGCAACATCGGAATTTTGGGTCCCAAGAAAATCGCCTGACACGGATAAAGCACACCCCCATTTAGAATCATCCGAGAAACCGGATCTGTACCCAGCGCATGCAACGCCGGAATATCCGGAAAGCGCCAGTGAGTGCAACCAGAGAGGACTGCCGACAGGGCGGCCTCAGGCTCGGGCGACGGCCGAGGAACGACTGCTAGGCGTCGTTCTACGTCATCGAGAAGCGCTTCAGCGCCGTCACAATCGTTTCCGCAGATGACCAAACCGTGATTCCCCAGAATGAAAACGTTGGTCTCCGGAGTCGCAGAGAGAAACTTCTCAATTTCCTTGGCAAGTGGAATGCCCGAAGACACATAAGGAACCCATCGCCAATCTAAACCGGAAAGTCGTTTACTGAGCTGGCTAGGTCCATCTCGGCGTACTGCCCAAGCAATTGTATTTACAGAATGTACGTGCAGGACGACTCGGTACTGCAAAACGGCATGCATCGCCGTCTCAATTGAGGGCCGCAACTGCTCACCCACTCTATAGAATTGCGCAATTTCCACGTTCCTCCGCAAGGATTCTTTGACTACCGCGAGTTCAACCGGAACAAAAGTCTCTTCCTGCTTCGCGTTCGTCAACCATTTACCGGAAGCCTTGATCCATAGAACCCCATCGAGCTTCAGCGATATGTTTCCATTACCGCCTTGTATCAATTGAGGGTCACAACCGACACGCGCGGATAAATTGACAAGGGAAGCAATCTCCTCTCTCTGAGGACGGAGTGACAGCTTTGGTTGGGTGGCGAGGTTCACGAATCGGTTTCCTCCAGACTGTACAATCCCTTTGCCTTTAGTTCCCCGTTGCCATTTTGTGACCTCGCGGCCAGATAGCAAAGAAGCTTGGCAGTTCTAGCTGAGGACTTTGAAGCCTCGTCCGCCTGGCATCGGGTCCATCTGGCTCTGGTCCAAAAGACCCTCCCCACCGCGACTAAACTCTATCGGCAGGTCGCCATTATCGGCCCGCAGGTGCTTTAGGTAGTTCGGCCGCAGTGAGGCAATCAGTTCACGGCGGTCCTTAATTACGAGCGGTTTGCCAACGTGGATCTTACCCATGCGCTCAAGGACCCTTTCCGGCGCCACTCCGGCGAACATCATCAGGGGCCAGGTGAAATCTGGCCCGTTCAGTTTTCGCAGACGGTAGAGCCACATGAACACTGACCCAGCGCGCCAGGCCAGCGGCCCCCACCAGCTATACTGCCCGGGCCGCAAATTATGCTTCCAACACTTCATCATGAGCTGCCACTGCAGGGGACTAAGCTGGCGGGTGCGAGTGACGCCGGTTTGGTGCGCCATCCGGGTGTCGTGCAACGGAGTGAAGATTGATGGCACCAGAAACGCAAATAGACCGCGGCGCTCCATCTCGTACACCAGATCGAGCGTCTCACGAACGTCCTGATCGGATTCACCGGGATTCCCAATCATCAGCGTCATCATGGGGAACCAGTTGTTCTTGTTGGCAACGCGCAGCCCTTCGAGGACAATGCTGGGCCAGTCGTCGATGGAGAACGGAACGCCTTTGCTGGGCATGATCTGCCGCGCCATGCGTACCGACCCGGTCTCGAGCCCGATAAGCGGGACCAGGGCCTTCCCTTCCGGGTGCGTACTGAGCCGGGGCAAATGAATCGGACTCTTTGGAAGCAACACTTCCGAGAGTTTGCGGATTAATTCCGGATCCACGACGAAAGGCGCCATTGTGCAGTGGCTCAGCAGATGCTGGTTCACACCTGGCGTGTTGACAATCTCGGTATACAGGTCCACTAGTGCTTCGCGGTTCGGGAAAAAGAATGGCGTGTCGGTGTGTACTTGACCCCAGATAAACATGTCCTCAGTGGCGAGCGAGACCAGTTCGTTGCCTTCTCGTACATTTGCACGCACCGCGTCCATGATCCGCCCCTTGGGCAAGTCAATCTGCGGATTCAAGTCGGGCACGCAGAACTGGCACCTGCGACCACACCCGGTAGTCATCTCCACCACCCCGAAAGTGGTGCGCTTGTCGGGAAACAGGATGGCATCGCGCGAGGTGGGGTGGGCCAAGTTGATTTCTCTCGGCAGCGTTTCTCCCGCAATCGCCTTCCGGAACAGCGCCAACGTGTCGCTGGACTCGCTGCGCCCTGCTGTGACGCACTCCACGCCCAGCTCCTCGAAAGCGTTGTTTTGCGCGATCTGCCAGCCGCCTGACCCGCCCACTATCACTTGAAAATTCTTACGATACGGGCTGGACTTGATCCTATCGAACATCACGCGGGTATAGATCGAATTCAAGGGCTCTTTTGACGAGCCATAAATCGAAGTATATACGCCTGCCGCGAACGTCACGCCCAATGGGTTGTGAGTGGAAACGCCAACCACGCGAGTGTTGGGGCCTATGAATTTGTCCAGGTCGTCGGGGAAGCAAGCCACCACCTCGTCCGCCGTGAATTCGCGCAGCAGGGACTTCTCCAACACACGCACTCCGGCAGGCATGTAGCGGGCTGTGCCATCCTCATTGCGCTCCACTTCGCGCCACTTCGGATACTTTCGATCCAAAACAAATTCGAGCCACTGTGGTATCGAGGCCAGCGCCATTTGGATGAAGAAACCGGCGTGGTCAATCGTTTCCGTCAACGGCGCGGTCAGAACGATGAGCTTGCCGCCAGCGGGAGCATGGCGTGCTAGGTCGGTTGCGCTCCTTGAGGGTCGACCGACTTGCGGATTTTTCTTCTCAACGGGTGGTTGCATGAAAACGATTCCTCATGGTCCGGGGTCAACCTGCAGTATACGTGCCCCTGAAGTAGACGCGCACGCACGTTTCATTCCGACTTCAGGATTAGGACCTCTGGCTCGCGCATCGTACGCTTCTCCTGATCTGGATACAACGAATTCGTCACAGAGAAGCCCCGCACCAAGATCACGCCAGACAAGCCTGCAACAGGCCCGTTACTCCACGTGGGCAATCGTTGTGGGGTCGCGAAAGCATAGTAGTGTCGAGCAAACATCGCACAGTTCTTGTAGCGCGGGGAGGCAAGGCTTCGAAGTCCGTACGGCGTCGGTCAAATGGTATAGGGCACCCAACCCTCACCGCGTAAATCTCTGTAGAGTTCCGGTCGTAGGGAATTCGCTCGATTGGAAGTTATGCGCGGCGCTCTTGTTCAACGGAGTGGCTTTCTGCAGAATCGCGAGTAGCTCCTCAGCGCACGCCGGCACCGCGACGGCTTGGTTGAAGACGATGTCCTTGGCGCCGATTTCTTTGCCGTAGAGTTTCGTGTTGCCGCCGTTGTCGGCGTGGAGTGTGGATCCCGCAAGCGAAACACCTGCGAACAGTCCGCGTGCTCGGGAGTAAGAAAGAATTTCAGCGCGCATATTGATATCGGTTTCGGCTGAGGCGGTGCGGCCGAATGGGCCAGCGGCGGCGGTAGCGTCGGCTCCGAGTTTTACCTTGCTTGTAAGTAAGCTCGATGCCGAACGAGAGTTCATCAGGAGAAGGACGAAGTCCGTTGCTTCGACTCCGAATTGCGGACCCGCGCTAATTCCGACAAGAGTCATCATGGTTGGAGCGCTCCATGGTCCACGAAACGATTCACCACCGCGACAAGTCATCACGCCACGGCCGAAACTGCCGCCCAAGCCGAAAGACGTCTTTATAACTGAAGGTAGAATTACGATGCAGTCGGCCTTGTCGAGGACCGTCTGAGGAATCGTATTGGACGCCCGGAGAATTTCCTTCAGGACTCTGCCCGAATTTTCGACCCGATCTTGCTGCTTGTGCTGTGCGAACGCAGGAGAACTGACGGTAAGGGCCAAGATGATTGCCCACTGCACGCGGTTCATAATTTCCTTTGGTGCGCGATCGTAGCGAAATTGTTCTGCTGGGCGCTGTCTCGCCCAGTCATGTTTAATTCCAGTCGGATCAGAGTGCGCACCGTGTGTGCCGATGGCGTATGGTAGGTACAGAACATCAGGGCTAACAGTGTCAAAAATAACAGCCCTGGGACTTGAAGGAGAGATTTACACCCGTGACAAAACTGGATTCGACCAAATATGTGTTTGGTGCTGTCTTGATCTGTGTGCTGGCAATTACAGCGGTGATCGTATTGCCCGTCGCGAATGCTAAGTCCGTGAAGTTGCTGATGAGTTGGAAAAATCCGGCTTACTCCGGCTCAAAGCCCCGGCGGCTTCTTGTAATCGGTATGAGCCAGAATCCAGAAATACGAGCGGATTTCGAGGACGATCTGTCCTCAGCGATTGCAAATGAAGGTCTCGAAGTTATTCCGGGAAACCACATCCTGTTCCGGCCAGACTCCTCGGATTTGGATCCTGAGTATCTGCGAGGACAAATCCGCGATTTCAAGATTGATGGGATCATCGTCTCGCGGCTCGTTAGAGTCGACAAGAAGACGATCTACGTCCCGGGGCACAGTTATGTGGTTCCTTATGCGTACTATCGCTCGTTCTATGGTTATTACGGCACCGTCTATCGGCAGGTCTATTCTCCCGACTACCTGCGTGAAGATACGACGGTTCGGGTGGAAACGAATCTGTACGCGGCTTCGCCGACGGATGGGGAACTGATCTGGACTGGCACTAGCGATTCATTCAATCCGAGATCGGCACAAAAAGTGATCGATGGAGTCGTTAAACTAATCGCGAAAGAATTGAAGGTCCAAAATCTCCTATAACGCAAATCGGATTCCCTCTTGCGTTCGCAGCTGTTATTTCTGCCAGTAGGCGCCGCAGGCAGGCTTTCCTATCATGTGATATCGATTTGACCTGGGGCCTGGGATTTCCATGGTCCTTGCGTTTTACCGTCAGAAATTGGCGACGTCTCAAAACGAAAGGTTGTCGCCGATCTTGAACCGAGGCAGGTCGTAGCTCAGATGGAAAAGTCTATTCCAGACAAGCAGGTCAGACTCCTGCCGAGTCCGATGCCGATGCTTGAACGTTTCGTTCACAGCGAAACTTCCGGCTCGATCCTTCTCTTCGGAGCCACGGTAATTGCGCTCGTCTGGGCGAATTCTCCGTGGAGTTCATCCTACTTTGCGTTTTGGAAGCTCCCCTTGCCGATTGGACGACGCCCTCTACTTTCGATGGACCTACATCATTGGATCGACGATGGCTTGATGGTTCTGTTTTTCCTGGTTGTGGGGCTTGAGATCAAACGCGAAATCGTGAAAGGCGAACTCTCCTCTTTTCGCCAGGCGGCTCTTCCTATTGTTGCGGCGTTGGGCGGTATGATTCTCCCAGCATTAATTTACTTCGGATTGAATCACTCGGGAGTAGGGGCCCACGGGTGGGGCATTCCGATGGCCACCGATATCGGCTTCGCGTTGGGCGTCCTGGCTCTTATTGGAAAGCGAATCCCTTCGAGCCTGAGAGTGTTCATGTTGGCCTTGGCGATCGTAGACGATGTGGGGGCAATCCTCGTTATAGCGTTTTTTTATACTCCTCAAATTTCTGTCTCTGCTTTGACGTTGGCTGCCGGACTCCTGATGCTTCTGTTGATTGTCGCAATCCGTCGAGGCCCTCTTTCTGTATATGTGGTCCTGGGTCTTTTTTTCTGGGCGGCGGTATTGAGTTCTGGAGTACACGCGACGATCGCCGGAGTGATTCTCGGACTGGTCGCCCCGATCCAGCCAAAGCGAAGACCGGAGGAATTGGCTGACATCGCCGAGCCTCTACTGATCGATTTCCGGAATCAGATTTCGAAGAACGACAAATCGTCCGCGGAGGCCACGTTAACGCAACTGGATCAACTGCTTCGTGGCACCGATTCCATCGCGGAGCGGCTGGAGAGGAGTATTCATCCCTGGGTGTGTTTTTTGGTTCTTCCGCTATTTGCATTAGCGAGCGCTGGTGTGGCTCTATCCAGCACGCAAATAAAGCTGGCGATTTCGAGCCCGATTGCGCTTGGCGTGTTTTTGGGTCTCGTAGTTGGAAAAGCGGCAGGAATTACGCTGTTTGCCTTTCTCGCGGTGCGTCTAAGAATTGCCGGTATGGCGGAGGGCCTAACTTGGCTCGGGATAGCTGGAATAGGCATTTTGGCGGGTGTCGGTTTCACCGTTGCACTGTTTATCAGCGGTCTTTCGTTCGATGATGAGACACTCATCGCGACGGCGAAGATCGCGGTCCTCGCGGCGTCTCTCGCGGCGGGCTGCTTGGGCTATATCTGGTTGAGATTTTCGTTGAAAGAAAAGCAAACTTGAACCCCGAGGCTGAAGCGCCTGCTAACTTAGAAAAAATTCTGGCAGGCACATCACGAGGGGCTAGCGCTAGTGGTGCTCCCCATCGGAGTTCGGGCGCTACAGACTTAAGCCTGACCACTTTTTGAGTTCTGACCTGTGAGGCCATATGAACAAATTGTCGACGACTACGCCGTGTGCTGCGAGCCCCGCATCGACTGCCGCGAGGCGGTCGATTACGCGGATACTTGCGGCAGTTGTGTTCCTGGCATTGCCGCTGGTTGCGTCAACACAGAACGCGGCAACCTCACAGACGCTGATCGTGAATGGCCAACAAGGCCTGGTGCCGATGATTCAGATTAAGGGCCGCTCGTATGTCGATCTGGAGGCTCTCGCTCGTGCAGCCGGCGGCTCCATCAGTTACGCCGGTAATCAGATCGCCTTAACGCTTCCCGGCTCAACGGGACCCTCTACAGACACGAACTCTGTTGCGCCCCCGTCGGCACAGCCATCTGCGTCAGCTCCTGCTTCGAATCCTGGATTTTCAAAGGGATTTCTAAACGCCGGGATCGAGGCGGCGGCCACCCTTCGCGAATGGCACGCCACCCTCGCGAGCGCTATTCAGAATGGTTATCCCGTCAACGCCAACTCATTCGTCGGCTATCGAACGCAATCGCAGACGAATTTGCGGCTCGCGTCGGTAGCGGCTACGACCGATTCCGATCGCAGTGCGTATCAGCTCCTCAACAACGAATTTCAAAACATGGCGAAACTGTCGGACCGTTACGTTGAGCGACGCGCGAACATGACTTATATCTCTCCGGATTCGCTGCAAAACGATGGGCTGAATCAGCGCTTCATTAGCTGCGGTCGTTCCCTCAGCGCAATGGCCGCCAGCGGCCAATTCAATGACGACGGTTCATGCCACTAGCGCCTTCGGTGAGTTTAGTCGTGGGTGTCGCGGAGGATGTAGCTGGTTCTCACAGACTCAAAAGATGAAAAGAAACCCGGGCAAAGGATTCCAGCTCATCGTCATTCGTAAAGCAAACCTTATTGGCTATTGAATCAAGTCAGTGAAATTCCGGGACCACTCAGATTGCCTACGGTTGAGCTGGCTGCCACGAATCATCGGGATTGTAGTCGGTGATTTTCGCCGTGTCCCGCCTCAAGGTAGCCGAATCCCTGTGCTTCTACCGTTACGGAATGTTTCTCGTCGTGAGATTGCTCTCCGGGACCTGTTAGTTTTGCCGATTGCGTCAGCATGTTTTCGCACATAACTTACCCGGCATCCATCTGACTTGCAGAATGACAGATCGTGGCGGGCTACCAGGACGATGGAACTCGGAGATAAGCGAATTTCTTGGAGAGGCGAAAGCGATCGGGGTCGGCGAGTTCTTGGAGCTCGACATAAATGGATGCTGCTGGCATTTCTGGTGTTACTCCCGTGCGCACGCGCCACCGCACAGACATCGGCTACGGAGTTTTTCCCTGAAATCGATACCAACATCAAGGTGAATTCGAGCGTCCAGATCGTTTTTCAGGTGAAAGACACGCGAGAAGGTGGCGATCCGACTCAAGCGGAATTCGGGCCCAGTATTGAGTTCTACTTAAAACCTCTCATCAGACTGAAAAATATTACGGCATTCGATCTCGACGACGCGAAATCCAGACCGATTTTAGTAGCGGTCGGATACCGCTATCTGGCGTCACCCGATAAGGCGGGTGTAAACAGAATTGAGCCGGTGGTGACCTTTCATCTTCCGACCAAGGGGCGATTACTCATCACGGACAGGAACCGGGCTGACCTCGATTGGTCGAACGGCAATTTCACTTGGAGGTATCGCAACCGGGTGACGATCGAACGGCGTATCACGATCCGTTCGTATCACCCGGCTCCTTACCTTAGCGCAGAGTTCTTCTACGAGAGCCGATTCAATAAATGGAGCACAACGGCGCTGTATGCGGGTTGCCTTTTCGGCTTGGGTAAACACGCGCAACTCAACCCGTACTATGAACACGAGAACAATACCGGTAACCGTCCCAATCAACAGGTCAAAGCTGGCGGACTCATACTCGATTTGTTCTTTTAGACCGGCGGCACAGCGGAAGTAACTTCAGCAACGCAACGACGGGTTTTCCCCACTGTCAAAAGTGCCACTCCC
>Ga0209169_10001463_pt1 | contig 14418 bp, 10 predicted proteins | sample HubBroMetageWRM4_FD_188346 | JGI IMG/M metagenome (GOLD analysis project Ga0209169, IMG submission 188346) | Warmed soil microbial communities from the Hubbard Brook experimental Forest, New Hampshire - Hubbard Brook CCASE Soil Metagenome WRM 4... | ecosystem: Environmental > Terrestrial > Soil... | reverse complement strand
GCGACGACCGCGCCAGCATCGACCGCGGCCGCCTCGCCCACCCACACCTACAGCGCGTCGGCGACGACGAACCCGCCGGGTGCGAAGCGCATGATCACAATCGGGGGATCGGTCAGTTTCCCTGTCCCGGCCGATGCCAAGGTGATCGAGAATGTCGCCAGCGGTCAGCAGATCGTCGTCCTGTTCAACTCGGTTACCCCGGCGGACGTGTCACGTTTCTACGCCACGGCGCTACCGCAGGCCGGCTATGTGGTCTCCGGCAACTCGGTGGTCGACCAGTCCAGCGGCACGGTGGCGTTCGTCCAGTTCAGCGGGCACGGATACAAGGGAAACATCGGTTCGCTGTCCCACTTCTCCGGCGCCGGGGTGACCTTGGCCGGGCTCGGGACCAAGAACGTGACCACGATCACCCTGATGCCGAAATAAGGGCGGACTTGCCGAAACCGGGCTCGCCTGGCCGGGCGGGCGTTTAGCGTGGGCAGCTGTGACTTGCGACCGAGCGAGGGAAAAGCGATGAACAAGCACCGCCCTGCGGCGCTGGCCCTGGCAGCCTGCGCGGCCAGCCTGACCGTGGCGGCGTGCTCGGCCGGGACCCCGTCGGCCGGCTCGTCGACCACGAGTTCTGCGACTTCTGCCGCCACGAGTTCTGGCACCTCGAGTTCTGGCACCTCGAGTTCTGGCGCCCCGAGCCAGGGCGCGTCCGCGGGCTCATCGTCCGCGCCGCCGACCTCCGGGCCGCCGATTGCGGGCCGCACGATCACGGTCAAGGGAGCGCTCGGCAGCTTCCCGGTCCCGGCCGCGGCGAAGGTCGCCGAGAACATCGCCGCCGGAAAGGAGCTCGTCATCGTCTTCGGCTCGATTACCCCGGCGGACGTGTCACGTTTCTATGCGACGGCGCTTCCTGGGGCCGGGTTCACGGTCACGATCAACTCGATGCTCAGCAAGGGCGGCGATACCGGAGCGCTCATCCAGTTCACCGGGCACGGCTACCAGGGCAGCATCGACTCGCTTGACAAGTTCCCCGGCGCCAGCGTGGCGGGAATCGGCGACACGAACGTGACCACGGTCATCTTCACGTCGAAGTAGTGCCCGGCGGGCGGTCCGCGGCCGGCGACGGTGGCGCCGGCGGCGGCCGTCCTCTGGTACGCGATGCAAGCTGTGGTGCGCAGGCGGCTCGTGGTGCGGCGGCCCTCTGGAAGATCTTGGAACATCCGGGTTCCGCGGTAATTCTGGTGGACTGGGATCCACCTTTTCTTCCGCCAAACCCGGATCTTCCGCGGAAAAGTTACGGAGGTCGCGCAACTGTCAAAGCGGTGAGGCAGGTGCTGTCGATGAGGCGGATGCGGGTTTCGCCGGACTCTCCCAATCGGAGACGCTGCGGAGGCTAGTCGAAGACGCTGCGGAGGCTAGTCGAAGACGCTGCGGAGGCTAGTCGAAGACGCTGCGGTGGCGGCGGACGGACTGCAGGATGCCGATCGCGATCATGTCGGCGAAGACGGCGGAGCCGCCGTAGGAGACGAACGGGAGCGGCAGTCCGGTGATCGGCATGATGCCGATCGTCATGCCGATGTTGACAAACGACTGGAACGCGAACCAGATGGCGATGCCGGACGCGACGAGCATGCCGAACTGGTCATCGGCGGTGGCGGCGATGCGGAGCGCCCGGGCGATCACCACGCCGAGCAGGATCACGATCGTGATCGCGCCGACGAAGCCGAGCTCCTCCCCGGCCACGGTGAAGATGAAGTCCGTCTGCTGGGCCGGGACGAAGTTGCCTGCCACCAGCTGGCCGTGGAACAGGCCCTGGCCGAACAAGCCGCCCGAGCCCACCGCGATCTTCGCCTGCGCCGCGTTGTAGCCTGCCCCGTTCAGGTCGGCGGACGGGTGCAGGAAGGATGTGAACCTGGTCAGCTGGTAGGACTTCAGCAGGTGCAGGCCGCCTGCCAGCAGGATGGCGAGGGCGAGGATCCCGGCGAACGCAGCGATGATGCGCAGCCGCAGGCCGGACAGCACGATCATGGTGACGGTCACGCCGACCAGTATCAGCGCCACGCCCAGGGCCGGCTCGATCACCACGAGGGCCAGCAGCGGCGCGGCGCAGGCCAGCGCCTTGAGCAGGGATACGATGCCGGGCTGGCCACGGCGGGCCCGGCTGAAGATCGCCGCGCTGGTCAGGATCAGCGCGATCTTGGCGAACTCCGACGGCTCGATCTGGAACCCGCCGGGCAGGTCGAACCAGGCGCGGGCGCCGTTGATGTCCGAGCCCGCCGGGGTGAGCACGGCGACCAGGGCAAGCACCGTCAGGCCGTAGACCAGCGGCGCCCACATCCGCAGCTGCCTGCTGTCGGCCAGGGTCACCGCGAACATCATGACCAGCCCGACCACCACGATCAGCAGCTGCTTCTTCAGGTAGGTGCGCGGGTCCTGGCCCGCCGCGATCAGCGAGGGCTGGGTGGCCGACCAGACAAGCAGGGTGCCGATGGCGCTCAGCCCGAGAACCACAAGGACCAGCACCCAGTCCATCTGCCTGAGCACGGAATTCCGCGCGAACGCCCGGGCCAGCAAGGACCTCGGGCGCGCGGGGAACAGCCCGGATCGCGGCGCGGGAAAGCCGCGCGTGGTGTAGCTGACCGGCGATCGGCCCAGCATCACGACCTCCCCCCCTTCGTCCCCTTGCCGCCCTTGCCTTCTGGGGTGCCATAGCCGGCCGGGGCCTTGATCACCCCGGTCGAGGTGATCCGCGGCAGCGCCGACGGCACCTGGCCGCCGGGGAGGGCCGCCTTGTGGCCCTCGAGGCCATAGATATCGTCCCAGATCGTGCGGACCGCGGGCGCCGCCACGTCCGCGCCGTAGCCGGAGTCCGGCACCATGACGAGGACCACGTACTTCGGGTCGTTGCAGGGGGCGAAGGAGGCGAATACCGAGGTGGCGTTCTTGCCGAAGAGCTGAGCGGTGCCGGTCTTGCCCGCCACGCAGACCTGGCTCAGCGGGAAGCCGCTGAAGGCGCTCGCCGCAGTGCCCTGCGTCACCACGCCGGCCAGCGCGTTGCGGATGTAGGCCAGCGTGTAGCTCGACACCGGCAGGTGCCTGATGACCGGCGGGTTGATCTGCTGCACCACCTTGCCATCCGGCGCCACCAGCGCCTCGCCGATCCGCGGGCTGTACAGCGTGCCGCCGTTGGCCAGCGCCACGTACGCGTCGGCCAGCTGGATCGGGGTGACGGACACGTAGCCCTGGCCGATCGCGGCGATGGCGGCCTGGCCCGGCTCCCACACGTTGCCGCTCTGGCAGTCCTGCCACTCGATCCGCTGCACGTACGTGCCGGACTCCTTGCCGTTCTTGCACCAGTCCTGGCCGGTGTACGCGTTGTCCTTGTACAGGTAGTACAGCCATTCCCTGGTCGGCACGCTGCCCAGCGACTCGGCCGGCAGGTCGATGCCTGTGGTCTGGCCGAAGCCCCAGTCGAGCTCCATCTTCTGCATCTTCTGCACCGGGGCCTTGGGCGACTTCACGTCGTTGGCGCCCGGGTCGTCGGACTGGTACATGTCGTAGCCGAGGTCGTAGTACACGGTGTCGCAGGACTGGATGAGCGCCTCGGCGAAGGTCATGTCGCCGAGGTTCGGCTCGCCGTCGTTGTTGAACGTCTGGCCGTCGATGGTCACCGAGGCGGGGCAGTTATACAGGCCGTCAAGCGGGTAGCCGTCCGCGACCGCCGCGGCGGTCGAGGTGACCTTAAAGGTGGAGCCGGGCGCGTACTGGCCCTGGGTCGCCCAGTCCAGCAGCGGCTCGCCATCGCTGGGGCTCTGCAGCTCGTCGAGCTCCTGCTGGGAGATGCCGCCGGTCCACACGCTCGGGTTGTAGTCCGGGTAGCTGGCCATCGCGACCACCCGGCCGGTAGTGGTCATCACGATCGCCGCGCCCTGGTCGGTGGCGTTGCCCTCGGACCGCGACTTGGCCACCGCGGCGGCAAGCGCCTGCTGGACGTCGGCCTGCAGCGGCGCGTTGAGGCTGGTGACCAGGTCGTCGCCGTTGGTCGGCGACGTCTGGCTGGCCTGGCCGGTAACGTCGCCCGCGGCGTTGACGTACACCACCTGGTTGCCTGGCGTGCCGCGGAGCGCGCTGTCGTACTGCGCCTCAAGGCCCGCCTGGCCGACCAGGTCCACGCCGGAGAAGCCGGTGACGGACAGGTGCCGGCTGGCGAGCTCCTGCGGGGTGATCGGCTGCAGGTAGCCGAGGACCTGCGCCGGGTTGGCCCCGTACGGCTGCGGGTAGTCGACGACCGGCTGGACCTGCGCGGTCACCCCGGGGAACTCCTTCTGCTGCTCCAGGACCTGCAGCGCCACCCGGTCGGTGACGTTCTGGTCGACCGGGATCGGCTGGTAGGGCGAGCCGGCCCAGCAGGGCTGCGACACGCCCTTGGTGCACAGCCGGACCTTGTCGGTCAGCAGCTTGTAGGGCATGTCGAGCAGCTTGGCCAGCCGGTGCAGCACCACCACGCCGCCGTCGGGCTGCTGGGACACGGTCATCATGTCCACCGAGACGACCAGGGCCGTCTGGTTGGTCACCAGCTGGTCGCCGATGTCGTCGAGGATCTGGCCGCGGACCGCGGGCACGAGCACGTTCCTGGTCTGGTTCTGCGCGGCGAGTTTGGTGAACGCGGTGTTGTTCATCACCTGCAGGTACCACAGGCGCCCACCCAGCGAGATCAGCATCGCGGCCGCGACCACGTACAGCACCACCAGGCGGCGCCGCGACGCCACGTTCATCGGTAACCTCCTGTCCGCCATCTCCGCTTCGGGGTTCTGAGCCCCTTGGACGCACTGAACCCCTTGGGTCTCTTGATCCGTTTCGATTTCATCGGGCTTATCGAGTGAGGCATCCGCAGCCGGGCGAGACCACGGGGGCCGCCGCGCAGCCGCGGGACCTTGCCGCCGCCGAGGCCGCCCCCGCCAAGGCGGTTTCCGCCGAGGCTGTTCCTGCCGAGGCTGCTTCCGCCAGGGCTGTTTCCGCCGAAGCTGTTCCTGCCGAGGCTGGCCGGGCGGCGGCCGCCGCCAAGCGCGCCGCGGCGCGGCGCGGTCTGGCGCAGCCAGCCCTTGCCAGGAGACCTCGGCCCGGCGGACCTGCGCAGTGCCCCGGACAGCCGGCTGAGCGTGCTGCCACGGGCGAAACGGGGGGCGCGACCGCCCGATCCGGTCAACCCGGCCGCGGGCCGCATGTGGCCGCTCGTGCCGCGCAGCGATGAGCGGCCGAGCCACGAGCGCCCGAACGGGGACCTGCCCGGTGTCGGCGGGTGGCCGAGCAGCGGGGTCCGGCCGAGCGCGGCGCCTGATGACCTGAAGGCGGAATGGCTGAAGACCGAGCCACCGAGCAGGGACCGGCCCAGCCTCGAGCTCCCGAACCGGGAACGGCCCAGCCGGGAGGAACCCAGCCCGGAGCCGCCCAGCCGGGAGCCGCCGGCCAGGGAGCCGCCGAGAAGAGAGCCGCCCAGCACTCCCCCGCCGCGCCGTCCGCCGAACCTGACCTTCGCCCCGCCGCCGCCCGCGAACGCCGCGCCGAGCGCCCCGCCGTTCAGCGAGCCGCGGAGCGCCCCGCCGCGTCCCAGCGTCCCGCCTTGACCCAGCTTGAGGCGGGGCTCGCGTTTCGCCGCTGGCTTGCCGCCCGCACCGGGTCCGCCCGCGCCGCCCAGCCAGCCGTCGCCCTTGCCCCGGTCCGACAGGCGCAGCCGCGGGGTGTTACCCGCTCCGGCCGGCCTGACCGCGGGCTGCGCCGCACCTGCTGCCGCGGTCATCGCCGGGCTCGGGGACCAGGCCGCCCGCTTGCCGCCGCGCGCGCCGACCAGCCGGACCGCCGCCGCGACCGCGTACAGCACGAACGGGCACAGCACCACGTCGTAGCCCGCGGCGGCGGGCAGCACGTGGGTGATCGCCCGCCAGCTGACCCGCGGGTCGCTCAGCATCACACCGAGCAGGGCCGCCAGGGCCTCACCGCAGACCGCACCCAGCGCCGTGACACCGATCTCGAAGACGGCCGCATGCTCCTGCTCGGGCACGCCATCACTTGACGGGGTGTCCGCGGCAAGGCCGCACGCGTAGCCGATCAGGCAGAACACCAGCGCGTCCTGGCCGACGAAATGGCTGCCCGGGGGGGCGACGTCCAGCGCAAGGCCGGCCAGGAACCCGGTAAGCACGCCGGCCATCGGTCCGCCGGCCAGGGCCAGCGCCGCCACCACGAGCAGCACCAGGTCGGGCCCGGCGCCGCCGGGAAACGCGATCCTGTCGACCACGGTCACCTGGGCAACGACCGCGACCGCGATGGCCACCAGGTAGATCAGCGCCCGCACGTCAGCCGCTCCCGGTGGGGGACGGGGTGGGGGTAGGTCCTGTGGTAGGTCCGGTGGTCGTTCCCGGGGGCGTGGAGGTTACCGGGCCGGTCGGGTACACCGTGGCGGACTGCGTCGGGCTAGGCGTGACCGTGATCGTGACCGTCGGCGCGGGCCGCGGCAGCACCGAGACCCTGGGGTTGTGCTTGGGCACGTCCACCACGATGCCGACGACCCCGAGGGCGGTGAAGTTGACGAACGGGCGGACAAGCGCGTTCTGGGTGAGCGACCCGGCGCCGCCCTGCACCGAGATGACGGTCCCGACGGGCACGCCGGGGACCTCGGGCTGGTCGCCGACCGAGGCGTAGGTCATGACCTCCTGTCCCGGCGACAGGACCGCGTCCGCGTCGAACAGGCTCAGCCGCAGCTCGTCCGGCCCGGACATGGACTTGCCCGTGCCGGTTATCGCGCCGATCTGGCCGCTGCCCGTCATCTGCACGCCGATCACGGAGGTGGCGTCGTCGGCCAGCAGGACGGTCGACGTGTCGGCGCTCACCTGGGTGACCGTGCCGACGAAACCGGAGCCGTTCAGCACCGTCTGGTCCGGCTTGATCCCCTCGTCGCGGCCGGCGTCCAGCGTAACGGTGTCGGAGAAGTCGCCGCCGGCCGCGATGACGCTCGCGGCCACGATCCGGTAGGCGCCGGCATCGAGCTGCAGCAGCCTGGCCAGCTGCCGCTTATCGGCCTGGCTCAGCGTGGCCGAGCTGAGCTCGGCGCGCAGTTCGGCGTTCTCCCGCTGCAGGGTGGCGATCGTGCTCTGCGCCGAGGGCCCGCCGGTGATCGAGTCGAACAGGCTGGCCACCGGGCTGGTCACGTCGTGCGTGATCTGCTCCACAGGGCCGAAGATGTCCGAGCCCACGCTTCTGACCGGCGAGGCGCCGCCGTCCCTGAAGTCGAGCGTGATCAGGACGATCGCCACGATCACGAGTACGCCAAGAACCAGGCGGGTGCGCCGGCTGTCGTGCACTGCAGCTCCTCGTCCGTCCCCGGGCGGCCACTGCGCCGGAGACGGAGGGTCGGCGTCAGCGCCTGGTGTCCGGCACCAGTACCTGACGGAGGGTCTCGAAGTCCTCGACACACTTGCCGGTGCCGAGCACCACGGAGTCGAGCGGGTTGTCCGCGACCTGCACGGGCATCCCGGTCTCCTCCCTGATACGCGCCTCGAGCCCGCGCAGCAGGGCACCGCCGCCGGTCAGCGCGATGCCCCGGTCCATGACATCGCCGGCCAGCTCGGGCGGGCACTTGTCCAGCGTGCTCTTGACCGCGTCGACGATCAGGTTAAGCGGTTCCTCGATCGCGCGGCGCACTTCTGCCGCAGAGATCACCACCGTTTTCGGCAGGCCGCTGACGAGGTCCCTGCCCCGGATCTCGGCGTGGGGCTCGTCCTCCGACGGGAAGGCGGAGCCGAGGGCCATCTTGATCTCCTCGGCGGTCCGCTCGCCGAGCATGAGCGAGTATTCCTTCTTGGCGAACGTGATGATGGCCTGGTCGAGTTCGTCGCCGCCGATCCTGATGGACTGCGAGGTGACGATGCCGCCCAGCGAGATCACCGCGACCTCCGTGGTACCGCCGCCGATGTCGACCACCATGTTGCCGGTCGGCTCGTGGATCGGCAGCCCCGCGCCGATCGCAGCCGCCATCGGCTCCTCGATGATGTACACCCGCCGCGCGCCGGCCTGATGGCCGGCCTCCTTCACCGCGCTCTGCTCAACCCCGGTGATCCCGCTCGGCACCGCCACGACCAGCCTCGGCTTCGCCAGGTGGGAACGTTTATGGACCTTCTGGATGAAGTAGCGCAGCATCCGCTCGGTCACGTCGAAGTCGGCGATGACGCCGTCCTTGAGCGGGCGCACCGCCACGATGTTGCCTGGGGTGCGGCCGATCATGCGTTTAGCTTCGACCCCGACCGCGACGATCTGGCCGTTGTTCGTATTGAGCGCCACCACCGATGGCTCGTTCAGTACGATGCCGCGTCCGCGCACGTAGACCAGCGTGTTCGCGGTGCCGAGGTCGACCGCCATGTCGCGGCCGAGAAACGTCAGAGCGCTCATCTGGAACGGGAACCTTCCGATCCGGGCTTGATCTGGAGCTGTCAGCGCGAGCCGCTCGGTACGGCGGCCTCGTGCTCTTCCATGTGATAACGGCAACGTCGGCCAGACGGGTCCGGGCAGGATCTGGATCTTCCCCGGGCCTGCCAGCCACGCAACCTCGCGGGTAGATGATGCGACTCGCTCTGCTAGCTTACCCACGATCTGGCGTGCCGCCGGACCACCGGACCGACGCGCCGATCGCGTTGCGTTACCGAATCGGTACAGATCAGCAGAAGGCGACCGGCCCCGTGCTGGCGGTTCTACCTGCCGCCTGCTTATTGCGAGGGTCAGGTGCCCTGGCTGCGGCCCAGATCCGGGGCCGCGGCCGTCTCGAGCCGGCGGGCCAGCCAGATTCCGGTGATCCAGAGCGCCGCGAAGATCGCGCCGAGGATGTACATAGCGGGGATCACGACCCCGCCCGCGATGATCAGCGCCTGCAGCGCGGTGCCCGCCCAGAGCGCCCAGCCCATGCCGCGGCGTCCTACCAGGCCGCTGAGCAGGGCTGCGGATACGGCCAGGCCGCCGCCGACGCCGCCGGCGACACCGCGGTCAAGGTGCTCGAGGACGATGGCGACCGGGATGGCGAGGCCGATGATGATGGCCTCCATGGCCAGCACCGTGCCGCACAGCTGCCTCATCGTTTTCGACCCGGTTGCCGTTTTCGACCCGCTTGCCGCGGCCGCCGTCACGAGAGCTCCGCCGCGGTGAAGGAGTGACGGGACGGCTGGCTGGCCGACGGCTCGGCGGGCAGTTCGCCGCCTCCCGGTACGAGCAGCCTGCGGGCGTCGCCCGCGGTGATGACCGATCCGGTGACGAGCACGCCGGCACTGCCAGGCACCCCGGTCACGGCTGCCTCGTCGGCGAGCGCGACCGCGGCGTCGATGGCGTCGTCGAGCCGGTCCGCGGATTGCACCCGGTCCTCGCCGAAGATCTCCGCCGCAAGGTCGGCGGCCTCGGCGGGATCCATCGACCGGTCGGAGGAATTGCGGGTCACCACGATCTGGTCAAGCAGCGGCTCGAGTTCCGCGAGCATGCCCGGGACGTCCTTGTCCCCGCTGGCGGCGAAGACCCCGGCCAGGTAGCTGAAGCCGAACGTCTCCTGGACGGCGGCCACGGTGGCCGCCATGCCCGCCGGGTTGTGCGATGCGTCGATGATGATGGTGGGGCTGTGCCTGACGACCTCCAGCCGTCCCGGCGAGCTGACGTTGGCGAACGCCTCTCGGACAAGGTCCGGGTCGAGCGCGGCCGCTCCCCCTTCGGCCCCTTCGCCCCCGTCGCCGACGACCCCGGCGAAGGCCTCGACGGCCGCGAGCGCGCACGCGGCGTTGCCGGCCTGGTACGCGCCGAACAACGGCAGGAAGATGTCCTCGTAGCTGCCGCGCAGGCCGCGCAGGGCGAGTTGCTGACCGCCCACCGCCTGCTCCCGGCTCAGCACGCCGAACTCCACGCCTTCCCTGGCCACGGTCGCGCCCACCGCCACGGCGTGCCTGAGCAGCACCTCGGCGGCCGCCAGCGGCTGCTGCGCGAGCACCGCGACCGCGCCCGGCTTGATGATCCCGGCCTTCTCCGCCGCGATCTCCTCGGTGGTGTTGCCGAGCAGCCTGGTGTGGTCCAGGGCGATCGGGGTGACGACGGCGACAACGCCATCTGCGACGTTGGTGCAGTCGAGCCTGCCGCCCAGGCCGACCTCGAGGACCATTACGTCGACCGGGGTATCGGCGAAGACCGCGAAGGCCATCCCGGTCAGCACCTCGAAGAAGGACATCGCCACCGGGTGGTGTTCGTCGACGAGGGTGACGTACGGGAGGACCTCCTCGTAGGCCGCCACGAACCGCTCCGGGTCGATAGGCGCGCCGTCCACGCAGATGCGCTCCCTGATCGAGACCAGGTGCGGGCTGGTGAACCGGCCGGTCCGCAGGCCGCGGCCGCGCAGCAGCGTATCGATCATCCTGGCGGTGGACGTCTTGCCGTTGGTGCCCGTGATGTGGATGACCGGGCACGCCCGCTGCGGATCGCCGAGCAGCCCGACCAGCTCCGCCATCCGGTCCAGGGCAAGATCCACGGAATGTTCGGGCCGCCGGGAGATGATCTCCTGCTCGACTTCGCGCATCCGCGCCTGAATGTCCACTAGATCAGCCTACGCGGAACGTCTCACCGAAGGTCCTGCAGGCGCTGGTGCAGGCGGGCGATGTCGGAGTTGGCCGACTCCAGGCGCTGGCGGGTTTTGCCGACCACCTCCGGCGGGGCCTTGGTGGTGAAGCTGGGGTTGTCCAGCTTGCGGGTTGCCTGGTCGGCCTCGGATCTGGCGGCGGCGAGGTCCTTTTCCAGGCGGCGGCGTTCCGCGGCGACGTCGACGGTCCCGGTCATGTCGAGCTCGACCGTGATGGCCTCGGCGGGCAGCGACGCGGACGGGGTGAAGGTGTCCGCGGGCGGTTCCAGGCGGAGCAGGGACCGGATCTGGTCTTCGTGCGCGGCCAGCGGAGTCGCCTCAATGCCGGCCAGCCTGGCCGCGACCCGCTGGGCCGGGCGCAGGCCCTGATCGGAGCGGAACCGGCGGACCTCGGTCACCAGGCGCATCACCGAGGACATCTCCGCCTCGGCGCCAGGGTCGCTGAAGGAGAAGGCCGGCCAGGAGGCGATCATGATCGAGTCCTCGCCGGTCAGCGCGGCCCACAGCTCCTCGGTGACGAACGGTATGACCGGGTGCAGCAGCCGGAGCAGCTGGTCGAGCACGAATCCGAGCACCCGCCGGGTCGTCTCGGCGGCCTGCGGGTCGGCTGAGGTCAGCGGCACCTTGGCCAGCTCCAGGTACCAGTCACAGACCTCGTCCCAGGCGAAGTGGTAGAGCAGGTCGCAGACCTTGCCGAACTCGAACGCCTCGAACAGCGTGTTCACCTCGGCGGTCACCGCGGACAGCCGGGACAGGATCCACCGGTCGGGCACCGTCAGCGTGCCGACCGGGAGGGCCTCCTGGACGTGAGCGCCGTTGAGCAGGGCGAAGCGGACGGCGTTCCACAGCTTGTTGCAGAAATTGCGCGAGCCTGCCGCCCACTCCTCGCTGATGGCCTCGTCGCTGCCCGGGTTGGCGCCGCGGGCCAGGGTGAACCTGGTCGCGTCGGCGCCGAACCTGTCCACCCAGTCCAGCGGGTCCACCGTGTTGCCGCGCGACTTGGACATCTTCTTGCCGAACTGGTCACGGACCAGCCCGTGCAGCGCCACCACGCGGAACGGCACCGCGGCGGACGGCTCCGCACGGCGCATCGCGTACAGGCCGAACATCATCATCCGCGCGACCCAGAAGAACAGGATGTCGTAGCCGGTGACCAGGACGCTGGTCGGGTAGAAGGTGCGCAGGTCCGGCGTGTCGTCGGGCCAGCCGAGGGTGGAGAACGGCCACAGCGCCGAGGAGAACCAGGTGTCGAGCACGTCAGGATCCTGGGTCCAGCCAGCTGGAGGTTGCTCATCAGGGCCAACGCAGCGCAACTGCCCGTTCGGCCCATAAAAAACTGGAATACGGTGGCCCCACCAGAGCTGACGGCTGATGCACCAGTCATGCATGTCGTCCACCCAGCCGAAGTACCTCGCGTTCATCTCCGGCGGGTGCAGGCGGACGCGGCCGTCGCGGACGGCGTCTCCGGCGGCCTGGGCGAGCGGGGCGACGCGGACGAACCACTGCAGCGACTGGCGCGGCTCGACCGTGGTGCCGCAGCGGCTGCAGTGGCCGACCGAGTGCAGGTACGGGCGGACCTCGGCGACGATTCGGCCCTGCTCGCGCAGCGCGCGGACCACCGCGGGCCTTGCCTCGAACCGGTCCAGGCCCTGGAACGGGCCGTGCGCGGTGATCACGCCGTGCTCATCCAGCACGGTCAGGCCGGGCAGGTCGTGACGGCGGCCGATCTCGAAGTCGTTCGGGTCGTGGGCCGGGGTCACCTTTACCGCGCCGGTGCCGAAGGCTGGGTCGACGTGCTCGTCGGCGACCACCGGGATGTGCCGTCCGGTCAGCGGCAGCTCGACCGTCCGGCCGACCAGGTGCGTGTAGCGCGGGTCATCCGGGTGCACGGCCACCGCGGTGTCGCCGAGCATCGTCTCGGCTCGGGTGGTCGCGACCACGATCGAGTCCGGGCCGTCTCCGTAGCGGATCGAGACCAGCTCGCCGTCGTCGTCGGTGTGCTCGACCTCGATGTCGGACAGCGCGGTCAGGCAGCGCGGGCACCAGTTGATGATGCGTTCGGCCCGGTAGATCAGGCCGTCGTCGAAGAGCTCCTTGAAGATCGTCTGGACGGCCCTGGACAGGCCCTGGTCCATCGTGAACCGCTCGCGGGACCAGTCCACGCTGTCGCCCAGGCGGCGCATCTGGCCCAGGATCTTGCCGCCGGACTCCGCCTTCCACTGCCAGACCCGCTCGACGAATGCCTCCCGGCCAAGGTCATGGCGGCTGAGCCCCTCCTTGGCGAGCTCGCGCTCCACCACGTTCTGGGTCGCGATGCCCGCATGGTCCATGCCGGGCAGCCACAGGGTGTTGTAGCCCTGCATGCGGCGGCGCCTGATCAGCGCGTCCATCAGCGTGTGGTCGAGCGCGTGGCCGATGTGCAGGGACCCCGTGACGTTCGGCGGCGGGATGACGATGCAGTACGCGGGGGCGTCGGAATACGCGTCCGCGGCGAAGTAACCTGCCTTCTCCCAGCGTTCGTAGCGCGGGCCCTCGACCTCGGCGGGCGCGTACTGGGAAGGCAGCTCGATGGGCGCCTGGGGTCTGCTCACGACAGGTGAGTCTACGGCCAGGCGGGGCGCTTCGCGGCCGGTCGCCCGGCCGATCAGCTGGCCGCCGGGACCTCCACCGCATCCCTGATCTCAAGGGCCAGCTTGGATGCACCCGGGTACTTGACCGGAACCTGGTCCTCGATGAACTCGACCTGGCCGAACGTGTGGCTGGTCACCCACACGCATTCGCTGGCTTCGGCGCCGCTTGAGGTGTTGTAGCCGCATATCATCTCGCCACCGTGCGGGCCGGCCGCCACCAGGCGGCTGGACTTGAGCTGGGTCTCCTCGAACGTGATCACGGCCGCCGGGGTGAACGTGCCGTCGTAGCCCATGAAGGCCGCGCCCTTATAGGAGCTGGACGCGATGTCCGTGCTCGTCCCGAGGTCGTACATGGCGAACACGCTGGTACCCGGGCTGCCCGCTCCCTTGGCCTTGATGTCGTTCACGATCGGGGTTGCCTGCTCGGCGGCGACCGAGGCGAACGCTCTGGTCGCGCTCTCGTTCAGCGGGAAGTTGCCGATCTTGCTTGGCGTGGTGAGGTTGTACCTGACGGCCGGGCCTGCGCTGGCGGCCGTGGCGCCGGTGCTCGGCGTGGCCGAGCCTGCCGCCCCGGAGTTGCTCGTGCCGGTCGTGGTCAGGTGGATGACGAGGAACACGATCAGCACCACGCCGATGACGGACGAGGCCAGGTACAGGACCATGCGCATGCCGTCCATCCGCTGCGTCCGCTGGCCCGACCGCGACTGGCGGTCCGGCGGGGTAAACCCGTCGTCGTAGGCCGACCCGCCCGGCTGCTCGAAGCCCTGCTGGCCGCGGGCATCCTGGCTGTGGCCAGGCTGACCGCCCCGGCCGTAGGCATCCTGAACGTAGCCGTTCTGGGCGTAGGCGCCCTGGGCGTAGCCATCCTGGGAGTACGCGCCCTCGGCATAGCCGTTCTGGGGATGGGCGCCTTGGCCGTAGCCGTCCTGGGAGTAGGCGCCCTGACCGTAGCCGTCCTGGGGATGGGCGCCCTGGGCGTAGCCGTCCTGGGAGTAGGCGCCTTGGGCGTAGCCGTCCTGGGGATGGGCGCCCTGGGCGTAGCCGTCCTGGGAGTAGCCGCCTTGGGCGTAGCCGTCCTGAGGATGGGCGCCCTGGCCGTAGCCGTCCTGGGAGTAGGCGCCCTGACCGTAGCCGTTCTGGGGATGGGCG
>Ga0209169_10001460_pt1 | contig 14455 bp, 12 predicted proteins | sample HubBroMetageWRM4_FD_188346 | JGI IMG/M metagenome (GOLD analysis project Ga0209169, IMG submission 188346) | Warmed soil microbial communities from the Hubbard Brook experimental Forest, New Hampshire - Hubbard Brook CCASE Soil Metagenome WRM 4... | ecosystem: Environmental > Terrestrial > Soil... | reverse complement strand
ATGCGTGCGGCTTCCCCGACGGGACCAACACGGGCGTGCCGGGCGGGACGACCCTGCGGTCGGTCCCCGGGCAGGTATCCAGCGGGCCGGGCTGGCACTTCGACGCCAAGGGCGGCTACGTGGTGGTGACCGCGCGCGGCACCGTGCTCACCGACCTGTCCATCCCCTGCGACCTGGTAATCGACGCGTCCGACGTGACGGTGAAGAATGTACGGGTCGTGACCGGCGGGTATTTCGGTATCAGCCTCAGGCATACCACGGACGTCACGATCGAGGACTCCACCATCAGCGGTCAGAACCTGACCAGCGGCCGGGTCAACTCGGCGATCGACGATGTCTACGGCGACTCAACCGGGATCGTGATCGAGGACAACAATATATCTCGATTCAGGACGGGCGTGCAGGTATCGGCCGGGCTGATAGCGGACAACTACATTCATAACCCCGGGTACATTCACGGAGATCACACCAATGGGATATATGTCGGCGGGACGACGAAGCCGCTGATGATCTACGGTAATACCATCTTCAACGATCTCGGGCAGACCGACGACATCAACCTCGACGCATCGCATTCAAAGCAGGACGTGGCCAACAAGACCGTGGTGGATAACCTGCTCGCGGGAGGCGGCTACTCCATCTACGGCGGCGGCGCCCGTCATGACCGCACATCGAACATCGTCATCGAATACAACGAGTTCGGCCGACTCTACTACCCGAAGGGCGGCCGGTACGGTCCGGTCGCGTATTTCAACCTCCGGCAGGCCGGGAACGTCTGGTCGGGGAACGTCTGGTCGGGGACGAGCACGTCCGGCGACGCCTTGCGCGGGCGCCTTCTGCCGGTTACCGTGCTGACCGGCATCCCCCGGTCAGGCGCTAGGCCGGGCAGCGCCGCGACCGCGGCCGTCTAGCGCCGCGCCCTCGCCGTGTCATCAGCGCTCCACGAATCCCCTGCCATCCTGCCCGACATCGCGGTCGTGATCGTCACCTACAACAGCGTTGACGTCATCGGAGATCTCCTTGATTCCCTGCCCAAGGCCCTCGATGGCCTCAGTGCCGACGTCGTCGTGGTCGACAACGGCTCGAGCGACGGGACCGCCGAGTTGGTGGCGGTGCTTGGGGCATGCCGCATCGTGCGCTCGGCCAACGTCGGCTACGCCGGCGGCATCAACCGCGGCGTCCGCGAGGCCGCTCCGGCCCAGGCAATCCTGGTCCTGAATCCGGACGTGCGCCTCCTCCCTGGGTCGCTTCCGCCGCTGCTCGCCGCGCTGCGGGAACCCCGGGTGGGCATCGTGGCCCCGCGGGTGCTCACCCCGGAAGGGGACCTGCACTTGTCGTTGCGGCGCGAGCCCACCCTGCCGCGGGCACTGGGCCTGACCAAAACGCGGCTGGCGGTCTTCTCCGAATACGTCTACGACCCGTCCGCATACACCCGGCCGTGCACCGTGGACTGGGCGCTCGGCGCCGCCCTGCTCATGTCGCGGGAATGCTACGAGGCCCTCGGCGGCTGGGACGAGACCTACTTCCTCTACTCCGAGGAGACCGACCTGGCGCTGCGGGCACGGGACGCCGGCCTGCTCACCCGGTACGAACCGCGGTCGGTCGCGGTCCACATCGGCGGGCAGTCGGGCCGCAGCCACCGGACCCACGCCATGCAGATCGTCAACCGGGTACGGCTGTACCGGCGTCGCCACGGCGCGCTCGCGTCGTGGGCCTACTACTGGCTCGTCGTGGCCAATGAGATGTCCAGAGTGCCGCGCGGGCGCCGCGAGTCCTGGCACGCGGTTGTATCGCTGCTGCGGCCAGAGCGACGCCCGGCCGAGCTGGGCTGCTCGGGCAGGCGCATGCCACGGTAATACCGCCGGCGAATAGCGCAGGCCGCCTGGATTATCAGATCCTGATGTAAAGATGTCATAGCTGTCGTAGTGTGGCCGATCGGCATTACACGGGCCACGGGGCAGAAGCGCGGGGGAGATAAGAATGACTTGGCATTGGATCGGCAGGAATGACCGGACGAACGCCGATAACCGAATAGGCCGAAATGCCGGGCATGCGCCCGCTGGACGTTACGGCCCGGCATGATGGGATGTGGTCGGCGCCCGGCCGGCCTGCTGCCTGGTCATGACGCCGATGTCGGCCGCCCGCCGCGGAGGATCGACGCGGTCACTCTGCTGAGCTGCTACGCGCTCCTGCTGATGGCCATACCCTCGTCCCTGATCGTCGGGTCGCTCGGGGCGGCAGGCGCGCCTGCCGCCCTGCTGGCGGTCGCCATACTGTGCTGGTACCTGGTGGCCCGCCAGCACCCCGGCCTCGGACTGGACCGGGGCAGACAGCCGGTCCGGGTCGCCGCGACGATCTTCGCCGCCGCAGTGGTGGCAGCGTACATATCGGCCGGTCGGCACGCCGTGCCCGCCGATCAGGAGAGCGGCGCCGACCGCGGCCTCATCGTGCTGGCGGGATGGGTCGGCGTGCTGGCGCTCGCGGCGGACGGGATCGACCGGGCTGACCGGCTCAGGACCCTTCTTCGCCGGATCGTCCTGCTCGCCACGGCCCTGGCCGCGCTCGGCGTGATCGAGTTCTGCACCGGCGTGGATCTCACTAAGTACATCGTGATCCCCGGCCTGTCCGTGCATCAGCAGGTGACGGATCTGGTAAGCCGCAATGGCCTGGTCCGGGTGACGGCGACGGCCGCCCAGCCGCTGGAGTTCGACGCGGTGCTGGCGATGAGCCTGCCGATCGCGCTCCATCAGGCCCGCTTCGCGCCCGCGGGGCTGCGGGTCCGCCGCTGGCTGCAGGTCGCGCTCATCGCGGCGGTAATGCCGATGACCGGATCACGGTCCGCCTTCTTCGCGCTCGCGGTGATCTGCATCGTGCTCTTCCCTACCTGGGACCGCCGAGATTGGCTCCGCGCCTGCCTGGCAGGGCTCGCCGCGCCGGTCATCGCGTGGCTGGTCAAGCCGAGCCTGGTGAGCAGTTTCACCGCGCTGTTCAGCCAGCTCGGCAACGACACGAGCAGCCTGTCTCGTGCCGACGCGTACTCAGAGTCGGTGCCGTATATCGCCGCACACCCGTGGCTCGGCCAGGGGTTCCAGACGTTCTTTCCGCAGACCTATTTCTTCGTCGACAACCAGTACCTCACCTCGCTGCTTGAGACCGGGATCCTCGGGCTCCTCGCCCTGGTGGCGTGCTTCGCGACGGGCTGGTTCACCGCTCGGAGCCTAAGGGCCACGGCGGCCGATGCCCGGACCCGCGACCTGGGGCAATGCCTGGCCGCATCGATCGCGGTCAGCGCCGTGTGCTTCGCGTCGTTCGACGCGCTGTCCTTCTCCATCGCGGCCGGCCTGTTCTTCCTGCTGCTCGGCTGCGTGGGAGCGGCATGGAGGCTGGGGCGCGCGCAGCAGCTGGCCGGGGACTAGGCCGAGTCCCCGGCAGATGAAGGCGAGGGCAGCCACGGCTCGCTCCGGGCCGGATCGTCGTCGGCCTGCTGATCGGCACTTCCGGTGGCTCCTCCCGGGAGGGCCAGCTCCCCCGGGATCGTCGGCTCCTCCGGGAACGCCGACCGGTGCGGGAAGGCCGGGATATCAAGCAGCGCCCAGTCCGTAGACAGCGCCGAGTAGTCCGGGAGCGCGGACCGGTCCCTGAGCCGCCGCCGGGTGACCAGCCCGTCCACGACGATCGGTGTCCCGAGGGAGAGCACGAGCAGCAGCACGCCGACCACGACCAGTGGCCGCGCCGTCTGGCTGATGCTGAGCGCCGCCTGCGGCGTGAAGGAGAGCGTGTCGGCGTGTACCTGGCCGTGGGCCGGGACGCCCTGCTGTAGCTGGGCAAGCTGCGTGCCGATCCGCGCGGTTACCGCCTCGAGCGTCCGCTGTACCCCGCCTGCGTCCGAGCCCGTGACCGTGACCAGCAGGACGGATCCGGTCGTCGAGGTGGTATAGGACGGGAGCACGACCGTGTACGGGGCGGTAAATCCCCGTGCCGCCAGCTGGGCGACGGTTCCCGGTGACATCAGTTCCCTGCTGACCGCGTCGGCGGTCAGGGTCAGCGAAGGGCTGAAGCTCAGAAACGGGTTGCCGCCGTTCGGCGTGGAGGCCGCCGGTGATGCCAGCAGGACCACGGAGGAAGTCGACTGGTAGTAACGCGGCGTCTCTGCCCCGGCCCCGGCGGCGCCGACCAGTGCCAGAATGAGCAGCACAGAGGTCAACCTCCACCGCGCTCGCCAGATATGCACTGCTTGCCTGAGATCCATCCATCCCGCCCTAAATACTCGAATGTACGGCTTTTCGCGTCAGTGGCACTCACATTCCCAGGAAAAACAGACCATAAGGGATTGCCCGGATGAGGGGGGTGCCGCCTTCCTCTATCCCGCAGTTTACGGATAATGGACTGCTCGCGGGACGCCTTGGTTCACTATAGTTGTCTCGAGTTGTCTCGCGCAGGGCCGGTATCGTTGAGTGAGTCGGCGGCCTTCGCGCGGGCACGGGAAGCAGGGAGAAGCAGGGGGACGCGATGGCGGTGGCGCGATGAATCCTTTCGGGAAGCCTGTAAAAAGGCTTCGCATGACCCTGGTGGTAGCGACGCTCCTGCTCGCGGCCGGGGCGGGGTACGACATCGAGATTAGCCCGCCTATGTACCTCGAGAGCGCAACAGTGGAGTTGTCACTGCCAACTGCCAAGAATGCCCCGAATGACTACTACATGTTCGCGCCGTCCCTCATCACCAGTGCCGAGGCAATGGTCCAGATCCTGATGAGCTCGCCGGCCCAGCGCCAGATCGGCGCCGCGGGCCGCGGCGCCAGTGTCAGCCTCGCGCTCGTCAACCTGTATAACGAGGAATATCCCTATTACGGCGTCCCGCTTGCGACGCTAACGGCGGCCTCGCCGGTCGCGGCGGATGCCCACCGTACGTTCATGGTCGCGGCGCGCGTGCTCGGCCTCCTGCTCGCTGCACGGCAGAAGCAGGCGGGAGTCCCGCCTGGCGAGCGCATCTCGGCCCATGTCCTCGGGGATAGCGGGCCCATCATCCAGACCGGCTCGCGCGCACGCGTGTTCGGCGGCCTAGCCCTCCTGACGGCGATAGTGGTCGGCGTGGCCTGGGAGGGCGCCGGGCGGTGGGGCGCGGGAGCCGGCCCGGAGCCGGCAGTTAGGTGACTATGACAGGTGAGCTGGCAGTGCCCGGGTCCCGCGCGCTGGCGGCCCGCCGGTGACCGGCCACCCAGTCACGGCGCGCCCTGGGCACTGGCCGCGCGGGCCGCCGGCCGCAGGCCGGGCTCGCGGGGCGCCGGCCGCAGGCCGGGCTCGCGGGGCGGCGGCTTGAGCGGCTCCCACCAGGAGCGGTTATCCCGGTACCACTGCACGGTCGCGCGCAGGCCCGCAGGGAACGCCGTGCGGGAGGCGTAGCCAAGGGCGCGCAGCGCGGAGTCGTCGAGGCTGTAGCGGCGGTCGTGGCCCCTGCGGTCCTCGACCCGCGTGACCATGTCCCAGCTCGCGCCGCAGCAGTCCAGCAGGGCCTGCGTTAGCTGGATGTTGGTCAGCTCCACGTCAGCGCCGATGTGGTAGATGCCCCCGCCCTGGCCGCGCTCGAGGACAAGCTGGATTCCGCGGCAGTGGTCGTCCACGTGGATCCAGCCGCGGACGTTCTCGCCATCGCCGTAGAGCGGGACCGGCAGCCCGTCGAGGAGGTTAGTGGCAAAGAGCGGGATGACCTTCTCGGGGAACTGGTAGGGACCGTAGTTGTTGACGCACCGCGTGACGAGGACATCGAGCCCATAGGTACTGAAGTAGGCGCGGGCCATGAGGTCTCCGCCGGCCTTGGCCGCCGCGTACGGCGAGTTCGGCGCCAGCGGCGCGTCCTCCGACCACGAGCCGCGGGCCACACTGCCGTAAACCTCGTCGGTAGAGACCTGGACGACCCGCCGGACCCCCGCGTCCAGGCACGCCTGCAGCAGGACCTGGACGCCGGCGACATTGGCCGCGACGAAATCCGAAGCGCCGACGATGGACCGGTCGACGTGGGTCTCGGCGGCGAAGTTGATCACGATGTCGTGGTCCCGCGTCACCGCCCCGACCAGTGCGGCGTCGCAGATGTCTCCGCAGATGAACGTGAACCGAGGGTGGCTGGCGACCGCCTGCAGGTTGGCCAGGTTGCCGGCATAAGTGAGCTTGTCGAGCACGGTCACCCGGGCGTCGGTGAACCCGGGATACCCCCCGGAGATCAGGGTGCGGACGTAATGCGAGCCGATGAACCCGGCTCCCCCGGCTACCAGGATTTTCATGAGCTGATCTGCACCTTACTGTGATCGCCGAGTATCAGGCGGTGCGCCCGGGGCACGTTCGGCGCCGGGGTCACCTCGACGTCGTGGCCGATGAGCGATGCCTCAATCCGCCTGACCCCGCTGACGGAGGCCCCGCGCAACACGATGGAGTACTCGATCTCGCTGTCGACGATCGTGCAGCCGTCGGCGATGGAGGTGAACGGGCCGACGTAGGAACCGTCTATCCGCGTTCCCGCGCCGATGGCGGCGGGGCCCACGATCCGCGAACGGCTGACCCGGGCGCCGCGCTCGATCACCACGCGGCCGATGAGCTCGGTCGCGTCGTCTACCGTGCCGTGCTGGAGCGCTTCGGCGCTCTCCAGCACCATGCGGTTGACCTCGAGCATGTCGGCGACGTTTCCGGTGTCCTTCCAGTACCCCGAGATGATCGTGGACCGTACCTTGTGGCCGGTGTCGAGCAGCCACTGCAGGGCCTCTGTGATCTCGAGTTCCCCGCGATCCGACGGGCTGAGCTGGCGCACGGCCTCGTGCACGGCGGGGGTGAAGATGTAGACGCCGACCAGCGCGAGATCGCTCCTCGGGCACCGGGGCTTCTCCACCAGGCCGACCACCTGGCCGGCCTCGTCGAGCTCCGCCACGCCGAACTGGCGCGGATCCGGCACCGCGGTCAGCATGATCTGCGCGTCGGGCGGGCCCGACCTGAACTCATCGACCAGGGCGGTGATGCCGCCGACGATGAAATTGTCGCCGAGGTACATAACAAAATCGTCGCCGCCAAGGAAGTCACGCGCGATCAGGACCGCGTGGGCCAGCCCGAGCGCGGCTTCCTGCCTGATATAGGTGACATTGAGGCCGAATGCCTGGCCATCGCCGACGGCCCCCTGAATGGCCGCCGCGGTCTCACCTACCACGATCCCGACGTCTGTAATGCCGGCGTCCCGTATGGCCTCAAGGCCATAGAACAGAACGGGTTTATTGGCCACCGGGACCAGTTGCTTGGCGAATGTATGCGTAATCGGGCGAAGCCGACTGCCAGAGCCCCCTGCCAGCACGAGTGCTTTCATGGTTGAAAAATAGCGCGCCCGGGCCCGAATCCGCGGCAATAACGCCGGCGACGGGCAGGCCGCCGCGGAGCATTCGATGTAATTATCCGCAGTTGGGGTCAGGTGACGGGTGGCTGGCCCTTGACGGACGTGGGGTCGAAATCGTTGTGCACGACGGTGAAGGCGAGTTCGGTGAGCTTGATGTTCTGGGCGCGGGCATACGTCCGCAGCGAGTCGAACGCTGCTTCCATGGACATCCCGTGGCGCTCCGCGAGGACGCCTTTCGCCTGTTCGATGATGACCCGGCTGTTGAGCGCGCGCTGGAGGCGCTCGGCCAGCATGGCGCTGCGGTAGGCGGAGCGTTGCTGCAGGATGCCGATGGTGGCGACGTCCGCAAGCGCCTGCGCCAGCGCCTGGTCGTCCGGGGTCACCCGGACGGCACGGTCGTCGAACAGGTTCAGCCCGCCTATCGTACGCTCGCGCAGCCGCAGCGGCAGCGCCAGAACGGACCGGAAACCAGCCTCGATCGCGAACGACGCGAACAGCGGCCAGCGTCCGCGGTCGGCGTTGAGGTCGGAACTGACGACAGCCGCGCCGGTGCGGACGCAGTCCAGGCACGGTCCCTGGTCGTTCTGCAGCTGGAATGCCTCAAGCAGCCGGGTCTCCTCGCTGGAGGACGCGATGACGGCGAGCCCGCCTTGCTGGTCGATGATCAGCAGCCCGGCTGCCGTGACGCCAAGCAGGCGAACACAGGCTGCGGCGAGCCGGTCAAGCAGGTCGACGACGTCATAGTCTTCGACAAGGCTGTCCGCGAGCATCACGAAGGTCCTGGCGAGCTCCTGCTCGCGGTTACGGACTGCGGCCAGCGGGCCGGCGGACTCATCGGGCTTGCTCATCGGTCCTCCGCCGGCAAACGTAGGCGACGCTCTACCACGTCCTTGGCGACGTCCGCGACTGACCGGCCGGTGGCGAAGGCGTGAGCGCGCAATATCAGGAAAGCCTCGTCGATCGTCACGCCGGCCTGGATCTTCACCATGCCGCTCGCCTGATGCACCTGCATCTGGTAGGCGGCTCGGCTGTCCGTATCGTCGGCGAACGGGCTGGCGTAGCCGGTGCCGAGCTGCAGTAGCGCGACAGCGGCGGCGTCCGCGGCCGTAAGTGCCGCGGAGAGCTGACCGGCCGTCAGGCTCCCGGGCAGGTCCCGGTAGAGATCGAGGGCACCGACGCTAATGGATCCGATACGCAGCGGCAACGCGAACACTGCCCGGGCCCCCGCTGCCGAGGCGCCCTCCATGAACGCTGGCCAGCGCTCGACCGCCGCGTCACCAGGCTCGTGCAGATCATCGACCATGACCGGCACGCCGGCCTTTACCGCCTCTACGCAAACGCCCTCGCCGAGGGTGAACTGAAGATCCTCGATCCGCGCGGACACCTCATCAGTCGCGCAGACAACACCCCAGTTACCCGTCGTCGTGACCATCGAGATGCCAGCACCGGAAACACCCAGTTGCTGCGCACAGAGCTGGCAGATGTGCCTGGACCGCTCGGCGCCCTCGGCCGGCCCCTCGGTCAGCAACCGTGCCCAGCGGTCCAGGTTAACCACGGCGACCTGGACGGCGCTATCGCTGTGAACGGTTGTCTGCCTGAAGCCAGCGGGGGCTGGCGGTCCGCAGAAGCCTTCATCTGGTACCACCCCCAACGTAGAGCTTCGCCAGAACCAGCATGTACCAACCGCCTGCGGAAGGCGAATCTGCCGCCACCCTGGCGTGCGCGTTGCGGCAGGCGGGACGGGGCACGGCAGATGAGCATAATGGCTTCCTGCCGCGCACCGGGGCCTGAACGTCTAACGCCGCGGGAACCTTCATCACCAGCGCGACCGTGTCGTCGCTGAGGCGCCCGCCGCCGAACGTCAGCACGGCTAGCTGGACGGCCTCCGCCATGGCCACCGCGGTCAGGTCGCCCAGCCGGGCGACCAGGCTGCGGAGCCGCTCATCGCCGTACACGGCACGGTCGGCACCACTGCGGGCCTCGGTAACGCCATCGGAAAACAGGATCAGGCTGTCGCCGGCCCGCAGTAGCCGCCGCGAGTCGTGCAGCTCTGGATGGGCCAGCACCCCGAGCAGGGCTCCCGGCCTGCCGAACTCATGCACATGGCCGTTCGCGGCGCGCACCAGCGCCAGGGGGTGACCCGCGGAGCTGATCCGTACCATGGCCCCGCCGTCGACCAGGCGGACCGCGGCGTAGATCGCCGTCAGGAAGCGCGGGTCCTCGGTGGGCCAGTCAAGCAGCACCTGGTTCAGGTCGGCCAGGATGAGGCTCGGCCGGGTCTGCCTGCGGGCCACGGCCCGCAGGGCGTAGCGGGCCAGCGCGGTGCCCTTGGCGGCCTCGGGGCCCTTTCCGCACACATCGCCGACCACCATTCCCCACGAGCCCCGAAGCGATGGGAACACATCGCAGAAATCCCCCAGCACCTCCGCCCCTGTCCCTCCTGCCGCGTACCGCGCCGCCACCTGCAGACCTGGAATATCCGGTGCCCGCGGCGGCAGCAGGCTCTCCTCCAGCATCTGGGCCAGGGCGGCCCGTCCGGCACTGCGGGCCAGTTCGCCTCGCAAGGCGACTTCGCCGGAGGCGACCCGGGCCAGGTTCTCCAGAACCGCGACGTGGCTGACACTCCACTGGCGCGGTACCTGGTCTGCGACCCAGAGCACCCCCGCGACATGACCCTCCTGGTCTCGTACCGGAACCCCGGCCCAGGCAATCATGCCCACCGGCCCAGGCAGGTTGCTGTCGCTCATCCGCGTGTCCACCCGGGTGTCACCGATGATCAGCTTGTCCTCGGAGCCAACGACAACCGCGCACAACGATCGTTCAAACAGGGTCTGCTGACCGCCGATGCCCAGGGCGGCTCTCATTCCGGGGAGGGACCGCGTGCCGGCGAACATAACGGACGCACTCGGGGCGCTCAGTGCGGTTGCCGCCAGCGTCGCCATACGACCCAACGACTCCTCCATGCCGGCAGCGGCCAGATCGGCCTGTCCGCCCGAGGCCCGCCCGGCCGCTCCGCTCGAGGCCGTCGGCGCGAGGTCCGACAAGGCATCAGCACGGCCGGAGACCAGACCCGATTCGGAATCGGTACCTGACATTTCCTTCGCCTTCGCCTTCGCCGCAGTGTAATGACAATTCGTGCCAACCGGGCGAGGCTGGGTCCAGACCTCGACGGGCACAGCCTAACTGCAGAACGGGGGGGAGAGAGACCACATTGACCAGAATAAAAAAACTGTACCGTTAGGGCCATGATTTCACGGAAACTCCCGAAATGACCAGCTTACCGCCATTCCCCCCCTTGCCGTATATGCACGGATTTACTCCCGGATATAGCAGAACGTAATATATTGGGAGAAATAATTTATCCCGGCTGCCGGGGATGCCGACCCCGGACGAAACCCTGTGCCCAAGGGATACCCGATTGCCGGGCGCCGAGGCCATATGCCGGGTTTACAGCTCGCGCAGGCCGTCGGCGCGGTCGCCGACCAATGACCGGCCGGCCGCCGCGGCCGCACCCGCGGTCCGGCCAAGCACCGCTCCTGCCGTCAGGCCGCTGCCGCCCGGGTAATTCATGAAGAAGATCCCGCCGACAAGCTCGCCGCAGGCGAACAGGCCGCCCACAGGCAGGCCGGAACAGTCCAGTACGCGAGCCGAGCTGTCCACCCGCAGGCCGCCGAAGGTGAAGGTAATCCCGCAGGTGACGGCGTATGCCTCAAAGGGCGGGTCGCTGATGGGATTTGCCCAGTTCGACTTCGGCGGCGAGATTCCCTCGGTCCGCCGTCCGTCGAGGATCGCCGGGTTGAACGGGACCGCCGTCACCGAGGCGTTGAATTCCCTGACGGTCCGCAAGAACCCTTCGCGGTCGACGCCGTCCAGCCGGTCGGCCAGTTCTGCCAGGCTGTTCGCGGTTACCTTCGTGACCTCACGTATCCGGTATTCCCCGCGGAGGAGGGGCAGCGTCTTACGGTCGAATACCTGCCAGGCGAATCGTCCGGGCTGCATCAGCACGCGCCGGCCGTATTCCGCATACGTGTAGTTGCGGAAGTCGGCGCCCTCGTCGACGAACCTCTCGCCGCGGGCATTGACCATGATGCCGAACGGGTAGCTATGTTTCTGGTAGCCGTCGCCGACCGACAGGTTGCCCGTTGCGGGAGCATTGCGATCCCAGCCCACCGCATGGCAGCCGGACCAGTGACCGTACGGCTGGGCGCCGATGTCCAGCGCCATCCGGATCCCGTCACCGAGGTTGAACCGCGTTCCCCGGACCTTGGCCAGATCCCAGCCGGGGCCGAGGTACTGTGCCCGCCACTGGGCGTTGGCCTCGAAGCCGCCGCAGGCCAGGACGACGGCGTCGGCTGGATAGTCCAGATACTCGCCGTCCTGGGTGGCGCGAACGCCGACGACCCGGCCGGCCTCAAAAAGAAGGGAGATGGCCCTGGTGCGGTAATGAATGGTTATGTCGTGGCGCTCGGCCGCGCGGATCAGGCTCTCGATCAGGCCCCGGCCCCCGCCGCTCACCTCTACGGCCAGTCCGCCCCAGAACACGAACTGTCCGTCGAGCTCGAACGACTGGCCCCCGTAGGCCGGAACAAAGCGGACGCCCAAAGAGCGCATCCACAGCAGCGTCTGCTGGCTCCTGCTGGCAACCAGATCGATCAGCTCGGCATCCCCCTGGTACTCGCCGAGCCTGGCTATGTCCTCATAAAGCTGACTCGCCGGGTAGCGGCCGAAGTCGGCATGGGTGATCTCCGCCTCGGTCAGGTCGGGCATCAGCCGGAGCAGATCCTCGACGCTTTCGTAGGCGACCCGCATCATCCCGCCGGCGTAAGCGCTGTTGCCGCCGCGCTCGGCTACCGGCGCCCACTCAAGCACGCAGACATCCGCCCCGCGCTCACGTGCCGCCAGCGCCGCGCACAAGGCGGCGTTGCCTGCCCCGACCACAACCACACGGGCGGCTGTCCCGCTCATGACGCCGCCCTGGCGACGCTGGCGATCATCATCGCATCGATCGGGTCCGGGGCGAGCGTGACGGCGCGGGCAGGAAATGGCGCAGCCGAGCGGTCCGCGGTCAAATCCATGTGGCCAATCCTCACGAAAAATCCTCTCCTCATCTCAGTACCTAGCCTGAGCGTCCCATGTGGCTAGCCTCGCGGTAATGACCTGAATTGAGCATCGTATTCTTCTGGATTGATCTTTGCTTCAATCAGGCATGGGCCGCCGTCCGCCAGGGCGCTGGCCAGGGCGCCAGTGAACTCGCCTTCCGTGGTCGCGCGATATGCGGCCAGGCCGAATGATTCCGCCAGTTTCACGAAGTCGGGATTCCCGAACTCGGTGCCGATGGCCCGGAAATTCTCGTTCCACTGCTTACGGCGGATCCTGTCCAGTGCCCCGTCGTTGAATACGATGGTCAGGACGGGAAGCTCCCGGTCCGCGATCGTGCCCAGTTCTCCCAGTACCATCGCCAGGCCGCCGTCGCCGGTGCAGCAGACGACCTTCCTGTCCGGATGCACCAGCTGGGCGGCTATCGCGGAGGGGAGTCCGAAGCCCATGGTGCCGAGGCCATTGGACATGAAGAAGGTGTCCGGCGCCGAGGTGCGCCAGAGCCCGCCTAGGAGCATCTTGTGCGATCCGACGTCCGATACCATGATGGCCGATTCCGGAAGTGCCTCCCGGGCCGCAAAGACCACCGCGCTCGGCGACAAGCCGGGGCCCTGAACAGTGACCCGCCGCAGGTATTCGGTGCGGTGCCTGGCCAGCTCGGCTTCTGACCACCGGCTTTCCCCCTGGGAAGTTGAGGCGATCGCCGCGCAGGTGGCATTGATATCGCCGACCAGATCGAGCGCGGAATAGTAGACATCATCGGTATTAGGCAGGTAGTCGATGTTTATGACCGGCGCCGAGTGACGCCACGGGCCGATAAGCTCGACCGGGTCGAACCCGACAGCCAGGATCAGGTCAGCCTGCGCCAGGAAATCATCCATGAAATGATGGCCGGCCATCTCGATCACGCCCGCCCAGAGCGGATGACGCTCGTCGATGACGCCCTTGGCCTTCGGCGTGGTCAGCACGGGCATCCCGCGTGCCTCGGCGAGTTGCCTGATGCCGCCGGAGGCCGCGCGCCGCCGGGCGGTGTTCCCGGCCACGACCAGGGGCCGCTGGGCCGACCGGAGGAACTTGGCAGCCTGTTCGATGTTGCCCGCCGGGCCATACGCCCGCTGGTACTCAGACAGGCTTCCCTCGCCCGCTCCGGCGCTGTCCGCCCTGGTCTGGTCCGCGGGCACATCGAAGTGAACGGGGCCGGGCCGCTCGTCGGTGGCGATACGCATGCCCCGCCGGAGTTGCGCCGCGAATCCATCTCCGGTCACGGTCGTGCTCCACTTGGTGACCGGCGCGAAGATGGCCCGCTGGTCGAGACGCTGATGGGAATGGCTGGCCTGGCGCAGCGACGTGGATCCGGTAAAGATCAGCGCGGGCTGCCTGTCCAGGTAGGCATGTGCGGTGGCGTTAACCGCGTTGGTGGCACCGGGCCCCAAGGTCGTCACCAGGACTCCGGGAAGCCCGGTAAGGTCCCCGTACATGCCGGCCATGTAGCCGGCCGACCATTCGCTATGTGCGAGCACGAACTCCACACCATGCCGGCTGGCCATCTCCGCCAGGTCAACGGTTACCCCGCCGGGGAACCCGAACATGAGGCGAATCTTCTCCCGGGCCATTACCCGGCCAAGCTCGTCTGCTACTGACGCCACCTTCTGATCCTCCAGCCGAACGCGGTGAAAACTGCTATGCCAACGTCTCAAGCCATGCCTTAGCGGCGCGGGCTATGTACGGGGTTATGTCAAGGGACTCCTCCATTTCGACGGTCGCGGCCATCTCCGCGACGCGGCGCTTGGCATGCATCTGCGATCCGGTGAGCAGGCGGTCCAATAGCGCCGCATCAGCACGCTTGAGTTCCGCCGTCATCTCGGCCAGCGCCCAGTTCTCGAGCCCGAGCTTGCGCGCAGCGGACTGGGTCTCGAGGCAGGCGGCCGCCAGTCCTTTCATGAAGATGCTCCGGACCAGCTTGCGCTCGGCCGCCGCGCCTGCCCCTCCCGGT
>Ga0209169_10001459_pt1 | contig 14459 bp, 10 predicted proteins | sample HubBroMetageWRM4_FD_188346 | JGI IMG/M metagenome (GOLD analysis project Ga0209169, IMG submission 188346) | Warmed soil microbial communities from the Hubbard Brook experimental Forest, New Hampshire - Hubbard Brook CCASE Soil Metagenome WRM 4... | ecosystem: Environmental > Terrestrial > Soil... | reverse complement strand
ATTCAGGATTTCACGGTGAACTTGTTTCAGGGCGGCGATCCGTCGGCTGGACCGGCTGAGGATTTGCGCGTCGTTACGCTGCTCGACCGCGGCGCGCGCGACGCGCACGGCCTCGACGCCGATCCAGCGTCGCAAGCCGACCTTTACGACACCCTCGGCGGCATCAACGAAAAACTCGGCCGCTTCGATCAGGCCAACACGCTCCTCGAATCCGCGCTGAAAGAGCGCAACGCGATGTTCGGCCCCGATAGCACCGAAGCCGCCGCCAGCCTGCTCGCGCTCGGCTCGCTGCGCGACTCACAGGCAAAATACGACGACGCCGAAAAACTCACCCGCCAGGCGCTCGACATTTATCAACGCAAGCTCAAGCCCAACGATCCCGCCATCGGCAAAGCCATGCTCCAGCTCGGCGGCGTGCTCGAAGATCGCGGCGAGTATCCGCAAGCCATCGCGCAACTCGAAAAGACCGTGAACTTTTTCTCCGCCCCCGGCGCGTCGCAAGCCGACCTCGCCGATTCGCTCCACGAACTCGCCAACGCAAACTACTACGCGGGCAATCACGAAGTTTCGAACGGCATCAACCTCCGCGCGCTCGTGATGTACAAACAGATTTACGGCGACCGCCATCCGCGCGTCGCCGACATCCTGATCAATCTCGGCGCGATCGAGTCCGACGCCGGCCACTACCCCGCCGCCGAGATGTACGACCGTCAGGCACTCGCCATCGTGCAGAACTGGTACGGGAAAGACAGCGTCGTCACCGCCGCCGACCTCACGATCCTCGCGCGCACGCTCGTTCTCGAAAATCGCTACGACGACGCGCTCGCGCTGCTGAAACAATCGCTCGCGATCAAGGAAGCCGCCTACGGAAAAGTTCACCCCACCGTCGCATCCACCGTGAACGAACTCGGCACCGTCGCGCTGCGAAAAGGAAATTACGAAGAGGCGCTCGCGTACTTCAATCGCATGGCCGATATTTGCCGCACCGTGTACGGCGAGCATCACTACTGGTACGCCACCGCGCTCTCGAATATCGGCAGCGTGTACTCGGCGCAAAAAGATTGGCCACGCGCCGAGAAGCAGTATCGGATGGTGATTCCGATTTATACCGAAGCGCAGTCCGCCACGAGCACCAACACCGGAATCGCGCGCATCAAGCTCGGCCGCACGCTGCTGCGCCAAAAACGATATTCCGAGGCCGAATCGGAAACGCGGGCGGGTTACGACATCCTCGTGAAGCAGATGGATCCGAAGGTGAGCTGGCTCGTTAACGCGCGCAACGACCTCGTGGAGGAATATCAGGCGCTGAAAAAGCCCGACGAAGTGGCGAAATTTCAGGCGCTGATCGCCTCCAACGCGCCAGAGACCAAAGCGGCCGCTTCGCACTGAAGCGGCGCGTGCTACGCTGGCTGCGCGATGACCGCCGTGGACCAAATTCGCATTCGAGTCGCCGTTCCCGCCGACATTCCCAAGCTGCGCGAACTGATCGACGCGTCCGTGCGCGGCCTGCAGTCCGGTTTCTACACGCAGGCGCAAATCGACGGCGGACTAGCGTCGGTGTACGGCGTGGATACGCAACTCATAGCCGACGGCACATACTTCATCGCCGAAGCGCTCGCAAGCAACGGTAGCGGCGCAGTGGAAGACGTCGCCGGTTGCGGCGGCTGGAGCAAACGCAAAACCCTCTATGGCGGCGACCAGTTCGCCGGACGAGAAGATTCGCTGCTCGATCCCTCGCGCGACGCCGCGAAAATTCGCGCGTTCTTCGTTTCACCGCGCTGGACGCGCCGCGGCATCGGCACGTTGATCCTCGATGCCTGCGAGCAAGCCGCCATCGCCGCCGGCTTCACGCGCCTCGAAATGGGCGCCACGCTCAGCGGCGTCGCATTCTACGAAGCGCGCGGCTACGCGAAGCTCGAGTCGCTCGAAGTCGCGCTCGACGGCGGCGTGCAACTCCCCATCGTACGCATGGCAAAAACCGTCACGCGCAGCTGACTCCGCCCAATCAAGCCGTCGCGCTGTGCGACTTCTCCTCGTCCGCCACGTGCGCCGGCTTGTGCGCCGCAATCACCTTCTCCGCAATTTCATTCGGCACGTAGTCGTAGTGCGAGAACTCCATGGTGTAGCTCCCGCGACCCTGCGTCAGCGACGTCAGCTCATTCGCGTAACTCAGCATCTCCGCAAACGGCACCTGAGCCTTGATCGTCACGCTTCCCGCACGCGAGTCGCTGCCGCTGATTTTCCCGCGCCTGCTGCTGAAATGCCCCAGCAAATCGCCGGAATATTGATTCGGCGCGTGCACCTCCACCGTCATAACCGGTTCCAGCAAGCACGGCCGCGCCTGCTTCATCGCTTCCTTGAACGCGAGCGACCCCGCGATCTTGAACGCCATGTCGCTCGAATCGACGTCGTGATATTTCCCGTCGTAAAGGCTCACGCGGAAATCCACCACCGGAAACCCCGCGAGGTATCCGCGCTCCGCCGATTCGCGAACTCCCTTCTCCACCGACGGAATCCAGTTCTTCGGAATCGCGCCGCCAAACACATCATCCACAAACTCAATTCCCCGCCCGCGCGGCAGCGGCTCCATCTTGATCCTGCACAGTCCGAATTGCCCGTGCCCGCCGGTCTGCTTCTTGTGCTTTCCTTCGGCGTCGGCCTTCGCGCGAATCGTTTCGCGGTACGGAATTTTCGGCGGATGGATCACCAGGTCCACGTGGTAGCGCTTGCGTAGCTTCGCGACGATCACCTCCACGTGCTGCTGCCCCGATCCACTCAGGAGGAATTCCTTCGTCTGCGGATCGCGCCCGAAACGCAGCGACGGATCCTCTTCCAGAATTTTGTGAATCGCGACGCCAATGCGATCTTCGTCCGCGCGCGTCTTCGGCTCCACGGCAAACGTGATCGCCGGCTCCGGCAGCCGCGCAGGCGGATAGAAGACGACCGCGCTCTTATCACCGAGCGTCTCGCCGGTGATCGTCTCCTTCAACTTCGCGATCGAGCCAATATCTCCCGCGTACAGCTCGTTGATCTCCGCCGCATTTTTTCCCTGCGATACATGCAGGTGCTGAAACCGCTCCAGCGAGCTACGCTGGAAATTCGTCAGCGTCGCGTCATTCTTCAGCACTCCAGACATCACTTTGAAATACGAGATCCTCCCCGAGAAAGGATCGGCCAGCGTCTTGAACACAAACACCGCGAGCGGCTCGGTACTCGCGACGTCGCGCTCGATCGCATCGCCCGTGTGATCGGCATTCTTGTGGCACGTGCATTTCCCATGCCCGCACGGCGACGGCAGAATCTCCGCCACGAAATTCAGCAGCGCGTCGCTTCCCACGTTATGCAGCGCCGACGTGAGCAGCACAGGGAAAATGCGCCGCTGCGCCACCGCTTCCCTCAGGCCCTTCACCAGATCGCGAACGGGCAGCGTGCCCTCATCGAAAAATTCCTGCATCAACTCGTCGTTGCCTTCCGCCACCAACTCCACCAGCGCTTCGTGCGCGAGCTTCGCGTCGTCCGCCAGCGCCTGCGGAATCTCTTCCACCTTCGCCACGCCGTTTCCATCCGGCTGGTAGAAATACGCCTTCATCGTGATCAGATCCACCACGCCGCGGAATCCGCGCTCGCGCCCGATCGGCATCTGCAGCGCGGCCACTCCACGACCAAACGCGTTTTGCAGCGACTCCATCGCGCGATCAAAATCTGCAAGGTCGCGGTCCATCCAATTCAGCACGATCGCGCGCGGCAGATTGTACTCGTCCGCGAAGCTCCACACTTTTTCCGTCACCACTTGCACGCCCGCCGCTGCGTCCACCAGCACCAGCGCGGCATCCGCAGCCACCAGCGACGCCTTCGTCTCGTTCACAAACGTCGAGTAGCCCGGCGTGTCCAGAAAATTAATTTTGATTTTGTCCTGCTGGCTCGTAGGGCGCCATTCGGCGTGCGCCACTCCCGTGTGAATCGAAATCTTGCGCGCAATCTCTTCCTCATCCCAATCGGTGACGGTGGTCCCTTCGGCCACTTTCCCCAGCCTCGGCGTCATCCCCGCCGTAAAAAGCAACGACGATACGAGCTGGGTCTTACCCGTATCGCCGTGGCCGACAATGCCCACGTTTCTGATCCGATCGGTGACGTACGCGTTCATGTTGCACCTCCGGTGAAATTGAAAATCGAAATTCGGCGTGGAGAAAACGGCGCGGCACACTTCGGCACGCAAAAAACTGTGCTCCTGAATTTTGCGGGAAAGTTTTGAGGGGATTTTTCACACCACCAGAGCAGGACTCGCCGGAACCATACGACTTGGCGCTGCTTTGGCTTCACGGCATCTCGCCGCCATTTCAGAGCGCTTGCGCCTCGGGTGGCGCAGGATCGCCCGCCGGAAGGACTCAGTGTACAAAAGGCAAAACTCGGAAGTCGGACGGCGCTTTCTTGCAGGTCGCGCGTCCGGCGGTCCCCGGCAGGCACACTATACACCCGCGCAACGCAGTGGCAACTTTTTCGTAATGTGGCGCGGTGAGCGCCAGGTGTTAGCGGCCGAGCCAGCCGCCATCGACGGCGAGGATGTGCCCGTTCACGTAATCGCTCGCGGGCGACGCAAGAAACACAGCGGCGCCAGCGAGATCTTGTGGTGTGCCCCAGCGTCCCGCTGGAATGCGATCGAGAATCTGTTTGCTGCGCGCCGGATCGTTGCGCAGCGCTTCCGTGTTGTCCGTTACCATGTAGCCGGGCGCGATCGCGTTCACATTTATATTGTAAGGGGCCCACTCGTTCGCCAGCGCTTTGGTGAGTTGCGCCACGCCGCCCTTCGCCGCCGCGTAGCCCGGCACAAACACGCCACCCTGAAATGAAAGCAGCGACGCGATATTCACAATTTTTCCGCCGCGCCCCTGCGCAATCATTCGCTGCCCAGCAAGCTGCGCGAGCCGGAACACCGCCGTAAGGTCCGCGGCAATCACGTCGTTCCAATCCGCCATCGAATGCTCGTGCGCTGGTTTGCGCCGGATGATTCCAGCGTTGTTAATCAGGATGTCGATCGAGCCGAATTCCGCGACGGTCTTCTCGATCATCGCCGCGCACGCGGCGGCGTCCGTCACATCGCCCGCGAAGTAGAAAGTCTTCCGCCCATGCCGCCGGATTTCGTCGCCGACTTCGCCGCCATTCTTCTCGCGCCCGTGGCAGCCCACATTCGCGCCAGCTTCCGCCAACGCAATGGCGATCGCGGCTCCCAGCCCCCGGCGCGAGCCTGTGACCAGAGCGTTCTTCCCTTCCAGATGAAAGTAGTCGAGGATCATTTTTCAATAAGCCTGCTTACTTTCGCGACTGCTCGAGCCCCGTGCCACCCTGCCCGAAACCCGGCTGAACGTTCACTACGCCGAATTGCCGGTCCTCTACTTCCCGATGCGCCGCCATCGCCCACAAAAACGCAATGCGATGCCCCGGCACGGAAACATTCGGATGATAGCCGGCCGGCATCAGCACCGCATCTCCGTCGCGCACCACCGTTACCAGCTCGGGATACTCCGTGTTTTTATAGACAAGTTGTATGCCAAAGGCCGGCGCGGGCATCTCGAAATAGACGTACAGCTCCTCGAGCATGTGCTCGTGTTCGTGCGGCGGCCAGCTCGTCCAATTTCCCGGCTCGGAAAACGTAAAGCCAACGAGCAATCGCCCCGCGTTCACATTCTTCCCGATCGCGATGTTCAGGTCGCGCGTGTTCCCCGGCCCTCCCGTCACAAAGTGCAGCGCGGGATCCTTCACCGCCGCGGCGCGCGCCACGAACTGCACCGGATACTCTTTCTCCACATCCGTAGAAAATTCCGCGATGTCCACGCCGCCCGCGCTCGTCACCTCAATCTCACTGTCGCGCGAAATGTAAATCGCGTCGTATTGATCGAGATGAAATTTCGGAACGCTGTCACCGCCGCTCACAATCACATCCGCGCTACCGCTCAGGCAAACAAATCCCGTCTCCTGCCCGTCATTCGAAAATTTCACAGAGGGCGTGCCTGCATCCAGAATGATCCGCCCGTACGAGAGATGCCGCATCGTGCTGTTCGCCGGCGTCACCGAAATCGTCCGCCCCGCTCGCGCATTCGTCTTCCGAAAAACCATCTTCTCAGCGGCGCCCGCTTCCACCGTGCTCATCTGCGAAATCCTCCAACTCGAATTTGAACAACCATTAAAACTCAAATCGAGCGCCCGCCGCCGCAATTTCAGTCCACGAAACCGCACCACCAAAAGTGTTCCGGTACGGCAGCGTAGCAGTCTCATTCTGCTTCACAAACAGTCCTAGTACGTCTGCTTCGGGTCTTTCCTGTAGATCGCTACTTTCATGCGCCGCGCGGGTTGAAGTTGCGTACACTCGGGGTGCTGCTCGGCAGGCCACTGCGCGGAGCAAGGATTCACTCGATTCGGCAATTTGCATCCGATGCAATCTCCTGGAGCGGATGCACATCGCAACGCGCGTTATGCGGCACACGTGTCTCACGACCGCCGCTCCGCACCGCGCATCAATGAAGTAGGGGAAGTCCTGAATGCAGGCCACGCCGGAACATTTCGCTTCAGCGCATCACGGCAATGAACGCCGCGCGAAGCCGCGCCACGCGCCGAAATCGCTCGCGTATGTAAACGTTGGCGACGCAAACGGCGGCGTGATCGTCGATATCAGCGAAACCGGAATGTCCATCGCCTCCGCCGAGCCGCTCGAGCAAGGCGCCGCGCCGCGTCTGCGCTTCCAGCTCCCTCACGTCGATCGCACTTTCGAAGTCGCCGCCGAAATGATTTGGAGCGCCGATTCGAAAACGAAAGCGGGCGTCCGCTTCGTTTCGATGCCCATCGACGATCGCATCCAAATCCGCAACTGGATCAAAGACGAACTTTTCGCCGAAGCTTTTCCCGCGCGCATCGCCAGCACAATGATTCCGCGGCGCCGCCTGCCGTTTTCATTCGAAGCGATCAACGAATCCAGCGCAACCGCCACGTCGCGTGAAACACAGCCGGCTGTGCCCGCCAAAGTTCTGCCCGACATTCCCGTCGCGATTCCATCGCACACAGCTGACGCGTTCGAAAAAATGTTTCCCTCAGAGAGCACGCTCGACCCGCAAATTGTGAAGCGTACGGGTCACGCGCTCTCCGCCGCCGTCTCTCCATCGCAGCCCAGCATCGATACTTCTGCCTTGTGGATGAATTTTCCGTCCGAACAAGACGTCGCGCCGCGCGTCGTTGAGTACGACGTAGAACCGGTGGCTGCCGAAGCTAGTGCACCGGCTGAAGTCTCGACGGCGCAAACAGTGCGTATAGAGGACCAGCCCACCAACCCGGCCGAAGAAGCTGCGCCGAGTCCGATCATCGCGGGAGTTGCTGCTGCGCCTTTGGCCGAGCAATCCAGTGCGCCGCCTTCCGTCGAAAAAACTAGTCAGTTTGCAGCACTAACGAGCGCTCCGGTCGAAACGATCGAAACGGTTGAAATGCCGCTCGAAACTGCGCAGGTGCCGGTCGCACCCGTCATCATCGAAGTAGAAAAGGAAGAAAAAATCGTTCCGCCAGAAGAGCCGAGCGCCCTGCCAGCGGTCGCTGAACCCGCCGTCATCGAAGCGCCGACTGCCCCCACACCCAAAATCGCTCCACGCGCCGCGGTGCCCACACTCGCTATCGCGGAATTCGAAATGGCTCCGCCGATCCTCGATCTGCCTGAAGAAACCTTCGAAGAATCGCTCGAAGAAGTGCCCGTCCACGAATTGCACCCGGTCGCCGAAGGCCCCGCGTTCGCCGCGTCCCACATGGACCAAATCGAAGCAGTGGACATCGCGCAAGCCGTTCGCGCGCCCGGAAAGTTTACAGGCGGCGCCGTGAGCGACGCATCGATCGAAAGCCTGCTCGCCATCGCGGCAGCAGAGGAAGCATTCGTCCCGGTAACTCCGCGCAAGCCGCTCAGCGTCGTGCCGAATCCAACGCCGCAGCAAACGCCATCGCAACCCCGCTCAGCAGCTCCGGTAAAACAAGCCGCGAAATCAAACGCATCCACCGCCGCGCCCGCGACTCTCCCGCACGTAGCGCTTCGGACCGCCGCGCAGCAATCCGTCGCTCCGCAAAAGCTCATCGACGCCGACCAAAAGTTTCACGGCCTGCTCATCGCCGCCGCGATCGTGTTTCTCGCGCTTTGCTTCGTAATCGGCTACTCGCGCAACGTCCACCTTCCGTGGACGAAAGAAGCTACGCCAGCAAATACCACCCCCTCGCAACCCGATCCCTCCGCGCAACCAACGAACGACGCCGCGCCATCGTCATCCTCGAAATCAACCGGCACGCCGACAGCCGCAGCCCAGGTAAACAGCGCCTCACTCTCCCCTCTTCCAGACAGCGCATCCGTAGCGCCGAGCGACAAATTCGAAGCGCCACCGCTTCCCGCCGCAAGCGTCGCACCGGCGACGCCTTCGTATTTTCCGGTCACGGCTCCCGCCGGCGGCGACGCGCCGCGCATGGTCGAGCTCCCAGAAAAAACCGTCTTCGAATCGCCAAAAGTTCTGATCCACCTTCGCCAGTATTTCTTCGTTCCGTCGCAGCCGGGCCCCGAGTGGTCGCACAAACTCGACCAGATTCAGGTGGGCGAGCCCACCATGAAAATGCCGCCTCCTCCCGCCAGCGATAGGGATTCCAATGTAGTGCATCTGCGTGCCACCTTCGGCAAAGATGGCGCGGTGAAAACCGTACGTCCGATCGATGGACCGGTCGCGCTAATCCCGCGCTCAGTCGAAGCCGTTCGCCAGTGGCGTTACCAGCCGTCGGTGCTCGACGGCGCGCCGCTCGAATGGCAAGGAGATTTCACAATCGAGTTTCGCCCAGCCTCGTAGCTCGCGAAGTGAGGAGTTCAAATCCTGCATTCTTAGGAGTCGAGATGAGAGCGAAAAACAAAACAGGAATCATCACCTTAGGACTGTTCTGTGCCGTTGGCCTTTTGGGCTCCGCTTTGCACGCCGATACCAACGCCGCCGATCCGGAGAAAAAAGCGGTCGTCGCAATTCAATCCCCGATGGAAATTCCAGGCTCGGTGCTTCAGCCTGGCAGCTACGTCTTCAAACAGTCCGGCGCGCAAAACGGCTGGACCGTCGTTCAGATTTACAACGAGAGCGAATCGACACTGGTCACCACCGTGATCGCATATCAAAACCCAAAGCTCACTTCGAACGGCGAAACGGTGATGACCTACTCCGCGCCCGGCTCGAACGGCCAGGTGCTCGAAGCCGTCACGTTCCCCGGAGACGCAGCGCCCGATCAGTTCGCCTATCCCGCCGCGGAAGCCGATCGAATCGGCTCAGCGAATCGCGTGCGCATTCCCAGCACCGGCACGAATGATGCGTATCCGAGTTCGTTGCCCGACGCCGCGTCTTCCTGGTCCGCGCCGTTGAGCGGCGGCACCAGCGTGTCGCAACCGATGAGCGCATCCAACGCGACGACGGACGCGACGCTGCCGCAAACCGCGAGCGACCTGCCGTTGGTCGGCCTGGTTGGCCTCTCAGCATTTGCCGGATTGCTAGCGCTTCGCAAGCTCGGCGCCGCAAAGTCTGAGCAACAGCTCTAACACAGCCAAACGCGGAGCCGGCCGCAACGCACGCGCTGCCGGCTCTGTGACTTTTTCTCGACGTTCAGATCGAAAGCATGGCCTCCACAAAATTCAACGAGCTTCGCGCCCGAGCCCGACGCTGGCTCAAGCATCCCATCGCCCCGCGCGCCAAGATCGACGAAGTGAACGCCGCGCTGCGGTCGCGCGACTGGCGCCGAATGCGCAAGCCCGCCGAATATTTCCTCGGCATCGTCGCCGTCGTCGCGCTCGGCTACTGCACCGCGCAGTATTCCGCAGCCGCGATCCATCAGTCCCACCAGAACTCGCGCCTCGACGCTCTTCGCGCGCAATCCGCGCAACTCGATAAAACTCTGAACTCCGCGCCTACACTCGCCTCCGATAAGTCGGGCCCGCCGCCTCTCGGCCGCATCGAAATTCCCAGCGTCGGCGTAAGCGCCATCGTCGAGGAAGGCGAGAGCGACGCCACGCTCTCCGAATCCGTCGGCCACCTCGCCGGCACCTCGCTTCCCGGCCACCCCGGCAACGTCGCCCTTGCCGCGCACCGCGACACCTACTTCCGCGACCTCGCCGACATCCACACCGGCGACGAAATTTATTTCACCACCGCCACCGCGATCTATAAGTACCGCGTCTCCGGCACCAACATCGTCGATCCCTCCGAGGTCTCCGTCCTCGCGCCCACCACCGACTCGCGCCTCACGCTTATCACCTGCTACCCGTTCCACTTCGTCGGCCCCGCACCCAAACGCTTCATCGTCGTGGCCGCGCTCGAAAATCTCGAAAAATGAGTGACGCCGTGCCCCCGCCGGAGTAGGATGCGCGGGTTGTCCTTTTGCACGGCGCTTCAGCTTCGTTTCGCTGCCAGAATCACTAGCATCACCCGGTAACGGCTGTACTCAGGATTTGATATGACTCTCTTCAAAAAAGCCTTCGCAGTGCTCACCTCGTTCGCGATGCTCTTCGAACTCTCGCCCGTGAGCGCCGCTGAGTTGCTCCAGCAACAAGATCCGCAGCAGCAAAACGCCGCGCAGCAACAAGCGCCCGCAGCGCAGCAGGCCGGCGACCAGAATTACACCGCCGACGACGACAACTACGCGCCGCTCACCGCCGATGAACTCGACGGCGTCGTAGCTCCCATCGCGCTGTATCCGGACGCGCTCGTCGCGCAAGTTCTCGGCGCCGCCTCGTTCCCCGATCAGATCACCGACGCATCCTTCTACCTCCGCGATCACTCGGGCCTCACCGGCGACGCGCTCGCCAAAGCCGTCGATGGCCAGGATTGGGATCCCGCCGTAAAGGCGCTCACGCAATTCCCCACCGTACTCGACCAACTCGCGCGCAATCTTTCGTGGACCTCCACGCTCGGCGAAGCAGCAGCCACGCAACAGTCCGACGTGATGGCCGCCATCCAGCGCATGCGCGTGAAAGCGCAAGCCACTGGAAATCTGAAATCGAGTTCTGAAATTAAAGTCGTCCAGGAAACGCCGCAAACCATCGTCATTCAACCAGCGAATCCGCAAGTCATTTACGTCCCGCAGTACAACCCGACCGTCGTTTACGGTCCTCCCGTCGTTGTCCCGAGTTACACGTATTACCCGCCCTCCGGTGTCGCCGTCGCCGCTGCAATTTCCTTCGGCGCAGGCATTGCGATCGGCGCTGCAATTGGCGGCGGATGCGGCGGCTGGGGATGGGGTTGGGGCTGCTGGGGAATGGGTTGGGGCGGCAATACGATCATCTATAACCGTAACGTTTATTACGGCAATCCTTACTGGCGCGGCGGCTACTATCGCCCGTATCGCCCTGGTTATCCGTCGTACGGACGTCCTCCTTATTATCGTCCGCCGGGCCGCCCCGTTGGCGGCAGGCCGCCAGGTTATCGTCCGCCTCCAGGTGGAGGCCGGCCTCCCAATGGCGGCAGACCACCAGGCGGCGGTCGCCCACCGAATCCTCCAGGCGGAGGTCGTCCGCCGTATAACCCAGGCAAGCCCAATCCGGGAAAACCCGGAGGCGGTCGTCCGCCGGGCAGTGGAAACCCAGGCGGTGGTCGTCCGCCAGGAAACGGAAATCCAGGAGGCGGGAGACCGCCGGGTGGTGGCAATCCCGGTGGCGGAAAGCCGCCCACAATTCAGCCGGTCCCCGGCCCCAAGCCGGGTCAGCCGGGTAACGGTCCCAGGCCGGGTCAACCCGGTAATGGACCGAAGCCAGGCCAGCCGGGCGGCGGTCGTCCGACGATTCAGCCGGCGCCGGGACCGAAGCCAAGCACGCAGCCGAATCGCGGCTACCCAACGCCCGCCAAGCCGGCGGGCCCCTCGATTCAGCCCGCGCCCAAGCCGGGTGCCATGTCGTCCGGTGGACGCGCGGCGAGCACGCGCGGCAACCAGAGCATGAACTCCAGCCGTGGCGGTGGTGGTAATCGCGGCAGCGGCAAACCGAAATAAGAAAACGCGCGGCGCGCGGAGGCTCGATCTTCCGCGCGCTGCCGCACCACGCAAACCAGTTCGAAGCAGCAGTCGGAGGAGTGGCATGGCGGACGTCAGAATTTCGATCTTCCGGAAATTTTCGAAAACGATCGCGCTCGGCGCGGTCTGCGGTATCGTCGCGCTCGCGGCGGGATGCAGCAAAAGCGCAACCTCACCCATCCCCGCCACGCCGCAACTCTTCGCGTCGCAAGACGCAGCCGGCGTCGCTCTCTACAACGCCGCCAAAGCGCACGACACCAACGCGCTGATCACCGTCTTCGGCTCCAATGCCAAGGAACTCGTCCTCTCCGGCGATCCCAGCGACGACACGAATAATCAAAACCGCTTCGTCGCCGCCTACGACCAGATGCACCGATGGGACAAGCTCGTCGATGGCAATTACATTCTCACTATCGGCGCCTCGAATTACCCGATGCCTTTCCCGCTCACCAAAAATGCTTCCGGCCAGTGGTATTTCGACGGCGAAGACGCGAAGCACGAAATTCAGGCGCGCCGCGTCGGTGAAAACGAAATCAAGGCGATGGATACTCTCTCCGCGATGGCCGACGCGCAGGACGACTACTACACGCAGCTTCACGACGACAGCCAGGTGCAGCAGTACGCGCAGAAATTCGTCAGCGATTCCGGCAAGCACAACGGCCTCTACTGGAAAGCCGAAGGCGACGACGAAAGTCCGCTCGGCCCGCTCGCCGCAGCAGCCGCTGCCGATGGCCACACCGGCGGCCCGAACGAGCCGTATCACGGCTACTTCTACAAAATTCTTACCAAGCAGGGCGAACAGGCCAACGGCGGCGCAATGGATTACGTCGTCGATGGCGCGATGACTGACGGCTACGCCATCCTCGCGTGGCCCGCCGAATATTCCAACTCCGGCGTGATGACCTTCGCGATCACCTCCGACGGCGCCATTTATCAGAAGGACCTCGGGCAAGACACCGGCAACGCCGCGAAGTCCATCGACCAGCTCAATCTCGATTCTGGCTGGAAGCTTCTCGAATAATCCCGCGCAGCCTTACGCGCATATTCCGAATTTCATCCGGCATTTTGCGGCGTGTTGATGTTCGCGTAATTCGGCCCCTGTATTTCGGTTCCCCGTTGTAAAAATAAAATACGCACACCCAAAGCTCAGCAGAGGAGGCCTTCCATGAGCGCTGGCGAAGCTGTCGGTAAAGTCGCAGGTCCCGCACCGGTTGACATGAAATTTGAGATCGTCGTGATTCCCGTTTCCGACGCCGATCGCGCAAAAGAGTTTTACTCAAAGCTCGGCTGGCGGCTCGATGCCGACTACGCACACGAATCCGATTTCCGCGTACTTCAATTCACGCCGCCGGGTTCCAGCTGCTCGGTTATCTTCGGCAAGAACGTAACAGCCGCGAAGCCCGGCTCGTCGCAGGGCATGTATCTCATTGTTTCCGATGTCGAAGCGGCGCGCCGCGCGTTGATCGAACGCGGCATCGAAGTCAGCGAAGTCTTTCACGGCGCCGGCGACAAGTACGTCGGCCCCGACGAGCCTTACATTTTCGGCGCGATCCGCGTCGCCGGTCCCGACCCGAATCACGGCAGCTATCGCTCGTTCGCTTCCTTCAAAGATCCCGATGGCAACGGCTGGCTCTTCCAGGAAATCACCACACGCCTGCCGGGCCGCATCGATTGTCACCACGTAGCTGAATGGGCAGTCGTAGCCGCTCTGCGTGAGATGATGCCGGAGCCGCGTCGCACGCGTCTGGCAGTCGCTCGCGATCAGGATTGCCACGGCATGAACCTCCCGTGGCTGAGGCGAACCGATTGTCGCACCGACTCCGTCGCTTCCCGGCTCCGATCGGACCGGGAAAACTCGAGTCGACTCAGATTTCCGAACTCACGCGTCTCTGAAATGGCGGGCGTCAGCCAGGCTGACGCACCAAGACAGAGTCTTAGCGTTCGAGAAAGCATGGCCCACTGGGTCCTGTCGATGAGTAGTCGGCGCTATGTTCAACACGCGTAATTCCGCAGTTTCGTGGTTCGCGAATCGGGAGATGGTGGGATGGTCGACTTTCGGATCGGCAAAGCTGCGGCGCTAAAATGGACGTATATCAATCTTCGGGCGGGCAGACCGCCCGCGCTCGGCAAAAGGCGAAGATGTACGCGCTTTTACCTAACGATTTTGCCTATCTCATAAGACAATCGAGGAAACGAATAAGTCGTTCGCTCCGAAGATCCCGGGCATAGCGGACACTTTTTACCGTCAGATGAATCGCAAGGACGATCGGCTCGGTCGCCCACGCCTGCCTACTGATGGGGTCGTAGGGGCCGCGCAAGCCTAGGGCGCCTGAGGCTCGTTTCAACCACACATTGCCCGGATCCCGGCTTGACCAACGATTCTGCAGCGCAATGAGTCCGGACTAATCCCTACTTTCCTG
>Ga0209169_10001458_pt1 | contig 14461 bp, 12 predicted proteins | sample HubBroMetageWRM4_FD_188346 | JGI IMG/M metagenome (GOLD analysis project Ga0209169, IMG submission 188346) | Warmed soil microbial communities from the Hubbard Brook experimental Forest, New Hampshire - Hubbard Brook CCASE Soil Metagenome WRM 4... | ecosystem: Environmental > Terrestrial > Soil... | reverse complement strand
GTCCCCGACCCGGGGCTCGGCAAGGCCTACAAGATGCTGTGGTGAGCGGCGGCCACAGTTATCGATCCAGTCGTAGGAGTACGGCGCGAGCCTGACCTGTGCGACCCATGGCCATACCGCTTCGGCAGGCGCCTCGACATGCACAGCGCGCCACGCCCGCATCGTGGGCGCGGCGACGAAGTCGTCGCACGGATAGGAGCGCAGGGTATCGATCTCGCTGACCCCCCAGCGGTCACCGATCATGCACCCATCTTCCATGCAAGAGCCTGTGGCACAGCATCTCGGGTATCTTTTGGACGCGCCGGCCGGCGGCGCGCTGCGGAGTGCGCCCGATGGGACTATTCGACAACACGGCCAAGCGGCTAGCCAGCAGGCCGGCCGTGCTGTTCGCGGTGGATCCGGCCGAAATGGCTGACGCCGTCACCAGCTACGACCCCGGCATGCAGGTGCGCGGCGACCGGTTCGTGTTCGGCAACGGCGTACTGCTGTATGGGCCGGTGGAGATCACCCCGGAGATAGCCACGAAGGCCGGCCTGCCCGTTGGCATGGCGGTGGCCTACTACGCGAGCATCGCCGTGCAGGGCAAGGCCGACCGGCGCCCGGACGATGACAAGTGGGAGGACGCCGGCCGGCTGATCCGGGGCCTGGCCGCGCGGCTGGGAGGAACCATCCATGACCCGCGCCCGGCGATGGACCTGACGCTGGACGCCTCCGTGTACAGCGAGCAGCAACTGCCGGTGCAGGACGTGATCGAGGTGCTGAGCCCGTTCGCGGGCCACGAGCTGGAAGCCGGGCCAATGGAACTGCACGGCGCCTACGCGCTCAGGCCCGTTGAAGGAACCGTGCTGTTTCTCACCATGTACTTCCCGCCGTGGGTCGCCGGCATGAGGGTGCAGCCACCGCCGCCGGCCATCGGGGAGCTGCGCCGCCAGAAACCGTGCCAGTGGCAGCTGCACACCTCGGTGCCGGTCCAGGACGCGGGGCAGGAGGACTGCCAGACCGTAGGCGGCGCGGCCCTTGCCCTGGCCCGCCGTGCCGGGGGCGTGGTCACCGACGCGTACGGCTTCCCGGTCACCCGCCCGGAGGACCTGCTGCCCCGCTGACATTCGCCGATGGCAGCCGCGACGCGCGGTCCGTACTCAGCTGACGATCAGGTGGCGGGGCGGCGGAGCAGGTAGGTGTCCATGATCCAGCCCTTGCGCGTCCGCGCTTCGCTCCGCGCGGCCTGGATCTGGTCGCCGACCTCGCCCACGGTCCCGGACAGCAGGATCTCGTCCGCCGTCCCGAGGTATGCGCCCCAGTAGATCTCGGTGCCGGGATCGACGTGGGTGAACGAGCAGGATGCGTCGAGCATCACGACCACGTCATCACAGCCGGCCGGAATCCCGTCGTAGGCCAGCCTGCGGCCGGTGGTGACGTGCAGCGGCCTGCCGACCTGGGTCAGGCTCACCCGGTGGCTCGCGGCCAGCGCCTGGACGCTGCTGATGCCCGGGATCACCTCGTACTCGATCTCCATCGGCCCGGCGGCGATGACCTGCTCGACGATCGCCAGAGTGCTGTCGTAGAGCGCCGGGTCACCCCAGACCAGCAGCCCTCCGCAGCCGCCGTCGGGCAACTCGTCCTCGATCACCCGGGCCCAGATCGCGGCGCGTTCCCCTCGCCACTGCTCGACCGCCTGCCGGTACGCCGGTGCGGTGCGGTCGCGTTCCGGCTCCGGGATGCTCACCACCCGGTATGAGTGGTTCTCGATGTAGCGCTCACAGATCTCCTGCCGCGCCATCATAAGGTCCTTCTTGACGTCGCCCTTGTCGACGACGAAGAAGACGTCGGCCCGGTTGAGGGCGTTGATCGCCTGCACGGTGACCTGCTCGGGATCGCCCGCGCCGATCCCGATGATCAGCAGCCGCCTCATCTCCTCGCCTCCCTCGCGGTGTGTCGCGCCGGAGGCGCGCCGGGGAGTCTCGCGCTGGCATCGGAAGGCGGGCCGGTCGAGGCTGATTGAGGGTGCCTCGTTCGTGCTGCCGAGTAGAGGTGGCTGTCGGTGAAGCCGCCGTGCGCCAGCACCCGGCCGACCACGATGATCGCCGTGCGGCGGATGCCCGCCGCCGCGACCCGGTCCGCGAGCTCACCGAGCGGGCAGCGCAGCACGACCTCGTCCGGCCAGGTCGCCCGCGCGACCACGGCGGCCGGGCAGTCCGGGCCGTAGTGCGGCAGGAGTTCGGCGGCGACCTTGTCGGCGTGCTGCACCGCGAGGTGCAGCACCAGGGTGCAGCCGGTCGCGGCGAGGGAAGCCAGGTCCTCGCCGTCGGGCATCGGGGTCGCCCGCGCCGCGGTCCTGGTCAGCACCACGGTCTGGCCGACTCCGGGGAGCGTGAGCTCCTGCCGCAGCGCGGCTGCCGCGGCGGCGAACGCCGGCACGCCGGGGACCACCTGCCACGGCACGCCCGCCGCGTCGAGCCGCCGGGCCTGCTCGGCAACGGCGCTGAAGATCGACGGGTCGCCGCTGTGCAGCCGCACCACGTCGTGCCCGGCCTCGTGCGCCGAGACCAGCTCGGCGGTGATCGCGTCGAGGTCCAGGTCGGCGGTGTTCACCAGGTGGGCGGCTGGGCTGGTCCCGGCCAGGACTTCGGGCGGGACCAGGCTGCCCGCGTACAGCACAACGGGCGCCTCGGCGAGCAGCCGCTGGGCGCGGACGGTCAGCAGGTCCGGTGCACCCGGCCCGGCGCCGACGAACCAGACGGTCATCTGGTGCTCCTGACAGTCAAGGCTTGGTCACCTGCCACTGCGTGATCGGCAGTGCGGGCCGCCAGGTGGTGAACCCACCCAGCGGGGCCTGATAGCTGACCGCCAGCTTCACCATCTCTCCTCCTGCGCTGCGTTGCCACCGCTGCAGCACTGCCTCGGATTCCACCGTGACCGCGTGCGCGACGAGCCGGCCACCGCGCCGCAGCGCCGCCCAGCACGACTCGACCACGCCCTCGGCCGTGACGCCGCCGCCGATGAACACCGCGTCCGGCTCTGCCAGACCGGTGAGCGCGCCGGGAGCCACTCCCCTGATCACCTCCAGGCCGGCCACACCGAGCTGGGTCGCGTTGCGTTCCAGGCGGTCGGCCCGGTCCGGGCGGGACTCGATGGCGACGGCGCGGCAGCGGTGATCGGCCCGCATCCACTCGATGCCGATACTGCCGCTGCCCGCGCCGACGTCCCAGAGCAGCTGACCGGGGCCGGGTGCCAGCGCCGCCAGCGCGAGCGCCCTGACCTCGCGGCGGGTGAGCTGCCCGTCGGTCTCGTACGCGGCGTCCGGCAGCCCCGGCACCCGGGGCAGCACACTCCCTGGGGCGTCGGGCTCGCAGGCCAGGGCGGCAACGCACAGGTCGGCGAACGGGCCGGGGTCGGGGGCGCCCGCTGGATAAGGGCCTCGGGCGCGTTCCTGCGGGCCGCCGAGATGCTCGAGCACGGTGACCCTGGTGGCGGCCCACCCGCGGCCGGCGAGCAGGGCGGCCAGCGCCGCCGGTGTTGCGCCGTCCCGGCACAGCACGAGCACCCGGGCACCGGGCTGCACCGCGGGCAGGACCGTTTCCGGCGGCCGGGAGACCACCGAGACCACATCGATCTCGTGCTCGGCCCAGCCGAGCCGCGCGCAGGCCAGCGCCACGCTGGACACCGCGGGCAGCACCCGGACCCGGGCGGGCCCGAGGCGGCGGGCGAGGGTCGCGCCGATGCCGTGCAGCATCGGGTCCCCGCTGGCCAGCAGGCACAGCCCGGGATGGGCGGCGACGAGCTCATCGAGCTGAGGGAGCAACGGCGACGGGAGCGGGATCCGGCGTCCGTCCAGATCGGGCAGCAGCGCCAGCTGGCGCGCGCCCCCGACGATCACCTTGGCGTCCCGCAACGCGGCCTGTGCTTCGCCGGTCAGCCCCGGCCAGCCGTCGTCGCCGATGCCGATGACCACGAGCACCTCGCCGTTCGCCCCGTTCACGCGTCTGAGGCTACGGGCCGGGGCCGCCGCCCAAAGCAGCAACCCTCAGATGCGGAGCGCGCTAGCGCCCGGCGTGTTGGGGTATCTGCCGCGGCAGCGCCAGCACCAGGATCAGCGCGACGACCATGAACCCGAGGTTGGCGAGCAGGGCGAGCTGAGCGCTGTGCGCGAACGCGCTGGCAACCATGTGCGGCCCTGCCGCGAATTTCAGGCTGCCGAACAGCACGGTGCCGATGACCCCGATGCCGATCGCCGTGCCGACGCGCTGCGAGGTGCTGAGGATCCCGGCTGCCGTGCCCGCCTCAGCGCGGGGCACCGTTGCCAGCACGAAGTCCTGGTTCGGCGCGATCGTCATGCCGGTGCCGAGGCCGGCCAGCAACAGCGGACCGACGAGGTCCCAGCCGTTCACGGCGGGAGCGGTCAGGTGGATGACGAGCACCACGAGCCCAAGGCCGATGATCACCAGCGAGCAGCCGAGCACCAGGACGAGCCGGCCCAGCCGGGCCGACAGCTTGTCGCTGTTCGCCGCGGCCAGCAGAGTGCCAATCGAGTACGGTGCGATAACCACGCCGGTGATGAGCGCAGAGTGGGCGAGGCCTTCCTGCCACAGAATCGACAGCGTGAAGAAGATGCTGCTGAAGCCGCCGAAGAACGCGACCGCGAACACCGCGCCGGCCGAGAACGAGGTCTGCCGCAACAGTCCCGGCTTGAGCAGCGGGTCGCCTCCGCGCTTATCGGCGCGCAGTTCCCACGCGGCCAGCAGCGCGAACACCACGACGCAGCCACCGAAGCAGATCCAGGTCCAGACCGGCCACCCGTCCTGCTCGCCCTCGACCAGCGGGATCAGTAGCAGGAGCAGGCCACCGGTGAGCAGGCCGAGCCCGACGGGGTCAAAGCCGCGCCTGACATGACTGACCGCCTTCGGCAGCCGCCAGGCAGCCATCGGGATGGCTACCGCGCCGATGAACAGGTTGACCAGGAACACCCAGCGCCAGCCATCGTGGGCACCGACCCCGGCGATGATCAGGCCGCCGAGCAGCGGGCCAATCGCCGTGGAGACGCCGATGACGGCCCCGAGCACGCCGAACGCCTTGGACCGGGCCGGGCCGGTGAACGAGTGCTGGATCGTCGCGCTGATCGAGGGGAAGAAGAGGCCCGCGCCCAGGCCCTGCACGATCCGGGCCACGACGATCTGAACCTGGCTCTGCGAGAGGCCGCAGGCGACGCTGGCGAGGGTGAAGATGGTGAGCCCGATCAGGAACAGCCTCTTGTGCCCGAACCGGTCGCCCGCCCGGCCGCCAGGCACCAGAGCGAGGCCGTAGGCAAGCGCATAACCGGAGACGATCCATTCCAGGCTCGCCGATGACGCGTGCAGGCCCGTCCGGATACTCGGCAGCGCGACGTTGACAATGGTGGTGTCGAGCAGCGCCATGAACGCGCCGACGAGGACGATCGAGACGGCACGCCAGCCGTTCCCGTCCGGGGCTGTGGCCCGGGCCGCGGCCGTGGTGCGATCCGGGGACGGCTCCGGGGAGGCCTTTCCTGGTGGCGAGGCCGGGGCGGGAGTACTCATCACGGGGCCTCTTCCGAGTGGGGGCTGGTCAGCTGCTGCGGGCTGCCGATGCCCTTGGCAAAGTCGGCAGCGATCTTCTCCACCCGGGCGGCGAGTTCGGTATGCCAGCGGATCTCCGCCTCGGTCCGCTCGATCAGATGCTGGATCACCATCCGCTCGGCCTCGTTCAGGTACGGATCCGCGTGCTCGGCGGCCTGACGCTGGGTGGCCAGCTGCACCCGGTAGGCACCCAGGCGGTTCTCGACGATCTGCTCCAGATGCTCCACGGGGATATCGCGTGCCTGGGCCAGCGCCAGGTCAAACGGGTCATAGTGGCGGTCGAGCTCGCGCAGCGCCGAGTCGTGCAGCGCGGCCAGGGAGCGCCGCCCCTCCGGGGTGATCTCGTAGACGGTCCGCTCGGGGCGGTTTCCGACCCTTTCGGTCCGCACCTCGCGGATCAGGTCCTCGTTCGCCAGGCGCTTGAGCGCGCCGTAGACCGAGCCGACCTGGATGTCGGTCCAGGTTTCCGTGCGGTCGGTCTGGGCCTGATGCCGGATCTGATGCCCGTGCAGCGGCCCGCTCGCGGCGAGCGTGCCGAGGATGAAGAGCCGAATCGATGACACATGATTAGTCATACATGAGTAATCAGCTGAGAGCAAGTGATGTCGAGCCCGGTTATTCGGTCAGCCTCACCGCGCGCTCCGGGCACGGACACCCTCATCAGGCGCCACCGCCCGCGGGCTGGAAGACCAGCGGGAGGCTGTCGAAGCCGACCACGCCCGCCGGCCAGGGGACCCGCGGTGCCGCACCTGGAGCGAGCGCGTACTCGGGGATCCGGCGGTGCCATTCCTCGAGCGCGACCCGCATCTCCATCCGGGCCAGGTGCGAGCCGAGACAGCGGTGCGGCCCGCCGCCGAACGCGAGACTGAATTCCTGGCGCTGGAAGTCGATCGCGTCCGGATCCGGGTGCTCGGCCGGGTCCCGGCTCGCAGCGCCAATCATGATCATGACGTACGACCCCGCCGGGATGGTCTGGCCCGCCACGTCGACGTCCTGGGTTGCGATCCGCGGCACGAACACCACGGGCCCGTCGTAACGCACGAGTTCCTCGACCGCGGCCGGTATCACGGCCGGGTCGGCGACAAGCTGCCGTCGCAGCGCAGGGTGAGCGGCCAGTGCCGCGAACGCGGTGCTCAGCGCGGAAGTCACGGTCTCCAGGCCCGCGAGCACGAACAGGAACGACAGGCCGAGCAGCTCGTCGTCGCTGAGCCGTTCGCCGCTCGTATCGGCGAGCAGCTGGCCGAGCAGGTCGCCGGTGCCGCCGCCCTGCCGCCGCTTCGCGATGTGGCCGACGAGGTAGCCGTAGAGTTCCGCGCCCATCCTTGTTGCCCGCTCCCGAGGCGGCTCCCCGCCCGGCACGCCGAAGTTGTTGACCAGCGCGTCCTTCCAGGCGTTCAGGCGGTCCCGGTCCTCGAGCGGCAGGCCGAACAGGGTGAGGAACACCTGCGCGGGCAGCGGCACCGCCAGGTCCGCGACCAGGTCGCACTCGCCGCTGGCGGCGAAGCCGTCGATCAGTTCGCCCGCCAGGGAGCGCACCATCGGCAGCCAGGACGCGATGCCGCGCGGGCTGAAGAACGGCTGCAGGATGCGCCGGTAACGGGTGTGCTCGGGCGGGTCAAACGCGATCGGCACCATGGCCAGCGGGCTCCCGGCCATATCAAACGCCCGCTTTGACGAGAACAGCCCGGGATGCTTGAGCGCGAACTCCGCCGCCTCGCTCGAGACGAGCATGTACCACCCGCGCGGGCTGCGGATGACCGGACCGGCGTCGCGGAGCATCGCGTAGGCAGCAGTCCGGCTCTCGGCCATGGGGAGGTCCGTGAGAAGCAGGCCACCACCCGCTGCTGGCTCGGTCACCCTTCCACGGTAGCTGCGGACGCCCTCGGCGATACATAGTGGCCGCTCCCGGGCGGGTGGTTTAACCGCGCCGAAACATCCGGCGAGAATGATGGTCCAATGGGGACACGCCGGATCCAGATCGGCTGCGAGTTTGTCTACCAGGCCGAGATCGACACGCCCGCTGTCTTCCATATCCGGCCGATCGGATCTGCCGAGATCACGGTTGAGGACGAGCGGTGGCTGTCCAAGCCGCAGATGACGGTCCGGGACTACACCGACCTCTACGGCAATCCCGGCATCCGGGCGATGCTTCCGGCGGGCCGGTCCAGCTTCGGCTACCAGGCGGTGGCCAAGGTCCCGGATACCACCGAGGACGCAGATCAGGACGCGAAGGAGCGGCGGCCCGACGACGTCCCTGACGACACGCTGATCTACACCATGCCGAGCCGGTACTGTCTGTCCGATGTGCTGGCCGACGAGGCGTGGGCCCGATTCGGCGGCCTCACGCCTGGTTACGGCCGGGTCCAGGCCATTTGTGACTACGTTCACAATCACCTGGCGTTCCAGTACGGTAGCTCGACGCCGCTGTCCACTGCCGCGGACGTCAACCTGGCCGGCAGCGGCGTATGCCGTGACTTCACCCATCTGGCCATTTCGTTCTGCCGGGCGCTGAACATCCCGGCCCGCTACGTCTTCGGGTACCTGCCAGACCTTGACGTTCCGCTCAACCCTGACCCCATGGACTTCGCAGCCTGGATGGAAGTTTGGCTCGGCGATCGTTGGTGGACCTTCGATCCCCGCAATAACATCCGTCGCAAGGGACGTATCGTGATCGGCCGGGGACGTGACGCGCTGGATGTGGCGATGGCGACGACCTACGGCGGCCCGCTGCTCGAGTCGATGGTGGTCCAGGCGCAGGAGGCGACCCGATGATGCTCGACTCGCAGGTCCTGCAGGCCCCGCTGCTCGACCACCGCGAGCTGGATCTCGATGCCGCCCGGCGGGTGACCTACATCATCGAGCAGCGGTTCCGCTACGACTACGACGCCCCGGTGAAGTCGCTGCGTCAGCGGCTCGTCGTGATCCCGCCGACACGGCACGGCAGTCAGTATTGCCGCGGGCACTTGCTGGAGGTCAGCGGAGCCCAGGCCCGGCGCTCGCTGCGCCGGGATGCCCACGGCAACGTGGTCGCCTGGGTGCGGTCCGAGAGCGTGGCGCAGACGGTCGAGTTCCGGCTGGCCGCCGTGGTGGAGCGGGTCTGCGACGAAGAGCCCGCCCTGCCGGGCGCGCTGCTGAACAGCCCCCGCCTGCTGCGGCCTACCCGGCTCACCGCCGCCGACGACCGGCTCCGGGCCATGGCCGACGACCTGGCCAAGCATGCCGATACCCCGGTGGAGCTGGCTGGGCGGATCAGCGACGCGGTCCACTCCGCAATCACCTATGAATACGGCGTGACCTCGGTCAAGACCACGGCCGCCGAGGCTCTGGCCATCGGCCGCGGGGTCTGCCAGGACTTCGCGCACGTCATGCTGGCCGTGTGCCACCTCGTTGGGCTGCCTGCCCGGTACGTCTCGGGCCATCTCCTTGGCCAGGGCGGCACCCACGCCTGGGTTGAGGTCGTCGTGCCGCAGGTGCGCGGTGATTCAGCGCCGGAGGCAGGCGGGTTTTCAGCGCCGGAGGCGCGCGGTGCCGAGGCGATCGCATTCGACCCGTGCAACGGCCGGCGGGCGGGCAGCGGTTACGTCACGGTGGCGACCGGGCGCGACTACTCGGATGTGGCGCCGACGTCCGGCTCCTATGTCGGGACGGCGTGCGGGCGCCTCACCGCCGACCGGCGGGTCGGCATCCTGGCCGCCTCGGGCTGATCCGGGCCAGGAAATACGGATCTATCCGGTAACCAAAACGCAACATGCCGCGTCTACGCTTTCGTCGTGGCGGACATTTTCGACAGCTATCGGCTTGCCGCCGCTTGGGATGAGATGTTCGAGCGGCCCGGGCAGCCGCGGCATGCCTACCAGGCGCTGCTCACTGCCCTGCAGCCGCTGGACCCCGGCGAGCTGCGGTACCGGGCAGATCAGATGGCACGGGTCTTCACCGACCGCGGGGTCACCTTCGACCACGCGGGCGAGGAGCGGCCGTTTCCGCTGGACCTGATCCCCCGGATCATCGACGCGGTCGAATGGGACCACATCTCGCGTGGCGTGCGCCAGCGGGTGCTGGCGCACGAGGCGTTCCTCGCCGACGTATACGGCTCAGGCCAGGTCTTCGCCGACGGCGTGCTGCCGAGGCGGGTGGTGCTGACGTCGCAGCACTTCCGCCGGGAGGCCGCGGGCCTGATCCCGCCGAACGGGGTCCGGGTGCACGTCGCAGGCATCGACCTCATTCGGGACGAGCAGGGCAGGTTCCGGGTGCTGGAGGACAATCTGCGCACCCCGTCGGGCGTCAGCTACGTGGTGGAGAACCGGCTGGCGATGACCAGGACGTTCCCCGCGCTGTTCGCCGAGCAGCACGTCAACCCGGTGGATGAGTACCCGGCCCGGCTGCTGGCAGCACTGCGGGGCGCGGCGCCGCCGCACGCGGCCGATCCCGTGGTGGTCCTGCTCACGCCGGGGGTGTACAACGCCGCCTACTTCGAGCACAACTTCCTGGCCCGGCTGATGGGGGTGGAGCTGGTCGAAGGCCGTGACCTGGTTTGCACGGACAACAAGGTGTTCCTGCACACCACGCAGGGCAGCCAGCCGGTCGACGTGATCTACCGCCGGGTCGACGACGAGTACCTCGACCCGCTCCATTTCCGGCCCGACTCGGTCATCGGCTGCCCCGGCCTGCTGAACGCGGCCCGCGCGGGCAACGTCACGATCGCCAACGCGGTCGGCAACGGCGTGGCGGACGACAAGCTGCTCTACACCTACGTGCCCGACCTGATCCGCTACTACCTGGGCGAGGCACCGATCCTGCCCAACGTCGAGTCCTACCGGCTGGACGATCCCGAGGTGCTGGGCTGGGTGCTAGATCGGCTCGACCAGCTGGTGCTGAAACCCGTGGATGGCGCCGGGGGCAGCGGCATCGTGATCGGCCCGCGCGCCGACGAGCGTGCTCTCGCGGTGGTGCGCGCCAAGCTGGCCGCGCACCCGAGGAACTGGATGGCGCAGCGGCCGGTCGCGCTGTCCACCTCCCCGGTGCTGATCGGCGAGGGCCTGGCGCCGCGCCACATCGATCTGCGGCCGTTCGCCGTCAACAACGGGAACCGGGTATGGGTGCTGCCGGGCGGCCTGACCCGGGTCGCGCTCGGCGAAGGTGACCTCGTGGTGAACTCCAGCCAGGGCGGCGGTTCCAAGGACACCTGGGTGCTGGCCCGCAGCGGCGGGCGTGGCGCGGCCGGCGTCCAGCAGCAGATGGCGCCCGCCGCCCAGGCCCCGGAGGCCGCCGTCGTGGGCAGGGAGAGCGGCCCGGCGTCGAGTGATCAGCAATGAGCGTCGTGCCGGAGGCGCGCCGATGAGCACCGGCGCCGCCACACGTCCCGGGCTGCTCAGCCGCATCGCCGAGACCCTGTTCTGGACCGGCCGCTACATCGAGCGCGCCGACGACACGGCCCGGATGGTCGACGTGTACGTGCACCGCATGCTGGAGGAACCCCAGGCGGACGAGGCTGCCGGCTGCGGCGCGCTGCTGGCCGTGCTCGGGATCCTGCCGCCCGAGGCCACCCGGCTGGACATCGGGACCACCCTGGACCGGCTCGCCTATGACCCGGCCAGCCCGAGCGCGATCGCGGGCGCGGTCCGGGCCGCGCGATCCGGCGCGCGCACGGTGCGCGAGGTGATCTCCGGCGAGATGTGGGAGTGCCTGAACGTGACGGCGCTGACGCTGCCGCGGCAGCGCAAGGCCGCCGAGCGCCTCGGACCCCATGTCTACCTGCAGTTTGTCAGGGAGCGAGCGGCGCTGTTCTTCGGGCTGGCGGACTCGACGATGAGTCACGACGACGCGTGGCGCTTCCTGGTGCTCGGCCAGAACGTGGAACGGGTGGACATGACGGCGCGCATGCTGCTGGCCCGGATGCCCGCCGCGCCGGTTGAGCTCGGCTGGCAGATGCTGCTGAAGGCGTGCGGCGCGTACGAGTCGTTCGCTCGCACCCGCGGCTGGAACGGCGGAGGTTCCCTGCATGTCGCGGAGTTCCTGGTCTATGACCGCTTGTTCCCCCGGTCGGTCCTGCACGCGCTGGCCACGGCCGAGGAGTGCCTGGTGGCCCTGGATCCGGAAACTGCGGGCGACGACATGAGTTCGGTGGCCCAGATCCGGCGGGTGCGGACCGGCCTCGAGGACGCGGACCCTGAGGCGCTGCCCGGCCAGCTTGCCGACGTGCTCGGCGCACTCCAGCAGACCTGCCTTGAGGTCAGCGAGGCCATCACCCAGCGTTACTTCACGTACGCGTTGCCCGCCCCGTGGAAGAAGCGCATTTGAGCGCCGGCTGGCGGCTGCGGATCGTGCACCGGACCCACGTGCGCTACCAAGGACCGGTGCGCGCTTCGTACAACGAGGCCCGGATGACGCCACGGGCCCTGCCTCGCCAGTCGGTGCTGGATGCCGAGGTCAGAGCCGATATCCCGGTGCCGATCTGGACGTACCGCGACTACTGGGGCACCGAGGTCTGCTCCTTCGACATCCAGGCACCGCACGAGGAACTTGAGGTTCTCGCCCAGGCAACGGTCGAGACCAGGCCAGCGAAGAACCCGGGCCGGCCGCTGTCCTGGGCCGCGCTGGGCGAGCGGGTAACGGACGGGGAACTGCTCGAGTACCTCAGGCCGACCACGCGCACGGCCGTCACTGCGGAGCTTGCCGAGACGGCGCGGCAGCGCACCGCAGACGCCGATCCGCTCGAGGCCGCCAGAGAGATCGTCTCCTGGGTGAACCAGCGGGTCGCCTACGTTCCGGGCGCGACCGAGGTCCAGACCGGAGCGCAGGAAGCCTGGGACATGGGCGAGGGCGTCTGCCAGGACATGGCGCATCTCACGGTGGCGTTGCTGCGCGAGGTCGGCCTGCCCTCCCGGTACGTGTCCGGCTACCTGCACCCGATGGCGGGCGCGAAGCCGGGCGATGAGATGGAGGGCGAGAGCCACGCCTGGGTCGAGTACTGGAACGGCGGGTGGATCGCTTGCGATCCGACGAACCTGGCGCAGGTCGGAGAGCGGCACGTGGTGGTCGCCGTCGGCCGGGACTACGGTGACGTCCCGCCGCTGAAGGGCATCTACCGGGGCGCCCCGAACAGCCGCATGCAGGTCACGGTGACCGTGACGAGGCTCGCGTAGCGGGTCAGCCGAACGTGAAGTCGTAGGCCTGGACCCCCGGCGAAGCCTGCAGCTGGAGCGTCGCCGTGTTTGCGGAGGCGGCCTGGTACAGGGTGTACAGCCGGGGGACCCCGTTGACGTCGATAGTCTGCGTGTGGTGCCCGTTGATCGAGACGTTGATGGTCCCGCTGCCGCCCAGGACCAGGTAGACGTCCTGGGCAAGGAATCCGAGCTCGAGCCGGGCATCGCTGTCCGCGGTCGCTTCCTGCGCGTGCTCGGTCCAGGTCCCCGACAGGCCCATGCCGCCGAGCGGGAGCGAGGCCGGGAAGTGGTAGGCGGCCGGCTGATTCTGGACCACCGTGTTGCTCGGGACCAGATACTGCAGCCGTTCGTACCCGACGTAGGTCTCCGGGCTCAGCTCGGTGGTCGGCGTCTTGTCCGGGACGTCCGTCGCGGGCGGCAGCGAGCGTCCGGGATGGGCCGCGACCAGCAGCTGGCGGATGAGCTGCTCGGTCGTCGCGTAGTCGCCCTCGCCGAAGTGCACGTGCCGCACGTGGCCGGTGGCGTCGATCAGGTAGTCGGCCGGCCAGTACTCGTTGTCGTACGCGTCCCAGGTGGCGTAGTTGTCGTCGACCGCGACCGGGTAGCGCACGCCGAACGCCGCTGCCTCGGTCCGGACGTTGGAAACCACGTGCTCGAACGCGAACTCCGGGGTGTGCACGCCGACCACGACAAAGCCGTCCTTGGCGTACTTGGAGTACCACGCCTCGACGTGCGGCAGGGTCCGCTGGCAGTTGATGCACGAGTAGGTCCAGAAGTCGACGAGCACAACCTTGCCGCGGAGCTCCCGGATCGACAGCGGCTTGCCGCCTGGGGTGTTGAGCCAGGCGGTGACGCCCTTGAAGTTCGGTGCCAGGCCACAGTTCACCAGCGTGGTGGCGTTGGAGTTGCAGTGGCTCAGCGAGGTCTGCTTGACGCCGGTGACCCCGTTCAGCTGCTGGCGGATCTTGCCCGAGCCCTGCAGGGCGGTGGAGTAGCCAGGCAGATCACGCTGCAGCCCCGCAAACGCGTTGGCGGCGATGGCCACCGCGATCGCCACGAGCACGACGCCGCCCACCCGGCGGGCCACCGTGGCGTGCCGGCGGATTGCCGCGACCCGGCCGGTGAGCTGGCCTCCGGCGACGGCGACGGCCAGCAGCGGCACGGCGGTCCCGACCCCGAACGCGGCGGCGAGGACGACCGCGGTAAGTCCCACGCGATGGGTGGCGCCGACGACGGTGAGGGCGGCGAGGACCGGGCCGGCGCAGGGCACGTACAGCACGCCGAGCGCCAGGCCGAGCACGAACCCGCCGCCCGCGCCGCTGGGCTTGCGGGTGCGCACGCGGGCGAACGGCCGCTCGAGCAGCGCCCCGAGCGGGGGGATGAGGTAGCCGAGCCCAACCAGGATCAGCAGCGCGATGCCTGCGTCCTGCAGTGTGTCCTGCGGCAGGTGCAGCAGCGAGAGAATTTCCGACCCGACCAGGATGAGCAGGCTGAAGCTCAGCACCAAGCCGGCGATCACTGCCAGCGGACGGCGCAGGCCGACGCGGCTGGCGGGTGCACTGGAGGCCTGCCCAGCACCCGGGACCGGCCCGGCGCCCGCAGCTTGCCCAGCACCCGGGACCTGCCCAGCACCCGGGACCGGCCCAGCACCCGCAGGCCCGGCGGCCCCGGCGGTGTCAGCGGCCGGCGCTGCCGGGGCCCCGGCAG
>Ga0209169_10001457_pt1 | contig 14463 bp, 13 predicted proteins | sample HubBroMetageWRM4_FD_188346 | JGI IMG/M metagenome (GOLD analysis project Ga0209169, IMG submission 188346) | Warmed soil microbial communities from the Hubbard Brook experimental Forest, New Hampshire - Hubbard Brook CCASE Soil Metagenome WRM 4... | ecosystem: Environmental > Terrestrial > Soil... | reverse complement strand
GGACGAGCGGTTCTCTGCGGCGATCTGCCACAACAGGATGTTCAGACCCGACCCGGACCGTCCCGACGACCACGTCTTCCACGACTTGGGCGAAGCCGTCCGGGCGCTGACAACCGCCGGCGTGGGCTGACAGCCGCCCTACGGCCAGCCGGCGCCAGGCACGTCTACCTCCATCATCTCGATCCTGCTGTGTGTCCCGCCAGGCTGATGCATGCTCTCGCGCGTCGTGTCGGCCATGAGCATGAAAAGAGTGCGCCTGTCGTCACCGCCGAGGACGCATGCCACGCCCCATCCGCCGTTCGTCTCCACCACGTCAAGCACGCTGCCGTCCTTGCCGACCCTCATATAGGCGGCTGCGCTGGGCGAGGCGACCCACACGGCACCCTGCGCGTCCAGGCACAGTCCGTCCGTCATCGCCGTTCCGAGTTGGGCGAATACCCTCCGGTCGCCAAGCGAGCCGTCCGGGGCGATCTCGAATGACGTGATCTGGTACCGCCAGGTTTCCGCGACGACCAGTTGTGTCCTGTCCGGATTCACCGCCAGGCCATTGGGGAACACAAGTCCGGTAGTAACGTCGCGGATCTCGGCGTTTTCATCGACGAAGACGACGCTCTCTCCGATATCGTCCGCATTCGGCACCTTCCGGCGGACCACGGCGTCGACATAAGCACGGCCGGAACCGTCGATGACCATATCGTTGAGGCTCTCGCAGGGGATGCCGCCCAGGTCACAGTAGAGGCTGCGGTGCCCGCCGTCGATGCGGACAAGCTGCTTGCGAGCCCGCACGACGACGATCAAAGATCCGTCGGGCAAGAATCCGAGGCCGGAAACCTCATCGTCGAACTCGGCGACGGTTTCGGCATTTCCAAGCAGGTCGATCGATACAACCCGCTGCCCGATCATGTCCGAGACCCAGAGCTTTCCGTCGTGCCAGCGCGGCCCCTCCGCGAACTTCAGTCCGTCGGCAAGCAGCTTTCTGGATTTCCGCTGCGGCATTCTTGCTCACCAGGTCCGATCGGCTGGAGTCGGGTTAAACCTGCCGGACATACTGCCCTAGGAGCCGAGGCGGCACCAATAACCAGTTTCGCCCCTGAAACCCCGCGAACCATCGCTGGAACGAGCCTCGACACGGTGCAAATTCGGCGCTTAGCATCGTGCCTGCGATCGCCCGGATGCCGGGGCTGCGGTTTTGTACGGAGGAGGACGTAATGCGTTTCGAGAACCAGGTCGCCCTTGTCACCGGTGCCGCTCACGGCATGGGCCGGGTGCATGCGGCCCGGCTGACCGGCGAGGGGGCCTCGGTGGTGCTGACCGACGTGGACATCGACGTCGCGCAGAAGGCCGCCGCCGAGCTGCCGAGGGCGATAGCGATCCGGGCGGACGTGACCAGCCAGCCGGACTGCGACGCCGCGGTACAGGCCGCGGTGGACGCCTTCGGCAAGCTGGACATCCTGATCAACAACGCCGGCGGCGGGCTGCTGCACCCGGGGCCGTTCGAGGAGATCACCGAGGAGCAGTGGCAGCTTGTCCACTCGGTGAACCTGGGCGGCCAGTGGCGCTTCGCCAAGGCGGCGGTGCCCGCCATGCGCGCCAACGGCCGCGGCAAGATCGTCAACATCGGCAGCACGATCATCTTCGACGGCCTCCCGGTCGGGCTGCTGCCGTACTCCGCCGCCAAGGGCGGCGTGATCGCGTTCACCAGGTCCCTGGCCAGGGAGGTCGGCGGCGACAACATCACCGTCAACTGCGTGTCCCCCGGCGGGGTGGGCGGCGACGTGACGATCAAGCCGTACACCCCCGAGGAGTGGGAGGAGATGCGCCTGCGCCGCATGGCCAGGCAGACGATGAAGACCCGCCGGGTCAGCGCCGACGACGTCGCCGCCGCCGTGGCGTTCTTCGCCTCGGCCGAATCGGACCTCATCACCGGGCAGCACCTCGCGGTCGACGGCGGCTCCTTCTACTACTGACCCTCAAGGCGACGAGAGACGACGAGAGACGACGAGAGACGACGAGAGACAGAGCCGTGGACCTGCGCATAGGGTACGGGACCTACATAGCAGCCGAACACGCTGCCGCTCCACAGTTCCGCGTGGAGGTATCCGAGGCCGAGCAGGCCGGCTTCGACGGCATCTACTTCTCCGAGCATCACGGGGTACCCGGGTACGCGGCCACGCCGCTGACCCTGGCCGCGATGGCGCTGGCGCAGACCACGGTGCTGCGCGCCGGGCCGATGCCGCTGCTGCTGCCGCTGCACGATCCGGTGCGGATCGCGGAATCCTCGGCAATGATCGACTTCCTCTCCCAAGGCCGGCTCGTCCTCGGCCTGGGAGCCGGATACCACCCGAGCGATTACGGCCAGGCCGGGATCCCGCTGTCGGAGCGGGCCGCCCGGATGGAGGAGGGGATCGCGCTCCTGCACAACGTCTGGTCGGCCGAACCGCGAGTCCACGACGGCGCTCACTACCGGCTCGGCACGACGAACCCGCTGAACCACCGGCCGTGGACCGAGGCGGGACCGCCCGTCTGGCTCGCCACCGGCTCGCGCGCCGGCACCGACCGCGCCGCGCGCCTGGGCGACGGCCTCGTGCTCGGCTCGACCGGCTCGGTCGACAGGATCGCCGACGACGCGAGGGAGTTCCGTGCCGCCCGCGAGCGAGCCGGGCGCGATCCCGGCACGCTCGCCGTCATCCGGCGCGCGTGGATCGGCCCGCAGGCAGAATGCGATGAGTTCATCACCACGGTGCAGCGCGAGTACTCGCGCCACTCCGCCATGGCCGGCGTCTCGACAGGAACGCGCGCGTCCCGTGAGCTCCAGGAGCAAGGCGTAACCCGGGAAGCCGTGCTGGCACGCGTCTTCGTCGGCGACGCCAGTGCCGTCCGCGATCAGCTGCAGCAATTCGCGGACTCTGTCGATGCCGACTACCTGATACTCAAGTTCCAGTGGGCAACGCCGGACTTCGCGGCAATACGCAAACAGCTCGTCCGCTCCCGAGACATGCTCAGCTGACGTCAGAAAATAGCGAGGGGATTAACCGGGCTTCCCGTCGCCCCCTCGAGAGGGAGCGGCGCAAGCACGAATTGGAATTCCCAGCGCCGCTTGGCCGAACAGGTCTCCGCAAGGGCCTCGAGATCGCAGTGATCGAGCAGCCACAATCCCATCGCGGGGATCGCGATGTTGTGTATCGGGTAAGCGATCGCGGCCGTACCGCCCGGCATGAAGTCGTGCGTCGTGTCGCACCCGATCAGCGCCACCCGGCGCTCGTGCAGCCACGGCAGGCAGGCCGGATGCCAGCCAGGCACGGGAAGCTCGCCGTCCGGGCTCGCGGCCCGGGCCTTCGTCCGCCCGGTGCGCAGCAGCAGGACGTCCCCTTCGCGAACCTGGATGCCCGCAAGCTGCTCGGCCGCCTCGAGGTCGGCGGGAAGTACCGGCTCGCCTGGCCGCAGCCAGTCCTGCCCGCGCAGCGCCGCAATGTCCGCGAGGATTCCGCGGGTCACGATTCCGCAGTTGGCGATGGCGGTCACGGCCAGGCGGGTGGCGCCATCGCGCCGGCTGATCGTCTGCTCCGGATAGCCGTTGTACAGCCGCCCGTCCGAGGAGACATGCGAAAGCGCGTCGAGGTGGGTGATGTTTCGCCCGTGGAATACGAACCCCACGTACTCCACCGCGCTCCTGGCCCGCGGGCCCGCCGCCTGCGGCCGGCCGCCTTCGAGTCCCTCGGTCGAGAGCATCAGCCGCTGCGGCGCGCCGTATAGCTGGTCATCAGAAGGGGCGGTGCCGATGCGCTTGGCGCAGGATACGACGTCCCCGTCGCGGGCAAGCGCGGCCGCGGCACGACGCTGCTCGCCAGTGATGTAGTTCAGCGTGCCGAGCTCGTCGTCGGATCCCCACCGTCCCCAGTTCGACAGCTTCCGGGTCCAGGACAGCAGCTCGGCATCGTCGAGGCGCGGTACGGCAGACGATTCGCCCATGCTCCATCTTCTCGTTATTCCGGTAACGCCGGCCGAATGATTTCACGCGTGAAATCCGCGGCAAATGGATGGGCCCTGATTGCCTTAATATGGACGGCGGGCAGCTTGATTTCCCTCAACCGCGGGGTGACCAGTGCGCATCGATGTCGACATCACGACGCCCGACGGGCGCTGTCCGGCCACGCTGCACGTGCCCCAGGGCGCCGGGCCATGGCCGGGCGTGGTGCTCTTCCCCGATGCCTTCGGGGCGCGCGAGACGATTCGCCTGATGGCCGACCGGCTGGCCGGCCTTGGGTATGTCACGCTCGCGCCTGACGTGTACTACCGCTCCGGCGGCTGGGCGCCGTTCGTCACCGCGGCGGCGTTCACCGATACGGCAGAGCGCGCACGGCTGTTCGGCCTGATGCAGACCCTCACCCACGAACGGATCATCGCCGACACCGGTGCTTACCTGGACTTCCTGCTGAGGCGGCCGGAGGTGAGCGGCTCCGTGGCCGGGACCACGGGCTACTGCATGGGCGGGCGGCTTTCGCTGATCACCGCGGGCGAGCACCCGGCAAAGGTGGCCGCCGCCGCGTCCTTCCACGGCGGGCGGCTCGCCGTCGCCGAGGACCCGGAGAGCCCGCACCTGGCGGCGGCGCGGATCCGGGCGACCGTGTACGTGGCGGGCGCGACCGATGATCACAGCTTCCCGCCCGAGCAGGCCGAACTCCTCGATCGCGCGCTTACGCAGGCGGGCGTCCCGCACGTTGTGGAGTTCTATCCGGCGGGCCACGGGTTCGCCGTGCCCGACAATCCCAGCCACGACCCGGACGCCGAGGAACGGCACTGGGCCGCCCTGGTTCAGCTGTTCGGCTCGGCGCTGCGGCCCTCGGCAGCACCGGCTTCCGCGGGCTGAAATACCACTGCTCGTTCCGGAAAAAATAAAAGATCTTTCATTTATGCAGAACGGGCAATGGTATAACCACCGCGGAATGCAGCAGTGCCCGGTGCTGCTTCAGCTGGCCCCGAACGCGAGACCCTCGAAGCTGCCCGCGGCCCGCCAGCCGGCGATCAGGTCGAAGTACTCCGTCGCGGGCGAGTACCTGTGCAGCGCGACCGCGTTGGGCGTATCGAGCCTGCCCTGGTTGTTCACGTACCCGGGGGTGCACTGCTCGAATAGCTGGCGCTTTTCCTCACCGCGGGAGCGGGCCAGGGCGCTCCATTCGGCCTCGGCCTCGGCGGTCGCCTCCACCGTCGCGTGACCGTGGTCGCGCATGTGCCCGAGGATGAACGCGAAGTGGGTTGTCTGCTCGGTCAGCAGCCGCGTGACGTTGGGTGTGGCGGCCACGTGGTGCGGGCCCATGAAGAACATGTTCGGGAACCCGTGCACGTGAAAGCCGTGGTACGTCACCACCTCTTCCTTCCACTTCTGCGACAGCGTGACTCCGTCCCGTCCCACGATGTCGTACCCCGCCCGCTCGCCCCACGAGCTCCCCAGGTGGAATCCCGTCGCGAGCACAAGCACGTCAAGCGGGTACCGGCGATCCGAGGTGACCAGGGCATCCCGCTCGATGCGCTCGATCGGGCTTGCCGCGACGTCGACGATGGTCACGTTGGCCCGGTTGAAGGCCTGCAGGTAGTCGTCGCTGTAGCCGGGCCGCTTGCAGTGCGTCCGGTAGTAGGCCTTGAGCAGGGCGGCCTTCCGCGGATCGCGGACGATGTCGTCGACCTGCGCGCGAAGGCGCTCGTTCCACGCGAAGTCCGACTGCTCGAGCGCCGCGTCGACGACGCCGGGCGAACGCTCACCCGCCGGGATCTGCCGCAGCGCCGTCAGCTGGTGCCTGGCGAATGCCGTCCACCCGTCGTAGATCTCGGATTCGTCCTTGCCCGTCATCGTGGTCAGGTCGTCGAACGCGCGGGTCCGCCGGGCCTGCCAGCCCGGTGCCAGCCGGGCGAACCACTCGCCGTCGGTGGGCGCGTTCCCGCGCACCGCGACCTGTATCGCGGTGCGCTGGAAGACCGTCAGGCTTCGCGCGGCGGCGGCCAGGTGGGGGATGATCTGGAGTCCGGTGCAGCCGGTACCGACGATCCCGACGTCGAGGTCCGCCAGCCGGTCAAGGTCACCGGCCGCCGTCCCCCCGGTCACGCCGTAGTCCCACCGGCTGGTGTGGAATACGGCGCCGCCGAAGGAGGTCAGGCCGGGCACCGCGGGCAGCTGAGGGCGCCCGAACAGGCCGCTCTGGGTAATGACGAACCTCGCGTCGAGCTCGTCGCCCCGATCGGTCTCGACCCGCCACCGGCCCTGGCCCTGCCGCCATTCCAGCCCGGTGACGCGGGTCTGGAAGAGCGCGCGGTCGTACAGGTCGTAGCGCCGCGCGAGCAGCCTCGCGTAGTCCAGGATCTCCGCGCCAGGGGCGTACCGCTCCGACGGCATGAACCCGGTCTCCTCAAGGAGCGGGAGGTAGATGTAGGACTCGGTGTCGCAGCGGATGCCGGGGTAGCGGTTCCAGTACCAGGTCCCGCCGACATCCGCGGCGACATCCACAAGGACGATGTCGGCGAAGCCGGCCTTCCTGAGCTGAACGGCAGCCAGCAGCCCGCCGAACCCCGCCCCGATGATCAGGACGTCGGTCCGGCTGCGGCGAGGCGCCCGTTCCGCCGCGGACGGCGCGAAGAGATCGTCACCGAAACGGGCCAGCCGCCCGCCGCGCTCGACCGGCTGCACGTCGCCCCGCTCGCGCAGCTTAAGCCGGAGCGCGCGCTCGGCCTCGTACCGTTCCCGCAGCCGGTCGGCATCGATATCGGTGCCGCGTGACTCCTGGTCCTGTGACCCGTTCGGGCTCATCGTCACCGGCCTACTCGCCGGCTTCGATCTTGCCCTGGCTGCGGAGCTGGCGGAATTGCTCGCGTTCCTTCTCTCGCAGTGCCATGGATTCGACGACGTCGGTGACCGGGCTGAGGTCCCAGGCGACCGACGCGGAGGCGAACTCGAAGTCGGGGTCGGCCTGCCGGTCTGGCTTGCGCCGGGCCATGGCCGCCTCGATCACCGGCTCCATCCTCTCGGCCTTGGCGGCGGACGCCGCCTGGTCGCGGTCGATGAACTCGGGCAGCACCTCGCGGCCGATGCGGTCGAGGGACTCCATGATGTCCTCGTGGGCCACCGGGGGGGTCGTGAACATGACCTGGTCGACGCCGATCTGCTCGTAGGCGCGCAGCAGCGCGCGCAGCTTGGCCGGGGAGCCGACGCCGCGCCGTTCGGCGTCGTCGTCGCCAGTCACCGTGCCGGCCTGCAGGCCGGCCACGTAGGCCGGCCAGAGCTCGGTCACGCCGGGCTTGTGCGGGCCCTTGAGGTAGTAGTGCCCGATTCCGTAGCTGAAGAAGCGGGCGCTCTGCCCGATCATCCTCGCCGCGGCCTCGTTGGTCGGGCCGCAGATCAGCGCGCCGGCGCTGCACAGCACGTTGGGGTTCACCGCCCGGCCGATCGGCACGGCGCGGTCGAGCAGCGAGTAGTACCGCAGCAGGTGCTCCTCGAATATCTCGGGGCCGTAGAAGGAGAACACCAGCGCGCCGAGGCCGTTCTCGGCGGCCATGTCGATGGTGGCGCGGCGGGTGCACGACACCCACAGCGGCGGGTGCGGGCGCTGTACCGGCTTGGGGACCACGTTGCGCGGCGGCATCCGGACGAACTCGCCGTCGTAGCCGGCGAACGGGGTGTCGGCCAGGCACCCGATGAGCACCTCCATGCCCTCGCGCCACATCTCCCGCTTGCGGCCGGGGTCGATGTTGAACCCGTCGAGTTCGGCCGCCGAGGAGGATTCGCCGGTCCCGAGCTCCACCCGGCCGCCGGACAGGATGTCCAGCGTCGCGACCCGCTCGGCGGTCCGGGCCGGGTGGTTGATCCCGGGCGGCGCGTGCACGATGCCGTGCCCGAGCCGGATGTTCCGCGTGGCGGTGCTCAGCGCGCCGAGGAACACCTCCGGAGCCGAGGAATGCGAGTATTCCTCGAGGAAGTGGTGCTCGGTCAGCCAGACGGCATGCATGCCGATCCTGTCGGCCAGCTTGATCTCCTCCAGGCGGTGGGCGAACGCCGTCGACTCGCTCTCCGCGGTCCACGGGCGCGGCACTGCCACCTCTTCGAACAGTGAGACCTTCACTTACCGGGATTCCTCTCGCTGGGACTGCGCTTGCCCGGCCCGGCGGCCGACCAGATCGCGGTAGTCGGCCGGTACACGATCGGCCCGCTTGTAGATGTGCTGCACGCACGGGTCCCCGTTCGTCCGCGGCGGCTCGTGCACAAGCGGCAGCCCGAACCACTCCAGGTGCTGCTGGCCCAGCCAGACCGGGCAGTGCGTGCAGTAGGAAGGGAAGTTCTCGCGGCCCACCGTCAGCGCGCCGTCGCTGGAGACCCGCCGCAGCGCGTGCTCGCCATCGAACATGCCCGCCCGCATCAGCCGCCCGCCGCTCCCGCACGGATCCTGGGTGATGGTAAATCGATCCTCATCCTCGGTCACCCGGATCGTGCCCAGATGCGCGCGCAGCGCCTTGCTGAACCCCTCGACCTGCGCCCGCGCTCCCGCGACCGCGTTCGGCTCGAACATGCCCCGGTTGTCCTCCCCGACCTCGCGGAGGATTTCCTCCAGGCCAGCGGGGCCGAGCAGGTCCACCATCGTGCTCATCAGCCGGGCCATCGTCTCGGTGTACACGTCGTGGGACTGCCGGTGCCTGTCCGTCTTGGCGGCCAGCAGCGCGCGGACGCGATGGGCATCCCGATCGGCCGCGGCGGCGCGGATCTGGTCGGCCATCCCCGCCTGGTCGGCGTCCAGCCGCGGCTGCAGCGCGCCAAGCATCGACCGCAGCAGCCTGGCCATGCTCGCATTGGACAGTTCCCCCGCCAGCCCGTCGCACAGCCCGGCGGCTTGCTCCCAGTCGCCGCGTTCGATCGCCGCGTCGATCCGCTCGTCCAGGCGGCGCCCCAGATCAGCCAGATCCAGCGGCTGCCCGGCACCGGTCGTCATGTCCGCTTGATTACCGCCGTTCACCCGATCGCCACCGCATTGAGAGATTGGTCCATTCCGGATCAGGCATTTCCGCCGAATCTCGCGCCCAACATAGCCGAGTATTAAGGGCCACGCGCACCGGGTTTCGCCGCTGGAACGCGGGTCCTTCGAGCCACCAGGCGCGCACATCACCGGGCAGATCGGTTCGTGCGTGAAACACAAGTAGCCAGCCCGCGCAAGAATCCCGATTCGGGCGCTTGTTTCGCTGACGAAACCATCCTGCTGCCCGTGCCCGGCACCCGCCAAGCTTGGTCCACATGGGCACCGAGAAGCTCGGCGTGCTGGTATTCGGCACTAACTTCGGCGTGACAACTCACGTGCGCGCATTGCGCGACGCCGGCTTCACCGTGCTTGGCTTGGTTGGCCAGGATCAGCTGCGCACCCGGCAGCAGGCAGACCTGACCGGTGTCCCGCATGCGTTCACCGACGCCGACGAGGCCCTGGCGCTGCCGGGCGCCGGGACCGTGACGATCGCCACGCCGCCGCATACGCATGCGCCGCTGGTCATCAAGGCGGCCGAGGCCGGCAAGCACGTGTGGTGCGAGAAGCCCTTCGCGCTCACCCTGACCCAAGCCACCGCGATGGTGTCGGCAGCCGAACGAGCGGGTGTCGTCACCGGCTTCGGCACCGAGTTGCGCTTCGAGCGTCCGCAGGCGCTGCTGCGGCGGGTCGTAGCCACGGGCGCGATCGGCGAACCCCGGTCGGCGATGTTCGTGCGCCAGCTGCCTTTGCACCTCGATCCCTCGGTGCCGCTCCAGGCCTGGTGGCAGGATGCCGCACGCGGCGGCGGGTGGCTGGGCGCCTTCGGCTCGCATGTCGTCGATCAGATCCGCACGACGCTGGGCGAGTTCGCCGGGCTCAGCGCGTCGCTGCAGACATTGGCCCCGCGTCAGGGGATGTCGGCCGACGACACCTACACGGTGCACTTCCGCCTCACCGGCGGCTGCACAGGCGTCATGCACAGCTCGTCCGCCATCGGCGGCCTGCCGGTATCCGTCACGAAGATCACCGGCACGCGCGGATCTGCCTGGCTGGACGGGTCCGGCGCGCCGCAGCTGCAGGCGGTCTGGACGGACAGCGGCTCCGGCCCGCAGCGGGCGCCAGACCCAGACGATCTCCCCATGCCGCCTCCGGGTTCGCCCCAGGCCGCTATCAGGAACCTGATTCCCTGCACGCGCGCGTTCCGGCAGCTGCGCGCGCGGATCCTCGGCGAGCAGGTCCGGGACGATCCGCCGCTTGCCACCTTCGCCGATGGCCTGGCAAACCAGCGGGTGCTCGACGCGATACGCCAATCCTCAGAAACGATGACCTGGGTCGACGTCGATAGTTCGCCGGGCTGACCGCCGCGTACGCGGGGCTTCCGCGATCAGGCCGTGGTACCGGCGCCTATCCCGGCCGGCAGCTTGTCGGCGCTGTGCAGCACCTCGCGGCGGGCGAAGCGCCACCCGTCGCCGGTCCGCACGATGGTGTCGTGGTAGAAGCCCTGGCTGAGGAAGACGATGGAGTCATCGCTGCGCCTCTTGCCTACCCGCATCAGGTAGCAGATCCCCTCGACGTGATCGCCGTGGGCCGTGAGCAGGAGATTGTTGTTCCAGTGCTGGGCGTCGTAGTAGTCAAGCGAACCCGCGGCCGCGCGCCGCTCGGCCCGGAAGGCGCGCAGGCTGTCGTGCCCGTACCTGGGGTCCGCGCCGATGAATGCGCCGTCTGAGGTGAACGTCTGCACCCAGCCCTCGTCGTCGCCGCTATCGACCGTGACGCTGTAACGGGCGTAGAGGTCCTGGATGGCCAGGCGATCTTCGGTGCTCAGTTCCGCCATAAAGGGCTCCTTAGGGTTAGGGTGAATATAGCAATCAGCCGCCGCGGTAACCGGTGAGTTTCACCGCTGAAAAAGCCGGTTTCAGATCTGGCACGGGACGGGTGCCGCTCATCTGCCCGCCCGTATTATGCCGGTTATATTCGCGGTCGCGCGCATTCCGGGTGGACCGGGGCGGGCCGGATCGCGCCACGCTGGGGCCGGCCGGAATGTCGGCTGCCGCGGGAAAGGGGTACCCATATGCCGAGTGAAGATGGTGCGCGGGCCGGAGTGCGCGCCGCCCTGGAAGGCTGCCTGGCCCGGGGCGAGCTCGGCATCCAGGTCGCCGTGTACCGCAGGGGCGAGCTGATCCTGGACGAGACGATCGGCATGAGCAGCCCCGGGTGCCCGGCCGATCCCGGCACGTTGTTCCCGATCTTCTCGGTCACCAAGATCCTCCCGATCATGGCGGTTCACCTGCAGGCCGAGCGCGGTCTTGTCGACTACGACACCCCGGTCGCGGCCTACTGGCCGCAGTACGCGGCCAACGGCAAGGAGGCGATCACCGTCCGGCACGTGCTGTCGCACCGGGCCGGGGTTCCCACCATGCCCGAGGGGGTCACCATCGACACCATCGGCGACTGGGACTGGATGACCGCCCGGCTGGCTGAGCTGGCGCCCGTGTGGCCGACGAATACCCGCAGCAGCTACCTGTCCTACACCTACGGCTGGATCCTCGGCGAGGTGGTACGGCGCACCGACCCCCTGCACCGGTCCTTCCAGCAGTTCCTCATCGACGAACTGTTCGCCCCGCTGGGCATCGTGGACCTCTACCTCGGCATCCCCGACGACGACGCGGTGGAGGACCGGATCGCCACGCTCACGGCCCCCAGCTTCAAGCCCGCGTCGGACCAGGCGGCCCCGTTCCGCCGGCTGGCCATCCCGCCGGGTCTTGCTCCCGGCGCGGTGTTCAACGACCCTCGGCTGCGGCGCGCGGTGTTCCCCTCGGCGGGCGCCATCACCAACGCCCGGTCGGTGGCCCGGCTGATGGCTGTGATCGCCAACCGCGGCGAGCTGGACGGGGTGCGACTGTACTCGCCCGAACGGGTCGACAGCTTCCTGGCGCTGCGGGAGGACCCGTACGCGGTGGACGAGGTGATCGGCAAGGCCGCGATCATGAGCTGGAGCGGGTTCCGGATGGGCAGCGACCACCCCAACAGGGAAGCGGTCATCGGCACGAGCACCCACGTGCTGAGCCAGCACGGCGCCGGCGGCTCGGTCACCTGGGCCGACGTGGACCGGCAGTTCTCCGCCGCGATCTGCCATAACCGCATGTTCAGCCCCGACCCGGACCGCCCCGACGACCATGTCTTCCACCCGGTGGGCGTGGCCGTCAGGAACCTCATCGACTCGCTCGAGCCCGCCCCAGCGACCTGACGGCGATCTCCCAGGGAGCTGACGATGGCAGGACGCGTGGCGGGCAAGGTCGCCTTCATCACCGGCGCGGCGCGCGGTCAGGGCCGCAGCCACGCCATCAGGCTGGCGCAGGAGGGCGCCGACATCATCGCGGTGGACCTGTGCGCCCAGATCGAGTCGGTTCCCTTCCCGATGGCGGCGCCCGAGGACCTGGCCGAGACGGTTGCGGAGGTCGAGGCGCTGAACCGCAAGATCGTGGCGACGCAGGCGGACGTGCGCGACTACGCCGCCCTCAAGGCGGCGCTCGACGACGGGGTGGCCCGGCTCGGCCGGCTGGACATCGTCAGTGCCAACGCCGGCATCTGCAGCTACGGCCGGGCCGACGCACTGCCCGAGCAGACCTGGCAGGACACCATCGACACGAACCTGACCGGCGTCTGGCACACCGCCAAGGCCGCCATCCCGCACCTCATCGCCGGCGGCCGGGGCGGATCTATCATCCTGACCAGCTCCGGCGGCGGGATCAGGGCGATGGAGAACCTCGTCCACTACGCGGCGTCCAAGCACGGCGTGATCGGCATCATGCGGACCCTGGCCCTTGAGCTCGGGCCGCATTTCATCCGGGTCAACGCGCTGTTGCCGGGCACGGTCGACACCCCGATGATCCGGAACGAGCCCTGCTACCGGCTGTTCCGGCCGGATCTGGACAACCCCACGGCAGAGGACCTGACCGATCGGCTGACCGGGCGGAACTCGCTGCCGATCAGGTGGGTCGAGCCGATCGACATCAGCAACGCGCTGCTGTTCCTCGCCTCCGACGAGGGCCGCTACATCACCGGCGTGCCGCTGCCCATCGACTCGGGCAGCCTGAACAAGGGCTGACCGCCGCCCCGGCATCGGCCGTCCCCTGGCTTGCCGACCATCCTCAGCCCTGGGTCCTATGCCGACGGCGCCATGTTCACCGCCCCGCCCGTCGGCACGAGAGCGTGGTTCTTCACCTGTGCGGGGAACCAGTACCAGTTGTAAATGCTTGGGTACGTCGCGACCGCTCCCGTCTGGGCGAAATCGATCGGCATGCCAAGCAGCGGCGAGGAGAAGCTGGTGATCTTCTTCATCCCGGCCAGCACCGAGGCCCGGGTGACGGGCCCGCTGATGCCCTTGAGATCGGCCACGAAGACTTGCGCCGCAAGGTAGCCATTCAGGCCGTAAACCGACATGGTCCATTTGCCGGTGCCGATGTAGGTGTTCATCAGCTGGGTGTACGCCGCGCGGGCCGACGGCGCGGGGTTGAACGGCGTCGGCACGTACACGTCAGGCACGTCAGGAAGCTCTGCGAGAGTCTGCGTGTCGTCTGCGGTGAAGCTGAGATTGAACGCGGGCGTATAGCCGATGCCGCCTGCCGCCTTCAGCGCGCCGATGATACCCACCGTGGGCTCGGCGATCTGCACCGCGTTGACCCCGGCGTGCTGCAAGGATGTCATCTGGGGAGTGAGATCCACCGCGGTATTCGCGGCGGTGACGGCCTTCACGCTGATGCCTTTCGTGGCGTAAAACGCCTGCGCGCCCTTCACGTCATTGATGCAGCCCGTCACCGAGCAGGCTATGATGCCCGGCTTACGGAAGCCCTTGTCCAGCAGGAGCTGCTGAAGCAGGATGCTGCCCAAGGCGCCGCCGGTGGTACCGGCGTAACTGGAAAGCGCGAAGTCATTCGGAGCCGTGCTCATCGCGGGGGTGAGCGTAAAGGTGCCGATGTCGGCGATGGCAGTGTCCGGGCTCACGACCAAAGTGCCATGCCCGACGAACGCGACGATAGACGAATCGGCAATCGCGTTCTTGAGGCAGTCTGCCTCCGTCACCGGGTTAAGCTGCGTGTCGCATATAACGGCCTTGAGCTTGTGCCCGTTGACCCCGCCGGCCGCGTTCACCTGATCGAAGTACGCCTGAACGGAGGTGGCACACTCGGGCACCGGATTCGGGCCGCTGATCGGACACGGCACGGACACCGAGATCGTGCTTGCCGAGGTCCCCCCGCTGGCCTTGGCCGAACCGGAACTAGTGCTACTGCTGCTACCGCAGGCCGTCGCGAGAACAATCACGGCCACCACCGCCATGAAAACGGAAACAGTTCTCTTGTGCATAAGGTACGTTTCCTCCCTTTTTGGCGTGGCCATTTTCGGACGACTGGGAACGATCGGGATCTAGCCCGCAAACCTGCCCGGATCGTAGCCTCTGGCCGGCAAAGCAGGC
>Ga0209169_10001456_pt1 | contig 14464 bp, 8 predicted proteins | sample HubBroMetageWRM4_FD_188346 | JGI IMG/M metagenome (GOLD analysis project Ga0209169, IMG submission 188346) | Warmed soil microbial communities from the Hubbard Brook experimental Forest, New Hampshire - Hubbard Brook CCASE Soil Metagenome WRM 4... | ecosystem: Environmental > Terrestrial > Soil... | reverse complement strand
AGGTTGAGCTGGATCTGCTCCGGCGTCGAGCTCTGCGGATTCGACGCGCTGATCGTGACCTGCTCGCCGCCGCTCGAGTTACTGCCGAGATTAATCGTGATCTGTTCTCCCGCCGGCGCGTTGCCCAGATTGAGCACGATCTCCGATCCGCCACTTGTGCCGGAGGTGCTTGCAGTCGACCCGGTCGACCCAGCAGAAGACGAGCCGCTCGTGCCCGTCGCACCGCCTCCGCCGCCCGTCGAAGTCGGCGGGGGATAGCGGAACGTATCCGCCAGTGACGTGAACGCGCTCTGCGCCCCAGCCAGGTCGCCCGACTGCAATGCCTGACCTAGCGCGGTGAAATCCGTCTGCCGGTAGCTGAGCGAGAAGGCGTCGCCGCCGAAGGGGCCGCTCTGCGCCAGGTTCTGAATGTCGCTGTATTCGGTCTGCGCGTCCGTCAGGTCGCCGGCCTGCAGATCCTGTCCCAGTTGCTGCAGGTCCGACTGTCGCGATTGCAGGTAACTGGTGTAGTTCGTGGACTGGTTAAGATTTACTGATACCGCCGCAGTTGACATAAGTCTCTCCTAATCTTGCGATTGCTTCGTTGCGAAGCCCCGAGGTCCTCTTGCAACACGATGACCTGATCGGCTCGAAAGAAAGAAGACTTTAGGTGGGAGAGTTTGTTGTCGCTCGGCGTCGCTATCCCTTTAACAATTGGCGGTTAAAGTGACCAGTCGCGAGGTCCCGCAAGATAGGTCATTGAGCCTGGGAATAAATCGCATGGAACAAATCTGCCGGGGGAAACGGTCGATCCGGCAAATCTTTCCGCCCCGGTGAGATTGGGATGACAGCTCGAGAGAAATCTTTAATCGAGATTTAAGACAAGACCACCGCGAGAATCCGCCACACGCACGTCCGCGCAGCCACGCGTCACCCAATCTGCGCCCGCTCCTTGCAGCTCCGGTTCCCGCACCGTGGTCGTAAACGCAATCACCCGCGCACCGGCCGCCTTCCCTGCCCGAATTCCTGCCGGAACGTCTTCCAACACAATGCACCCGGCAGCAGGAAATCCCAACACCGCACCGCCCTTCAGATATGGCTCAGGATGAGGCTTGCCATTAACGATGTCGTTCGACGTAATCATGGTCCTGGGCAATGGCAGCCCCGCAGCTTTAATCCGAACTTCAGCCAGGGGCCGCGTGCACGACGTCACAATCGTCCAGCGATTCTCTGGAAGGCTGGCCAGCAGATCGAGCGCTCCCGGGAGCGGCAGCACGCCTTCCAAATCTTCAATTTCTGCCCGCTCGACTTTACGATTCTCAGCCGCATGATCCGCATTGGGCAGGTAATCGCGAATGGTGGCAATGCTTGGCCGTCCATGCGCCCGAGCCACAACTTCCTCCGGATCGAATCCGCGCTCGATCGCCCAGCGCCGCCACACGCGGGTAACCGCCGGCGTGGAGTTGATCAGAACTCCGTCGAGATCAAACAGAAGCGCGGCACATTGAATTTGGGTCATCGTTATGAACTCTGCGAGAAGGCTGGTTCACGTAGCACGAAAGAAAAGTGTACCGATATAGCAAAACTCTTGTCATTCCGACTGACGCGGAGCGATAGCGAGCGGAGTGGAGGAACCTGCTGTTCGCCTCCATCGCCCGCGAATAGGCGGGCATGTACAGCTCTATCTGGCAAAGTGTTTAACAACTAAACATCGCACAAATCCCGCGCAGTTCTTACTTTGCTTCTGGTGTCAACTCCAGCGTAATCACCTGGAAAGGCTCGAGGTGAAACAGATGCTGCTCCGGCGCGTCGATGGTTGTCACCTTGACACTGTCATCCTTCCAAGGGCTGCGCGCGGAAAACTTCTTCGCACCACCAGCAGGCAGCTCCAGCATTGTGGCAAGGCTGGCGGTGAAGCCCTGAGCCTGATCGCTCGGATTGCGCAACGTCACGATTGCCTTCTCAGGCGACCACGCGGCCCATCCATACACCTCAAGCCGAGCCGGATCGCCACCGATCCAGTGCGTGTCCTTGAGCACGGGCGCGTTCGCGCGCGACCACTTCGCCGCTTCGGCCAGCACATCCCAGTGATGCGGCGAGAGTAACGATGGTGTGATGTACATCTCCTGCAGCTGCGTACCTGTCCCGAAATACGAGTGCACTTCGTCAGGAAAATCATTCTTCGGGTCATCTTTCAGACGATCGGCGTAGCGCGCGAAGATCATGCCATGCAGCATGAGCGAGTTAAGTGGAAACAGCGCACCATCTTCAACTACACGGCGATAGGTCTGCGAATCGCGATAGGTGATCCAGCGCTGCCTGTTCGAGCCGACGCCCGCGAAGCTGTGGTCGTCGCCGCCACGCCAGATCGAATCGGCATACAGCAACCAGAATGGAGATGGATACGTTCCTGTCGTGAGATTGACGTAGATATCTGGCTTCTTCGCGCGCAATTCGCCGATCAGATGGATCGCAGCATCGAAGTCGCTGTCGAACTCGCTGCCCTTGATGACCTCGTTGGCATTGCCCGTGCCGTCGAACTTGAACTGGTTCACGCCATACTTGTCAATCATCTCGAAGCATGTGTCGCGAAAGTAGCGATAGTACTTCGGTCCCGAAAGCGCGAGTCCGCCTTCGTTGGTTTCGTATCCCTGCGCGTTGGCCGAAGCCATGCGCTGCTCCTTCGGCTTGTCATAACCACCCCATGGCGAGAGCCAGATGCCAGGGGCAGCGCCGAATTTCGCCGCCGTCTCCGCTACCTCTTTCATCCCATTGGGAAAGCCGGGATTAAACTTCCATAGAGTCGAGGGATCGTCCCAGCCATCGTCGTAGAGAAAGCTATCGAGTTTGACGCCACGCTCCTTGCTCAAGTGCTCGCCGAAACTTTGCACGACTGCGACTGCGTCCTGCTGGCTGTAGCGATCGAAGTATCCCAGGTCGTACCACGAGTTGTAGTGCAGAAACGTGCGGTAGGGATGGGCGCGCTCGAGTTCGATGTACTTCAGAAAATCGCGGCGCAGTTGGCCCGGGTGCGTCACGCCAAAAACAGAGGAGTAGGTGACGCTGCGTCCCACGGGCACGGGAAGCTCTCGCTCGAGCCAGCAGGATGCGTGATCGGAGCGCACCCGGCACTCCGATAAAGGATGCTCGAAGCCAAAGAACCATGTCGGCGATGCACCTGCTCCTGCAGTGACGGGCGAACCCTTGACGCTTCCTGAGAGCGAAGCGCCGAGCGCATTCCCATCGACGAGGATGATCTGCACCAGAGGAAACGGCTGCTCTGTCGCCTTGACTGTGACTTCCTCACGAACATAATTCGCGCCATCGCGCAGGATTGCCTTCCAGGTGACGTGAAGGTTGCCGGTGCGGTCCGCAAGTTCGATGCGAATCTGCTGACCGGGCAATCCCTCGGCAGCTTTGGACGCTTTCGGCACGGCGGGAATCGGCTCGGTGACAGGCGTATCGATGATGTGCATCTCGCTCGAACGCACGACCCCACCTTCGCGAGGCACGAGTTCAAAGACATCACCGAATCCGTCGAGATTCGCTTGCGTGAACCGATTCGTCAGGCTCCGCCAGCGCAGGCCCTGATGAATGGTCCATGTGGCCGTGATGGAGTCATTGGAGAGGATGAGGCTTTCACCGTCGATCTTCTTTCCTGCTTTTCCATTGGGCTGCACATTAGAAATTTGCGCGGAAAGGAGTGCGGTAAGAGTCAGTGTGAAGGAGAGAAGGAGACGAGCGAAGCGCATTCGTAAATTTCCTTAACCAAATCGATACAACCCATCGGCAACCCATGGAATGCCGTATAGAATCAGGCGTTCCGCGCCATTTTAGCGGGCTACGATTTGGCTTGACATTCATCATAAACGAAAGTAATAGTGTTGACTCGTAATAATATGAAAGTCTCATTGGGGAGGCGGCTATGAGTGTATGCGGTCGCATTGGGCGGGCTGGGGCGGTTCTTGGTTTCTCTTTTTTAGTCTCTCTGACCGCGTTGCTGACGGTTTCGACGGCCGTGGGACAGGGCGCGTATGAGGCGCAGGTCCGCGGCACGGTAACGGACCCGAGCGGCGCCGTGTTGACCAACGCCTCGGTCACGATCACCAACGTCGGCACCAATGTGGCGCAAACGGCGCAGACCAACGAACACGGCGAATATTTTTTCACCGGCCTGCGGCCTTCCACGTACACCGTGAAGGTGCAAGCGCAGGGTTTTCGAATTGCCGAGAAAACAAATGTTGTGCTGCAGGTCGACCAGCAGACCAGCGTGAATTTCGTTCTGCACCCGCCGACCGTGAGCCAGACGATGGAAGTGACGGAAACGGCTCCGCTGCTGGATACGGACAATGCGACGCTAGGCACAGACATTACCGGCGAGTACGTACACGAAATCCCGTTGCTTAACCGGGATTACTTCGGACTCACGTTCCTGGCGGCGGGCGTCACCGAGGTGTCTGGGTCGGGCACGTCGGACAACTATCCTTCGGGAACGAACTTCACGTCCAACGGGCAGCGCAACGCGACCGCCGAGATTCGGCTGGACGGCGCACTGATCAGCGCACCGGAACAGGGCGAGGGCGGAAACTCCAACGTCTACTACGAGCCGCTGGTCGAGAGCCTGCAGGAATTCAAGGTAGAGAACAACAGCTTCTCGGCGGAGTTCGGCAACAACGGCGGCACAGTTGTAAACATGGTGATGAAAAGCGGGACGAATGCCTTCCATGGCACGGGCTGGTATTTTCTGCAGCGCCCGGGGATCGACGCTCGCGACTTCTTCAATCCCAAGTATCTGATGGACGGTACGTTCGAACCGAAGCCAGACAGCCATCGCGACCAGGGAGGCTTTTCGCTGGGCGGTCCGATCAGGAAAAATAAAACATTCTTTTTTGTCGACTTCGAGAAGGTGAGAAGCACGAGCGCGCAGAGCGGGCTCGTGACCGTACCCACCCTAGGGGAACGAACTGGCGACTTCTCGGGGCTCACGAATAATATTTACGACCCGAACGTGAATTGCGGAACGCCGGACAACGTCCTCCGGCCGCAGGTTGGCTTTAACTGCAGCGGGCAGCAGACTGGCACTCCCAATGTAATTCCAACCAACGAAATTGACCCGATCGGTTTGGCTGTGCTGAATCTCTTTCCACAGCCCAGCAATGGAAACGAATTCTTTAACTACAACTACACAACCGTGGCGGACGCGCCGGATTACCAGTTTGATATCAAGGTGGACCACCAGATCAACGACCGGAACCACCTCAATGCCCGCTATAGCCGGGGCTGGAGCAACTACACGACACCGCTCACCTTGGGCGACGGTTTCGACAATGACGGAATCGCGAACGGTCCGACCGTAGCCCAGAACGCCTCGGTGGAATACACATGGACCGTAAATCCAAAGATCATCTGGACCAGCCATGCGGCCCTCGACCGGGTACATGAAGCGTCGGTCCCTGGTATTCCCACGATCTCCAGCTTCAACTCTTCGTTACCGGCGGGCACGCAAGGATTGCCTTCGGTGTTTGAGCAGGCCAACGGGATCGACAAAATGCCGACCTTCATGATGCAGGGGAATCTGCCCTGGTATAACCTCTACGACCAGTGCTGCATCAACACTACGTTTGGCCACACGCTGTTTAGCTACTCGTCGCAGCTGGTAATTTCCCATGGGAATCACCTGATCAAGGTCGGCGGCGAGCAGAGGGTTTTCTACAATAATTTCTGGCAGCCGAACTACCCGACCGGCCTGCTGACTTATACGGATGACGTCACATCCCCGACTCCGAACAGCGATTTTGATGCATTGGGAAACACCTCGGGCAATCCCCTGGCGAGTCTGGCTTTTGGGTACGGCGACAATGTCAATGCTAGCAGCCAACTGGTAGTGACCCCCTCGGTGGCCAACCGGTCTTTGGAGACCGGCTTTTATATCCAGGATGACTGGAAGGTGAATTCGAAATTCACTTTGAATCTGGGCCTGCGCTACGAGTGGAGTTCGCCCTATACGTCGCGCGGCAATCAGCTCGAGTTCAGCAATTTCAACGCCGACAGTGGAGTGAATCTCGACCTGACCAGCCTGCCGGCCGATGCGCAAGCGGCGGGAGCCTTGAGCGTGCAGGGGCAGATGCAGAGCGCGGGGCTCAACTACCCTGCATCGATGGAATTGCTGGGCACCACACAGTTCGCCACGCCAAGCAGGAGGACGGTTCCGACGTACCGCAAGGATATTGGACCGAGGCTGGGATTTGCCTATGCGTTCGATCCGAAGACGGTGGTGCGCGGCGGAGCGGGCGTTTATTTCGGAATGAGCCCGGCGACGAACTTTCAGTATCCCGGCTCCGCGTTCCGCAAAACCGCGAACCTGTTCTTTACAAACGATAATTTCGCAACGCAATCCGCCACGCTGGAAAACCCGTTTCCCAGCGGCTTCAGCGGACCGCAGGGTACACAATACGGGCAGTTTGCGAACTGGGGCTATCAGAACCCGAACGATCTAGGCACGACGGCGGCGCGGGACGCCGACATTTACCAGTGGAATATCGGAATCCAGCGCGAACTGCCGAGCGCGATCGTGGTTGGTGTGGACTATGTTTCCAACCGCAGCACGCATTTGCCATGGTCTGGCACCAACAACCGGGCCTATATCCCATCGTCTTTGCTGTCGCAGGTTACAGCGTCGGTAACGCCTACCGACCCGACCTGCATAGATGATGGCTGCGTGAGCAACTTTCTTGCGACCCAGGTCGGGAATCCGTTTTACGGAATGTTCAATACCCCTTGCACATCGACTCCCACCAATCCTTGCTTCAATGAACCCAACTCCAACTACGGCGAGCCGACGCTCTCCCTGGGAACCCTGCTGACGAACTACCCGCAATTTAGCGGCGATTTCGAAGGCCTGATGCTGGAGAGCGCGAGCTCCTGGTACAACTCGATGCAGTTTCGCTTCCAGAAGCGGACCACGCATCACGTCAGCTTCGAAGGCAGCTATACGATCTCGAAAGAAACCGACGATTCCTCCGCAGGCCGGAACAACTGGGTGGGTGGGCTTAGTCTCGGCGTTCCGCAGCAACTGGACCGGCTGTCGGCGGAGCACAGCATCGGCGCCAGCGACGCGCCCCAGCGACTCGCGGCCGCCGTGGTTGTAGACCTGCCGATCGGCCGCAAAGAGTGGATTGGCGGCAATATGAACCGCGTGGTGGATGCGTTCGTCGGAGGCTGGGCGATTGCAACCATGTTCACCGAACAATCTGGGCAACCCATGGCCCTCGGCATGGCGAATGCGCGCCTGGCCAACGGCACCCAGCGCCCCGAAATCCTCTGCTCGCAATACAAGACCGGCGTCAGCATGCACACGGTGGCGTTGAACTGGCAAAACGCGGGAAATGGGGGCTCGCCGGCTTTTCTCAACGCGAACTGCTTTGGCGACCCAGGCGACCAGACTCCGGGCAACGCGCCACGCTATTTTTCCGGCTTACGCGTCGACGGCATCCACAACGCGGACCTGAACTTTTACAAGTCGTTCGTGCCTAAAGAAGGCATGAAAATTGAAATCCGGGCGGAGATGTTCAACGTCACCAATCACCCACGCTTTGCGCAGCCGGACTCGGCAGTGGGCGATCCGTTTTTCGGGACGATTACCGGCGACGCTGGTGGGGAAACACCACGCTTCTTCCAGTTTGGCGCGAGGTTTGAATTCTAGCGCCGGGCTGGCCAGATTAACTTCGTTATCTTCTTCATCCGAGAGTGCCTATGAAAGCACGAATAGCATTTGTGTGTCTGCTGATAATTGGTGCGGGCGCGCTGACTTTGCTCGCACAGAAATCTGCTTCGAGTGACTTCCCTCCCAATCAGAGTTGGGCGAACTACGTTCGCATTGGCGCCTATGGGCTGAAGGGCGGCGATGCGGCGCAGATTGTGCGCAAGGCTGAAGACAGCAACGTCTTTGGAATCGAAGTGGACAACGACATTCCGGGGCGCTACGAGAGCTTCGTCGATCCAACCAGCAAATTGAAGGCGATTCACGAAGTCGCCGAGGCGGCGCATGGCGTGGGCAACTATGCGTTTGTCTACATCGCGGGGACGGAGTGCATTACGGCAAACGCGGATGCGACGCCGCACACGCTGGCGAAAGAACATCCGGACTGGCTGCAGAGAGACATCAACGGCAAGCCGGCGGTATTTGGCGGAGGGAGCGCGTTCTGGATCAGGAAGGGCGATGAGGATGTCTGGGTGAGTCCGTATGCGCCGGAGTGGCGGAAAGTTTATATGGAGCGGGTGCGGCAGATTGCCGGGACGGGGATCGATGGAATTTACATCGACATTCCTTACTGGATGACGCACTTCGACGGCTGGGAAAACACGTGGGCGAGTTTTGATGACTATACGGTTGCGGCGTTCAAACAGAAGACAGGACTGGACGCGAAGCATGATTTGAAGCTGGGAGATTTTTCCGATCCTGCGTTTCGCAAGTGGGTGGATTTTCGGATTCAGACGTTCACGGACTTTCTCGCCGAGATCGATCACAATGCGAAATCGGTGAATCCGAAGATCAAGACGATTCCGGAGATTTATCCGGGGATTGAAGAAGAGGCGGTGCGGGTTGGTGCGGATGTCTACAGCTTGTATGGCGTGGTGGATGCGATCGCGCATGAGTATGAATTCGGCAGCGGAGATCACATGGCGTCGGCGCGCAAGCCGCTTGACTGGTTCCGCTATCAGGTAGGAATGCATTCGTTTCGCGCGTTTGCGCAGGGGCCGAATGGCGAGGACAAGGCGACGTGGATTCTGAATTACTCATGGGATGGCGACAAGAAAGTAGCTGGGAGTGAGGCCATGATTCGCGAATCCATGATGAATCTGGCGATGTCGCAGGTGATGGCGGGCGCGAATTTCTGGGACGCTCCGGGGCATTCGATGGCGGGATCGAATGATCTGGCGACCCGGAAGAAAATCTTTGACTGGATCAAGGCGCATGAGAAGACGTTTTATCTGCCGCGGTCGCCGATCGATCCGATTGGCGTTTATTTTTCGCCGGCGACGCGGAATTTTTATGCCGAGGATTTCATCGCGTCGTACCGGGGGATTTTGATACTGCTGATGCAGAGGCACCTGGAATTTCAGATTGTCACGCCGCGGACGCTGGCGAATTTTCACGGTAAGACGCTGGTTTTGCCGGATGCGCGGATGCTTGATGACAGCGAGAAGAGTTGGCTGCGGGATTTTGCAGGCCAGGGAAAGCGACTCGTGATTACCGGCGCGGATGCGACAGGGATGGCGGAAGCGAAAAATGTCATGCGGTTCGCGGCGTGTCCCGGCAAGGCTTATAACGCGGCTTTGGAGAAAAGTTTCGAGCAGGCTTCGCCGGATTCGCAGAAGGAGTTCTACGAGAGCCTGCAGGGATCGACTGGTGTGACGGTACATGCTGGGGCGCAGGTTGCGACTTCAATTTCGCGCACGTCAGATCATCATGTGAATGTTTACTTCGCGAATTTCACGGGGCTGAAGGGCGGCGGAGAGAGTCCGGTGCAGACGCCGCAGAGTGGAGTCGAGGTGAGCGTGCAAACGGAGCCGGGCGGCAAGGGAATTTTCCTGCCGTTTCTTGGCGAAGAACAAGAGATTAAGGGGACGCGGAGTGGGGATGCCGTCACTTTCACTTTGCCGTCGATCACGAAGGGCGCGGTGTTCTCATACCTGCCCGCGAACTAGTTCAGCGCTTGCGCGCCGTCTTCGGCGGAGCAGATGTAGATCTGCGGTTTGATGTTGGTGGCGCGCTGGTAGCGGTCTGCGATCTGGGCGGCGAAATCGGATGCGTTCCCGGTGCGCACGAGATTGATAGTGCATCCCCCAAAGCCGCCACCGGTCATGCGTCCACCACAGAAACCGGGCAGGTCTTGCGCTGAGTCGACCATGATGTCCACTTCCTGGCAACTGATTTCGTAGAGATCGCGCATGCTGGCGTGAGACTCGGCCATCAATTCTTTCATGCGCGCGAGATCGCGGTCCGTCAGGCTCCGGGCGGCTTCGACCGTGCGCTGGTTCTCGAGAATGACGTGCGTGCAGCGCTTCAGGATCACCGGAGAGAGATCTTTACTATGTTCGTGAAGCATCTCGGTGGAGACATCGCGGAGCGCGCGAATATTTGGATACCACTTGGCGAAGTATCCGACGCCCTCGTCGCACTGCGCGCGGCGAACATTGTAGCCGCTGGTGGCGACATCGTGCTTGACCATGGTGTTGCAAACCACGAGCTGCAAGCCGGGAGGAATTGGGACCAGCCTGAACTCCAGCGATCGGCAGTCGAGGAGCATGGCGTGACCAGCTTTACCCATGCACGAGATGTACTGGTCCATGATGCCGACATGCGCGCCGACGTAGGTGTTTTCGGCTTCGCGGCACAGCGTGGCAACTTCAGGCAGCGGCATCGGGATTCCGGTCAGGCTCAACAAAGCCAGCGTTGACGCCACTTCCAAGGCGGCCGAAGAACTTAGGCCCGCGCCGATCGGGATATCGCCATTTACCAGCAGATTTGCGCCTTCGAGGCGGATTCCGCGGCGGCGCAGCACAGTGGCGACTCCGACCACATAGTCGACCCATGCCTGATTGCGCTGCTGCGGAAGATTGTCGAGATCGAATTCGAAACACCCGGGAAACTCCTGCGACTGCAATACGAGCTTGCGATCAGTGCGCGGCGCAATTCCAGCGTACGTCGAAAAGCCGACTGCGGCCGGCATCACGAAGCCATCGTTGTAGTCGGTGTGTTCGCCGATGAGGTTGACGCGTCCGGGGGCTCGAAAGACGCGCGGACGAGCAGCGTAAACTCTTTCAAACTGCGGTATGAATTCGAAGAGGTTCATGCGCCAGGGGTCTTCGCAGCTGCGCGGTTATTGTACGAGAAGCGAGCGTGAGCGTCAGCGCCATCATAGGGTAAGGGTGTACAGGAAAAAGCTTTCCGCGCCTAATGCACAAATTGGTATATATGGGGAAGTGAATCCGTTGCCCTTGGCAGAAGCGGAGAGTGTGTGACGCACCGCAGCATTTGCCTTATTTGCCTGGCTCTTTGCCTTAACCTGGCAGCCCAGGAATATGAGGGCAAACGCGTTTGCCATAGGCCTGGTTTCGATTATTCCAGAGATGTAGGCTTTGCCGTTACGAAACCAGGCGGTTCCTGCCTGGAAATTCGGAACCCAAATCTTAGAGTCGGTCGCCGGCTGCCCTTTGTGGTCGCAGGCGAGCCGCAGACCTCCGGCGAAATTGAGATCACGGGAAAATTGGATCGAGCCTGCGGCAATGGGCCGCAGAAGCAGACGCCAAATCGCGAAACGCATGATCGAGACGCCATCGCGCACTATAAGTTCAAGACAGTACGCGGCACTCTTCCCAAGTCAGTTCCGGCGCTTGCACTGGCCAACTTCAGAGGCGTTATGACAGCACAGCCAGCGGGAATCGGAGCAGATCTCGATCACAACGGTCGAATGGAGTTTTTTCGTTCCTGTACCAGTTCGGAAGGAGTACACATTACGATTTGGACCGGCAAACCTCTGGAAGGAACACGCCGGTGGCACGGTTACTACGCACTCTCTTATGACGTGGATGCGGATTGCACGGAAGCTGACACCAGGCAGTAGATCGTAACCAATGGGCCCTGAAGTACTCGATCACAGCATGATCCACAGCGAGATTGGAGGACCCAATGGCCAATGTTTTAAGCGGACCTCGTCTGAGTGGACCCGAGTGGCTCAACAGTTTCCCCACCAGCAAGAGTGTGGAGGATCTGGTGGAACCGTTCCGGTCGAAAGCGAAGAGTTTCATTGCCGCTCTGGAAGCAGCAGGTGCGACCGTTGGCGTGAATGCGACGCTCCGTCCAGCCGCGCGTGCTTATCTTATGCATTGGTCATTTTGCATTGCGCGGGAAGACTTTGATCCCGCACAAGTGCCGGCCATGCCGGGCGTAAATATTGACTGGGTGCACCGCGACGAAAAAGGAAATACGTTTCTGGCTGCCTGCAAGCTGGCGGCAGAACAGATGGTGCAGGGTTACGACATTGCCTTTAAGCCGGTTCTGGTTTCGCGGCATACGCAAGGTCTCGCCATCGATATGAACATCGCGTGGACTCGCGTTGCTTTGATCATTGTCGATGGAAATGGAAAGAAAATCCGGATCAGCGGCGGTAACAAGGACGGGAGCAACCCCAAGTTGCAGGATGTGGGAAAAAGCTACGGGATCATCAAGCTGGAGAGCGATCCGCCGCACTGGTCGAGCGACGGGCATTGATGCACCTCGGATGCAGCCTTAGGGGTCGAGGAATCGCCCAGGGGAAGGCTTGGTGCAAGGGAGATCCCTCGCTTCGCCTGAAGGACGGCTCCGATCGGGATGACCCTATCGAGGCCTGCCTGGATTCACATTGAGGCATTTCCACGCCTTGCTTTTGCCCCGCTTCGGACTTAGAGTACACTGCGGTTTCTATGCAACTTCGCGGGTTGAAACGAATCCTGATTTCCGGTTTGACGTGCGTATTTTTCTTATCCGGTGGAGGCTCCGCGCAATCGGACCAGGATTCTCTTTTCAGCTCCGCGGTCCAGCTTTACCAGCAGAACCAGTTCCGCGGGGCACTGGATAAATTCAAGCAGGTGAACGGATCGCATGCCGCAGAAGCGAAGGCATACGTGGGCAAGATCAACACGTATGTAGAAGCGTGGTCGGCGGCGACGACGGTGCTACAGCGCAGTTCCGACGAGCGCGATGCGCGCAGCCTTGACTACGCCATCCAGGAGCTGCAGATTGCGATGAGCATCAAGGCGGACGGGCCCGGCCATCCCGACCAGCAACTGGCGCAGGCGCGGCAGATGAAGCTGGACCTTCAACAAGGAACGTCGTCCGGCCTTAAGAAACCGAACGCTAACTCCGACACCAGCAAAGATGGGGATGCGAGCCTCTGCGACCGGGCGGTAGCGGCCGCCGCTCAGCATGACTATAAACAGGCCAGCAAACTTAGTTGCATGTTAGCCAATGAAAATCCTGCTTATTCGTGTGGCGGGAACGAGGCGGTATATCTCTGCCATCTGAATACGGATTTGGCGAAGGATCTCTCGACAACCGATCAGCCCAAGAAGCCGGTCGCGGTGCAGCAGTCAGCTCCCGTAACGCCCGCGCCTAAGCCCATGGCGGTTGCGAACGGTGATTTCGAGAAAGCCAAGGCGGCATACGACAAGAATGACTTCGAACGGGCACGCGCGCTTTTCGAGAAAGTAAATGGGGATGCTAAATCGGCTGCAGGCGAGTATCTGGATAAGATCTCGCACTATTCGAATTCTGTCTCTAGCGGAGAAAAGCTCAGCCGCGATGGCAAATATGCGGATGCCCAGGCCGCGTTTCTGAATGCTGCCGGCATCAAGCTGGATGGGCCGGGCAATCCGCAGGGGCGCGCGGGGGCTATGGAATTGCTGCTGGCACTGGATCAGTTTTACTCGGGAGACTATGCCTCCGCTACGCAGCATTTGGAAGCTTGCGCCAAAGCCAATGCCGGCAAACCGGCGCTGGTTCATTTTTATCTGGGAGCCAGTAAGCTCGGACAATTTTTATTGACTGGAAGTGAAGATGACGTGCTTCATCAGGATGCATTGAACGAGCTGAAACAGGCCAAGCAGGACGGGTTCAAGCCGACGAGCGACGTCTCTCCGAAAATTCTCGACGCGTATAAAGGTCTGTAGCTCGTCTCTCAGCTCCAGTTTGGCTTACGCGCTATGCCGGTTGATCGGGAGATCCTTCACTTCCTGAACAACGGCTCCGTTCAGGATGACACCGGCTCTGTGAGATTCGAGCAAACGTCAATTACTACCTACGAGCCGGTTCAGATCGGGCTTGTGGAAGACTGCAAAGCAGGTTGCCCCGCCCTGCTGCGGTACCGTGATCTCCACTTGCTTCGTCTCATGATTCGGACCCTGGAGAGTTACGTTGTAGTCGCCGGGCGGGAGATTCACGCGTAGCGGCGTCGCCTGGCCGATGATGCTCTGCGCGTCTCCATTGGCGGGCGTTACAGCAGTGACGGTGGCCCAGGGTTCGGCATTAATTTCGGCATAGGTGATGGTGGGTGCCACGACTGCAGGTTGCGACGATGGAGCCGTTGCCGTGGTGGCTGATTTCGGCTGGGCTCTCCACCACAGGAATGCAGCGAGCGCGAGAACGACGACCGCTCCCATCCAGATGATGGACCGTGGAAAACGCTTCTGCGGCTCGAGGAACTCGCGAAGTTCCGGAGCAACCTCATCCGACTTCGAATCGGCAGCCAGCTTCGGAAAAAGAGCGTCTCGCGGCGTTTCGATTGCGGGCACGGGGCGCTGTGCACTTTCGTTCGGCGCCGGCGGAGCGCGGCGAAAATCCGGAACATTGATTTCCGCTGCTGCTGGTTGCTGCACGTCCAGTTTCTGACGATTCGTATCCCCGCTCTTCGCCGCAGGAGGGCGAGGCAAACTCGGAGCGGGCATT
>Ga0209169_10001454_pt1 | contig 14466 bp, 9 predicted proteins | sample HubBroMetageWRM4_FD_188346 | JGI IMG/M metagenome (GOLD analysis project Ga0209169, IMG submission 188346) | Warmed soil microbial communities from the Hubbard Brook experimental Forest, New Hampshire - Hubbard Brook CCASE Soil Metagenome WRM 4... | ecosystem: Environmental > Terrestrial > Soil... | reverse complement strand
CGCCACCTGGGCGATCTGCTCCGGCCTGCTCGCGTTCTTCGCCGATGACCCCGAGGGCACGCCCCAGACCGGCAGCGGCGTCGTCCACGTGGTCCTGGCTATCATCGCGTTCACTTGCGTCACGATCGGCGCCATCCTGGTATCCGCCAGCCTCATGTCCGACCCGGCCTGGCGGTCCGCTGCCCGTGCCCTGCTCGCAATATCGGTAGCGGGTGCCGTCGTGTACCTGCTGCTCGGCAGCGCCAGTAAGCACCACCACGCTCCCGGCGGCCTCTACGAGCGAATCTTCCTCGGCCTGGAACTCCTATGGGTCGTCGTCGCCGCCGTCGCCATTGCCAGGCGGACCCCAGCGACCCAGCCAGAATGACCCGATAGCCGCCGCCACAACCTTGTGGGTCGCTGAACGCGAGCCGGAGCTCGGCAACTCGATTGCGTCGGGCCGGCTACGAGTCTTCGCGACGTCATATAGCTACGGGATCGGTCGGCTGGTGCCTTTGGGTGGTGCAGGCGCTAGGGCTGGACGTTATCTGTGACGGTTGCGATTGGGGTAATCGCGTAGTGGTGGCTGAGGTATGCCCGCAAATGCGCCAGGATCGGTTCATGGTGGGGGAACCGCAGGCTGGCTATCTGGCTGGGTTGTAGCGGCGATGGTTGCTCGATCAGCTTTCCCTTGAGTTCACTCTGTCTGGCCTCCTGTTGCCGACGGCAGGCATCTTCTCGTGCGCGGATTTCCAGCTCGCGCAACAGGGCGGGGAGACGCTCCTCAAGCGCAACCCGGCTGGTGTCGCGAAATTCACCTGGCCGCCCGTCCCGGCCATAACCGTGGTCGATGGTGATCCGCAACTCGCCAGTGGGGACGAACTCCACTCCCGCAGCGCCCTAGGCGCCGCGCCCTCCCAGAGCCGGGTCCCAGCGTGCCGCTGCGCCTATTCCAGCCGCCCCGCGACCTCGCCTGCCGCAGCAGAGACGAAGTCCGGCTTCGAAGACGCGAGTGCCAGTGATCGCCCTTAGCTGCATTGTGACGCTAATCGTCATCATCTCCCTAATCGTCCATGCCTCGATAGCCGACTCCGGCGCAGGAAGCGGCACTCTGGTCAAGGCCCAGGCGGGCAGCGTCAACGCGATACTGAAACCGGAGCACCGCGACTTGGCGGCAATCTGCCGACCCGAGCCGCGCGGATACCCTGCGAACGCCGCCTGCCCGCTCCGCTGCGCGCCGGTAGCCGAGCGCCAGTGGTGCAACGGGCGCTTCGGCAGACCCCTTCCGGCCGACGCTGGCGGACTGGGCGTGCGGCGGGGGAAACTTAGGGCATGGTTGAGGCCGATGCGGGCAGATGGCCGCGCTTAATCCGTTTTGCGCTGCTGCTGGTTCTCGTTCCCGGAAGCGTGCTGGCTTACGCGGCGTTAGCCATGACGATCAATGGTCAGCCGCCTTACAGCCCATTCCACGGCTGGGTCGCCGTGATGCAGCCACCTAATAAATCGAGCCGCGACCAGGTCCAGCTGCTGGTGCAGACCTTCGGCTCAGGAAGTCACCCGTTGGTCTCCTACACGGTAGGAATCTGCGGTCCACAGCCCTACAACGGCGATTTGCTCATCGGCCAGGACGCGCGGTTGTCCCACACGGGATCCGTATCTGAGCAGCCCGGCTCGCCAACGATAGCCAACATCCCCCAGACGCCCATCCAGCAGCGCCCCGTCAAGTTCGGCGTAGCTGGAGTGAGCTCATCCGCGGTTTTCTATCAAAGTTCGAATATAGGGCCGGTTCAGGTTGCTCCCATCAATGCAAATCCGTCGTCTTGCCTCCAAACGGGAGCCGTCAGCGACGAGCAAGCTTGGGTCGCCGGCTACCTGTCTGTACCCATCCAGCAGAGCTCGGAGGGGCCGTTTGCATTGTGGCACGGGCCGAACCTTAGCCAGACGTGGCCCATGATCGGTGCGCCTCCTGATGTCTTTCCCGGCTTCAACTACAGTTTCCAAGGGTCCTATAAGGAGTCGTCGTTACCTGGCGGCTTTTGGGTGCTTCCCGCAAAAGAGCAGGTACAAGTCACTCGCTTCGGCGCTCCTGTCTCCTGGTCAGTCAATACTGCTCAGCCTGCCGCCGTCTCGTCGAGCCCGCTTATGTGGTCGAGTAACAGTGCCATCCAGCCAATGGCCCGCCTGACGGATAGCAGTTCCATGGCCACACTCCAGGACTGGATAGTCGTGGCAGCTGTGGTGGTGGGCATTGGCGGGTCATTGCTGGCCGGCATGGTCTTTGCGGCTCCTGGCCGCAGGCGCGCGACTGCCGCGGCCACCTACGCTCCCGGCGGACCCAGCCCCCCTCCGGAAAGGCCTCTTCGTTCGCCAGGGCCGGCCGTCCGGGCGTCAGCAGCGGGCCCGGTAGCCGGGATCATCGTGGTCTCCACGGCGATCGTGATCGGCCTGGTCCGCTATTGGCATACCCGCCGCCGCACCTAGTCGGTCTCCTTGGGGCGAGGGGATGCCGTGCCAGCCAGGTGATGACAAATATGGTCAGTGCACTCCTATGACTCGCTGCGCGCGACACGACCACACGAGGGCGGCTGACCTCCGGCACAGCGTGCGCGTCCGAGCGACGGCGGGTTGATGACGCGCGGACGAGCCGCAGTAGCCTGGGCGGCGTGACGGCGCAGATCGGGGATGACGCTCCTTCCGCGGAAAACTGATCAGTGCTCTCCGTTGCCAGCACTAGCGCGCCCATCCAGCGGTCCCCAAGGGAGATCTACGGCCGGTTTACCGGGTGCCCTCGCCTTCTCAGCTCCCGCATCGCTGCGGCGATGCGGATTTGGAGATCGGTCATTGGCCTGCGGCTGAGCGGGTCCCCGTCGATTGCTGCGCCTTTGGTTCTGGCTGCTGCGCGGGCCGCGGCGTCGTGGATCAGCGCGTACCGGGCTGGAGCTGGCCGTGGGGTGGTGCGGGTGAGCAGCTCTCCGAGATCATGGGCGTGCGCCACTCGTGTCCCCAGGTAGCGCGGGTGCCCGGCGCGTCTGAGCCGCGCGAGTAGCCCGTGATGCCGCTTGGGCTGGTTGAGCGCGTCGGGACAGAAGCGCAGCAGAATCGTCTTGATGATCGACGTGTGATCGAAGACCGTATGTGATACCGAGCCTGGCTCGACCCACGGCGAGACGACCAGCGCCGGTACCCGCACCCCATAGCGTCCGAACACCTGCAGGTCGTCGTCATGCACGCCAGTCGGCGCGACATGATCGAAGAAACCGCCATGCTCGTCATAGAAGATGACCAGCAACGTTTTCTCCCACTGCGGGCTGGTGGCCAGCGCATGGTAGACGGCGAGCACGAGCTCCTGCCCGTCCTTGATGTCCGCCGGTGCGTGGTCGTCGTTGGGCTGGAAGCCGATGGGGTTGTAGTTGCTGAAATTCGGGTCGATCCAGGAGACCGACGACAGCGTGCCCCGGGCGGCGTCCTCGAGGAAGCTCGCCGCGTGCGCGTCGACCCTCTCGACCCTGGTTTGCCAGTTCAGGTTGGTCTTGCTGAAGAACGCGAACCTGTCGTGGTGGCCGAGCGCATAATGGGCGTCGGCGAAACGCAGCGTGCCTGCTTCGAAGGAATACCAGCGCCACGTGATGCCGTGGGCATCCAGGTGCCGCACGAACGACGGCTGGTTGTACAGCGGCGGCAGGTTGTGCGGCAGGTCATCGCGGCTCCCCGCGGCGCGGCCGCAGATCGCGTACAGCCGGTTGGGCCAGGTGGCGCCGGGAACCGAGCTGAACCAGCGATCGCACACCGCGAACTCGCGGGTGAGGTGATCGTAAACCGGGACATCGGCGGCGTTGTAGTAACCCATCACGCGCGCCGGATCCCCATCCTCAACGCCGCGCCGCGAGAGCGTGCCGGCAAAGCTCGTGATGAAACCGTCCATCGCGCCGCCGCCGATCTGCAGATCAACCGAGCTGGCCGAGTGGTCGGGATCATCGGCAATCGACGTGCTGTCGAGATGATGGATGGGATAGCTGCGTCCGTCGTGCTCGTTGGCGAACTCCCCGCGCAAACCATCGACATCACCACGGCCACCCTCAAGCGACAGATACCCGAGCATGTGATCGAACGAGCGGTTCTCGAGCATCAGGACGACGATGTGGTCGACCTTCTCCAGGTTCGTCATGCCGACCTCCTCAGCCACACACGGCGCTGGTGGTGATGAATTTCCTGCCTGAGCTCATCCTGGGTCTTGGCTGCCGGCGTCTCGCCAAGGGCCAGCACCACTCGGACGGCCCCGGAGCCGTCGGCGATATCGGCGACGTCGGGTCCCGTGTCACCAGCGGGCTGAGGATGCTCTGCATCGTGTCGAGCACCTGGACGGCGGTGGCCGGATCGTTGACCGCCGGAGACAGCGCCCGCAGCCCGATGTCGGCCAGCAGCCGGAACGCGAACAGCGGATCCTGGTGGAAGGTTCGTTCCTGCCCGGTTACCAAACCGCGGAGTACGGCCTCGTCGGGCACCTCGCCGCCGTGCAGATCGGCGACCGGCGCACCGTGCTGAAGAGTGTCGCCGATGCCGGCCTGGAGCACGATCACGGCGCTGCCGGCCGCGTCGAGCAGGCGGGGCAGGTAGATCTGCTGCAAGGTGGCTTGCCCGTGCGGCCAGGTGATGGCGCGGTGCAGGGGGGTAGCACACCGTCAGGATGCGGCCCCGCCGCGAAAGGCTGGCGGTACAGGTCGTCCAGGATGCCGCGGCCTTCCGCGGCGATCACCGCCAGTGTCGGGGCCAGCTGGATGGATGTGAAGGCTCTCACCTGCAGGACCCGCATCAGGGCCACCGCGACGAGTACGGCGGCTACTTCCACGGCCGGCACGATCACCGGCACTTGCTGGTCGTTGGCGATGACCAGAGCCGCGGTGACCGAGAACACGGGTTCCGCGCAACCAGCCTGGGCCGGTGGTCCTTGGCGGCACGGCGGCCAGCATCGATCGTCGCGCGGATGCCCGATCTGCCGTCGTTCCCATCGGGCCGCATTGAGCCAGCGTAGGTCGTTGTCTGGGAAGCGAAATCACCCATGACGCATGATCAGCTCCGGTTCACAGAAGGCTCCTGCGCCATGGCGGCGAGCAGCTGCCGGGTCTGCGTCACCCGGGCCGTCCCCGATCGTCGCATTTCCCTACCTCTACGCCGAGCCTGCCTGCATAAGCAGGCCAACACGCCCCGACAACGGAGGAGCCGGGCGGCTCGCCTCGGCCGCAGAGTGGAAGTTCTCCGTGTCGCCAGGTCCGCGGCTCGGGTCCGCGGCGCACCCCGCCGCCGCGGTGTCGGCGATTTACGCATTCCGCAACCCCGTGCCTTGAGGCTCACACTAGCTGCATGTACGACTTTGGGTAATTAGATTGAATTATACTGAAAATTCATAATATAGTATGGCTCTTCTCGCAACAGGTCCGGGCGTGGGATGGGCCGGGCCAGCCATCTGGCCCGATCTCTGCTTCGCCGTGGACCGGCTGCACTGCGGGCAGCCTCCGCGGCTCGAGCCCGGCAACGGCACAGGGCCCGCCGGATCTTCCCTCCCGCACCCGGCAGCACAGGCCGGGAAGCCCCGAACGGAAGGAACTGAATGAAACGGAAGACGTGGGCTAAAGCGATCGGGATAGTGTCGGCCAGCGCCCTTGTAGCCGGCGTCCTCGTATCCCTGTCGCTCACGATGGGGACAGCGCAAGCAGGAGCCGCTAATCCCGTGCCGCTTCCGGCCGCCCTGGCTAACCACCCGTACGCCACCACGAAAACTGGGGCGCAGATCGCGGCTTGGGGGCCGGGCAGCAACGCTCCCGGTAATTGCACAAACCCGAACACGTCGGAGATCTCCACCAACTCGAGCGGTGATGCGGTGCTGACAACGTCCGGGGCGACCGGCGATTGCGTGGACCTGGAATCCCCGCACACGTATCCAACCTCAGACGGCTACGTGTATGAGACCTACGTCGATTTCAGCAACTGGACTCAGTGGGATTCGTTCTGGATGTACGGGTCCAACTGGCCCGCCGACGGTGAAATCGATGCCGCGGAGGGCGGCGACGGGATCAACGCCATCAGTTATCACTACGAAGGAACCGATGGCCCGGCGTCGATGTCGTCCTGTAACGACACTAATAAATGCGATTCCTCCGCGACTCCGCTTACCACTGAGCCAAATAACCCGGCAATTTCTCCCGGGTGGCACACCATCGATATCTCCTTCGGGGGATGCGGCACCGGCTGTGGTGCCATCGACGTCTGGTACGACGGCAAGCTCTACGGGACCGTATCAGGCACCAGCGTGCTCGACGGTGGCTCTCAGAGCGATCCGTTCTGGATTACCTATTCAACGGGGTCGTGTGATTCCGCCAATAACGGGGATGTGTGCAATTCCTCTAATGGCGGGCAGACGGGAGGCACCGTTACGGTAGCGTGGCTGCGGATATTCACGTAGGCCGAGAACAACACGGCAGGCAGAAAGGCCCTGGGCCAACCCCGGGGCCTTTCCCGCGCGAGCGGCGCGGCTAGCCTTGGGCCGGCAGGGACTGCTCAGTCCAGATGCACTTTCCCGTGGTCATGTACCGGGTGCCCCAGCGGTCGCTGAGCGCCGCAATCAGCTGCAGGCCCCGGCCGCCCTCGTCGGTCCAGGATGCCCGGCGGATACGCGGCGTGGTCAGGCTGCCGTCGAAGACCTCGCAGACCAGGGACCGGCTGCGCATCAGCCGGAGGCTGGCCGGTCCCCTGGCATGCCGGACGACGTTGGCGACCAGTTCGCTGGCAAGCATCTCGGTGGTGAGCGCCAGGTCGCTCAGGTGCCAGGCGCCGAGCGTCTCGCGCACGTGCTGACGGGCGGCGCTGGCGGCCTGCGCGTCTTCTGGCAGCGACCAGGTCGCGATGGCGTCCGGAGCCGTGGCATGCACCTGGGCGATTAGCAGGGCGGCATCGTCGGGGCGCTCCTTGTCGGCAGGTATCAGCGCCTCGGAGAGGCTGTCGCAGAGCTGGTTCAGGTCCTGCGCGTGGTGAGTGTGCAGCAGCTCGGCCAGGCGGCTCATCCCGCTGTCGACGTCGCGTTCGGCCGACTCAATCAGGCCGTCGGTGTACAGCACGATCAGGCTGTCCTCGGGAACCGGGAGATCCACGACCTCAAACGGGGGATCAGCCACGCCCAGCGGCGGGTCACCGTGACCCTTGGCGAAGGACACCCGGCCGTCCGGGCAGACGACGGCAAGCGGCGGGTGGCCGGCCCGGGCGACGGAGCAGACCGCGGTCGTCGGGTCGTAGATCGCGTACAGGCACGTGGCGAACGAGTCGTCACCGAGGCCGTTGACCAGGTCGTTGAGGCGGCCCAGGATCTCGTCGGGCGGCAGCTCGAGGTCGGAGAGGGTCTGCACCGCGGTGCGCAGGCGGCCCATGATGACCGCTTCCGGCAAGCCGTGGCCCATGACGTCGCCGATCACCAGGGCAACCCGGTCGGCTGACAGCGGGATGACGTCGTACCAGTCGCCGCCGACATCCATGCCCTGCCCCGCGGGCAGATACTGGGCGGCCGCGGTGACGGCAGGCAGGACGGGCAGTTCCTGGGGGAGCAGCGCCCGCTGCAGCGCCTGCGCCCGGGCGTGCTCGGCGTCGAAAAGCCGGGCCCGCTCCAGCGCCTGGGCGATCAGGCCGCTGAGCGCGATCAGCAGGGCTCGCTCGGCGCCGGTGAGGTGGCGGGGGTAAGCGAACGAGATCACGCACAGGCCGGCCACATGTCCCGAAACGACCAGCGGCAGGAACGCCCACGCCTGCTTGCCGCCCAACGCCGGTATGCCCGGCATTCTCGGGTAGCGCCGCACGAACTCCTCAGCGGAGGAGACGAACCAGGGCCGGTGAGTGCGCATCGCCTCCTCTACCGGGCCAAGATCCTCCGCGGGCGCGTTGATCACGTCGATGAACGACTGGGAGTAGCCGACGGCCCCGATGACCCGCATGATGCCGGCGTCCGGCACCTGAATGATCAGGCCCGACGCCCCGAACGGCGGCATCACCCGGTCGGCGACGGCGGTCACCACATCCTGCGAGGTGACAGCCTCGGCCAGGGCCGAGGCCAGGTCCTGAATCCGGGCCGCCCGCTCGGTACTTGCCACCTCGGCGTCCGGCTCGGTCTCAGGCTTACCGCTGTTACCCCGCGACGGCGCGGTCTCCCAGATCACACCCACCAGGCGGTATGGGCGCCCGTCCGCGTCTGCCAGTGCCCGGCCGCGGGACCGGACCCACAGCGTGGCCCCGTGGCGGCAGATCCTGAACTCCTGGTCGAACGACCCGCTCGTGTACACGGCCCGGCGCGTATCCTCGGCCACCCAGGGGTAGTCGTCGGGATGCACCAGGCTGGTCCAGGCGTTGATGAGGCCGTCATACTTGTCCGGGTCAATGCCCATCACCGCCATCGCGGCCTCATCGAGCTTCAGCGCGCCTGAGTCCAGGAACCAGTCCCAGGCGCCGATGCCGGCCGCACGGAACGCCTCCGAAAAGTCGGTCGTATCCGTCGTGTCGGTCTTATCCGCGCCCAGGCTGTCCTGCCAGGGCCACGACCTGCTCATACGTGCCAACCTACCCACGCGTCGTGGTCGTGCCCCTACCTACGGCCCCGTCGAGCGTGGCCACGACCAGCGGGCCGAGCGATTCCAGGTCGTAGCCGCCTTCCTGGACGAACACGGCCGGGCCGAGCGCGCCAATCCGGCGGCCCGCCTCGCGGTACCCGTCCTCGGTGACGCGCAGCGGGCTCTCCGGGTCGCCGACGGCGGCGTCGACGCCGAGCGACACGACCAGCGCGTCGGCGTCCCGTTCCCGGATCTCATCACAGAGCACATCCAGCGCGGCGAGCCAGCCATCGTCCCCGGTTCCGGGCGCAAGGGGAAGGTTCCGGTTGGCCCCGGCCCCCGGCCCGCTCCCCCGCTCGTCGGCGTAGCCCGCGTAGTGCGGGAACCAGCCGGCCCCCGGGTCGACGTGCAGCGAGCCGTACCAGACGTCGGCCCGCTCGTAGAAGATCGCCTGTGTGCCGTTGCCGTGATGGGCGTCGATGTCCAGCACGGCGACCCGCCCCGCCCCCCCGTCCCGCAGCGCCTGCGCGGCGACCGCGGCGTTGTTCAGGTAGCAGGAGCCGCCGTACGCACTCCTGGTCACGTGGTGGCCGGGGGGCCTGCACAGCGCGTACGCGAGCCGCTCACCGCCGCTGACCAGGTCGGCCGCGGTCAGCGCCGCATCCACCGCGCCCCGGATCGCGGCCCAGCTTCCCGGCCCGACCAGCGTCATCGTGTCGTAGCAGAACAGCCCGGCCCGGCCGTGGACCGCGGGCGGCGTCCGCAGCGGCAGCCCGTCCAGCAGTCCCGGCGTGGGGAACACGTACGGCACCACCCGGTCCCGGCCGTAGTCGCCGGGCAGGCCGGCCGCGGACCACTCCGCCCAAACCCGCGCCAGGTGGTCGACCAGAGCCGGGTCGTGCACCGCGCGCAGCACAGCATCGTCGTGCTCGCGGGCGGGTACCACCGGCGCCCCGGCCGCCGCCAGCGCGTCGCGCAGCGCCAGCGCCCTGGCCGGCACCTCGGTGCCCGGATCGCGGACGCCGAGCCATACCTCCCACGCCGGCTCGTGGCGCAGGCAGTCCTCGCTCCAGACCACCGGGACCGGCAGGCTCACGCGCCCTCCCCACGGTTACGATCACGGAATGACCCGCGCGTCTGATCTTGGCATCGCGATCGGACTGCTGCCATCGGGCCCGACCGGGTCGGTGCTCGACGTCCCCGGCGTCGGCCTGGGGCACGCCACGGTCTGGCGGGACGAGCCACCCCCGCCGGCCGGCCGCGGCATCGCCCGGACCGGGGTCACCGTGCTCGACCCGGGCGGCGACGTGTTCGCCGCGCCGGTCCCGGCCGGAGGCGCGGTGCTCAACGGCGCCGGCGAGTGCACCGGGCTGCTGACCGCGCAGGAATGGGGCCTGGCCGAGACGCCGGTGTTCCTCACCTCGACCATGCAGGTCGGGAGGGTTTACGACGCCGCGTGCGAGCTGCTGCTCGAGGAGCAGCCCGCGATCGCCGACGACGTGATCATCCCGATCGTCGCCGAGTGCGACGACAGCTTTCTCAACGACACCCGGCGGATGCAGGTGGAGCGCGGCGACGTGCGGGACGCGCTGGCCGCCGCGCGCGCCTCGGCCGGCGGAGTGGCGGCCGTGGAGGGCGCCGTCGGCGCCGGGACCGGGATGAGCTGCCTCGGCTACAAGGGCGGGATCGGCACCGCGTCGCGCGTTCTGCCCGACGGCTCGGTCGTGGGCGTCCTCACCCTGACCAACTTCGGCGAGGCGGGGCGGCTCACCGTCGCGGGGGTGCCCGCGGGCCAGCTTTTGCCGGAACGTAACGCCGACGGGCTGGCCGGCCGCCAGGCCGGCGCTCCGGCCCCGGGGGCGCAGGGACTGCCGGGGGTGCCGCGCCCCGCCGGGTCGTGCATCGTCGTCGCGATCACCGATGGCCCGCTGGACGGTGCCGCCTGCCAGCGGGCGGCGCGCCGGGCCGGCCTGGGCCTGGCCCGGTGTGGCAGCACCGCCCACCACGGCAGCGGCGAGATCTTCCTGGCGCTGGCCACCGGGCTGCGCGCGCCGCGCGGGGCCGCGCCGCCGCGGGCCCCGGTCACCGGCCGGGCGCTCGACGACTATTTCGCCGCCGTGGCCGAGGCCACCGAGGAAGCCGTGATCAACAGCCTGCTGCAGTCGGTGACCGTCACCGGCCGGGACGGGAACACCTCCCGCCAGATCCCCGTCGAGGAGCTGCGCAGCCTAGTTGCCGGATATCCGGCGAGGAGCCGATCATGACCGATCAAGCCCAGGAATCGCCGCCGGTCGCGCCGGTCGCTGCAGACGTAGAGCCGGGCTCGCCAGCGGCGGGCGACGCGTACGCGTGGATGCGCGACCATGACCTGCCCGCGATGCGCGACTACCTGGCCGCGGAGCGCGCGTATTACGAGCAGGAGACGGCGCCAACCCGCGCGCTGCAGGACCGGCTGCTTGCCGAGATGACCGCGCGGGTGGCTCCCGCGGAGGACTCGGTGACCTGGCGCCGGGGCGGGTTCAGCTACTTCACCCGGGTGACGGAGGGGCAGGAACTCGAGCAGTTCTGCCGGGTGACCGCGCCGGGCGAGCCGGCCCAGGTGCTGCTCGACGCGAACCTGCTGCTCGGCGATCCGGCCTGCACCGGCGGCTACGTCGACCTCGGGGTTCGCGAGGTCAGCCCGGACGGCCGGCTGCTGGCGTACTCGGTGGACTTCACCGGCGACGAGCTGTTCCAGCTCCGCATCCGTGACCTGGCCACCGGCGAAGACCTGCCCGACCGCATCGACGCGACCTACTACGGGCTTGCCTGGGCCGCGGACTCCCGGTCGCTGTTCTACGTGCTCACCGACCAGCAGTACCGTCCGCACGAGGTGTGGCGGCACGAGCTCGGTTCCGGCCCCGCGAGCGACGTCCGGGTGTTCCGCGAGGACGACGAGCGTTTCGCGCTCATCGTCCGGGCCACCCGCAGCGGCGGCTACGTGCTGATCGAGACCGAGTCCAGGGACACGACGGAGACCCTGGTCATCCCCGCGGCCGCCCCGCGCGATTCTCCGGTCGTCCTGGAACCACGAAGGCGCGGCACCGAGTACCGTGCGGACCACGCCGACGGCCCGGACGGCGGCGAGTTCTACCTCGTCACCAACGACGGCGCCGAGGAGTTCCGGCTGGTCCGGGCCCCCGCGCGGACACCCGGACGGGCGAACTGGACCGAGGTCATCGCGGGATCGCCGGACACCCGCCTGGCCTCCTGCCACGTGTTCGGGCCCTACCTGGTGGTGGAGCAGCGGCATGCGGCAGCGCCGCAGCTGCGCGTCGTGCACCGCTCGTCGGGCGAGCAGCGGCTCATCGAGGCCGGCGGGCCGCAGTACTCGCTCGCCTTCGGGACCAACGAGGACTATGCGGCGGCCGCGGTCACCGTGCGGACCGAGTCGCTGATCGACCCGCCGTCGTGGCACGACGTGGACCTCGCCAGCGGAGCCTGGGAGCTGCGCAAGCGCAAGGACGTGCCGGGATACGACCCGGCCGGGTACATAACGCAGCGGGTGACGGCGACCGCCGCCGACGGCACGGTCATCCCGGTGACGGTCGCCTGCCGCCGCGGGCTGCCGCAGGACGGGTCGGCGGCGTGCCTGCTGGACGGGTACGGCGCCTACGAGGACTGCTACTGGCCGGAGTTCAGCGTGGCCACGCCCAGCCTGCTGGACCGGGGCGCGGTGTACGCGGTGGCGCATATCCGCGGCGGCGGCGAGGGCGGCCGGCGCTGGTGGCTGCAGGGACGGCTGGACCGCAAGCGCAACACGTTCACCGATTTCATCGCCGCCGCCGACATGCTGGCCGCCGAGGGCTGGGCCGCGCCGGACCGGATCGTCTCCCGCGGGCGATCGGCCGGCGGCCTGCTGCAGGGCGCGGTGTTCTCGATCGCGCCGCAGCGCTGGCGGGCCGTGATCGCCGAGGTCCCGTTCGTGGACTGCGTGACCACGATGTCGGATCCGACGATCCCGCTCACGATCAACGAATGGGACGAGTGGGGCGACCCGCGGAATGACCCAGACATACGGGCCTACCTGCGCTCGTACAGCCCGTACGACAACGTGCCGCCGCTCCCCTGGCCCGACCTGCTGGTCACCGGGAACGTGCACGACACCCGGGTGCTGATCCGCGAGCCCGCCAAGTGGGTGGCCCGGCTCCGCGCCACCGCCGCGGGCCACGGCACGGGCAACGTGGGCGGACGGCTGCTGTTCCGCGCCGAGCTGGGCACCGAAGCACACATGGGGCCGACCGGCCGCTACGACAAGCTGCGCTACGAGGCCGAGGTCCTCGCGTTCATCGTGACCGCCACCGAGATGCCCGCCGCCCCGCAGACCTAGGGCGCCCAGCCTGGCGTGTCGGCCACGGTGGTCTGGCAGTTTTCGTCGTCGCCGCATACGTCGAGCCAGCGGCATACTGCCGGGTATGAGCCAGAGCACAGATCCGGCGGCCGCGGCGCGGGACGCGCTGACGGCGTTCCTGCGTTCTGCTCCCGCTGACTGGCTGCACACCGCCCCCGGGCTCATGTCCGGCGTCGACGCCCGGAAGGTGGAGCAGGGTCTGGCGAAGGCATGGCGGCAGATAGGCGCGTTCGTGAGCGTCAGCGGGACCGGTGAGCGGCTGACCGTGCACGGAACCCGAGGCACTATGCCGGTATGGGCGAGAGCTGATAACAGCGGCCTTCTCAGCGGCCTGCTGCTCGGCAAGCCCCTGGACCGGGGCGCCAGCATAGCGGGAAAGCACTGGCGTGCCCGCATGGCGTATCCGTACGTTTGGTGGGCGTTCCTGCTTGTCAGCGCTACTGTGTTCTGCTGGCTCGCCTCCTCTGGCCTGTCGTGGCTGGGCTACGCCGCCGTGGCCGCTGCCCTGGGAGTGCTGATGTATGGCTTGGCCATCCCGGACCCTCTCCTGATGCCCCGCCGCGTCCGGCTGGCTGCGGGAGCTGTCGGCGTGACGGCTGCTGCATCCGCGGTCCGGGTGGTGACACTGCCCGCCGGGACTTGGGGGTCGGCCGCCGTAGGCGTGTTGTTCCTTGTGCTGGCCATGATCGGGCTGGCGTGGGTCCGGTATGACTGGCCGCGGGAGAAAGCGCAGGCGATGATGATCTTCCCCCTGGCCGAGGGCACCTGGCAGGTCGCAGTGGGATGAGGCCGCGGATTTCTCAACCACCACGCGGCTGCTGCCGAACAGCGCGGCGCACTGGACATCGTCCGTGCCTGCAAGAACGGCGCGCGGGTCACCAGCTGGTTCCCTTCTGACGTCCGTACGTTCGCGGCCTACGGCTGCACCGTCGTGGCGCCCTGCGACGGCACAGTGCTGCGTGCAGTGGACGCCTACCCCGACCAGATCCCGTTCCAGCCATGGCCCGGGCCCGCAGCCGGGAACCACGTTCGCATCGGCACCGGCACCGAGGAGGTCTTGCTCGCGCATCTGCGCCCCGGCAGTGTCCAGGTCGCCCGCGGCGATCTCGTCCGCCGTGGCCAGGTCATCGGCCAGGTGGGGAACTCAGGAAACTCCACCGAACCACACCTTCACATCCACGCCGAACGCAACGGCACCGGCCTGCGGCTGCGCTTCGAGGGAATTAGACGGCTCTCCCGCGGGACTCGCATCAAAGTCACCACCACGCCAGCGGCATCAGGCGCAGACGGACGCAGCACCACAGACCCGCTGCCCGGCCCTTGACATCCAGCCCGTCGAGCTTCCAAACGAGAGCGTCCCGAGTTTGCCAGAGGTAGCGCCAAAGCACGGCAGCAAATGCCTCAACCGATCGAGAAGCTAGCCGATGACGCTCCTCGAGGAAGGCGCGCAGCGGCCCGTTATCTCCGTAGGCTTCGTCGGCCGTGACCCAGCCGAACGGAATCTCGGCGGCGACG
>Ga0209169_10001452_pt1 | contig 14471 bp, 10 predicted proteins | sample HubBroMetageWRM4_FD_188346 | JGI IMG/M metagenome (GOLD analysis project Ga0209169, IMG submission 188346) | Warmed soil microbial communities from the Hubbard Brook experimental Forest, New Hampshire - Hubbard Brook CCASE Soil Metagenome WRM 4... | ecosystem: Environmental > Terrestrial > Soil... | reverse complement strand
CCGGCGTCGCCACCGCCCCGGCGCGCCAGATCGCGGCGTAGGTGATGCTGACCTCGGGGCAGTTCGCCATGCATACCACGACCCGCTCACCAGGGAGCAGGCCCGCCTCGACCAGGCCGCCGGCCACCCGGCGGATCCGCTCGGCGAGCTGCTCTCCGGTCCACCGCTCGTCCTCGTAGTAGAGCACGGAGCCCGAGGCGATCCTGTCCCAGGACTGCTCAGCTAGGCGTTGCAGGCTGGCGCCGGTTGGCGGGGTAACCATCGGTGCGGCCACGTGACGACCTCCAATCGGGCCCGGCGGTGCCGCGGCAGCGGGGTTACTGGCGCGATGACCTGTTTCGACTGCAATCTAAGCGTTACTCGCTATTGCCCGGCGATCCAGGGGCTGACTAGACGTTCAGGGCATGGTTGCCAGGGCCTGGCGGAAATCAGCGATCAGATCCTGCCGGCCCTCGATGCCGCAGCTCACCCGGACCAGGTCGCCGGTGATGCCCAGGCGTTCCCGGTCCTCGGGCCGCATGCCGGCATGCGTCGTCACGGAAGGCCGGGTGATCAGCGTTTCCACGCCGCCGAGGCTCACCGCCGGATACGCCAGCCGCACCGCGTCGAGCAGCGCTTGTGCCGCCGCCTCGCCGCCCCGAGGCCGCAGGCTCAGCATCCCGCCGAAGCCCGACAGCAGCCCGGCGGCATGCGCATGATCGGGATGGGAGGCAAGCCCGGGGTAGTGCACGTCGGCAACGCCCGGGTGCTCCGCGAGGAACGTGGCCAGCGCCATCGCATTCTCGTTGTGCGCCTGTACCCGCAGTGCAAGGGTCTTGATGCCGCGGGCGAGCAGGAACCCGGCGTGCGGGTCCAGGCTTCCCCCGTAGTGGTTCAGCGTCCTGCGCACCCGGCCGATCAGCTCCTCGCTGCCCATGACGGCGCCGGCAGTCAGGTCGGAGTGCCCGTTCAGGTACTTGGTGGCGCTGTGGAAGCACAGGTCGAACCCGGCGGCAAGCGGCCGGAAGTTCACCGGGGTCGCGAACGTGTTGTCGATGATCGTGACCAGGCCCTCCCGGCGGCCGAACGCCGCGATCTCGTCGAGCAGCCCGACCCGTACCAGCGGGTTGGTGATCGTCTCCACCAGGAACGCCTTTGTCTGCGGCGTGCGGGCTGCCGCCCACGTTTCCGGGCGGCAGGTGTCGACGAAGCTGTAGCGCCAGCCGAGTTCCTCGGCGTGGCTGGTGAGGAAGTCGTGCGTGCCGCCGTACAGGCAGTCGCCGGCGAGCAGGTGATCTCCGGCGCGCAAGGTGCTGAGCAGAGCCGCGGTAAGCGCCGCCATGCCCGAGGCGGTCGCGACGGCGGCCTCGGCGCCCTCCAGCACCGCCAGCTTGTCATGCAGATACCGCTGCGACGGCGTCGAGCTGAGCCTGAGGTAGGGGATGTCGTGGTAGTCGGTGCCGGGTTCGACCGCGAACACGGTGCTCTGGTAGATCGGGAAGACCACCGAGCCCTCCGGCCCAGGCCAGCGCTCCCCGCCGTGGACGGCCAGCGTCTCCATCGACTGCCCGTCGGCCTGTTTCACGTGCGTCATCGGCTGCCCGTCGGCCTGTTTCACGTGCGTCACCAGTACGAGATCGGCCCGATGCGCCCGAACGGAATCAGCGGGCCCAGCTCCTGGACCTCGACCTTGGCGTCCGCCGGGGCCTCCCGTTTGATCACCTCCGCCAGCGCGTTTGCGTCGTCGGAGTCGTTGGCGCCGAGGACCAGCAGCGTCCACCGCCGGATCACCGCACGGCCCTCCGCCTTGAGCCGGTCGGCGAGCTGGACCGCCTCGTGGTGCGACGACAGCTCGACCCGCACCTCAAACTGGGCCTTTCCGGTGGCCAGGGACTCCCTGGTCTCGTCCTCCTCGAGCCGCTCGTGCTCGGCCGCGCGCTCCTGCTCGGTCCGCGGCGTGGCGGCGTCGGCGCTCTCCCACTCCTCCTCGTCCGGATGCCACCGGTCGAGCGCGAAGTCCGCCGACAGACCGTGCTTCGCGGTCAGGTCCCGCACGACCTGGTCCGCCTCGCGCGCGCTGTTCTCGCTGCCCGCGTACAGGAAGATGCTCGGGCCATCGGCGCTGACCGCGACCCGGCCGCCGAGCCGGCGACGCACGTCGTCTTCGACCTCGTGCTCGCCCATCGACTCCAGGACCCGCCCGGCGTGGGCAGTGTCGTGCAGCGTTACCGTTACCCGCCAGTCGTTTGCCACGGACCCGAACTTACCGCGATCACATTCCGGCAGCGCGGTCAACCCTGCCCAACCCGGGCCGGTTCAGCCAGTGTTCTGCAGGCCGGCCGCGATGCCGCCCGCGGTCAGCAGCAGCAGCCGCTCCAGCCGCTCCCGTTCGCCGGCCCCGCCCCGCAGCGCGGTGAGCGCGCGAAGCTGCAGCAGCGAGAGCGCGTCCACGTAGGGGTCGCGCAGCGCGACGGCCCGGGACAGCACCTTCCGGTCGGCGAGCAGCCGCTCGTGCCCGGTCACCCGCAGCACGAGCCGCCTGGTCAGGTCGTACTCGTCCAGGACCATCGCGGTCAGGTCCTCCCGGCCGCCGAGCGCGAGGTAGCGTGCCGCGATCCTGCGGTCGGTCTTGGCGAGGCTCATCTCGGCGTTGTCCAGCAGGACAGCGAGCAGCGGCCAGTTGCGGTAGGCGTCCTGCAGGGCCGGCAACCCGCCCTCCCCGGCCCCTGCCGCCGCCAGGCCGCTGCCCAGCCCGAACCAGCCGGGGAGGTTCACCCGCGTCTGCGCCCAGGCGAACACCCACGGGATCGCGCGCAGGTCCTCGAGCCCCGCGGCGGCCGCCACACCCCTGCGGGTCGGCCGCGACCCGATCCGCATCGCGCCGATCTCATCCAGCGGGCTGATCCTCGCGAACCACTCGGCGAATCCGTCGGTCTCGACGAGGGCCCGGAACGCGCCGAGTGCGGCCGTGTCGAGCCGGCCGGCCACCTGGCGGAACCGCTGTTCGGCTCCTGGCTCATCGGCCTCGGGGCGCGGCGAGGCGGACGTGAGCAGCACGGCCGCGGCGACCTGCTCCAGGTGCCGTTCCGCTATCACCCGGTTGCCGTACCTGGCGAAGATCACCTCGCCCTGCTCGGTCACCTTGAACCGGCCACTGACCGAGCCCGGCGGCTGCGCGAGCACCGCGCGCCCGGCCGGCCCGCCGCCGCGCCCGAGCGCGCCGCCGCGGCCGTGGAACAGCGTCAGCCGGACATCGTTGGCCTCCGCCCAGCGGGTCAGCCGCTGCTGCGCGGCGAAAAGCCGGAGGGTCGCACTGACCGGGCCGAGTTCCTTTGCCGAGTCGGAGTAGCCGAGCATGACCTCCAGCTGCCGGCCGGTGGCCGCGAGTCTCGCCGCGATCGGTTCCAGCAGCAGCATGTCGTCGAGCACCCGGGTCGAGTTCTCCAGGTCGGCGCCGCTCTCGAACAGCGGAACGACGTCGAGGACCGGCGCGCTTCCGTCCGTGACCGCAATGTCGGCCAGTTCGTATACGGCCGCGATGTCCGCTGCGGACCTGGTGAAACTGACCACATAGCGCCGGCAGGCTTCGGTGCCGTACCTGTCCTGGAGCCAGGCGATCGCCTGGAACGTCGCGATGACCTCACGGGTCCGCTCCGACACCGGGGCGTCGTCCGCAAGCTCGCTGAGCGCCTGGGCGTGCACGGCGCTGTGCTGGCGAACCTCGAGCCCGGCGAGGTGGAACCCGAACGTCTCGGCCTGCCAGATCAGGTGCTGCAGCTCACCGTAGGCCTGCCGGACGGCACCCGCGCTCGCCAGTTCCCGCTGCACTAGGCGCAGGTCGGCGATGAACTCGGCCGGGCCGCGGTAGGCGAGGCCGGCCGCTGTCTCGGCCCCACCCGCTGTCTCGGCCCCACCCGCTGTCTCGGCCCCACCCGCTGTGTCGGCCCCACCCGGCCCACCGTTGCCGACGCGAGTGGCGCGCAGGCGGCGCGCCGCGAACAGCAGGTACGCGCGGAACGGCTCCTCCGGCGAGCGGCCAGCGATCTCGGCGATCAGGTCCGGATGACCGGCCCGGGCGGCTTCGATCGCCTTCGTCATGTCTGGCCCGGCCGCCGGCGCGCCGGCATGCACGGTCAGCGCCCGGCCGATCCGCTCGGTCGCGTTCTCCAGCGCGCGCAGCACGTGCTCGGCCTGGATACCGGCTGCCTGCTTCGTAATTTCGGCGGTCACGAACGGATTCCCGTCCCGGTCCGCGCCGATCCAGCTGCCATAACGGATGAACGGCGGCGCCGCCGAGGCGACGCGGCCGGACGCGGGGCCGCTCAGCGCCCGGTCCAGCGCCCGGTACAAAGCCGGGACCACGCGGAACAGCGTCTCATCGAACGCGGTCATGGCGGCCCGTACCTCGTCGGCCGGCTGCATGGCCACGGCTCGCAGCGCCGACGTCCGCCACAGCAGGTCGATCTCCTCTCTGAGCCGGCGCCGGATCTCGGCGCGGTCACTCGCGCCGAGCCGCCCGTCGTCCAGGCCGGTCAGGAGCGCGCCGATGCGCCGCAGCGCCTCGGTGACCGCGCGGCGCCTGGCCTCGGTCGGGTGGGCGGTGAGGACCGGGTGCACCCGTAGTTCCGCGAGCAGCGCGGCGACCCGCCCGGCGCCGTGCTGCGCCCGTATGGTGGCCACCGCCTCAGCCAGCGATTCGCGGACCGGGCGCTCGCCAGTGTCCCGCTCGCGCAGCGTGCGGACCCGCTGATGCTCCTCGGCCAGGTTGGCGAGGTGGAAGTAGACGGTGAACGCGTGCGCGACGGCCTCGGCGCGCTCCAGCGGCCAGGCGGCGATCATGTCGCTGATCTGCTGCAGGGTGTCGTCGGCCGAGCGCCGCGCTGCGATGACCGCGTGCCGCAGCCGCTCTACGTCGTCGAGCAACTCCTGGCCGCCTGCCTCGCGCAGCACCTCGCCGAGCAGATCGCCGAGCAGGCGGACATCCCGGCGCATCGGCGCCGGCACGTACTGGCGGTCGGCGTCCCTGCCCACCAGGCAAGCGTAACGAGAGCCTGTTACGTTCTCGGCATGAGGCGGGGCAACGGCACGCCGACGAGGAGGATCAGTGCGCTTCGCAATCAAGACCAGGCCTGAGCACACGACGTGGGCGCAGATGCGCGATGTGTGGGTCGCGGCCGACGAGATCGACCTGTTCGAGTCGGCGTGGAACTGGGACCACTTCTACCCGCTGACGGGCGACCTCACGGGGCCCAACCTCGAGGGCTGGACGATGCTGGCCGCGATGGGCCAGGCCACCCGCAGGATCCGGCTCGGCTGCCAGGTCACCGGCATGGTCTACCGTCATCCGGCGGTGCTGGCCAACATGGCCGCGACCGTGGACATCATCTCCGACGGACGGCTGGAGATCGGCCTGGGCGCCGGCTGGAACCAGATGGAGTGCGATGCCTACGGCATCGACCTGCCGCCGCTTCGTGAGCGCTTCGACCGGTTCGATGAGGGCGTCGAGGCGATCGTCCGCCTGCTCAGCGACACCACGACCACGTTCGAAGGCAGGTACGTGCACCTGACGGAGGCGCGCTGCGAACCCAAGCCGCTGCAGCGGCCGCATCCGCCGATCACGATCGGCGGCCGGGGCCGGACCAGGACGCTGCGCACCGCCGCCCGCTGGGCCCAGCAGTGGAACGTGATCGCAGAGAGTGTCGACGACTGGCGCAGCCTCAAGGAAACCCTGGTCGAGCATTGCGAGCGGCTCGGCCGCGACCCGGCCGAGATCACCTGCTCGGTCAACGTCCGGCTGGTCGACGGCGTCGAGGCCGCGGCCGAGCAGGCCGCCGCCTACCGGGACGCCGGTGTCGATCTTGCGATTATGAACCTGCCGCATCGGGCGGAACCGGGCATTCTGGCCCCGCTCGCCGAGGCGCTGAGCGCCCTGGGATGATGCGGGGATGGGATTTGACTTGCCATCCCTCCTGGCCACCCGGCGCGGCGAGGGTTATGACCTGCACGCGCGGTACCTGAACCCGCAGCTGCCCCGCATGCTGCACGCCATCGGATTCGACAAGGTGTACGAGCGGGCCGAGGGCGCCTACCTGTGGGACCGCGACGGCAACCGCTACGCCGACTTCCTTGCGGGCTTCGGCGTCTTCGGGGTCGGGCACAACCACCCGGTGGTCCGCAAAGCGCTGCACGACATGCTCGACGCAGAGCTGCCCAGCATGGTCCAGTTCGACTGTGCGCTGCTGCCCGGCCTGCTCGCCGAGCGGCTGCTGGCCCAGGCGCCCGAATTCGACCGGGTGTACTTCGGGAACAGCGGCACCGAGGCGGTCGAGACCGCGCTGAAGTTCGCCAGGTACGCGACGGGCAGGAAGCGGATCCTGTACTGCAGCCACGCCTTCCACGGCCTCACCACAGGCTCGCTGTCGGTCAACGGCGCGGCGGAATTCCGCAAGGGCTTCGACCCGCTGCTGCCGGACGTCGCCATCCCGCTCGGCGACACCGACGCGCTCGAGGCCGAGCTGCGCAAGGGCGACGTCGCGGCGCTCGTCGTCGAGCCGATCCAGGGCAAGGGCGTCTGGATGCCGCCCGACGGGTTCCTCACCGCGGCCGGCAAGCTGCTGCATGACCACGGCGCGCTGCTGATCTGCGATGAGGTGCAGACGGGCCTGGGCCGCACCGGCAGGTTCTTCGCCTATCAGTACGAGGATGTCGAACCGGACATCGTCACCGTGGCGAAGGCCCTGTCCGGCGGCTTCGTGCCGGTCGGCGCGACGCTGGCCAAGGGCTGGATCTTCGACAAGGTCTACTCGTCGATGGACCGGGTGCTGGTGCACGACTCGACGTTCGGCTCCAACGCGGCAGCGATGGCGGCGGGGCTCGCCTCGCTCGCGGTCATGGAGGACGAGCAGCTCGTCAGCAACGCGGAGCGTACCGGGACCGCGCTGCTGACCGCCCTTGGGGACATGATCGAGGAGTACGAGCTGCTCGCCGAGGTGCGCGGCCGCGGGCTGATGATCGGCCTCGAGTTCGGCAAGCCGCGATCGCTGAAGCTCAAGCCAGGCTGGAGCATGCTGCAGACCGCCCGCGTGGGCCTGTTTGCCCAGATGGTGGTCGTCGCGCTGTTCCAGCGGCACCGCATCCTCACCCAGGTCTCCGGCGACCACACGGAGGTCATCAAGCTGCTGCCGCCGCTGATGATCGGCGATGAGGAGGTCGCGCTGTTCCGCGAGGCGTTCGACGACGTGATGAAGGACGCGCACAAGGGCAGCGGCCTGATGTGGGACTTCGGGCGCACGCTGGTCAAGCAGGCGGTGACCCACTGACCCCCGCGCGGCACTAACCCTCCCGTGGCCGGTACCGCAGGCGTTGCCGCGCGGTCTCGCAGACCCCGGTGCGCTCGTTCTCGGCCGCGACCTTCCGCGCCTCGTCCAGGTCGGCCGGGGTCAGCAGAGCGTTTGACAGCAGGAAGTCGGCGAGGTCGCGTGCGTGGCCCCGCTCCTTCCAGATGAACCCCTGGAGCAGCTTCTTGTAGTCGGACACCGCGCCTTCCCCGGTCAGGTTCAGCGCGATGACCACGTCCATCATCGCGGTGGGATGCGGGGCGGCCCTGCCGAGGATGTACTCCTGGTAGTAGAAGGCCATCGCCAGCCGCGCCGTCGCGTTGCGCTGGAAGTAGCCGCGTACGTGCGCCACGGCGTCATCCTTGGCCGGGCCGCCGTCTGCGGCCGCCGAGTGCTTGGACAGGATCCGGCTGTCCCTGGTGGCCGGCAGCTTGTCGCTGCGCGGGCCCGCCGGGTCCGCCGTGCCCGGAGTACGGTCCGGTGCGTCGAGCCGCAGCGGCAGCACCCAGCTGCCGACGCTTACCAGCCACGCTCCCTCCTCGAGCGTGGCCGGCAGGGCCTCATAGTGAGCCGGGGCGACCGGCAGGACGTGGCGGGCGGCGCGCTGCACGGCCTCGGCGCTCGGCAGGGTTCCGCCGGAGTGCGGCGCCAGGTACACCCGGTAGGTCGTATCGCGGCTGAACAGCTCCCACCTGTGGTGCACGTGGCGCAGGCCCGCGCACCGTGGCGCCCGGTGCAGCGTGAGGTCTTCGTTGCCGGAAAGCAGGCCGCGGTCAAGCCACGTGATCTCGTCGGGAGGGCATGCCGCCCACTCGTCCCGCAGGAAAGACCAGATGAAGAGCTGGCCTGTCGCCACTCGGCCGCCACCCCAAACGACGGTGCCCCCAGCCGTCACTCAGTCTTGCCATGTCTGAGACGACAATAGCGGCACCTCGGACCGGGCTGAGCCGCGGCCGCCGGCGTGCTGCGCCTTCTCAGCGGATCTCGACCCTGGACAGCAGCGCGTCCGGCCGCATTCCCCAGCGGATCGAGTCGCCGTCGTGCAGCGGCTGCTCGCCGGCCAGCGCGGCGCCGTTCACGGTCATTCCGTTCCGGCCCAGGTTGGCGATCCACCACTGGCCGTCGGAGAACGTGAACCTGGCGTGCTCCCGCGACACCGTGGGCTCCGCGGGAAGCTTGAGCTCAACGTGCCCCCGCCCGGCACGGGCGCCGGATACCCGGGTTTCCGTGACCGAGCCGCCCGTGACCAGCCGCAGCATCGGGACCGAGCTGTGCGGCAGTTCGATGACGGTCGGCATGCCGGTCACGGTCGACAGCCCCGACTCCGGGTGCGCGCGGGTGTTTCCGTCGTGGCCGACAAAGCCCGCCTGCGGAGACTGCGGAGCCGCACGCGCGACGTCAGGAGCACGCGCGACGTCAACGGCCGGTCCGGGCGCACCGACCCCACCGCGGGCGGCCTGCGCGCCCGCGTGCGCAAGCTGCTGGCCGGGCTGGAAGCTATGCAGGGCGCCGGCGTTCACCGGCTGGCCCTGACGCAGCCGGTAGCGTCCGGGCGGCACGTCGTCATCGGGGATGATGCGCACCTCGGCCGGGCCAGGCCCGGCCGGGCGGGCGCCGTGCGCGGTCACCTGATCGACGTACACCTCGGCGGCACTCTGGGCGGCCACGCCAATCTCCATGTGCTCGCTCAGGGATCTCAGGTCGTCCGGATTCATCCGCAGCTCGACGTGATCCGGCGCGAGCAGCGAGCCGCTCGGCGTGACCACGAACACCTCGGGCAGGTGCCGCAGAGCGATCCGAAGGACGTCCTGCCCATCGCGCCACGGCCGGGCCGCGATCTGCTGGACCCACGGGTGGTTCCGGTTGACGCCCAGGGCCCGGAGGGCCACAACGGTCACGACTGTCAGCGCCGCGAGGAGCAGCAGCAGCATCGTGGCAGCGATGATGGAACCGGTCTGGTCGAGCAGGATCGCCCAGCACACCGCTATCCCGGCCGCTGCCAGCCACCGCCTGCGGCTGCGCCGCTGCAGGGGTACGCGCGCCGCTCGGCTGCGCTCCATCGGCACCTTCCTTGGTCTGTTCCGTCGCACGCGCGATCGCCTCACCCGTCACTCGACAATGCCGGCTCCGGCTCCCGTGGGTCAACCGAACGCAGCTAACTCCCAGAAGCCTGGAAGTTGGCACCCAGTCATATTGCCTGATTTGAGGTGATAAATGCCTCGCTGTACGCGCTGGCGAGGCCGACCGCGCCGGGTCAGTGGTTACTGTGGCTGGCCGTTGAGCTCGGCCAGCAGGTCCAGGACCTGCTGGCCGTATTTGACCAGCTTGGCGTCGCCGACGCCGTTCACGGTCGAGAGCTCGGTCAGCGTCGACGGCGACTGCGCGGCGATCTGGCGCATCGTCGCGTCGTGGAAGATCACGTACGCGGGCACGCCCTGTTCCTTCGCTGCCGCGGCGCGCCACGCGCGGAGCCGCTCGAAGACCTCCGCATCCGCCGCGGAAAGCTCAGTGGCGGCGGCTGCCGCTCCGGACGTGGCCGCCCGGGCGGCCCTGGCGGGCTTGGGCAGCGCCACCTTGGCCGGGTCGTCCCGCAGCCGTATCTGCCGCCCGCGGTACAGGACCTCGTCGCCGGCCGGGGTGCACAGCAGCGTCCCGTAGTCGCCTTCGACGGCCAGAACGCCCTGCGCCAGCAACTGCCGGACCACCGCGCGCCACTGCAGGTCGGTGAGGTCCTTGCCGACGCCGAACACGCTCAGCGCTTCGTGCCGGTGCTGGCTGACCTTATCCGTCTGCTTGCCGAGCAGGATGTCGATCACCTGGCCCGCGCCGAACTTCTGGCCCCGCTCGCGCTTGAGCCGGACCACGGCGGACAGCAGCTTCTGCGCGGCCAGCGTGCCGTCCCAGGACTTCGCCGGCGTCAAGCACGTGTCGCAGTTGCCGCACTCACCGGCCTGCTCCCCGAAATAGCCGAGCATCTGCGCGCGGCGGCACTCGATGGTCTCGCAGAGGGCCAGCATGGCGTCCAGGTGGGACGATTGGCGGCGGCGGTGCGCCAGGTCGCCTTCGGAGGTGTCGATCAGCTTGCGCAGCAGGACGACGTCCTGCAGGCCGTAGGCCATCCAGGCGGTCGAGGGCAGGCCGTCCCGCCCGGCCCGGCCGGTCTCCTGGTAGTAGCCCTCGACGGAGCGGGGCAGGTCGAGGTGGGCGATGAACCGCACGTCGGGCTTGTCGATGCCCATGCCGAACGCGATCGTGGCCACCATCAGCAGGCCGTCCTCGCGCAGGAACCGCGCCTGGTTGGCCCTCCTGGTGGCCGCGTCGAGGCCTGCGTGGTAGGGCAGGGCATCGATCCCGCTGCGCACCAGGAACTCCGCCGTCGCCTCGACCGACGCCCGGGACAGGCAGTAGACGATGCCCGCGTCGCCGGGGTGCTCGGCACGGATCAGTCCCAGCAGCTGCCGCCGTGGCTCGTTCTTAGGAACGATGCGGTACTGGATATTTGGACGGTCGAAGCTCGAGACGAAATGCCGCGCACCGCTAAGGTTCAGCCGGTGCGCGATCTCGGTGCGCGTCGCCTCCGTCGCCGTCGCGGTGAGCGCGATGCGGGGAACCGCCGGCCAGCGCTCGTGCAGCGCGGAAAGCTCCAGGTAGTCGGGCCGGAAGTCGTGCCCCCACTGGGCCACGCAGTGCGCCTCGTCGATGGCGAACAGCGAGATCGTGCCGCGGTCCAGCAGCCGCAGTGTGGACTCGGTGCGCAGCCGCTCCGGTGCCAGGTAGAGCAGATCGAGCCGCCCGGCGACGAAGTCGGCCTCGACCTCGCGCCGCTCGCCCGGAGCCTGCGACGAGTTCAGGAAGCCGGCCCGGACGCCGAGCGCGCGCAGCGCGTCCACCTGGTCCTGCATCAGCGCGATCAGCGGCGAGATCACGATCCCGGTGCCGTCCCGCAGCAGGGCCGGGATCTGGTAGCACAGCGATTTCCCGCCGCCGGTCGGCATCAGCACGAGCGCGTCGCCGCCCGCGGTGACGTGGTCGATGATCTCCTGCTGCCGGCCGCGGAACGAGTCGTAGCCGAACACCCGGCTCAGGACCTCGAGCGCCCCGCTCATTGCCCGCTTATTTCGGGTTCTGGTGGGGCCACCTCGTCATCCTACGAACGTTGCCTGGTGCCGGTCGGCGGAACGCGCCGTCAGATCACCTTCCAGCCGGCAAAGCTGGCCCCGCTGGCGTCCTGGTCGCCGTACTGACGACCGTTGGTTCCGTTGGCGTAGAGGGCCATCGCGCCGTCGCCGGAGACCACACCGGCCAGGTCATTGGCGATGTGGCCGCCGAGCGACGAGCTCTTGCTGAACGCCCCGCCGGCGGCGGACTGCGCTTTGCCCCGGATCGATCCGCCGGTGGTCCGGACGTAGACCGACACCGTGCCGTTCGCGTTCGGGATGGCTACCGGGGTCCCGGTCAGGCCGCCATTGCTGGTCAGCCTCGTGGGGCCGGTGAAGGCGCCGCCGGGCTTCGACTGCTGGTATCCGTAGAGCTGCTTGTTGGTGCCGATCGCGTACACCGCGATCGTGTCGCGGGCGGTGACGATCGCGGCCGGGCTGCCCGTCATGTGGCCGCCGAGGTTGCGGGTCTTGGCGACCGCGCCGCCGACCGCGTTCTGCCAGACAGCCCTGATGGCGCCGCCGCTGGTCCTGGTGTAGACGGAGATGATGCCGTTGGCGGCCTGGACGACCGCGGGCGTGCCGGTCAGGTTGCCGCTGCTGGTCAGCTTCTTCGGGCCCTTGAAGCCGCTGCCGGGGCCGGTCTGGTAGTAGGTGTACAGGTCACGGTTGGTGCCGACCGCGTACACGGCGACCGTGCCGCGCTGGGTGGCGATCGCGGCCAGGTCGCCGGTGATCTTGCCGCCGAGGTTGGTGCTCGTGACCGCGCCGCCGGGGGCAGACTCGCGCAGCGCCATGACCGCGTGCTTGGTGGTCTCGGCGTAGATCGAGATGATGCCGTCCGCGGCCTGCACGGCGACCGGCGTGCCCGCCAGGTTGCGCCCGCTGGTCAGCTTCTTCGGGCCGGTGAACCCGCCGCCCGGGCTGGCCTGGTAGAAGGTGTTCAGGTTCCCGTTACGGATCACGAAGTCGGCGACCGTGCCGGCGCTGGTCACCAGCGCGGACTGCCCGGGGTTGACCGGGCCGGGCGGGGTGAGGCTCACATCGAGGTAGTCCTGGTCCACGTCGATGGTGTCGCCACCGTAGGTTTCGTTGTTACCGCCGTTGAACTGGTGCGCGCGGTCGTTGTTTGCCCAGTCGGTGCCCGGGATCGCCGGGTCGGTCGTCGTCGCCTCGCCGTTCCACAGCGCGTCCCAGATCACGTCGGGCATGGCGTCTTCGGTGAAGTTCGCGACCAGGTCGGTGACCCCGGACGATGAACTGCTGTAGATGCCGGACTTGTAGCCCTCGGCGTGCAGCTCGGTGGTCCAGGCAGACATGAAGGCCAGGGCGTTCTTCTCCTGGGCAGCCGGATACGCTTCCATGTCGTAGTAGATCGCGGTGCCGGTCCCGAGCCCCAGGGCGGCGGCCTGAGTGACCGCGTCCTCCGCGGCAGCGACTGCCTGGCTGGCCGGAGCGGTTATCTGGTCGAACTCGGCCTGAGGGCCGACGTAGATCGGCATGAACCGCCACCCGGCTGCGGCCTGCTGTGCCACCCAGGCTGCGGTCAGGTTGGGCTGCGCGCACGACCGTTCGGCGCCGCCGATGTAGATGCCGACCGCGCCGTAGGGCGACTTGCTGTGCCACGCGCCCATGTACGCGGCGCTCGGCGCCGCGCAGGCGTCGAAGCCCTCGCCGGTGAAGCTGGTCGCGCTCGCTGGCACGTCCGCGGCCGCGGCGGCAGGTTCGGCCAGCTTCAGCGCCGCGTTAGCGGTGCTCGCCGGGCTCGCGGTGACCTCGCTGCCCGCGCTCGTGCTGACGGTCGGCGCGGGCAGCGAGGCGCTGGCCAGGATCCCCGTGATCAGCCCCGGGTCCGTGCCGTATGTTGCCGTGATCTCGATTCCCTGGCCGACCGCGGTGATCCGGTGGGCTATCGGGTCCTCGGCCGCCGACGCGGCGGCCACCCGGCCGCCCGCGGGCTGCACCAGGATCGCCTCAGTGGTTCCGAGCAGGCCGGTGGGGCAGGCCTGGTTGCTGCCCGGGTCTCCCAGATAGACCGCGTGCCTGTCAAAACGCACGCAGGTCGTCGGCGTTACCTGGATGACTGGCCAGCTCGCCGGGACGGCGAAGTTGTACCCGAGGTAGGTCACGGTCTTGCTGGCGTCTTGGGTGGCCCCAGAGCCCGCCGCTGCCAGCGCGGCAGAGGAACTCAGAGTGCACGCGGTGACCGCGGCGGCCGCGATGACGCCCCATCGGGCCATGCGCGCGCTCAGCTGAACCATTGCCCCACTCCCTGAGCACGACGATGCTGTCGGCTTGCGCCCGGCCCGCAGCAGGAACACGGCCGAAGCCTCGGCAGGTCGAGCTGGACGGCGGGGACAATGCAGGGTATCGGGCCGCCTATCAGGAATGGGTCTATTTAGTCACATCCGCCAATGATTCGGCGCGCGCCGCCATCGCAATAGTTCAGCTAGCAGATAATCTGGTAATGGATCTAACCAGGTAGGATGAGATCATGAGTACGAGCGCGCCCACGCGAACCGTGGCCGACATGTCTTACCTGCTGACCCATGCCGGCCACGTGCTCGCCACGCAGATGGCCGCGGCCATGGCCGAGATCGGGATCACGCCTCGCGGGTACTGCGTGCTCTTCCACGCCCTCGAGGCCGAGCGGACCCAGATCGAGCTGGCCGATATCTCCGACCTGGACAAGACGACGATGGTGGTCACGGTCGACGAACTGGAGAAGGCTGGCCTGGCCGAGCGCCGGCCGTCAAGCACCGACCGCCGCGCCAGGATCATCGCCGTCACCGAGGCAGGCAGGCGCACGGTCGCCGAAGGATCGAAGATCGCCGACCGGGTGCACCGAGGTGTGCTCGACGCCCTGCCGGAGGAACAGCGCGAGCCATTCGTGGACGCGCTGACTCGGCTGACCGAGGGATACCTGAGCACGCCCGCGGAGCCGGGGTCGTACGGGCCTCAGGTCAGGCGCGAGCGCCAGCGGCGGCACCGCTCCTAA
>Ga0209169_10001451_pt1 | contig 14476 bp, 14 predicted proteins | sample HubBroMetageWRM4_FD_188346 | JGI IMG/M metagenome (GOLD analysis project Ga0209169, IMG submission 188346) | Warmed soil microbial communities from the Hubbard Brook experimental Forest, New Hampshire - Hubbard Brook CCASE Soil Metagenome WRM 4... | ecosystem: Environmental > Terrestrial > Soil... | reverse complement strand
ACTGCCAGCACCTTGGCCTCGCTGAGGCGAGAAAAATAAACATGGTCAAGCGCGTTTCGCGGACCGGTCGTGGCGACGGTGATGCCAACGCCGTGCGAGATCAGGGAGAGCACATGCGAAGTCCGCTCCATGAACTCGGCCACATCGGTGACGCCGGTCAGAGTGTCCTGAATAATGCTCTGATTCTCGTGCGAAAGATGAGCCTCGCCACTCAGTTGCTCGACGTAATACCGATACGCCTCCGCCGTCGGTACGCGACCCGCGGATGCATGGGGCTGTTCCAGAAATCCCGCGTCGGCTAGATCAGCCATCACGTTGCGGATCGTAGCCGCACTCAGCCCTTCACGACTGGCGCGAGCGAGCGTGCGCGATCCTACCGGCTCTCCGCTGGCAATGAATGTCTCGACGATAGCGGTCAGGATTTCCCGTTCCCGTCCGCCCGCAGGTCCTGCTGGCATATCCTTATATTACCCGAGTCCCGGAGCTGAAGCGTTGGACTAAATACTTTAGATGCAGTGGCTTAGATTAAGATTCCACTGCTCCTTAAATGCGATTCTAGGGAGCGCTGGCGAGGGTGTCAAGGAATTGAAGAATCCTGCGCGTCAGAAATATCAGCGAACTAAAACGACGGCGCCATCATCTATTTAAAAGTGGGGTGCAAAGATGTCGCTTGTCCGGCACTTCCGGAAAAGCAACCACGCCCTGGTTTCGTTCAGAGCAATCGCCTGTGTCGCAGCGCTGAGCGTCTTCCTGGTGCGCAGCGCACCGCCCAGTCTCCCGCACATTTACCTCGGCACAAGCCTGAATTCCACAACCCACAATGAAAGACAGCAGTTCGACCACAAGAATTCCCAGTGGGCGACTCCTCTTGTTACCACGCTGATCACTCCGCCGCCGGTTAGGACGCCTGACCCCATCCCGGTTGCTGTGCCTTTTGTCGAGGTCGCCACGGGTGGTTGGCACTACAACCGCCCGCCACCGCTCGGCTAATTCTCTGGTACTGCATCAACGTCACGTCACGATTGAGTCTATCTCCGCAGCTACATGTCTCTGCGGAGGTCGAATCTCGGAGGCGATACACCATGGCAGAAAGAACCGCAACTCTCGTCGGAAGATCCGATGCCGACCACGGGTCGGGGTTTTCGGGGAGTTTAAACCTACGTTTTGCAAACTGGAGGAATTATGAAAACCACAAAAACATCGCTCATTCAGCGGCAACAGTGTAAGCCCGGATCTGGCGGCCTAAAAACCGCGTTGCTGATCGGTTTGCTTGTACTGGCTACGGAGTCATTCGCACAGAATGCGATCCCGGCTGGGACCATATTGCCGTTGCAATTGAACTCCTCGCTAAGCTCAAAGAAAAGTAGGCCGGGAGAGGTTGTAACTGCGCGCCTCATGCAGGACGTCCCGCTGCCGTCAGGATCGAAGATTCACGCTGGCGCCAAAGCGGTCGGGCACATAGTCGACGTAGTTGCGGCAAACGACGGAAGCGCAGCGGAACTTTCTCTGCAGTTCGACACTCTCGAAGTTTCGAAGAGAAAAATTCCGATGACCACGAACTTGCGGGCGCTGGCGTCGATGACCGAAGTCGCTGATGCACAACTTCCCGACGCCAACTTTGACCGGGTAACTTCGGAGAGTGAATGGACGACAGTGCAGGTCGGCGGCGATGTTGTCTATCGCGGCGACGGGCCGGTAACCAACGGTCGATATACAGTGGGAACGCCAGTCGCCAACGGCGTATTGGTTCGCGTCGCGGCCAAGCCCAATAGCAAGTGCCACGGCGACCTCACCGGCGCTGATCGTCCACAGGCGTTGTGGGTCTTCTCTGCCGACGCATGTGGCACTTATGGCCTCGGGAATGTGAGCATTGCACATGCCGGCCGAAGCCAACCGGTTGGACAAATTACCCTTGTCTCAGAGAGCGGAAACTTTGGCCTGCGGAGTGGCAGCGGCCTTCTGCTACGCGTGCAATGAGGAGGCTGGCGCTGGCGCACCTTTGCTCCTCTTGAACTTTCTACGACTGCGGCTGCCCCACCCCTCGCGATTTTCGGGGGGTCGGGCAGCCACGGTTCAATGCGCGAACGCCGAGAATGTAAAAGTGGCCCAGCCCCCCGACCTACCTACGATACTGCTCGTCGGCGACCTTCTCCATCCAGTCGACCACCTTGCCGTCCTTCCTTTCCTGAATGGCTATGTGCGTCATCGCGGTCGTCGGAGCGGCCCCGTGCCAGTGCTTCTCGCCGGGGGAGAACCAGACTACATCGCCGGGACGGATCTCCTCGACGGCTCCGCCTTCGCGCTGCGCCCAGCCGCAGCCAGCCGTGACGATGAGAGTCTGGCCGAGCGGGTGCGTGTGCCATGCCGTACGCGCACCCGGCTCGAAGGTGACGCTGGCACCCTGGACCAGTGCCGGGTCGGGCGCTTGAAAAAGCGGATCGATCCGTACGGTTCCGGTGAACCAGTCGGAGGGTCCCTTGGCAGAAGGTTGCGAGCCAGCTCGTTTGATTTCCATTTAGCGATTCACCGTTGTTTAGAGATTCGGCGCTTTAGCGATTCGGCGTTTTAACGATTCACCAGTTTCTGCATGTTTTCCGGGTAGCGCTCGCCTTGTACGCCGATTTTCGAAGCGACGTTGTCGATTTGGCGGAGATCGTCAGGCGTCAGCTCAATCGCGGCCGCTCCGATGTTTTCTTCAAGGCGGTGCAGCTTGGTCGTACCTGGTATCGGGACGATCCAAGGTTTCTGCGCCAGCAGCCAGGCGAGTGCGATCTGCGCCGGTGTGGCCTTCTTCTGTCGCGCAAATTTCTCAAGGACGTCGACCACAGCCTGATTCGCTTTTCGATTTTCTGGAGTGAAGCGAGGCACGATGTTGCGGAAATCATTCTTCGTGAATTTCGTATCTTCGTTGATCTTCCCCGTGAGAAATCCTTTACCCAGCGGGCTAAATGGAACAAATCCGATCCCGAGTTCTTCAAGTGCCGGTAGAATTTCTGCTTCAGGCTCTCTCCACCACAGCGAGTATTCGCTCTGCAGCGCCGTGACGGGCTGAACGGCGTGAGCGCGACGGATCGTCTTCACTCCCGCTTCAGAAAGGCCGAAGTGTTTGACCTTGCCCTGCTGAATCAGCTCTTTCACCGCTCCCGCGACGTCTTCGATCGGCACGTCGGGGTCGACGCGGTGCTGATAGAACAAATCGATTACGTCGGTCTTCAGGCGTTTGAGCGAGGCTTCGGCGACTTCCTTGATGTGCGATGGACGGCTGTCGACTCCGTTCAAACCTCGTGCTGCCGTGGGATCGACCTTGAACCCGAATTTGGTGGCAATCACCACTTTGCTGCGGAATGGAGCGAGGGCTTCGCCCACTAGTTCTTCGTTGGCGAATGGGCCGTAGGCTTCGGCGGTATCGAAAAATGTGACGCCCTTTTCGACGGCCGCTCGAATCAGCGCGATTCCTTCCTGCTTGTCGACGGCGGGCCCGAAGCCATAACTCAGGCCCATGCAGCCGAGGCCGATGGCTGACACTTCGAGATTGCTTTTTCCAAGTTTGCGTTTTTGCATTTATTTCTCCTTCTGGAAAAGTGCGTCCACTCACCCGTTTACTAGGATTTGAGAGAGGCCATGTCGATCGAGAAGCGGTACTTCACGTCGGCCTTCAGCAGTCTCTCGTAAGCTTCGTTGACCTTCTGTATCGGGATGACTTCGACGTCGGCAGTGATGTTGTGCTTGCCGCAGAAATCGAGCATCTCCTGGGTTTCAGGAATTCCGCCAATCGGAGAACCGGAGAGGCTGCGGCGGCCCATGATCAGGCCGAACGCCGAAACCGCCAGAGGCTTCTCGGGCGCACCGACGAGCGTGATGTTGCCGTCGCGGCGCAACAGATTGATGTAGGCGTTGATGTCGTGGTTGGCAGAGACAGCGTCGAGAATGAAGTCGAAGCTGCCGACGTGCTTTTGCATCTCGTCCGCATTCTTCGAAATGACGACCTCGTCCGCGCCCAGGCGGATGGCGTCATCTTTCTTATTCGGAGAAGTCGTGAAGACCACGACGTGCGCTCCGAGCGCATGAGCGATTTTGACGCCCAAATGACCGAGTCCACCGAGACCGACCACACCCACCTTCTTGCCCTTGGTGACGCCCCAGTGGCGCATCGGCGAGTAGGTCGTGATTCCAGCGCAGAGCAAAGGCGCGGCTCCGGCAAGATCGAGGTTCGACGGAACTCGCAGCACGAACCTCTGGTCGACGACGATACCGTCGGAATAGCCGCCGTACGTGACGCCTCCCAGATGCTTGTCGGGGAAGTTGTAGGTCAAGGTGAAATTTGGACAGAACTGCTCGAGGCCAGCCTGACACTCGGGGCAGGTTCGGTCGGAATCGACCATGCAGCCCACTGCGGCGAGGTCGCCGGGCTTGAACTTGGAAACAGCGGAGCCGACCTTCACGACGCGGCCGACGATTTCGTGACCGGGTACGCAGGGGTAGACGGTGGGCATCACTTCCTTCCACTCATTTCGGACCTGGTGAAGATCGGAGTGACAGATGCCGCAGAAAAGAATTTCGATTTGTACGTCGTTTTCGGTTGGATCGCGCCGCGCGATCGTAGTGGAAGCCAGCGGCGATGTCGCACTTGCAGCGGAATACGCTCTAGCTTTGTTCATGCACTTCGGTTAGATGCTCGCGATCTGCTCCAATATTCAAAACCGCCATGGAGGATGCAAATACGCCAAAGTCCTGTGAGCGGCTTGATCCCGTTTGCGAGTTTAAGATCCCGCAACCACGATTTTCGAAGTTGGCGATATAATCGACAGCCATCCTGAGGTTCTCAGGACTGTCGAACTGTTGGCTCACGACGCCTTACAACAATTTAAGGGGTCCCTGCTTTCGCGGAAATGCTACAGGTTCTCCTTATTGTGTTGCGTTTGAGTTCCGCTTAGGCTTCCGCGATCCAAAAGGCAGCGAAATCAGTCAGGACTGCTGATTTCAGGTCACTCAACATGATTTCAGGTTACTCAACATATTGATTGGAGAAACCCCTATGAAACAATTCACATTCTTCCTGGTTGCAGTTGCAACAATGGCCGGCTTTGTCGCCCTGGTTGCCCCTGCACCCGGACACGCGGATGGGGAACCCGCCCCGTTCGTTACCGAAATTCCTCACGGGTACCGCGACTGGAAGTGGATCTCCTCGGCTCATGAAGCAGGCAAGCTCAACAGTTTGGGTGCGGTCCTGGCGAACGATGTAGGGTTCAACGCCTTCAAGGACGGCAAGCTTCCATACCCGGACGGCACGATCATTGCGGCTTTGCATTACAGTAACGTCCCGTCGGCGGAAAACAACAAAGTCTTTGGCGACGCTCAATCTTTCGTTCCCGGGGCCCCGACGAACATTCAGTTTATGATCAAGGACTCAAAAAAGTACGCTGCAACCGGCGGCTGGGGGTTCGGTCACTTCGCAGACGGAAAACATGGTGACGCAGCGTTTATGAAAAGCTGCTTCCCCTGCCACCAGAAGGCCCAAGCGACCGACCTTGTCTTTACTCGTTATGCGCCTTGATGGCGGATGTTAAAGGGAGTCGCTGCTGGCTTAGCGAAGAACGACATAAACAAAAGGACTGGAATCGCCGAAACCGCGGCGCTTCCAGTCCTTCCGAGTTCAACCCAGACTCTGTACCTACTCGGTGGTGTGAACCATCCAGTTGCCGGAATTAAACTGGCTGTCGACGTATTGGCCGACAATGGTCGAACCGTCGGCGGAGATGCTCTCAGCAGTAGTCAACGTAATGCCGGCTGGAATCTTGGCGCCGGACTTCTTCAGCATCTTCGCGAGCTTTTCCAACCCGTCCTGGGAAGTCCAGATAAAGGCTTCAATCCCGGCGCCAAATGGATCGCCGCTCCATCCAACGACGCGGCCATTGTCGGAAATTCCGTTCGCGAAGCTTTGATCCGTCCGGGCGCCCGTAATCGTTCCTAACAGCAGCAGCCCTTTCTTGTCGGAATAAAGAAATGCCACTTCGTACCCGGTGGCGTCCGGCGCCTGTCCCACGATCTGCTTGCCATTGCTGCTTACAGCGCTGGCCTCGCCGATGGATGCTTTGCCCAGAAACAAGTCATGCTTTCCGTCCTGCCAGCGTACGGGGCGGCGAGAACCGGTCGGATCCTCCCAGAAACCGACGATGGTCTTGCCATTGGCCGAGATAGCGCTCGCCCGGCTGCTGTGGTTCCCAAACGGATGTCCGAGAGAGAGGTTTCCGGTCTTCGCCGTCCAGGAGAAACCTTCAGCTCCCTTGCAATTCCAAGCCAGTCCGACGGCTACCTTGCCCGTGGCACTCACTCCATAGCCGCTGCCCCAGCTGTTGCCGATAGCTGTGCAGCCGTTCGCAGGATGACCCATATCAACCATGCCTTTTGCGTTCCAGAGGGCCGGACGACTGAAACCGTCCGCGCCGATGACACCGCTGACGATGGTGGAACCGTCGCGCGAAATTCCGATCGAGGATGAATAGGGATCGCCGGGGCCAAGATCCTGAAACCCGCCCACAGCAGTCCAGCGATAAATCTCGCCGCCATAGTTCGCGGCCATGACGGTTCCATCGCCGGAGAGCGCATAGTTCGACCAAGCGCCGGCCACAGGGTCGGCAATGATCTGGAACGTAGCGGTTGAGGCGCGGGCCGACAGGCAGAGGCCTGTGAACAGGCATGCGATGCCTGCGTGAAATAACAATTTCTTCATGTTCAAGGGGTCCTTTAGGAAATTTGGAGTGTGCTCACAGTGGGGAGCATCAAGTATACATTGTGAACGTAGTCATCGAGGCGACGGCCGCCACCGCGCCCGGGGGGAAGGCTGGGCGATTATTGTGATATCTTTCCTCGGAGTTAGCGAGGTGGGATAGGCGGGTGCCCAAACTTTCCACGACGTTCGGATAATGCCTAGCAAGCCGCACATCGCCGTGATCGGAGCCGGCGCCTTCGGCGGATGGACCGCCCTCTATCTTCTCCGCAGCGGAGCGCGAGTTACGCTGCTCGATGCCTGGGGTCCGGGAAATTCGCGTGCGTCGTCGGGCGGGGAGACGCGAATCATCCGCGGCGCGTATGGGCCGGATCAGCCCTATACGAAATTGGCCGCGCGCGCCCTCGACCTCTGGAAGCAGCACGAAGCCCAGTGGAAGCGGAAATTCTTTTTCCCCATCGGAGTTTTGTGGATGGCCGAGGAAGATGACGCGTACGAACGTGGATCGCTTCCGTTTCTGAAGGACGCAGGAATCCCATTCGAGCAGCTGACCGTTGACGAACTGAAGCGGCGCTGGCCGCAGATCAATTTCGATAAAGTCGAGTGGGGCATTTACGAACCACAAAGCGGTTATCTCCTTGCGCGCGCATCGGCGCAGGCCGTGGTCGATCAGTTTGTGGCCGAAGGTGGAGAGTATCGTCAGGCAACGGTTACGTCCCCGGATCTCGAAAGCGGAAGGTGGAAAGAACTCACGCTATCGGATAACTCGACCGTCTCCGCCGACCAATACGTCTTCGCTTGCGGTCCGTGGCTGGGAAAATTGTTCCCAAGCACGGTTGGTCCGCACTTTATTTCGACCAAGCAAGAAGTGTTTTTCTTCGGCACTCCTGCGGGCGATCCGCGTTACAACGAGGACAACATACCGGTTTGGGCCGATCACAGCGAGCATTTCATGTACGGAATTCCTGGCAACCAAGGTCGTGGTTTCAAAATTGCGGACGATACGCGTGGGCCGGAGTTCGATCCCACGTCAGGCCAGCGCGTAGTGAGTGAAGATGGGCTGGCTGCGGCGCACCGTTATCTCGCCTACCGTTTTCCGGGGATGAAAGATGCGCCGCTTCTCGAAACCCGCGTCTGCCAATACGAAAATACGACCGACTACAATTTGATCGTCGATCGGCATCCTGCTAACGAGAATGTGTGGATTGTTGGAGGCGGCTCAGGCCACGGATTTAAGCATGGTCCAGCGCTGGGCGAGATGGTGGCAAAGCTGGTGCTGAATGATGAGACCCCGGATGTGGTGTATCGTTTGGCGCGGTTTGGAACGGCGTAATCTTCTCCGCGAGGCCCTGCGCACTCTGGGAGCGAGAAAATCTTTACCACGGGGGACACAGAGGTTCACAGGGGAAACCGAAGAACCTATTGGATCTGAATCACGCTCTCCGAACTCGACGCCTTGATCTCCACCACCCTCGCCACTACATTGCGGGCAAAAGCAAAAAGTGACTTCGCGTGAGACGAATTTTCTCCCTGGAGAACGGACGGAGAGCCGCTGTCGCCCGACTTGCGAATTTCGGGATCGAGTTCGACGCTTCCTAGAAACGCGATGCCAAACTGCTTCGCGGTTTTTTCCGCGCCGCCGCGCGAGAAAATATCGATCTCGCGCTGGCAATGCGGACAGACGAAGTAGCTCATGTTCTCGACCATGCCCACGATGTCCACCTTCATCTGGCGAAACATTTCGATGGCCTTGCGCGCATCCTGCAACGCAACGTCGGACGGTGTAGAGACTATGACCGCGCCGGTCAAAGGCACCGTTTGAATCAAGGAAAGCGCCACGTCGCCGGTTCCCGGGGGAAGATCGATGACCAGATAATCAAGCTGTCCCCACTGCACCGATCCGAGGAATTGCTTGATGATCGAATGCAGCATGGGGCCGCGCCAGATGAGCGGCTTGTCTCCGGGGTTGAGGAATCCAACCGAGATAACTTTGAGCCCATGGGAGTTGATGGGCGCAATCTGGTTTTCGCCCATCACTTTGGGTTGCTCGTTGGTGCCCAGCATGAGCGGAACGTTCGGGCCGTAAACGTCACCGTCGAGCAATCCGACTTTGTGGCCCATCTTGCTAAGCGCGATGGCGAGATTGACCGAAAGCGTCGTCTTGCCGACTCCGCCCTTGCCGGAACCGACAGCGATGATGGCGTTGACGCCAGGTAAAGGTTGCGGAGCAGGCTGTTGCGGCCCGGAATGCGAATGAGCGCCCATTGACTGATTATACGGGAGGGGAAGGCAGCACTCAGCAATCAGCACTCAGCAGTCAGCAATCAGCTGGTCTGAACTTTTCACTGAGTGCTGAATGCTGAGTGCTCAGTAGTGTCCTTCTCCCAACTGCACCTTGCCGCGAAACATGCGATAGACGAATACGAAATAGGACACCGCGAGCACCGCCCCGAGCGTCCACCAAGCCAAGCCGACACTCAACCCGTGGCTGCCTGCAGCGGTGTTGTAGATGGTGAGGTCATATTGGGGGTCGCGCGCAGAGAGTACGACCGGATACAACGCGAATGCCGCGCCGACCAGCATGAAGGCGATATACATGCTCGAGGCTACGAACGCCAGTTTCTCTTTGCCTTTGGGATTGGCCCAGAGCATCAGCGCCAGGCTGGCAACAACGACGACCGGAACCAGCAGCCCGATCTTGTGGTTCGCGTAGTTCGTAATGATGTCGGGACGGATGAAATAAGTCGCAACCAGAGCACTAACCGTTAAGAAAAACTGCACTGGCCAACAGATCAGGGCGAATCCGCGGGCGCGGCGACTGAGGTCGGCGTCGGTTTTGAGGGCGATGTAGTAAGAACCGTGTGCGGTCAGGGTGACGAGCGCCATCCCTCCGATCAGTAAGGTATACCAGTCGAGGATGCCCACCTGCGAGCTGAGTTTGAAGTTGGTCCAGAGCGGCTCAAAGAAATAGCCGCTCGCATCGAGCGGAACGCCGCGCACTACGTTGCCGAGGGCTGCTCCGAAAAACACGGCCAGCAGAATACTGGAGACACTGAAGATCACGTCGAAGAAGCTCTGCCAAACATGGTTCTCGATATGAGTACGGAATTCAATGCCAATGGCGCGCAATATCAGCAGCCACAAAACAATTGTCAGCGGAAGATAGAAGCCGCTGAAGCTCGACGCGTAGAGTTGGGGAAACGCGAAGTAGAGCGTGCCGCCGGCAGCGATCAACCAGACTTCGTTGCCATCCCAGACGGGACCGATGGCGCGCAGCACGCGTCGTCGCTCGTCGTTAGTTTTGGCAGCAACCAGATAAATTGCGCCCGCGCCAAGATCGAATCCGTCAAGCACGACATAAGTCGCGATCATCGCCGCGACAATCCAGAACCAAACACCTGCCATACTTACCTTGCCCTCGGTTTTCGCTAATTCGCTTCGGTCGCTACTTCACTTCGCTACGTCGCTACATGGAGATTAGATGCAGAATCCCGCCAAGCCGCAGGGCCGTGGTCAATTTCCCGCCAGAGCAGGAACAGACCCAGAATTCCGAGCGCCATATAAATCCCCATGAACCCGAGGAGAGTAAACATGCCGTTGCCGGCGGAAACGAGCCTGGAGTAGCCGTTTTCGGTGCGCATCAGCCCATACACCAACCAAGGCTGTCGGCCCAGCTCGGCGGTCATCCAGCCCGCGGTGTTGGCGATATACGGAAAAGGCGCTGACAGCATCAGGATCCAGAGCATCCATCTGGAGTTAAATAGCTTCCCCCGCCAGAGCAGGAGCGATGCAACGATCGTGATGGCGACAAACAACGTCCCTAAGCCGACCATGATGTGGTAGCTGTAATAAAGCAACGGAATGTTGTCGGGCCAGTCTTGTTTGGGGAAGGCGTCGAGGCCGAGGACATTGGCATTCCAGCGTCGATAGGTCAGGATGCTCAACGCTCCCGGGACTTGAATCGGGTTGTCGATCGTGCCTTGCTGCACGTCAGGCTGACCTATGAGGACGATTGGCGCGCTGGACTGGCCTTGAAACAATCCCTCCATCGCCGCGAGGGTCACGGGTTGGAGGTCGGTGACCATTTTGCCTTGCCGGTCGCCGGTGGGAAAAATCTGCAGCACGCTGAAGACGCAACCGGCAATCACTCCGGTCTTGATAAAGATGCGAGCGTGCGCGGTCCACTTGCCGGAGAGCAAATAGAATGCGCCCACCGAGGTCATGATGAATGCGCCGGTGATGGCCGCTCCGCCCATGTTGTGCGCGTATTGCCATCCCGCCCAGGGATTGAGCACGAAATCCCAAAAGCTCTCCAGTTGCAGGCTTCCATCAGCGGCGGTGAAATAGCCGACCGGATGCTGCATGAACGCGTCAGTGGCAATGATGAAATAGCCCGACAGCCACGAGCCCACGAAGACGGCGACGGCTGACAGCCAATGCGCTTTCGGGCTTAGCCGCTTTTCTCCGTAGAGAAATAGACCGAGGAACGCCGACTCGAGAAAGAAGGCGAACATGCCTTCCATGGCCAGGGTCTGGCCGATCACGCCGCCGGCGAATCGCGAGAACACTGACCAGTTCGTGCCGAACTGGAATTCCATGGGAATGCCAGTCACTACGCCGAGCACGAAATTGATACCGAAAATCTTTCCCCAGAAGCGCGCGGCTTCGTGATAGACGGGATCGTTGCGTCGCAGTGCGATCGTTTTGAGCACAACGATCAGCAGCGCGAGGCCCATGGTGAGCTGAGGGAAAAGATAATGAAACGTTGCGGTGAACGCGAAGTGGAGCCGATGAATTAGAAGTGCGCTTTCCATAACTGAAGTGTCAGGTCAGAGGTCAGATTGTAGAAGTGAAAAACTCCAGCCGCGCAGCTCTTAGTTCCACCTCTGCAATCTAACCTCTGACCTTGACAATCCAACCACTAACTCCATCCTTCTTTCCTGCGCGCCCACTCCGCGCGGCGTATTTCGCGGCGGCGCGCGGCATCTTCGAACCGGCGCTTCTCATCTTCGGTTTCGGGAATCACCTGCGGCACGGCAAGTTTGTTGCCCGCCTCATCGATCGCAACGAAGGTCAGATACGCCGAGCTGACATGCCGGTTCTGCCCTGAACGATAGTTTTCTACCCAGACCTTGACACCGGTTTCCATCGAAGTATGAAACACGCGATTCACCGACGACCGCAGAATGACCAGATCGCCGACGCGCACCGGCACCAGAAAGTCCATATGATCGATGGAGGCCGTCACCACTCGCTGCCGCGAATGGCGGTGCGCGGCGAGGGCGCCCGCCAGGTCGATCCAGTGCATCAAGCGCCCGCCCACTAATGCGTTCAGGGGATTGGCGTCGTTCGGCATGACGATCTCAGCCATTTCAGAGATCGATTCGCGCACGGGCCGGGGGATTAGTTCCGTTTTGTCATCATTCATAAACTGTGAGATGAGAAGAAGCACTCTGTCTTGCGCGATACGCCTGCAGGTAGCAGTTTGCGAGAGTGAGCACACGCGGGTCGGGAAATGCGTTGAGCCAGACTTCGCTCATCAGATCAAAAGTCAGTTCCCCGTGTTCGATCGGAGCGTGAGCTAACTCACAGACAAAACAGATCGTGACCTGCTCTTGGCTGGTGCGGGCCACCGAAAAGCGAACTGCATCCCAGTCACGGCTGATCGGAAGTTGCGGACAGGCGGTTGCATATCCGAGGTTGCAGAATTGGCGTATGTGGGCGTCAGATACTGCGAGTTCATGGCCCGAGGCGCGGCAGGTGCCGGTCCATCCTGCTCCGAGTGGCAGACGCGAAGGATGCGGCCAGGAGCCGTCGTTTACGATTTCCTGCGGCACAAAATAAGGACAAGCCAAGTTGCTCCTCGAAGAAAAGCCATTGTAACGCGGGACATGATATGAATGGGGAGCAGCTTTTCGCTCTTCGCTTTTCGCTTTTCGCTTTTGGCTGTTGGCTGTTCGCTGAGACCTAAGACCTGACACCTGAGACCTTCTCTATCTCTATGGATCGCATTGCTATGCTGAGCGAAATTCTTGCCGCCAATCCTGAGGATTCGTTTGCTCGCTATGGACTGGCAATGGAGTACTCGAAGTCCGGACAAATCGAACCGGCGCTTCAGGAGTTCAAAACGTTGATCGAGAAAAATCCGGATTACACTCCCGCCTATTTCATGGCCGCGCAGGCATTGGCCAATGCGAGTCGCGTCGACGAAGCCAAGCGCTGGCTGGTGGATGGCGTGTCGTCCGCAGTCCGCACGGGCAACGCGCACGCGCAATCGGAGATGACCGCCATGCTCGAGGAATTGAAGCAAGAGGGCGGATAATCGTTGCCTCAGTGCTACACTTTTTAGTCCCGCGGAGGCACGATAATGCGCCGTCTTGTTTTTCTTTTCGTTCTTCTCTTTTCTATTCCCGCCTTCTCCCAGGCCAAGCGCCCCTTCACTTTCGAAGACATGATGAAGTTGAAGCGGGTTGGCGAGCCGGTGCCTTCTCCGGATGGTAAGTGGGTGCTGTTTGCGGCGGTCGATGTCGATCTGGCGGCGAATAAAAAGACTTCACACATCTGGATTGTGCCTCTGGCGGGAGGACAGGAACGCGTGCTCATTGGCGATCAGGATGGCGACCGTCCGCGCTGGGCTCCGGATGGGAAGCGGTTTGCGTTTATCTCGAATAAGGACGGAGGGTCGCAGGTTTGGATTGCTCAGTTTGATAATGCCGCGGGCATGGTGACTAGCGCCTGGAAGCTGACCTCGATTGCTACTGAGGCTGGTGGAGAACTCTGGTCTCCCGATGGCAAGAATATTCTTTTTACCTCGGATGTTTATCCGGAATGCGACGGCGCGGCCGCCGGAGAAGATGCTTGCAATGCCGACAAGCTGAAGGAAGTGGAACAGTCGAAAGTAAAAGCCCTAATCTTTGATCGCCTGCTTTATCGTCATTGGAACGCTTACAAGGCGGGCAAACGCAGCCACATCTTCGTGACGGAGGCTCCTCCCGAAGTTCCTCCGACGGCAGTTGCGAGTATGACCACGAGGCGGTACATCAATCTCACGCCCGGCGACTTCGACGCTCCCGTGTTCTCGCTTGGGGGGCAGGATGACTACGCCTTTTCGCCGGACGGGCAGGAGATTTGCTACACGTCGAATCACGATAAGGTGGAAGCCACGTCCACCAACAACGATCTCTGGATCGTCCCGGTGACAGGCGGGCCCGCGAAGAACATCACCGCCGACAATCCCGCGAGCGACTCGACGCCGCTATATTCGCCCGATGGAAGGTTCATCGCCTACCGCGCCCAGCAGCGTCCGGGATACGAGAGCGACCGGTTTCGGCTGATGCTGTACGACCGGAAGACGGGAGAGAAGGAGAGCGCCGACCGCAGTTTGACTGGCTTGGTGGGCAGGGAGTTTGACCGCTGGTTTGGCACATTCGCGTGGACGCCTGACTCATCGACGATTTACTTCACCGCGGAAAACTCCGGAAAGTCGTACATCTATAGACTTCCTATCGTCTACAACGGGCGCGCCTTCATTCGCGAGGTCGTCGACGGTTTCAACGACGATATCGCCGTCGTTCCAGATGGGCGGATTCTGTTCAGCAGGATGTCGATTGCGTTCCCGAACGGTCTATACTTCGCCGCTCCAATGCAGGGCGGTTGCAAGGAGATGCAGCCTTTCAGCTACGAATCGCCAGAATGCGACCTGCTAAAGACAGAGCCACTGACTCACTTGAGCGACGCCGTCCTCTCGCA
>Ga0209169_10001450_pt1 | contig 14476 bp, 7 predicted proteins | sample HubBroMetageWRM4_FD_188346 | JGI IMG/M metagenome (GOLD analysis project Ga0209169, IMG submission 188346) | Warmed soil microbial communities from the Hubbard Brook experimental Forest, New Hampshire - Hubbard Brook CCASE Soil Metagenome WRM 4... | ecosystem: Environmental > Terrestrial > Soil... | reverse complement strand
GATGAAGTCAACTCCTTCATCGACCTGCACGGCGAGTTGTTCGTCGAAAGTCTTACGGACGCGGTCGGCGGCAGCGGGACTTCCCGGCTCGTACATCCACGTCAGACTGAGATTCCCGGCCACCAGGCACTGATCTCCCCCGACCTCGCGCGCGATGCGGACGGCTGCACGATTTAAGTCTTCCAGCCGGTTCTCCAGACCAACGGTGGCCAGTTTGTCGCGACTTGCATAAAAAGTGAGCGCCTGTAGTACTTCCGCGCCTGCCTCGCGAAATTCAATGTGCAGTTCTCGCAGCGCGGCCGGGTACGTAAGCGCCACTTCGGGAGTAAACGGACCCGCGCGCACCCAGCCGCGCTTTTCAAGTTCCAGTAGATAGCCGCCATCGCCCAGGACTGGGCCATCTTTCAGTCGTTCGAGAATGCCTTTCTTTTTCATGCCCGTTCCTCCAGGGTCATTGCTCACCACGATCATTGCTCACTGCAATCGTCCCTTTTTCCAATCGCGTAGCGCCTGGTGCGCGGCGTTCCGTCCGGGGGCTCCAGTGACGCCGCCTCCCGGATGCGCGCCCGCACCACACAGATACAGTCCGGCGATCGGCGTGCGATACTGCGACCAGCCCGCCACCGGCCTCATAAAGAAGAGCTGATCCAGCCGCAAGTCGCCGTGAAAAATGTTGCCTTCGGTCAGGCCGTAGGTGCGTTCCAGATCGAGCGGAGTCAGCACCTGCCGCGCCAGAATTGATCCCGGCACGTTCGGAGCATATTCGGCGATCTTCTTGACCACGCGATCGCCGAGTGTGTCACGCATCTCGTCCCAATTCCCTTCGCGCAGATGGTACGGCACATACTGCACGAAGCAAGTAAGAATATGTTTGCCCGCGGGAGCCAGCGAATCATCCGCATTCGACGAGACCACGCAATCAACCCACAGTTCTTCTGGAATCTCGCCAGACTTGGCGATGTCATAACACCGTTCGGCAAATTCGAGCGACGGAACCAGTGTATAGAAGGTGCGCTCCAGGGGCGTAGCCTGGGGCGAAGTGCCGGTAAACCGCGGCTCTTCGCTTAAAACCATATTGACCTTCGCGCACGGACCCGCCATTTTAATTCCCCGCACCGCAAACAAAAAGTCGTCGGGCAACTCTTTCGAGTCCAGCAGTTCGAGAAAAGTACGCTTCGGATCGGCGTTCGAAAGTATCATGCGCGCCCGCAGTTCTGTCCCGTCCTCAAGCACAACGCTGGCTGCCCGGCCGTTGCGTACGTCAATGTGCGCGACCGGCGCCGAAGTGCGAATCTCGACTCCGAGTTTTTTCCCAGCGGCCGCCATGGCCTGCGTAATCGATCCCATGCCGCCGATGACGTGGCCATAGAAGCCCTGTAGTTCGTGCTCCCCGCCGCTGAGCAAATGAAACAGCAGACCAATCGCCGTTCCCGGCTGATACGGTCCACCATGTTTCCCGTAGACGTTATTAGCGAGAAACAGAGTCTTCATTTTCTCGGATTCATAGTTATGGTCAAGAAATTCGCCGAGACTCCCGGTTAGAAAGGAGATGAGTTGTGCAACCTCACTCTTCGAAATGCCGCGAAAACGATTCCCCACCCGGAACAGGTCGGTCCAACCCTGCATGCTCGACGTGTCAATTTCCGGTGGAGGCTCCAAGAAAAACGGCTGCAAGTAGCGCGCCAGCTTTTTCAGCTGATCATCGACCTCGATAAATCGGGTAGCGTCTCGGGTGGAGAGCCTGGAAAATTCCCGCCGGGCTCGCTCCCGGTCGACCCACCAAGGCACTACCTCGCCGTCTGGGAAAGGCACTTGAATCGCAGGATCACACGGGATCATGCGCAGGCCGTGGTCGGCAAGGCGCAATTCAGAAATGACTTCGGGGCGCAGCATGCTGGCGATATATGAGGTAGTGGAGACGCGACAGCCGGGTGCGATTTCCTCGGTGACACAACAACCGCCAACGATTTCCCTGCGTTCGACGACCAGTGTCTTCAAACCAGCGCGAGCCAGATAAGCCGCAGCGGTGAGGCCATTGTGGCCTCCGCCGATCACAATGGCGTCATAGGTTGTTGGCATCTGGTCCCGTACGTTCGCCCAAGTAATTCATTGCTTCGTCAGCTTGAATCGCGCGAATGGTTTGGCTACGCCTTTGACCACATTGTCGAGCTGGTTTTCCCAGGTGTTGGTCTTGGGGTCGTAGATAAAAGTGTTGGTGAAGCTGGTTTCGCCGTGCTCGTCAGTGAAAACAAAAGCGAGCTGATTTTCTTTGGGTGTGGCTCGCCCTATGGACTCCGTTGTTAGTCCGCCGTACACATCCAGCCACACGCAGGCGTATTGCTTGGTCTTCTCGTTCCAGCCAATGAATACCGTGGCTTCGTACTGCGGCTCGCCCTTGTCGTTCTTCTCCCGCGCGACTTCGCGGAAGCGCAGGTAATGGTGCTGGATGACCCACTCCGCATCGAAGTCATGGGTCGTGGGTTGCTTGCCCACAGTGCCTTGCAGCAGCCACTTTCCACTAAGATGGTCGAGCAGAGGCGAATTGACTGGCGCCTGTTGCGCCATCACGCTCAGAGCCAGCAATATCGTCGGCACGATAGCGAGTCGCTTCATCGGCGCATTCCTCATTTCTGGATCGAGCCTCATTCCAATTAAATTGAGGCCTTCAAAACCGCACCATTGTACGACGAAGCGGTTGTACGATGACCGGCTGTACGCAGTTGCACGATGATCGCCTGTGTGATGACCGGTCTCAAACTCCGATCTGTCTTCTGTTCCTGCGTGTGGCGGCGTAATACAAAATCGCTCCCACGCCGACGAGGATCGCGCTTAGACCGACTACTTTCACCGTCGCCAGTACTTTGTGCGCCTCCTCGGCCGGTGGGACTACTGCCAGCGCAAGCGTCAGCAGGGTTGTAAACATCCCCACGCACGCGACCAATCTGGCAACCGGCCGGCCGCCTGGTACGCAGATCACATCTGGTCCCGCTTTCTCGCGCTGGATGCGGAACATGGCCGCGAAAAGAAATCCGTAGGGAATGAAGTAGGTGATGATTCCCATGCTTACCAGCACGTCGTAAGCACCTCGAACATTAGTCCCCGCCTGCCCCAGGAACACGAACAAAATGCCGCATACCAACTGCAGCAACAACGCAACATAAGGAGTGCCCCAACGCGGGTGGAGTTTGCCGAACACAGAAGGCAGCAGGCGATCCATCCCAGCGACGAATGGGAGGCGGGCAACGGCAGCCAGGTAGGCACCGGCTGCTCCAAGGTTGCTGATGGCAATCAACGCGGCAGCAATCGGAATCACTCCGAGCCAGCCCAGTCGACCCGCAGTCCGCTCGACCGCTTGCATCAGCCCTTGCAACCCGCTGACCTCATTCGGCGGCAACGCCAGCAGGACAGAAATTGTGCCGACGATGTAGCAGAACGTAACGATCAAGCCGGCGAGTAGCAGAGCGCGCGGTATCGTGCGGCGAGGATTCTTGACCTCCTCACTCATAAACGAACCGGTTTCACATCCGCCGAGCGCGTATGTCAGCGTGGCCAGGAAAACGATGTCCTTCAGGTGCGTACCGGGAACCAGGCTGGCGGCGGTAAACCGTGTCGCCGAACCAAAACGGTACCAGCCTACAAAACCCATGACGATGACAATCACGACGGGTAGCCACATTCCGAACGCGCCTACATTGTGCAGCCACTTGCCAATATCGAGGCCGACCAGGTTCAGCGCGGTCGCCAGAACCAGCGCGGCGACTGAGAACCAGATATAAAAGGTTGCGTTGTCCGCCAAATACGCCCACTTCTGCGGACGTATATATAAAGCGTTACTGGCGGCGAAGTAGAGCACCGCAGGAAAATAGGGAAGGTTGCTAGTCCAATAAGTCCACGCAGATATGAACCCAGCAAAGCCCCCGAACGCCTGCTTGGTCCAAACGTACAAGCCGCCTTCTTGCGGATACCTCGATGAGAGCTCAAGCACGGACAAAGCCAAGGGCAGGTAAAAGCAGAGCCATGCCCCGATCCAGATCGCGATAGAGCTCGGACCTCCACTAGCGGCGGTGGCAATCCAGCGCAGGCTGATCCCGGTCACAACATAGAACAGAACCAGATCAGCAAATCCCATGACCCGCAGCGGCCGTGCATCTTCTGCCCGCGGGGCCATTGGCGTGATCATCGGGGGGACCATGGCCGGATCTTGTCGGGTGTCGGTCACGTTGTTGTCTGGAGTGAGTCCGCGCTTCTGGTCCGCCGGCGCGTGGATGTCTGTTTGTTTCCGGTAACATTGCGTTCGGGTACGCGGTCTGTATAATTATGCTGAGGTTGCGTGGAGAAGGTGGCAGGAAAAGACATTGCGTTTCGTCCAGTACCATGGTGGCGCTTGGCGTTCATCAGCATTGTCATGGTTTCTCTCGTCCTTACGCTGGCGACACGAACTTTCCACGGTACAACTTCCGACTCGATAGCTGTTCAGTCTGACTCGCCGCAGGCTATGCGGCAGCACATGGATCGCGATGCGGTTCGTTGGGCCGCTCCAGTGGCCACAATCGTCGTGTCGCAGGCTCCCACATTCTATCCTCGTGTGGCGCCGGCTGGACCGCTTCTTCCAACTTTCATTTTCGAAGAGAATCTCTACAATCGGCCACCTCCCACCTGCTGATTCTTTCCTCCGTTTGCCAAGAGCAAGCTGCCTCAACTGAACTTTGACTCAGTCATCAGATTGAGGCGACGCGGCATCCTTAGACAGAAAAATGCAAGCCGCACGGAGATAGGATCCTGCATCCAAGGGTCGTGAAGGTCGCCCCGTATGGGATGGGATGCGATGTCTTTGCTTCGTTCCGCTACTGCTTACCGTAGCGTGTACGAGCCTTACCCCCGCGTTCGGTCCTCTCCTTTCGCGGGGGTGAGGACTTTCTCGCCACAGGTAAAGTTCCGATTTCGAGCGAAAAAATGACGCTGCAACGCAGACACATATTAATTGGGGCAGTTGTGGCGCTCGCCGCCGCGATCGCGATCACGCTGCTCATGTATCTGTTTGGTGACGCGAATGCCAAGAAGGCTGGTGACACGGCGCAACGGGTCGCTCCCGTCGTCGTCGTCGCCCGTGGTCCACTCAGAAACGTCATTACTCTCACCGGTGAGTTCCGCCCATTCCAAGAGGTGGATGTTCACGCCAAGGTAGCGGGCTACGTCCGCCACATCTTTGTGGATGTCGGCGACAAGGTTAAGGCGGGCCAGGAGCTTGCCGTTTTAGAAGTCCCGGAGCTGAATGCGCAGGTGGCGGGTGCCGAGGCGGACATCCGGCGAAGTAAGGATGCGATTCGCCGCGCCCAAAGTGAAATCGAACGCGCGGAATCGACGCACCAGGCTTACCACGCCGCATACACGCGTCTGAAGCAGGCTTCCGAGGAGCGTCCGGGGTTGGTCGCTGAACAGGAACTGGACGATTCGCTGGCAAAAGACCAAGAGACCGACGCCCAGATCCGCAGCACTCGCGCCGCCCTGGCCGAAGCGCAGAACCAACTCGAGATGGCGCAAGCCACACTCGCGCGCCTGTCGGCCCTGCAGGCGTATTCGCACATCACAGCTCCCTTCACGGGAGTAGTCACGAAACGATACGTCGATACCGGTGCCCTGATCTCCGCCGGAACTTCATCAGAGACCCAATCCCAGCCTGTGGTGCAACTAGCGGAGTGGTCTCTGTTCAGGTTGGTGATTCCGGTTCCAGAATCCGCCGTGCCGATGATCCATCTGGGCAGCACAGTGCAAGTCCATGTTCTCGATTTGAATCGAGACTTCGAGGGGCGCGTGTCGCGCTTCGCCGACGCACTCAATGATGAGACGCGAACCATGCACACCGAGATTGACGTGGAGAATCCGCAAGACACTCTGACCGCAGGCATGTACGCCGAAGTGAAACTTACGCTGCAGGGTAAACAGGACGCGCTCACAGTTCCCGTCCAGGCCGTGGTTCAGGAAGGCAATGAACATGATCATTACGTGCTGATCGTGGACGACCAGAATCGCGTGCAGAAGCGGAACGTCGATTTAGGGGAGCAAACCTCCACGACCGTGGAAATCGTTAACGGAATCTCAGAACAGGATCGAGTGATCAGCGCAGGTCAGTCCAATTATGCGATCGGCGAGGTGGTGACGCCCAAATTGGAGTCGGCGCCCGCAGGTGCGAGCGAAGGTCAGACGGGAGAGCGAAAGTAATGCCGAGATTCGCTCTGAACAATCCGTACTTCGTGATCATGCTTTGCCTGGTAATCGCCGTGGTCGGCGTGACGACAGTGGCTCGGATGCCGGTGGATCTGTTCCCGCAGATCAAGATTCCGGTGGTGGTGGTCGCGACCTTCTACGCGGGCATGCCGCCGGAGCAGGTCGAGGCCGACATTACCGACACATTCGAGCGTTTCTTTACCCTGGGCAGCAACATCGACCACATCGAGTCGCGCTCTCTGACGGGCGTGAGCCTGATCAAGATCTACTTCAAGCCGGGCAGCGATGCCAATGCGGCTCTCAGCAATATTGCGAACCTGGCTATGGCGGACCTTCGGCGTCTTCCTCCGGGAACATTGCCGCCGGTGGTGCTCAAGTTCGACGCATCGAGCCTTCCTGTGTGTCTGGTAACGCTGAAAGGCGAGGGCCTGGATGAGACTCGGCTCAAAGATCTGGCGCAGTTCCAGGTTCGAAACCAGATCGCGAACGTACCCGGTGCTTCCGTGCCTCAGCCTTTTGGCGGGCGCTATCGCCAGATTATGGTCTACGTCGACCCGCTCAAACTGGAGGCACACCAACTTAGTTTGATGGACGTAGTAAAGGCGGTGAACGACTCCAATCTGATTCTTCCCGCTGGCGACGTTCGCATCGGTCCAAGGGACTACAACATCTATGCCAATGCGCAGTTGCCGGACGTGGAGGAAATCAACCGCATTCCACTAAAGACAGTGGGTAACGCCTCGGTCATGGTTGCCGATGTGGGCGAAGCCAAGGACTCCGGCGCGATTCAAACCAACATCGTCCGCATCGACGGACAGCAGTCGGTTTACATTCCAGTCCTAAAGCAAGGCGGCGACAGTAATACGATCACGATCGTGAACGGAATCAAAGCGGCGATCAAAGATCTGTTGGACATTCCGAAATCGCTCAAAACGGCGATTGTGTTTGACCAGTCCATCTTCGTAAAGAGTGCCATCAAGAATGTGATGAAGGAAGGCGGAATCGGGCTGCTGCTGACCGGCATCATGATTCTCATCTTCCTCGGCAGCCCACGAGCCACGGTTGCTGTGCTGCTCTCGATTCCTCTTTCTGCTCTGGTGTGTTTCTTGCTCATGAATGCTATGGGCGGCTCGATCAACGTGATGCTCTTGAGCGGTCTGGCGCTGGCCTTCTCGCGGCTGATTGACGATTCGGTCGTGGTACTGGAAAACATTTTTCGTTACATGGAGATCGGCGAAACTCCGAGAATCGCCGCTGAAAAGGGAGGGATGGAAGTCTCGCTGGCGGTCCTGGCGGCCACGTCCACCACCTCAATCGTGTTTTTCCCGGTAACGTTTTTCTACGGCGTCAGCCGCTACCTTTTCATCGATCTCGCTCTGGGCGTGGTGCTGTCTATCTTTGCCTCGTACATCTTCGCCATGACAGTTGTGCCGCTTTATTGCGCGAACTTCATCCACCTCCCGGACGCCGAGGAGGAGATTGAACGCAAGTCAGAGAACAAGTCCGCTTCGCAATCCCTCTACATGAAGTTTCTCGGCCGGTTTAATGAGCTGTTCGAGAAGCTCCTGAATCGCTACGAGCGCTATGTGTCTCGCGCTCTAGTCCGGCCGGGGAGAACCGTGGCGTGGATTGCCGGGGGCATCGTCCTGGTCTCGGCAGTTATTTTTCCATTCGTGGGGACAGCGTACTTTCCACGCACCGATCCGGGCCAGTTCGTGATCAACGTCAAGGCGCCCAGTGGTTCCCGGCTTGAATTAACCAATCAATACATCGCGCGCGTCGAAAACGATATTCACCACGTGATCGGCCCTCATGACTTGGACATGATCGTCTCCAACATTGGGGTTACGCCGGATCTCTCCGCCATGTACACCAGCAACTCATCGACGGATACTGCGTTTGTCCAGGTGAGCTTGAAGGAAGACCACAAGTTCGGCAGCTACGAATACATGGAACGCGTTCGCCGCAAACTCTCCGCAGATTTGCCCGAACTCGATACCTATTTTCAAGCGGGCGGATTGGTCGACGCCGTGATCAACCTGGGGTTACCGGCGCCTATCGATGTCCAGGTAAGAGGCAACGATCTCGACGGAGCCTACAAGGTGGCGACCAACATCGCCAAACAAATCAGAAGCCGCAAGGGCGTGAGCAGTGTGCTGATACCGCAAAATCTTCTCTATCCCGGACTGCAACTGAATATAGATCGCGAACGCGCCAGCCTGATTGGACTCACTCCCAAACAGGTGGTGGACAACGTAATCACGGCCCTGACCTCGAACGGCATGATCGAACCGAGTTACTGGATCGATCCCAAAACCGGCAACAACTACATGCTCACCGTGCAGTACTACGATAAGCAGATCGAGAACATGAACATGGAGGACTTCAAACAAATCCCGTTGCGCGCTCCTGGCATCAAGAGTTACACGCCGTTGCAATCTGTGGCCGACATAACGGCGATGAACACGCCAACCGAGGTCGATCATTATCAGCTGCAACGCGTCATCGACATTTACGTGATGCCCTCGGGCGAGGCCTTGGGTGGAATCAATCACGAAGTCAATGACATCGTGAGCCACCTGAAGTTGCCGGAAAACACGCGGGTCCAAGTGCTTGGGTCCGTAGTCGGCATGCAGGAATCGTTCACGCGGTTTTCCATCGGCCTTTTGCTTGCCATCGTGCTTGTCTATTTGATTCTGATGGCGCAGTTCACTTCTTTCATCGACCCGCTCATTATCCTGGTTGCGATTCCTCCGGGACTGGCCGGAGTAGTGCTCATTCTTTTTCTCACACACAGCACATTTAACATCATGTCCTTAATGGGCGTAATCATGATGACGGGAATCGTAGTTTCCAACAGCATTCTGATCGTCGAGTTCGCGCGCCAACTGCGCAAGGAGGACTTTACGCTGCAGGAAGCCCTGGTGCGCGCGTGCAAGATCAGGCTACGTCCGATCCTGATGACATCGCTGGCGACTTTGCTCGGCATGCTTCCAATGGCCCTCGGCCTGGAAACGGGGAGCGAGCAATATGCTCCTCTGGCGCGCGCCGTCATAGGAGGTTTGCTGGTTTCTGTCGTAGTAACAGTTTTTCTAGTACCGGCCGTCTATCTGATGGTTCACGGCAAAGAAGACAAAGATAACGGCAAGAATAAGGATGAGGAGGAACAGCCAGCATGACGTCGAGGCTAACATTCTTACTAAGCGTTCTGGCACTCTCAACTCAATGGTTCACAATCGAATGTCTGGCGCAGGCAGTGCCCGCGTCGCAGACTCTTCCGCCCTCGCGCGTTGCCAAGCTAACTGTGCAGGACGCCGAGGCTCTCGCTCTGAAACAAAATCCAGCGATTTCCGTTGCGCATCTCAATGCGCTGGCAGCGCATCAGGTGACGCGGGAAGTAAGCTCGAATCTTTGGCCACAAACCTATGCCAACCTGACTGGAGTCGATGCCCGAAGCAATAGCCGCATTACGGCTGGCGCGTTGAACAATCCAAGCGTCTACACGCGAGCCGCCGCTGGTGGCACCGTGAGCCAACTCATCACAGATTTTGGACACACCACGAACTTGGTCGCCAGTGCACGCCTTCAGGCACGAGCCGACGAGCAAAGCGCAGTCGCCACGAAACAAGACATTCTGTTGGCCGTGGACCAGGCCTTCTACAACGCGCTGCAAACGCAAGCGGTCCTGCAAGTAGCGGAACAGACCGTAGCTTCGCGCCAGTTGCTGTCGGACCAGGTTTCCGCTCTAACGAAGAGCAAATTAAAGTCGGACTTGGATTTGAGTTTCGCCAACGTAAATCTGGCGCAGGCAAAGCTTCTCTACCTGGACGCGTTAAACAACGAAAAGGCTTCTATGGCGGTCCTTTCGGCGATTCTGGGATATTCCACGCTAGAACCGTTCGAACTCGTAAACAGCGCCGACCCGCTGGTTCCACCCCCAGCCGACATCGACCCGCTGATCGCCGAGGCTTTTGCGAAGCGTCCCGAGATCCTCGCATTGGAATTTCAGTCGGACTCCGCGGAAAAGTTTCACCAGGCGGAGCATGACCAGTTGTATCCGACAATCAGTGCTCTCGCAGCATTCGGCGATTCTCCCGTCCGTAACGATGTTATCTATGGGCCGTACGCCGCCGTGGGAGTGAACGTAGAGATTCCGGTCTTCAACGGATTCCTCTACTCCGCGAAGGCGCACGAGGCTGACCTTCGAGCGCAGGCCGTACGGCAGCGCTTGATCGATCTTCGCAATCAGATCTCGCGAGACGTACGCACCAGTTGGCTCGCAGCGAGCACTGCATTCGACCGCGTGAGTGTGAGTGAGCAGTTGCTGGCCCAGGCGAACCTGGCGCTCGATCTTGCCCGGACGCGATACAAACTCGGCCTCAGCTCAATTGTTGAACTCAGCCAGGCGCAGCTACAGCAGACCCAGGCCGAAATTGGAAATGCGCAGGCCGGATATGAATACCGCCTGGCTTTGGCGGTTTTGCGCTACCAGACTTCAGGTCTGTAGGCGATAAAGTTGGCCAAGCCTTCGCCGATGACTTGGATCCCTTTACATAAGGTAGGAACCCTTCGCATAATTCAGGCATGTCGACCAGCATTTCGATCATCGGAGCTTCTGGTGCCGTTGGCAGCATGCTTGCCGTCCACCTTCTTCGTGGTGGTCTGTTGAAAAGTGCAGATCGTCTGCAGCTCGTCGGTCACGGAATTCCTTCCAGCTCGGCCCACCTCTTAAGCAACAGGATTGATCTTCTGGACGCGTTTGATGACGAAGGGGTTGACGTCGAGGTTGTCGCAAACATTGAAGATGTCGACGGTGATATCGTCCTCATTTGCGCGGGTGTTTCCCTACCGGGAAATCTCGCTGATCGTCGCGACTGGGGAAAAACCAATCTTGCTTTGTTCGAGCAGATCGCAGAAGTATGTTTGCGCCGCGTTCCAGATGCCTTGTTCGTCGTCGTCAGCAATCCTGTGGAACTCTCTGTGAAGGTCTTCTCTGAAAAACTGGGACGAGAGAGAGTCATCGGGATGGGTGCAGAGCAGGACTCCTTACGTTTTGCCCGAGCCATAGCTCACGATTTGGGCATCAGTCGACAATATGTCTTGGCTACTGTCCTGGGAGAGCACGGCCAGGCGATGGTTCCCGTGTGGAGTTCAGTGCAATTGAAGTCGACAGACCAACGGCTCTCTAATGAGCTCGCGCGAATGAAAGAACAAAGTGCCACTCTTTCCTTGGAGGAACGCGTAACGAAACTTAGAGCAAAAGTGTTGGAGTTTATTGAAGCACAGCAAGTCAGTGAAGCCTATGAGACCACCAGACAAGCACTCCCAGACGCCAGAATCTTTGTGCAGCCATTTATCACCTGGCACACCATGCACTCGACGCCGAACGCAACCGCGAATTCCACACTCAGATTTCTAACTGCTGCTCTGGCTGACAATGCGACTCCACTTCATGGGCAGGTACTGCTGCGTGGAGAATTTCTGGGAATTGAAGGCGTATGTGGTGTCCCCCTGGCTGTGAGCCGTCACGGTTGGAAGGCAGATGCAGGAGACAGCCTATCACCGGAAGAACAACACCGAGTGCTTCAGGCCGCGAGATCGATTCACATGTATGTCTCTAGTGTCCTCAGTTGATGTCAGCATCGAGAGTCTGCATCCTGCGGCAGATCAGCCTTGCGGGTGCAATGGCTGGATCATCGTACAGCGCGAATGCCCCCGAGAATGTTTGACAGCACAAGAAAGTCGAGGCATAATCCAACACGCGCACGCTGCTGACTCATTCGGCGAAGGAAGTAATTTTCCTCCCGCGAAAGCTGCAGTATGTACTAATCATTCGCCCGATGCACCAAAGATCAATTTCATCCTCTTCGAGCCACGTTGCTCTCACGGTTAAGTGTGTCCATTTGCCACACCACACGTGTCGCTGACGAGCAGAACCTCCGCCATTTTACTTATAGAAGGGCTTAACGAGATGAGAAGCTGGAACAGATTCGGTGTTTTTGCGCTATCGGCTATGGCGTTGACCGCAGTTGTTGGATGCGGAGCAGGCAACTCAACTCCACCCGCCACCTACACCATCGGCGGAACAGTTACTGGGCTCACCGCCGCAGGGCTGGTGTTGCAGGATAACGGTGGCAACAACCTGATGGTGAGCGCAAACGCGACCAGCTTTGTTTTCTCCACCGCGGTCATGAGCGGCGGAGCATACAGCGTCACCGTGTTCGCCCAGCCCGCCGGCCTGAGTTGCACGGTGACTGGCGGCAGCGGCACCGCCACCGCCAATGTCACCAGTGTCAGCGTCGCCTGTGTTCAGGTATACACCATCGGCGGTTCGGTCTTCGGCCTCAGCGGCGCGGGGCTGGTCTTGCAGGATAACGGCGGCGACGACCTTACCGTGAACGCATCCGCTGCTAACTACGCTTTCACCTTCGACGGTTCGATTCCCCTCGGCGGCACACCCTACAGCATCACGGTACTCTCCAATCCTTCTGGCCAGGCCTGCACGGTCGCCAACCCCATCGGCACAGCGACAGCGAACGTCACCAATGCGGATATCACCTGCTCGAATCTCGCAGCGGTAACCTACACCATCAGCGGCACGGTTACGGGCCTCAAAGGCCCAGGGCTGATCTTGCAGGACGACCTCGGCATCAATGACGATGACCTCTTGCCGGTAAACGGAAACGGTACCTTCACCTTCGTGGATCCGGTCGCCAGCGGCAGCGCATACAGCGTCACCGTGCTCACCGAACCTGCAATCCGGAACTGCGCGGTCGCGAACGGCAGCGGCATCGCCGTTGCCAATGTGACGAATGTGAGTGTTGTTTGCGTCGGTGAGTGGACATGGATGGGCGGCAGCAACACAGTCGGCAGCAACGGCGGCCAACCCGGAATCTACGGCACGCTGGGGTCGCCGGCCTCCACCAACATTCCCGGAGGTCGCGAGCAAACCCTCAGCTGGACCGATGCGTCGGGCAATGCCTGGCTCTTCGGCGGATATGGTGAGGACTCGACCGGAGTCGGATTTGGTGGAGAGCTCAATGACCTGTGGAAGTTCGACCCGAAACTAGGTACCAATGGCGAGTGGACGTGGATGGGTGGCAGCAACATAGCGCCCCCCAGCCAAACCTTCGGTGCAGCCGGTCAACCCGGCGTCTACGGGACGCAGGGAACGCCCTCGCCCACCAACATTCCCGGAGGGCGCGAGCAAATCTCGAGCTGGATCGATGCGTCGGCCAAGGTCTGGCTCTTCGGCGGAGAGGGCATCGACGTGAATGGAGTCACAGGAGAGCTCAATGACCTGTGGAAGTTTGACCCGACACTGGGCACGATGGGCGAGTGGACATGGATGGGCGGCAGCAACTCGGTCGGTGCCCCATTCGGCGGCCAATCCGGTGTCTACGGCACACTGGGATCGCCAGCCTCCGCCAACATTCCCGGAGGCCGATACGGCGCCATAAGCTGGATCGATGCGTCGGGCAATTTCTGGCTCTTCAGCGGGAATGGCATCGACTCGACAGGAGCGTTGGGATATCTCAATGACCTCTGGGAATATTCTCCCAGCGCGACCGGTGACACGGGCGAGTGGACATGGATGGGCGGCAGCAACACCGTCGGCAGCAACGGCGGCCAATCCGGAGTTTACGGCACGCTCGGAACGCCAGCCTCCACCAACATTCCCGGAGGTCGAGACGCCGCCGTAAGCTGGACCGACGCGTCCGGCAATATCTGGCTCTTCGGCGGATTAGGCGTCGATTCGACCGGAACGCAGGGATTTCTCAACGACCTATGGAGGTATACCCCGGGCGCGAACGGGCAGACGGGCGAGTGGACGTGGATGGGCGGGAGCAGCATTGTCCCCCAAGCATACGGCGGCCCACCCGGAGTCTACGGCACGCTCGGGACACCAGCCTCCGCCAACATTCCCGGAGGTCGATTCAGCGCCGTAAGCTGGATCGATGCGTCGGGCAACCTCTGGCTCTTTGGCGGGGATGGCTTCGACTCGGCCGGGGTGGGAGGATATCTCAACGACCTGTGGAAGTACACTCCGAGCCCGACTGGTGACACGGGCGAGTGGACATGGATCAGCGGCAGCAACACAGTCGGCCGCAGCGGAGGTCAAGTCGGAGTGTACGGCACGCTGGGAACAGCCGCTTCCACGAACGATCCCGGAGGTCGATTCGGCGCCGTGAGCTGGATCGATGCGTCGGGCAACCTCTGGTTCTTCGGCTGGGACGGCTACGACTCGACC
>Ga0209169_10001449_pt1 | contig 14477 bp, 11 predicted proteins | sample HubBroMetageWRM4_FD_188346 | JGI IMG/M metagenome (GOLD analysis project Ga0209169, IMG submission 188346) | Warmed soil microbial communities from the Hubbard Brook experimental Forest, New Hampshire - Hubbard Brook CCASE Soil Metagenome WRM 4... | ecosystem: Environmental > Terrestrial > Soil... | reverse complement strand
GTTTCGGGCGTCCCGTCAATCACCATGAACGACGGCAGCGTGAACATCGCCGTCGAAGACGGCCAGGGCAACCTGGTCTTCTACTGGGAAGACATCTCCGGGGCCTTCCACGAGGAAACCGTGGACACCGCCGCCAATCTGTAGCCAGCGCCCGGTCGGCGGCCGCCTCCTGCCCGGGGCGGCCCCGGCCCGGTATCGAGGGGAGCATCAAATGTCGTACGAGGACAAGATCATGGAGCAGGCCGGGCCGCTGGCGAGGAAGGCGGATAAATGAAACTTCGAATCGTGTGCATGCGCGCCGGTTCTCGGCGCAACAGCTTCAGGCCCAGACTGGCGTGCCTCTCGGCGGCTGCCGCCCTGGCCATCACCGCCGCGACCGTGCTGGCGCCGGGCGGTCCCGCCGCGCTGGCCAGTTCGCTTCCCGATCCGGCGATCACGGTGGCCGACGGCAACTCGGTGATCGCCGTGCAGACCTCCGAGGACGGGCTGCGGTTCTACTGGAACCAGTACGGCACCGATAACTGGCACGGCGAGCAGGTTGCCGCGAACGGGACCACCTTCTCCCAGCCGGCCATCGCCCAGGTCGGCAACACCGTGGTCATCGCCGTCGAGGGCGTCTACAACAGCCTGGACCTGTACTGGCAGACCAACGGCGCCAGCGGCTGGAACGCCGAGACCGTGGCCGGGATCCAGACGACCTACTCCGCGCCGTCCCTGGCCCAGAACGGCAACACCACGATCATCGCCGCCGAAGGTCCCAGCAACAGCCTGGACTTCTACTGGGCGTTCAACGGGACCTCGAACTGGGGCCCCGAAGTGGTCGCCGGCGCCGGGACCACGTTCTCCGCGCCGTCGATCGCGGCCAACACCGCCGGCAACGGGGTGAACATCGCCGCCGAGGGCCCCAGCCAGAGTCTGGACTTCTACTGGGCGATCAACGGCACCGCCACCTGGCACCCCGAAGTCGTCGCCGGCGCCGATTCCATCGCGTCGGCCCCCGCCATCTCCGCCCACGACAACGGCGTCAACATCGTCGCGCGCACCTATGGGGGCCTCCAGGCGACCTTCTGGTGGGCCTTCAACGGCTCCCCGACCTGGACCCCGTCCGTCGTGCCGGGCGGAGACCTCAACGACCCGTCCATCGTGGCCTACCCGGGCAACCCGGGCGGAGTTCACGTCGTGGCCAGGGGCCTGTTCGGCGACAGCCCGGGTGTAAGCACGAACGTCAACGGCAGCGGCACCTGGACGTGGACCGCACTGTATAACAACTCACCCACTGCACCAATCGCTGTGGGCGACCCGGCCATCACCATGAACAACGGCAGCGAGAACATCGCCTTCGAAGACGCCAATGGCAACCTGGACTTCTACTGGGAAGACAGCTCCGGGGCCTTCCACGGGGAAACCGTGGACACCGCCAACAACCTGTAACCAGACGCCCGCCTACGGCCGCCTCTCGCCGGGGGCGGCCGTCGGCGGCATTGGCGTCGGCGCCGCGGCCCTGGACCGGACATTCATCGTGACACGCGCCAGAAAATCCCCAGTTCCTTAGCGCTGGAGACCGTCGAGGATCAGGTTGATGGTGAAGTCGAAGCGATCGTTGCCAGTTCCTGCGGTGAGCTCCGCCGCATAGCGCTTGGTCTGGGGAAACGTGTCCGGCAGCTCTGCGAATCGGCGCAGTAGGTCATCACGGCTGACGACCCAGTTGTCGCCGTTCCGGGTGACTTGGTCGCGCAGTGAGGTCTCGAGACAGTAGGCGTTGACGTAGAGCGTCAGGGCGTCGATCGCCCAGGCGGCCGTCTGCGGATCGAAACCTCCGGCGAGCAGGATGGAGAACATGCCCTCGTTCACTCGCATCGTCTCGAGGTTCGTCGGCACGATGGCGAGCGCCGCCCGGGAGATGCCGGGGTAACGCGAGTACTGATCCCGCATCTGTGTGTAGACGCTTGTGATCTGCTGGCGCCAGGTACCGGGATCTGGTTCGGGAAGTTCGATCTGAGCGTAGAGACGGCCGAGGAGCAGATCGTCCAGGTCGTCTTTGTTGACCACGTGGGCGTACAGGGACGCTGGGCCGGTCTCGAGCGCAGTGGCCACACGCCGCATCGTCAGGGCCTCGTACCCCTCGCTCGCCACGATGCCGAAGGCGGTGTCGACGATGGCCTCGACCGTGATCGGCCTCTTCCGCCCGCCGGACGGTCCGCGGCGCTGCACGGGTGTGCTCGTGTCGCTGCTGAGCTGCAGGTGACGGGCGGCGCGCCGTCGCTGGGGAACCGGTGGCATGAGGCCAGTGTAGCAAGACCCTAGAACGCCTTTCCAGTGATCTGGATCGACGTTCGACTTGACACGATCAGTGTTCGTATTAAGAATAGTGTTCGTGTCTACCAGAACTGATCTAACCCAGTCCGGCCGCAGCCGCAACGAGCCGCTCGATCCCGCGCTCGTCAAGCTCGCGCTCGTCATCGTCGTCGGGGTCATCGCGGCGATCCTCGACCTGACGATCGTCAACGTCGCGATCGACACCTTGCAGCGTCGCCTGCACACCAGCGTCTCCACGATCCAGTGGGTCAGCACCGGCTACTTGCTGGCCGTGGCGATGACGATCCCCGTCAGCGGCTGGGCGTTCCAGCGCTTCGGCGCGCGCCGCTCGTGGATGGCCTCATTGATCATCTTCGTCGCCGGTTCGGCGTTGTGCGGCGTTGCGTGGTCGACCGGCAGCCTCATCGCCTTCCGCATCTTCCAGGGCATCGGCGGCGGGATGCTGCTCCCGCTCGCGCAGACGATCCTCGCCAACGCCGCCGGCCGCGAGCGACTGGCGCGCATCGTGCCGTTCATCGCCATCCCCTCCCAGGCCGGCCCGGTCCTGGGCCCGGTGATCGGCGGGCTGATCCTCAGCAGCGTGAGCTGGCGCTGGATCTTCTACGTCAACGTCCCCATCGTCCTGGTCGCGCTCGTGCTCGCCTGGCGCACCGTGCCCGAGACCGAGATCAACGCCGACCGCCGCATCGATATCCGCGGTCTTGCGCTGCTCTCACCCGCCCTGGCGCTGCTCGTCTACGGGTTCTCCGAGGCAGGCATGACCGGCGGGTTTGGCCACACCAAGGTGATCGCACCCCTGGCCGCAGGCGTTGCGATCCTCGCGGGGTATTGCGTGCATGCGCTGCGCTCCCGCGTCGAGCCGATCCTCAACCTGCGCTTTCTGCGTTTCCGCGGCTACGCGACGTCCTCGGCGATGATGTTCCTGTCCGGCGTCACGCTCTTCGGCGGGCTTTTCCTGCTGCCGCTCTATTACCAGCAGGCACGCGGAGCGTCCGCCCTGCAGGCCGGCCTGCTGCTCGCCCCCCAGGGCCTTGGCGTGGCAATCGGCTCACTCGGCGCCGGACGGCTCGTCGACAAGATGGGCCTGAACGTTCGCGTCGTCGCTGTCACCGGCATGGCGCTGCTCGCTATCGCGACGGTCCCCTATGTGCTCGCTACGGCCCACACCAGCGAAGCGCTACTCAGCGTCGTGCTCGTTGTCCGCGGCGCCGGGCTCGGCCTCGCGCTGATCCCCATCACCACCGCCGCCTATATCGGCCTGCCCCATAGCGCCATACCCTCAGTGACCACCGGGGTGCGGATCTTCCAGCAGGTCGGCGGCGCGCTTGGCACCGCGGTCCTGGCCGTCATCCTCCAGCACGCCATCTCGGCCAACCCGCACGCGATCGCCCATGCATTCGGCACGACATTCGCCTGGGTCCTCGGACTGACCGCCCTCTCTTTCGTGCCCGCACTACTGCTGCCAGACCGCAACCACGACGGCCAAGCGGACTAGATACCCAGCGTGGCCGGTGGACCCTAAGTTCGCCAACTTGCCCGACGCCACCCCCAGGACTATTGATCAAGCGGCGGCAGGGTTAGCGTGGGAAGTGGGGGTAGGAGGGTTTGACCAGGGGGCAGGAGGTTTGAATGCTTTGCAACATTGGGATTCAGTGGCGGTCGCCATGCACGCTGGCGCTACAGCTATCCACCCGGTCCGGGTTTGGGATGCCGGCATGACCGCCGTGCTGCCGCACCAGGCCATTGGCGGACCGCCCCTCGTTCCCGCGAATCTGCTCATCATCCTCGGGGCCTACCTCGCGCCTATCGTGATCTTGGTGGTATTCGGCATCTGGGGCTTTCGTCTGGGTTCGAAGAACTCGGGCGGCAATTCGGGCGGCGGCGGCGGGCCGAAGGGGCCCGAACCGACGCCGCCGCCTCCCGGCGGCAGGAAATCGGGCGACAGGCGCGTCCTGCAAAGCCTGACCATCGGCAGTTTCCTGGAACTGCCCGGCCAGGGGGAGCAAGCGCAGGAACGCGAGCGCGAACTCGTCGGACCGAGATCCTGACGTCTGATCCGCGGCTGGAGGCGGTCGGCGTCGGCCGGCTGACCGGGCTGCGCCGAAACGACGGATGAAGCTCGGCGACGAACACCAGCGCTGCGACGCCTGAGGTCAGAGCGCGCGGTCCGGGCTGCTGCCCGGCGAAGACCATCTTTCTGGCGATCCGACAGCTTCGTCAGCAAAATGCGAGATTAAAACGATCTTGAACTGTTTGGCTGCCATGCACCGTACGAGAGGGGCAGGGCGGCAGAAAAGACCATGAGCCGCCCCACATACAAGGGAGCGGGGCACATGGCGGGCTCAGAGAGCGGCGCAGGTGAAGATCAGGTGACACAGATCTTCCCGCCGGAGGTTGCGGCTCATCAGCTGCCGACGCAGGTGGTCCCGCAGCATCCGCCGACGCAGGTCGCGGCCTCCGGCCCGCCGGCGCAGACCGCGCCGACTCATCCGCCGACGGAGGTTGCGGACTCTCCTGGCGCGCCTGCGCAGGCCGCACCTCCCGCACCACTCCAGCCGGCCGCTGACGCGATGCGGCCGAGCCCCGTCGCGGGCATCGTCAGGTACGGTCCGGGGGTCCCGGTTGAGCTGCCGGTCAGCCAGGGCGGACGGACGGCCGAGCACGTCTGGAGCGGCGGCCCGCCGCCCGCACCGCCGCCACGCTCCGCCCGGCTGCGCCGGCTGGGTGGCTCGGCGCTCACCGTGCTCTTGCTTGCCGCATCTGGCGTCGTGCTGTTCCTGCGGTTTTATCACCCGCCGTTCCAGGTGACCGGCGCCGCGATCACTCAGCACACGACGACCGGCTGCCGCGTTGACGTGACCGGGCGGATCGCAACCAACGGCGCGGCCGGGACGGTCAGCTACCAGTGGCTGTTTAAGCCCGGCGCGCAGCAGGCCACGACGCTGCGCCAGTCCGTCACCAGCGGGCAGCACGCCGTGGACGTAACCGTCGCCGTCGAAGGCAGCGGCCAGGGTTCCGCGACCAGGACAGCCGTCCTGCAGGTGCTCAGCCCCGACCGGCGGACAGCGTCGGCTCGCGTCGCGCTGAGCTGCTGAACGAATCCGGCGCCGCCGACGGCTGCTACTTCCCGCACCCGACACGGAGTGACGTCGTGCCTCGCGAGCCGGGGCGACGCTGATCAGAGGGGGATCCCGATGCCCGAGTGGACCGTTCCCGGCTACACCCAGCTCAAAGACCTCGGCTCCGGCGGGTTCGGCAGGGTCGTGCTCGCCCGGCACCACGCCGCCGGCGTGCTGGTCGCCATCAAGTACCTGCGCGCTGACCTGCTGGGCGACCCGATGTTCGCCGAGATGTTCCGCGGCGAGGCGACCGCGCTGGCGTCGATCGAGGACCCGAACGTGGTCCGGCTGTATGAGTACGTCGAGTCGCCGGACGGCGCGGCGATCGTGATGGAGCTGGTCGAGGGGGTCTCGCTGCGCGAGATCCTGGCCCACCAGGGCGCGACCACGGCCGAGGCGGCGCTGATCGTGCTGCAGGGCTCGCTGCTGGGGCTGGCTGCCGCGCACCAGCGCGGCGTGGTGCACCGCGACTACAAGCCGGAGAACGTGCTGGTCGACGGCGCAGGCGCGAGCAAGCTGACCGACTTCGGCCTCGCCGCGCGCACCGGCGACCAGCCCATTCCCGCGGGCACGCTGCGATACGTCGCGCCCGAGCAGATCGCCGGGGCGCCCGCGAGCCCGGCGGGGGACGTGTACGCGGCCACGGCCACCTTCTACGAGTGCCTCACCGGCCATCCGCCGTTCAGCGGCGAGCCGGACGACCTGCTCCGCCAGCACAACACCGAGCCCGTGCCGCTGGAACCGCTGCCTGAGCCGCTGCGGCCGCTGGTCGCCACCGGGATGGCCAAGGACCCAGAGTCCCGGCCTGCGGACGCGGCCAGCCTGGTCACCGAGCTCAAGACCATAACGTCCCGCGCCTACGGCCAGGACTGGGAGCGACGCGGCCGCTCGCACCTCGGCGAGGCCGCGCTGCTGCTCGCGGCGCTGTGGCCGATCGGCGCGCCGCCCGCGCAGCAAGGCAGCGCCGTGGAGCGGGTGCAGCTCCACCAGCAGTCGCGCCCGCGCCCGCACCCCCGCCGGCTGCTGCGCCTGCGCCCGATGCCGGCCGCCATCGCGATCGCCGCCGGGATCGCGATCGTGGCGGCGGGCACGGCACTGGCCGCCCCCGTCTCGAAAAACCAGGGCACCCAACACGGAACCGGGACGCCTCCGCCCGTCACGGTGCAGCCGATCGCGCTCCAGCCGACGCCATCCGGATCGCCCACGCCATCACCGAGCGCGCCCAGCACCCCAAGCGTCCCCACCCCGAGCATCCAGACCAGCCTTTCTTCGGCCTTTGCACCGCAGACCGGCGACGTCTTCGTGAAGTACCAGGACGGCACGGACGCCGATGCCAGGATCAGCGGCCAGGTGACCAACGTGGTCAGCGGCGAGGTCGCCGGGCTGTACGCGCAGCAGTTCCCCTTCACCAGCCCGCCCAGTCAGGTCGGCTCGGTCGCCCTCAGCCCATCGGGCACGACCGCGCAGTACTCGTTCCAGGCGACGCCGACGCTGGCCACCCGTTACACGGTCGAGGTGTTCCAGAGCAGCACCGCGGCGACGCCGCTCGCGACCGAGGCCGCCGGCGCCATCTACGTGATCATGAACCAGCCCAATTCGACGACGAGCCATACCTGCACGGGCGGGCAGTGCCAAGGCACGGAAACGGTCACCGTTCAGGTCCCAGCCTCGGCGCTGAGCGCTCAGATGGCGGCGCAGCCGATATACACGTACTTCGCCATCGCTTACTCGTCGAGTGGCGAACCCGCGGCGCCACAGACGCTGCAGCTGGGAGCCGGGGACCCCGCCGTCAGCACCCCGCAGCAGATCTCCGCCGATGAATACCAGTTCACCCTGACTTTCTCCTTCCCGAGCAACGGTGAGGACTGGCAAGCTGCCTGGCGGCGCTGCACGAAGAGCATGGAGGCGCAGGACGGGATCGGGCTTCCCGGGGCCGGCAGCAACGGATGCGGCAGCCAGACCGTTCAGTACGGGGCGACCTACATCGGCTAGGCGCAGCTGACAGCGACCAAATCAGTACGCCTATACCTAATCATCTGGTGAGCCTTGACGGTATTGGCTCTGGCCCTATAGGTTTCCCAAGGTCCCGGCCGCGATGGCCGGGATGGCAGCCAGCCCAGCGAAGTCCGGTGTGAGTCCGGCACTGTCCCGCAACGGTCATGCTCCTTCCCAGGAGCGAGTCCGGTCGCCTGGCTTGGTCTGCCCAGCGAGCACCAGTCCTCGGAAGAAGGGCGGTTCGCATGACCGCGGCCAGGCAGCGCCTGCACGCCGTTCGCGCCACGATGCGGGCCCGCGAGTGGGGCCGGCTGACCGCGATGCTCGCGTTCATCGTGGCGATCAACGTCGCGGGCTGGGGCATCTTCGTGCTGTACGTGCTGCCGCACCACATCGACTACAAGGGCGAGGGCGGCAGCCCGGGCCTCGGCGTCGGCATCGGGGTCGCGATCACGGCCTGGTTCCTCGGCTTCCGGCACGCGTTCGACGCCGACCACATCTCGTGCATCGACAACACCACCCGCAAGCTGATGGCCGACGGCAAGAAGCCGCTGGGCACCGGGTTCTTCTTCTCGTTTGGCCACTCCACCGTCATCGTCGCGGTCGGCGTCGGGATCACGATCGCGGCCCGGGCGGTGTTCGGCGCCGTGGTTGACCCCAGTTCCGCATATGAGACAGCCGGCGGAACGATCGGGACGCTGCTGTCGGCCGGGTTCCTGTACCTGATTGCGCTGCTCAACCTCATCGTGCTGGCCGGCATCTTCAAGGTCTTCCGTGACATGCGGTCCGGCGCCTACGACGAAAAGCAGCTGGAAGCGCAGCTGCAGGCCCGCGGCCTGATGTACCGGTTCTTCGGCCGGTTCATGAGGTCCATCAACCACACCTGGCAGCTTTACTTCGTCGGGCTGGTGTTCGGGATCGGCTTCGACACCGCCACCGAGGTCGTGCTGCTCGCCGCGACGGCGTACGCCGCCATCCAGGGCCTGCCCTACTTCGCCGTGCTGGCGCTGCCGTTCCTGTTCTCCGGCGGCATGATGCTGTTCGACACGCTCGACGGCGCGTTCATGAACTTCGCGTACGGGTGGGCGTTCGCCCGGCCGGTCCGCAAGGTCTACTACAACCTGGTCATCACCGCCCTGTCCATCGGCGCGGCGTTCATCATCGGCACCATCGAGATCCTCGGCATCCTCACAACCGAGATGAACCTGCACGGCGCGTTCTGGGACACGATGGCCAACTTCAACATCAACGTCGCGGGCTTCTGCATCGCAGGCCTGTTCGTCGCGGTCTGGGCCGTGGCCCTGATCTACTGGCGCGTCGGCGACGTCGAGGCGCGGTGGTCCTCCAACGTGGCCACCGCACCGGCTCAGCCGCCGCAGAGCGCCGGGTAACAGCCCCCTGACCAGGCGCCCCTCCCCTAAGATCTAAGATCTAAGGTCTAAGATGAGGGAACCGAGGCCATCCGGGCCCGCGTAACGTCCGGCGCGCGATCACGCCGCCGACCCAGGCAGGGGGAACATGCCGCGCACCGCCAGCCACCCGTCCGCGGGCACCGCACCGGCGCCGTCGTTCGAGGCCCTGCTGCAGCGGCCGGACCTGGCCTGGATGGGCCAGAACACCACGCACCTCGACCCGCCCCCCGAGGTGGTCAGGGCTCTGATCGACAGCACCATGCAGCATGAGTTCCAGTTCTACGCACCAGCCCTGGGCTTCGCCGAGCTGCGGGAACTCATCGTGGCCGACCTCGGCCTGCCGGGCAGCACGGCGATGATCACCGACGGCGCGGTCGGCGGCCTGCACCACGTCTGCACGGCCCTGGCGCCTGGGCTGTCCCGGCTGATCACCACCGATCCCGGCTGGCCGTGGCCGGGCCGGTTCGTCGAGCTGGAGGGCGTGCCGGTAACCGCGGTCGAGGTGTACTCCGCCGAAACCGGATACAAGCTCAGCGCCGCGGCGCTGGCCGAGGTCATCGAGCCCGCGGCGCTGCTGTACCTGATCGACCCGCTCAACCCGCTGGGCAGCTCGTATGACCGGGACGAGCTCGAAGCGATCGTGGACGTGGCCCGGGCGCACAGCGCGATCATCGTGCACGACTGCACGTACCGGCACTTCGCCGACGGGCACACGCTGGTGGCCGAGCTCTACCCCGAGGCGACGCTGACGACCTACAGCTTCTCGAAATGGCTCGGCCTGGCCGGCCTGCGCCTCGGCGCGGTCGTGGGCCGCCCCGAACTGCTCGACCCGCTGACCGCCACGCCGTCCAATCCGCTCGGGGCCAACATCCAGGCGCAACGTGCCGCGATCGCGGGGCTGAAGGTGAAGGATCCGTGGCTGCACCGGCTGCGGCAGATCAACCGGCGCAACCAGCAGATCGTCACCGAGGCCGTCCAGCGCAGCTCCCTCGGCCACGTGCTCGTGGATCCGTCCCAGGGCAACTTCCTGGCCATCGACGTCAGCGGGCAGCACTGGACTGCTGACAGCGTCTGTGCCGAATTGCTGGAACGTGACGTGTTCATCCGCTCTGGCACCTACCAGTCACCCGCGTTCGGTGAGAGATTCGTCAAGGTCAGCACGTCGGTGCCGACCTTGTGGGCGGAGCGGTTCGCCGCCGCCTGGGCCGAGCTCTGGCCGGCCGGGCCGCGCGGCGAGGGTCGGCGGCGATGACCGAGCTCTCCCGGTTCGCCGCGCTGGACGTCGAGGAGTACCAGGCCTCGACGGCGCTCGGTCTCGCGCGGCGGGTCGCCGACGGGTCGCTGTCGCCGGTGCAGCTCACCGAGTGCGCGCTGCACGTCGCCCGCGAAGCCGAGCCGGTCATCAACGCGTACGCCGCGCTGTTGCCCGAACGCGCGCTGCGCGAAGCGGCCGAACTCGAGGCGGAGGCCCGTTCCGGACGGGTACGCGGGCCCCTGCACGGCGTCCCGATCGCCGTGAAGGACAACTTCTACTACGTGGGCGAGCCGACCTGGAAAGGGTCACTCACCAGCTCCGATGAGCCGGCGCCGGTTTCGGCGCCGATGGTGGCGCGCCTCACGGCGGCCGGGGCGATCGTGATCGGGAAGGCGACCACGCCGGAGTTCGGCTGGAAGGGCACCGGGATCTCACCGCGTACCGGCGTGACCCGCAATCCGTGGGACCCGGCGAGGAACCCGGGCGGCTCCAGCGCCGGCTCGGCAGCCACGGTCGCCTCCGGGGCCGTGCCCGTCGCGATCGGGACCGACGGCGGCGGCTCGATCCGCATCCCCGCGTCGTTCTGCGGCGTCGTGGGCTTCAAGCCGACGCTGGGCGCGATCCCGGTCTGGCCGGGAACGGTCAACGAGACGCTGTCGCACGCCGGCCCGCTCACCCGCTCGGTGGCGGACGCGCGGGCCGTCTTCGGGCTGACGCGCGGGCCGGACGCGCGCGATCCGCAGTCCTTCTTCCCGGCACCGCTGGCCGACCCGCCCGGCCGGCGGTTGCGGGTCGGCGTGGTGCCCGAGCCGTTCGGCGTGGCGCCGGACACCGCGGTGGCGGCCCTGTTCGGCCGGGCCTGCGAGCTGGTCCGGTCGGCGGGCCTGGCCGAGACCGGCGACATCGCTGACCTGGGCGCGGCGCTGCCCCGCGACGTCTTCGAGGCCATGTGGGTGACCGGCCGCGCGCTCGGATACGCCGACCTCATCCGCGACCGCGGCGACGTCATGGATCCGGGCCTGGTCCGCCTCGGGCCGCTGGCCGAGAACTACAGCCTGGCCGACTACTACCGGGCCATGGCGGCGCGGCGGGGGTTCAACGCGCGGATGTTCGGCGTGTTCGATGACTGGGACCTGCTGCTGATGCCGACCATGCCTCATGCCGCATTCGCCGCCGACGCCGAGGTGCCGCCCGGCGGCGAGGCCGGCGCGCCGCTGCCCTGGGTCACGTGGACGCCCTACACCTATCCCTTCAACATCACCGGCCAGCCGGCGATCTCGATCCCCTGTGGCCTGGCACCCGGTGAGCTGCCGGTCGGGCTGCAGATCGTCGGCCCGTGGGCACACGACGGCCGCGTCCTGCACTTCGCGCAGGCGTGCGAGCGGGTGCTCCGGCCGCTCAGCCACGACCGGGTCGCGCCGTGGCGCCGCCACCAGGCAGCGAGTGCGGGAGACTGAGGCGTGACGACGCAGGCGCTGGACCACGGACTGCACCGGCAGCTCAAGGACGCCGTGTACCTGCAGCTGCGGGACGACATCATCAGCGGCGCCCTGCCGGCCGGCGCGGTGCTGCGCGAGGTCGAGCTGGTCGCCCGCTTCGGCGTGAGCAAGACGCCGCTGCGAGACGCCCTCGTCCGCCTGCAGAAGGACGGCTTCGTCGACATCCCCCCGTACCGGAGCGCGGTCGTGACCGGCTACAGCGAGACCGACCTGCGCGAGATCTACGAGCTCCGGGAGCTGCTCGAAGGGGCGTGCGCCCGGCAGGCCGCGCTGCACATCGGCGGGGACGCGCTGGCCGGGCTGGCGCAGATCGTCCGGGACAGCGCGGCGTGCGTGTCCGGCGGCAACGTGGTCCCGGGCAAACAGGAGGAGCTGGCCGGGCTGATCCAGCAGTTCGACCTGGCCCTGTACGCCCAGTCGCGAAACAGCCGCATCGACGAGATGGTCGGCAACATCCGCGGCCACGTGCAGCGCATCGGCCGCCTGACCACCGGGATCCCCGGCCGGCTGGCCAAGTCGGTCGCCGAGCACCAGGCGATCTACGAGGCGATCGCGCAGCGGGACGGCGCTGTGGCCGAATCCCTGATGCGCCAGCACATTGGGTCGGTGCTGGCCGACCAGCTGGCGAGCATGGCCGGGGCGGCCGACGCCCCGTAGACGAGACCCGACGCCCCGTAGACGAAACCAGTGCCAGACGAGCCGACCGCTACGGGCAGGCGAGCAGGGCCGTGACGGCGTCGCTGGCGAGCCGGTAACGGATGACCCGCCCGTCGCGCTCGGTGGCGACGATCTGGCCGGCGCGCAGGTAGCGCAGCGTCTGCGACACGGTCGTGTCGTTCAGGCCGGTAGCCGCCGCGAGGTCGGAGACGCTGATCGGCTCGGCCGCCTTGATGCACGTCAAGATCATCAGCCGGGTAGGATCACCCAGCACCGCGAACCGCCGGGCGCGTGCCTGCATCGTCTCTGGATCATCCAGTGCGGCGATCGCCTGGCAGACACGCTCGCCGTCGATCACCCGATGGTCGGACCGCTCCGCCGGCAAGAGATGCACCCGCGCAGTATGGCATACCAGCAGCTGATCATCTGATCATCAGCTAGCGCTCCAAATTGTCCGGCAGCAACCGGACTTAGTTGGGACAGTCCGTTCAGGCTCAGAAGTCATGTCGTGTCGGCGTGTCGACTGCGTCCCGTACCTTGCCGGGTACCCCAACCTGCGAACGCTCGGCGGTCGTCCCCACCAGCAACATGAACCTCACGGCTAAGGACCTCCGAGCTGCCAAGCGAAACAGGTGCGCTTTTGTCCGGTGCCAGTCGGACTTTCCTGAACCGTTATGGAGACGAACGCGCTGCGCCGGCCGGCTCGGCCGACGGGCCATCCGTCCTTGCCAGGCCTTGTCTTGGCCGCGTCGCAAGTCCGGTTTAGGCTGCTAGTCACGGTGAGACTACTGGGAGGGCATCAGATGAGCCTGGCGAGTGAGACGAGCGTCCCGATCCGTCACGCGGATCGCTTCTTCATCGGCGGACAGTGGGTGACGCCCTCCTCCCAAGCAACGATCAAGGTGATCGACTCCGGGACCGAGGAAGTCTTCTTCACCGTGGCCGAGGCTCAGGCGGCCGACATATCGCGCGCCGTCGCCGCGGCGCGGGAGGCCTTCGACACTGGCCCGTGGCCGCGGCTCAGCCACGCCGAGCGGGCGGCATACCTGCGGGCGATCGGCGAGGAGATCGCCAAGCGGACCGAGGACCTCGGCCAGATCTGGCCGCGCGAGTCCGGCGTTCTGCACAAGATCGCGCGCAACACCGGCAAGGGCGCCCAGCGAACCTTCAACGCGTTCGCCGATCTCGCGGACTCGTTCCCGTTCGAGGAACCGGCGAAGCCGTCGGTCGGGCAGTTCGGGCTCATCGTCCGCGAGCCCGTCGGTGTCGTCGGGGCGATCATCCCGTGGAACGCTCCGATGGGCCTGATCAGCAACAAGGTCGCGCCAGCCCTGCTGGCCGGGTGCACCGTCATCCTGAAGAACTCGCCGGAAGCTCCCGGCGAGGGGTACCTGATCGCCGAGGCCGCCGAGGCGGTCGGACTGCCGGCCGGGGTGCTCAACGTCCTGACCGCCGACCGCGAGGTGTCCGAGCTGCTGGTCCGCGACCCGAATGTGGACAAGATCAGCTTCACCGGCTCCACCGCGGCGGGGCGGCGGATCGCGTCGATCTGCGGCGAGCGGATCGCGCGCTGCACGCTGGAACTCGGCGGCAAGTCGGCGGCGGTGATCCTCGACGACATGGACCTCGAGACCGCGGCGGCCACGCTGTCCCAGGCGGAGTGCTTCCTTTCCGGGCAGGTCTGCTCGTCGCTGACCAGGATCGTGGTGCCGCGGAGCCGGCACGACGAGCTCGTCGAGGCGCTGGCCAGCACGTTCTCCCAGGTGCGGGTCGGCGACCCGTTCGAGGACCAGACGCAGATGGGGCCGCTGGTGGCGAGCCGGCAGCGGGACCGGGTCGAAGGCTACATCGCCAAGGGCATCGCCGACGGGGCCAGGCTGGCCACCGGCGGCGGCCGCCCCAAGGACCTGGAGCGCGGCTGGTTCGTCGAGCCGACCGTCTTCGGCAACGTGGACAACCGCTCGGTGATCGCCCAGGAGGAGATCTTCGGCCCGGTCCTGTCCGTGGTCCCGGCGGAGGACGAGCAGGACGCGATCCGGGTTGCGAACGACACCATCTACGGCCTCAACGCGTCGGTGTTCACGAACGACGTCAACCGGGCCCGCGAGGTCGCTGGCCAGCTGCGCTCCGGCACCGTCGGCCACAACGCGTTCCGCACCGACTTCGGCATCGCGTTCGGCGGGTTCAAGCAGTCCGGCATCGGCCGCGAGGGCGGACGCGAGGG
>Ga0209169_10001448_pt1 | contig 14481 bp, 8 predicted proteins | sample HubBroMetageWRM4_FD_188346 | JGI IMG/M metagenome (GOLD analysis project Ga0209169, IMG submission 188346) | Warmed soil microbial communities from the Hubbard Brook experimental Forest, New Hampshire - Hubbard Brook CCASE Soil Metagenome WRM 4... | ecosystem: Environmental > Terrestrial > Soil... | reverse complement strand
CGTCTCAGCAGGCGCGACCGGCTCCGGGAACGAGGCGGGCGCGGAGGGCTCAGGGAACGAGGCAGGCGCGACCGGCTCGGGCACCGCGGCAGGCTCAGACGGCGCAGTCCAGGCCGCCGACTCAGCAGGCGCGACCGGCTCCGGGAACGAGGCAGGCTCCGCCACCGCGACCGGCTCAGGGAACGCGGCGGGCGCGGCGGGCTCAGACGGCGCAGCCCAGGCCGACGGCTCCGACGGCGCTGCCGGCTCGGGCACCGCGGCCGGTCCTGGCACCGTCGCTGGGTCGGCCGCCGCAGCGGGCGCCGGAGGCTCAGCAGGAGTGACCGGCTCAGCGAGCGCGGCGGGCTCAGCCTGAGCCGCGGGGTCAGCCACCTCGACGGGCTCAGGGAACGCGTCCGACTCAGCCGGCGCGGCGGGCTCAGGCGCACCGGCCGCCGGCTCGGCTGCCGGGGTCAGCGCGGTCTCGTCTGTGGCAGCTGCGGGCACCAGCGGCTCGACCTGGGCCCCAGGACCGTAGAAGAAACCTGTGGGCTTGTTATCCGGCTCGCTCATGGCGCGGATCATAACGCGGTGAACTAGCTCATTAAAGGGATGCCGCAAGAAAACGCCAGCACCATGCCCGGTGGCCATGGCTCACCGGACAGCCGCGCCGATACAGAACCCCGGCCGCCTCCCGGTCCGGTCGCCATATTGGCGGCCCTGCTCATCAGTTCGGTCACGAGCCATTCACTTCTCAGCCGTTATGTGTTGGCTTGTCTTCGCCGGCTCTGGCTGCTGAGCTACTTGCATGCGCACGCTAACGCTCAGCACAACGGTCGCCATGCTGACGGCGACGGTTTTTCTCGCGGCCAGCACCGCGACAGCCACCGCTTCGGCCAGCATGCCAGCGCGGGCCGCGGGTGGCCCAGGGCACTGGACCCAGGTGACGCCCGCTGGCTCGGACACGATCCAGGACATCGGCCTGGCCAGGGGCGGGCACGCGGCGCTGAACGTGATCTGGGCCAGCGGCACGACGTCGGGCGGCAGCGGCGCGATCCACGACACGGTCATCAGCTCCCGCGGCGCGGTAGGCAAGGCCAGGACGATCGCCGGGGGCCAGTTCCTGCTCACCTACCCGGACGCCACCGCGGGTGCCGGGCGGATCTTCGCTATCTGGAACGGCATCGCGAGTAGTTCGCCGTCCAGCCCGCAGGGCACGTTCATAGCCACCATGCCGATCGGCGGCGGCGCCTGGTCAGCGCCGGCCAACATCCCGCCGCTGCCAGCGATCCCTGACACCAGCAGCAGCGACTCCGCGACCATGGGTGCGGACGGCAAGCCGTGGGTAGCCTTTGGCGGCACCGACTCGCTCACCGTCGATCACTCCGGCCAGCCGGAGCACGAGATACCGCCGACAGCATGCTGCGTCTACAACGCGGGCCTGGCGGTGGACGGCAAGAGCAACGCGACCTTCATCGCCTACCAGTCGCTCATCAACCGACACCAGGGTGTATTCGCGCAGCGCCTGAATCAGAACGGCACCGCCAGCGGCAAGGCAGTGCTGCTGCCTGGCTCTCAGAAGCGCGGCCTGACCCCGATCGTGAGCGAGCGGATCGCCATCACCGGGCGCGGGCATGGCCGAAGCGGCATTTACGCGCTGTACCTGACTAACTATCCGGCGGCAACGGCCGTGGACCTGCTGCGGATAGGCAGCCGCAAGACCCTCGACCTGGCCAAGACCAGCGCCTTGCGCCAGTTCGCGGGAGCGGCGCTGGCAGCCGATCCGGCCGGCGGGCTGTGGGCGTCCTGGTTCACTGGCAACGGCGCTCCGGCCAGCCTGTACGTCCGCAACTCGAATGCGGCCGCGACCAAGTGGGGGCGCTCGGTGCGGGTCAGCCTGCCATCAGGCACCAGCCGGATCCTGAAGGTCTACATCAGCGCGCAGAACTCCAGGGTTGACGTCCTGGCCCTGCTGACCAGGCACGGCAAGACCGCCTACTGGTCGACGCAGGTCCGCTAGCCATCGGTCTGGCTGGCCGGTCAGCCGACCGCGATCTGCTTGCACCCCGTTCCCGTACGATTCGTCGGGTGACCGAACCGAGCTTTAACGCAGCCCAGGCAAGCCACCGGTGAGCGCCGAGCGGGAGCGGGTCGAGGGCTTCGGCCACCTCGAGGACGGACTGCGGCAGGCTGGCGACTGGTACCGGTGGGGTCCTTACGTCAGCGAGCGCCAGTGGGGCACGGTCCGGGAGGACTACAGCCCTGATGGCGAGGCCTGGGATTACCTCCCGCACGATCACGCCAGGTCCCGTGCCTACCGCTGGGGTGAGGACGGGCTGGCCGGCTTCTGCGACATCGAGCAGCGGATGTGCCTCGGCCTGGCGCTGTGGAACGGCGCGGACCCGATCCTGAAGGAGCGCCCGTTCGGGCTGACCGGCGCGCAGGGCAACCACGGCGAGGACGTGAAGGATTACTGGTGGTACCTGGACGCGGTGCCGAGTCATGCCTGGAATCGCTGGCGCTACCACTACCCGCAGGGGGCGTTCCCGTACGAGGAACTAGTCCGCGAGAACGGGGCGCGTAACCGGCTGGAACCGGAGTTCGAGCTAATCGACACCGGGGCCTTCGACGACGGCCGGTACTGGATCGTCGAGGTCCACTACGCCAAGGCCGGACCCGACGACATCCTGATGACGATCGAGGTGACCAACGCGGGGCCGGATGCGGCCGACCTGCACGTGCTCCCGACCGCGTGGTTCCGCAATACGTGGTCCTGGGACGCCGGGCCGGCCGAGCGCCCTGAGTTCGCGGCCGCTGACCTGGCCGGGCCGGGCCTGACGCGAGTCACGCTTACCCACCCGATCAGCGGTGACATGGAACTGCTGGCTGGCGCCGGACCCGACGGCGCCCCGCCGGACGCCCTGTTCTGCGAGAACGAGACCAACACCGCCCGGCTGTTCGGCGGCACGCCGCTAACCCCGTTCCCCAAGGACGGCATCAACGACCACGTCGTAGCAGGTGCCGCGACGGTGAACCCCGGCGGGCGCGGCTCGAAGTGCGCGCTCTGGTACCGGCTGAGGCTGGCAGGCGGCGCGACCGCGCAGCTGCGCGTCCGGCTGCGCCCCTGCGCGCAGCCGTCCGCCGGACCACCGAGCGCGGCGGCGGCCGGCGCCGGGCCGGCCGGGCCGGATCCGCTGGGCCAGGAGTTCGAGGCCGCGACCGCGCTGCGCCGGGCCGAGGCGGACGAGTTCTACGCCGAGCTGACCCCCGATGAGGCCCGCGGCGACGAGGCCATGATCATGCGCCAGGCGTTCGCCGGCCTGCTGTGGTGCAAGCAGCTCTACTACTACGACGTGGCCCGCTGGCTTGACGGCGACCCAGCCCAGCCCGTCCCCCCGCCGGCCCGGCTGACGGGACGGAACTGCCGCTGGCGTGGCTTCGACGCCTTCGACATCATGTCGATGCCGGACAAGTGGGAGTACCCGTGGTTCGCGGCCTGGGACTTGTCCTTTCACTGCGTGGCGCTCGCGCACGTGGACCCGGCCTTCGCCAAGTACCAGCTCATCCTGCTGTGCCGCGAGTGGTTCCAGCATCCGGGCGGCGCGCTGCCCGCCTACGAATGGGACTTCGGTGACGTCAACCCGCCGGTTCAGGCCTGGGCGGCGCTCGAGGTCTTCGCAGTCGACGGCTGCCGCGACTACGAGTTCCTCAGCCGCGTATTCGACAAGCTGCTGGTCAACTTCACCTGGTGGGTGAACAGGGAAGACGCCGAGGGCAACAACCTGTTCGAGGGCGGCTTCCTCGGCCTGGACAACATCGGGCCGATCGACCGGTCGCACCTGCCCGTCGGCGGCATCCTCGAGCAGGCGGACGCGACCGGCTGGATGGGCTTCTACGCGATGGCCATGATGTCGATCGCCGAGATCCTGCAGGCGGCGGGCCAGCGGCCGGCCACCGACCTGGTGCTGAAGTTCCTTGAGCACTTCGCCGCCATCAAGCAGGCGCTCGACGACCGCGGGCTCTGGGACGAGACCGACGGCCTGTACTACGACCGCCTGATCACGCCCGGCGGCGATCTGGTGTCGCTGAAAGTCAGGTCCATCGTCGCCATCCTGCCCGCGCTCGCCGTGAGCGTCGTCGGCGAGGAGACCCTCAGCCTGGCCCTGGTCGTGGGCAAGCGGTTCGCGACCCTGCTGGCCCAGGAGAACCTGGCCTCTCCCGGCCAGCTGGCCGACAGCGGGCTGCTGACGGGAGAGCCAGGTCATCAGCGCCTGCTGCTGAGCCTGGCCGGTCCAGACCGGCTGCGGCGGCTGCTGAGCGTGCTGCTGAGCGAGGCGGAGTTCCTGTCCCCGCACGGCCTGCGCGCGCTGTCGGCCGTGCACTGCGACCACCCGTACAGCATCGAGATCGAGGGTTACCAGGCCAGCATCGACTACGAGCCGGCCGAGTCCACCACGTCGCTGTTCGGCGGCAACTCCAACTGGCGCGGCCCGATCTGGTTCCCGGTGAATTACCTGGTGATCAGCGTGCTTGAGCGCTACGACCGGTTCTTCGGCGACAAGCTGACCATCGAGTACCCGACCGGTTCTGGCCGGCTGCTGACCCTTGGCCAGATCGCCACCGACCTGCAGGACCGGCTGATCTCGATCTTCGCTACCGATCCGGCCGGGCACCGGCCCTGCTTCGGCGGCGTGGAACTGCTGCGCGACGACCCGGCCTGGCGCGACAACCTGGTGTTCAGCGAGTACTTCAATGGCGACGACGGCGCCGGGCTCGGCGCCTCGCACCAGACCGGCTGGACCGGCCTGATCGCCGACGTCATCCGCCGCCGGCATGGCGCGGTCCCGTCAATGGGCGCGGCGCTGGCGGCGATATTCGAGCGGAGAATAGGGTCGGATCATGAGTCTTGATGGCGAGTACGAACCAAGTCCAGCGCAGTGGGTCCGCGATCAGGTTGAGCTGTATGAGTCCTCGGGCGGGCAGCAGGGCACCACGCTTCGCGACAGTGGCCTGCCGGTGGTCATCGTGACCACCCGTGGCAACAAGAGCGGCAAGATCCGCAAGACGCCGCTGATGCGAGTCGAGCATGACGGCGACTATCTGCTCGTCGCCTCCAAGGGCGGCGCGCCTAAGCACCCGGTCTGGTACTACAACCTGGTGGCCGACCCTGGCAACGTCGCGATCCAGGACGGCCCGGACAGATTCGAGGTCAATGTCCGGGAGCTCGAGGATGGCGATGAGCGGGCGCAGTGGTGGGACCGGGCCGTGGCCGCGTTCCCGCCCTATGCGGAGTATCAGGAAAAGACCGACCGCACGATTCCGGTCTTCCTCGCCACCCGCCGCGGCTGAGACCTGATCACCGGCAAAGCCCTCCATACGCTCGGGTACCGGGCCAGGCCCCGACATCACGGTCGCCGGCCGGGTCCGGAATCCGGCGTTGTCCGACCCCACCTTTACGGTGGATCTTGTGCGAAGCGTGCCGTGGTGGGGAATCGCCTCTGCGCTGATAGCACCTTTTGCCCTAATCGGTGGCTGGACCCTTGCTGCTGACCTGCAGCCGGGCTCGTTCGACGCCGTATCCCGGTCGATCAGCTCGCTGGCCGCCTACGGCGCAACCGATCGCTGGGTCATGACCCTGGGCCTGTTCATCGTCGGCGCCTGCAACCTGCTCACCGGCCTGGCCCTGCACAGCGCGCCGCGCAATGGCCGCATCCTGCTCATGGCCGGGGGTGTTTTCGGCCTCCTGATCGCCGTCAGCCCGGAGTCCATGGGCGGCACGGGCATCGGCTCACTGCGCCATGCCGTCGTCGCCGGACTGGGCTGCGCCGTCATGACCGCGTGGCCGCTGGCAGCCCTGCGGCGCGAGCCCTGGGCTCCCGCTGGCCTGCGGCCGGCCGCCACGTTCGGCGTCACTGGCTTCCTGCTCGCGCTGATCGCGTGGTTCTGCTTCGAGGTCGTCTCCGGCGGGGACATGATCGGGCTGGCCGAACGGGCCGTGACCGGCGTCCAGACTCTCTGGCCGCTGGTGGTCGTGGCCACCGTGGTGGCCGCGGCCCGCCGCAGGCCAGCCGCGCGCCCGGTGCCCGCGGTATCGCCGTCCAGGTCGGGCCGGTTAGGCCGCCCTGAGGCTCCCTGCGCTCCGCGGGCTGCGGCCGGCCTCGCGGGTTAGCCCGGGGCAGTCTCAGGGCCGGTCAGGCCGCCTGGGCCGATCAGGCCGCCTCGTGGCCGGTGATCCCGGCGAAGATCTCGCTGACCTCGCCCGGCTCGAAGCCCAGCGTGGCGTCGCCCACCGACAGCTCAATCCGCTGCACCGCAGGGTCAGTGGTCGTCATGCTGGCCGGCGCGATCCAGATGCCGCGTTCGGTGGCCAGCCGCCTGGCCGCGGCCGCATAGCCATCCGCCGTCACCCGCAGCAGCAAGTGCATCATCGGCACCTGCGGCGGGTCAGGGACCACGGTGACCCCGGGGGTAGCGGCCAGGGCCCCGGCCAGGGCGCGCGCGTGCTCCAGGTAGGCCGGGAAGCGCGGGAGCCGCTCGGCCAGGCAGGACAGGGCCGAGGCCGCGTTCGGCCACAGCCCGTGCAGCGTGCCGCCCATCCGGCGCCGCCACTCCCGTACCTGGCTGATGACATCGGCCGGACCGGCCACGCAGCAGCCGGGGAGCGCGCCAATGCCCTTATAGAAGGACACGTACGCGGTGTCGAACAGGTCCGCGATCTCGGCCGGGCTCCGGCCGTACCCGGCCGCGGACTCCCAGAGCCGCGCGCCATCGAGGTGTGCCGCGGTCCCCCGTTCGCGGGCCCAGCCCACCTGGGCCGCCAGCTCGTCGAAGGACGGCTGCTGGCCGCCTAGGTCGCGCTGCGGCAGCTCGATCAGCAGCGCTGCTGCGGGCTCGGCGACGGCCGTCAGGTCCGCGAGGGTGATCAGGCGGTTCTGATCGCCGACCGGGCGCCCGGTAAGACCGTGCAGTCGCTGGTAGGCCTGCTCCTCATGCCGCTCCAGGTGACACATCGGATGAAAAAGCACGGTGCGCCGCTGGCGCTGGTCGGCGTGCACCCGGAGCACCGCCTGCTGTCCCATGGTCCCTGAGGGCAGGAACACGGCCGCCGGCTTGTTCAGGATCCGGCTGACCTCGGTCTCGAGTTCCGCGACCACCCCGCCTTGCCCGTACGTGTCGAGCTGAGTGTCAGCCGGGATGGCGGCCAGCATGGACGCCGCCGTGGCCGGTCCGTGCCCGGCCAGGAATCGCGTGCACAGGGCCCGGCGGGCTAGCAGATCCTCATGCTCAGTCATCGGGTCCGTCTCAGTCCCTGGGGGCGGCCTCAGCGGCTGCCGGGTGCGGTCACGAAATCGATCAGTTCCTCAACCCGGCCGAGGAAGGCGGGCTCCAGGTCGGCAAACGACTGGACGCGACCGAGGATGTGCCGCCAGGCGGCGGCGGTGTCGGGCGGCCAGCCGATCGCGGCCAGCACGCCATCCTTCCACGGGATGCCGCGCGGCACCTCCGGCCAGCGGGCGATTCCCAGCACGGCGGGCCGCACCGCCGCCCAGACATCGATGAACGGGTGCCCGACCACCAGGACGTGCGGCGACGTCACCTGGGCCGCGATCCGGGTTTCCTTGGAGCCGGCCACCAGATGGTCGACCAGGACCCCCAGCCGACGGTCGGCCTCGGGCTGGAAGTCAGCGGCGATGGCGGGCAGGTCGTCGATGCCGCCGAGGAACTCGACCACGACCCCGACATCGCGCAGGTCATCTCCCCAGACCCTCTCGACCAGCTCCGCGTCGTGCTTGCCCTCCACGTAGATGCGGCTTGCCCGGGCGACCTTGGCCCGGGCGCTCGGGGCCGCGATCGAGCCGGAAGCGGTCCTGACCGGCCCCCTGGGCTGCGGCACCGGCCGGACGAGCATGACCCGCTTGCCCTCCAGCAGGAAGGTCCCGCTCAGCGGGAAGGCGCGGCGCTTCCCGAATCTGTCCTCCAGGATGACCGCGTCCTTCTCGCACGCCACCACGGCACCGCAGAAGTCACCCTCGCCGTCCTCGACCACGAGGCCGCTCTCGGCCGGAATCCTCGGCGGCGGCACTGGCCGGCGCGACGGCGGCGCCAGCACGTCCTGGTCGTACTGCCTGCTGCGCATCGATTCCCTTCCTGGCCCGGCGATCTCGCCAGTATCGGCCATCGGCTGCTATGTCCCCAGGCACCGCGCCGGGCGGCCCTGACGGCCGTGATGTCGTGTTTACGAGTTTCCGTATACGAGGGACTTCCTCGCATCGGACGTTACAGTTCGCTAGGGTCCTGAATACATTCCGCAAGTTCGTGTTCTATAGCCGGGAATTACCATGCCTCGAATCCGACCCGCCGCCGGTGTCTTGCTGGGCGTCTCCGCCCTGCTCACGGCCATGGCCTGGGTGCCGGCGACAGCCCTCGCGCAGACATCGGGCGCGATCAGCATCGTCTCGGCCGGGCCGGACAGCAGTAATAACCCCTACGACCTGACTGTGGTGGCGGACAACACGCTCGGGGACACGCTGACGAGCATGACCGTGCACCTGTCCCAGGGCTCGACCGATGTCTACGACATCAACAACATGCAGCCGGTGGACACGACCGATCCGACCAACCAGACCTGGCAGCCAGCGGCGCCTGTCTCCGCCACGGCCCTGCCCGCAGGCACCTACACGATCACGGTCGACGCCACCGACACCACCGGCAGCAACGACGAGGTCGATAACGGCCTGGCGGCCGGAACGATCGCCATCAGCTACAGCGCCACCACCGTCTCGGTCACGCCATCTTCAACTTCGGTGACCCTGGGGTCGCAGAGCGTGACCTTCAGCGGCACCGTGACCGGCACGGCCGATGACGGCAACAACACGCAGGTGCCGATCCCCGGTGCTCAGGTCAGCGTCTCGACCGACCCCAGCGCGAACATCACGACGGACGCCAGCGGCGACTTCAGCTACACAGATAACAGCATCACCCAGACAACCAGCTATGACTTCAGCGTGGCCGCAGCCGGTGACGGCAGCTACCCGGCCGGCGACTCTGGCCCGATCCAGATCCAGGCCAACCCGGCGACGACCAGCATCAGCGTCACGCCTAGCGAGACCAGCATCAGCCAGGGTTCCGAGCAGATCATCTTCACCGGACAGGTGACGGCCGTGCCGGCCGGCGGCGGCGCGCCGATAGACCTGTCCGGCGTTACCGTCAGCGTCACGGGCGGCGGATCGAGCGGCCAGGAGACCACCGCCTCGGACGGGAGCTTCAGCTACGAGGCCACCGGGGTGTCATCGGCCACGACCTTCAAATTCTCCGTGGCGGCCGGCCCACTGTACGGAGATGCCAGCACCAGCGTGCCGATCGGCGAGGCGGCCGCGCAGACCTCGATCTCGATGGAGCAGCCGAGCCAGACCTTCGTCACCCAGGGTGCTACCCAGGTGACGTTCGCCGGCACGGTCACGGTGACGCCGCCGGGCGGCGGCTCATCGGTGGGGATCGGCAGCGGGGTCCCGGTGACCATCAGCGTCGACGGTTCTGTTATCGCCACCGTCAATACCGACGACGCCAGCGGCGACTTTAGCTATACGGATACCAGCGTCACCCAGAGCACCACCTTCAGCTTCGACGTGGCCGCAACCAGCCTGTACGGCGAGGCTGACGCCACCCAGAGCATCCCGGTCGACCCGGCGACAACTGCGATCACCGTCACGCCCAGCCAGCAGCAGATCGAGCTGGGCTCGCAGAACGTCACTTTCAGTGGCACAGTCACAATGACCCCGCCGGGCACCACCACGCCGCAGAACGTCGGCGCCGGCATCCCGGTCACGATCAGCGGGGGCGGAACCAACCAGACCGTCACGACCGACCAGAACGGCGACTTCAACTTCCCTGCGGTGACCGGCATCCCCGAGGCCACCACCTACACGTTCACCGTGGCGTCGGCCACCCTGTACGGCGGCTCGAACCAGACCCAGGCGATCACGGCGGCCCAGCCGGCTCAGAGCAAGATCACCATTCCGGCGCCATCAGTGATCACTTTCGGCTCGCCCAGCACGACGATTAACGGCACTGTCACCGGACTCAACGCGAGCTCTAATCAGGTCCCGATCGCCGGGGCGTCGGTGTACCTCAACGGCGGGTCGACTCCGGTGGCCACCACGGCCGCCAACGGCAGCTTCAGCTACCAGACGCCCGATCTGACCGCTACCACGCCCTATACCTTCAGCATCAACGCCGACGCCGACAACAGCCTCTACACGGCCGCCTCGACGCCTATCAACGCCGAGTTCGGGGTTGGCTCGACCACGATGTCGATCGCGTCGAATCCCACTGTCGTGAGCAGCGGGCCGCAGCCCGTTACCTTCACCGGCACCGTACAGGTCACTCCGGCCGGCACCGGCACCACCGCCGAGTCAATCGGCGCCAACGTCCCGGTGCAGGTCGCCATCAATGGCGGCATACCGGGTTCGGCCGGGACCACCAACGCCAACGGCGTCTTCACGTACTCCGACCCGGCGGCGCAGCCCGGCAACGAGTACGAGTTCACCGTGGCCGGCGCTACCTACTACAACCAGGCCACCCAGGACATCGCATTCAACAAGGAGTCGGCGACTCTGACCGTGACTCCGAGCCAGACAACCGTCACCGAAGGAGCGCAGAGCGTCACCTTCACCGGCACCGCGACCGGCATGGTCCCGGGCGGAAGCACTGTTTTCGTCAGTGGCGCACCGGTCCTGCTGAACGGGCAGGCGATCCCTGGCGGCGTGACGACGGACAGCAACGGTAAGTTCAGCTACACGGTCAGCGGCATCGCGAAAGCCACCAGCTACGACTTCAGCATCGCCGGGACGCCCACGTATACCGCCGCCACGGCGGACATCGCGATCTCGCCCACGCAGGCGACCACGAGGATTTCCGGCATCAGCATCTCCCCGTCGAAGCTCAAGTACGGGCAGAAGACGACCCTCCGCGGCACGGTTCAGTACCTGAGCGGCACGACCTGGACGAACCTAGGCGGAACCACTGTGGCCGTCGCGGAGGGCACCGCCAAGATCGCGAACGCCAAGGCGAGCACCAGCGGAGTATTCACTGCCACCCTGCCCACCACCCACGGCTTCGGCTGGACCGCCATGGTCAGCGCAACCACCCTGACGCAGCAGACGACCGCGATCGGGAACCTGACTATCTCGGTGCCCATGCGAGTGTCAGCCTTCGGCGCGAGCCTGGGCGTCACCGGATCGGTCGGCACCAGCGGCTGCCTGCTCGTCACCGCTCCGGTCAAGTACGGCCCGCTCACCACCGTCCAGGTCCAGTACGCGACCAGGTCGCGCGGGCCGTGGCACCTGCTGGGACGGCTCCAGCTGCACAACACCGACCGCAAGGCGAAAGGCTGCAGCGGCCAGAACGAGTCGTACTTCAGCGGCGCCATCAAGGCCGTGGATGACAACGCGTACTACCGCGCGGTCTTCATCGCCAACGACAGCTTCCAGGGCGCCGTCAGCAAGGTGATCCACAGCTTCCGGTACGCGACGAAGATTACCGGCTACACGGTGAGCCCGAAGTCGGCCAAGAACGACCAGGTCATCACGATGACTGGTCGGCTCTGGCACAAGACCGGCCGGTCCTGGCAGCCCTACGCCAACCGCAGCGTCTGGATCCTCTACAACGAGAAGGGCACCCCGTACTGGAAGAAGCTCGGGACGAAGCCCGTGCAGACCAGTTCCAAGGGCAATTTCCGGCAGCAGGCCGAGGTAGAAGGCAGCAACTACTCACTCGTGCTGTATGCGGAGTACTTCGGCAGCAATGTCGACCTGGCGGCCAGGACGCCAGGCGTGAGCGTGACCATCAAGGCGCAGAGCGCGGGCGCCAGGGTGGCTCCTTTCACGCCCAGTAACGTTGAGCGAACACTGTCTGCTCAGATCGCGCCACCCGGCGCCGAGCTGAAGATGCTGGCCCGGCAGGAAGAACTCATCCTGGGCGTCACGCCGACGAGCATCGCGATCCTCTAAGCGGCGGCCGCCCCGGCGCCGGCGGGCCAGGCGGCCTCGCCGGTGCGAGGAACTGGTGCAGCCGCCCGGCCGGCCCGTCGGGTGCTCACGGCGAGGGCAGCCGCGCCGCGAGCCGTAGGCCGGCGTAGCTGCCGGTGATCGTGGTGACCGAGTGCCACGTGTAGTCGTGGTAGCTCAGGTAGATCGTGACCCTGGCTCCGTGCGGGCCGGTCACCGTCAGCCAGGCCCGGACATAGCCGCTGTCCTGGTTCCACAGCTCGTGCCCGCTGACCGTGGCGTCGGTCGTCCACTGCACCTTGCGGTACTTCACGACGGTCGCGGCGACTGGCCCGCTGAAGGCCTCGGTACCGCCGCGCAGGCCGAAGCCGTGGACCCCGTCGCCGTAGTACCAGTGGTAGTTCGCGTCGCCGACGGCGGCAGCACCGTCTGCCGCCAGCCGCAGGCCCGTGACCGCAGCCTGGTTGCCCGCCAGCGGCGTCGCCGGCGGGACCTGCGCGAGCCGCGCGGGGAAGCCGCCCAGCACCCGCACCTCGGGCGTGTGGCGCGCGCAGGACGCGCTCATGGACTTCAGGCCGGCCGGATCGGCCACGAAGGTATCGACCAGGCCGCTCGCGCAGCCGAAGGTGTCGTCCATCGCGTTGATGTGCACGTCGTTGTGCACCAGGATCCAGCGAGCCGACGGGCCCATGTCCCTGGCCGTCTCGCGCCCCTCGAACGGCGTGGTCAGTGAGTCAAGGTCACCGGACAGGACCAGGACCGGCAGTGTCCTGGGCGCGTACGGGGTCGGGGTCTTATTGATCGGCGTCAGCGACCTCGGCGGGGCTGGCCAGTCCAGGCAGGCATCGAACTCCTCCTGCGGCTCGGTCACCCACTCGTGCACGGTGAACGGCGCGAACAGGTGCCGGGGCAGCCGGGCGACCGCAGCGTTGTACTGCTGCTGGCGACGCGCGGGGCTAGCGGAGTAGCTGAAGGGCTGCGGATAATCCAGGCACGTCGTCGCCTGGTAGGAGCCGTCGTTGAACTGGCTGACCGGCCCGGAGTTACCCGTGTAGATCTCCATCGCGGCCAGCCGCAGCAGCGGCGCGTCGTCGTGGTGGCCGGTGACGGCCCGGATGGCCGGGTCCAGCTCGCGGTACACCCCCGCGTCCGCGCCGGCGATGTTGACCAGCTCGGCCAGCTGGTCCACGCCGACGGTCTCGGTCAGGACGTCGCCGTAGGGATCCATCGTCCTGCCCCGGACCGGATGCCGGCGCAGGTAACTGGCGAACCGGGCGATGCGCGCCCAGGAAGAGCCCGGTGCGGCCCGGTGACAGGCGACGCTGCGCTCGCACGCGATGGTGAACGCGTTCCTGGCCGTCATGATCGTGTGCGGGTACCAGGGGTTGGTCTGGCTGACCGGGTAGGCCGCATCCAGCGTGACCGAGCGGAGCATGCTCGCGTACCTGGACGTGAACACCTGGCTGAAGAACGTGCCGTAGGAGTCCCCGTACAGGTCGACCTTGCCGGTTTGCAGTCGCCGGAGCAGCACGGCCACGTCATGGGCCGCTATCGCGGTGGTGTAGAGATCGCTGCCCCGCACGTACTTGTCGCTGCCAGCGAGCTTGCGGGTGTGGTTGAGCTGGTACCCGCACTTGCCGGTGTCGACTGTGTAGGACCTGATGCTGTCGGCCAGGTCCCAGTCCTGCAGCGCCTTGCAGGTGAACGGTGAGGAGTTGCCGGTTCCCCGCAGGTTCACCAGCAGCAGGTTGTCATGCGCCAGCAGCGGCTGGAACAGCGTGTAGTAGGCCGACGCGTAGTCGGTGGTGGCGTAACCAGGACCGCCCTGGATCGCCAGGACGGTCCCGGTGGACGTGCCCGAGGTAGCCGGGTACCACTGGAAGCCGAGCTTGATCGTTCCGGCCGCGGGATGGCCGTAGTCGTAGGGCACCCTGATCGTGGTGCACCAGGCCAGCTTCGATGCCCCGCACGGCGGAATGGTGACCGTTCCGACCTTGATCGGCTTGCGGGCCCCCGCAGCCGGGCGATGAAGCTCTCCAGCCGCCGCGACCTGGACGCGAGCGACATGGGCCAGCCCCGAGACCGGACGAACGGCGGCAGTGGCAGCAACGGCCGAGCTCGCGGCACTGCCGGCAAAAAGCGCAACGACTACCGTTACTACAACCACGCGGGCGGAACGGTGCAATACGGGCATGGCACCATATGTTTTGCTCTGGCCGCTCAGATGTCAAGGGTTTGCCCTTGCTCGCGCCGCCGTTAGCAGCCTCCGCCACCGCGATCGGCCGGACTTGACACTCATCCGGTGGCCACGTACTAGATCAAACCAGGCACCGGAGGTCACCGCGCGAGTGCCAAGACGCCGGAGGGAGCCAGCTAGTCGGCCGCGGCCCAGGAGGGCTTCCTCTTTTCGAGGAACGCCGCCATGCCCTCGGCAGCCTCCTGCGAGCCGAATAGCCGCGCGGACAGATCGGCGAGAGCTTCCGCCCTGGCCTCGAAG
>Ga0209169_10001446_pt1 | contig 14492 bp, 10 predicted proteins | sample HubBroMetageWRM4_FD_188346 | JGI IMG/M metagenome (GOLD analysis project Ga0209169, IMG submission 188346) | Warmed soil microbial communities from the Hubbard Brook experimental Forest, New Hampshire - Hubbard Brook CCASE Soil Metagenome WRM 4... | ecosystem: Environmental > Terrestrial > Soil... | reverse complement strand
GTCGGAAAAGGCGTTGCCACCGTTTGCGCTGTTGTAGGCCTGACTGATGAGCATATTGGTGCCCGCTGTTAAATCGAAGAGGTAGAGTTGATTGCCGCTATTGTTGGTCACTGCGCTGACGAGGAATTTACTATCGCGCCTTGATGAGCGAAGGCAAACCCAGACATCAATCGAAGCGGTAAGCCGTGGGTACCGCGTGTTCTTCGGATGCAACCTCCAGGCGAAATTCCGAAGGGGATGGGCTTACGTTCCAAGACTGAGCGACTACGTATAGCGGTCTTCCTTTGCTTTCCTCGTATATCCTCCCGACATACTCGCCGAGGATGCCAACCGCAATCATTAACGCCGCATTACTCAAACAGATTACAACCATCAGCGATGTCCAGCCGGCGACCGTCCTACCCGCAAAATGCGCTACTATGGCCCGTATAGCCTCGACAACTGCAATCAGTGTCATGACTCCAGCTCCGGCGAAACTCAGGCGGAGCGGCAGGGCGGAGAAAGAAAACGCCGCCGTGCAGGCAAGCCGGAACATCTTAACAAACGGATATTTGGTCGAGCCCGCTCCACGGGGCTGACGTTCGTACTGAACGCACGTCTGCGGGTAGCCGACCCATGCGACCATTCCCCTCAAGAACCGATGGAGTTCACGCATCCCGGTGAGACTCTCAACGCAGCGCCGCGACATAAGCCTAAAATCGCCAACATCTGGAGGCAGCGATTCCAGGAAGAATGCTCGCATGAAACGATAGAAAAACCAGGCGCTGAACTTCTTGAAAACTCCTTCTCCCGAGCGAGTGATCCTCTGTCCACAGATAACATCGTAACCGTTACGGTACTGCTCGACCATCCGATGGATTACTTCCAAGGGGTCTTGCAAATCTGCATCTATCAGCACAATCGCTTCGCCGGCAGCGTGATCGATTCCGGCCGTTGATGCGTATTGATGACCGAAATTGCGCGACAAGCTTAGGATCTTTATCCTGGGATCGGATTGACCCCACTCCACGAGCAGGTCAATTGTCCGATCGGAGCTTCCGTCATTTACGGCAATGACCTCGCACGGGTATGGAGATCGATCCATGAATTCAGTCAGGCGCGGACGAAGTAAGGGAAACATCTCCTCTTCGTTATAAAACGGCATCACGATGGACAGCAGAGTCGGATTGCACCGAGGGGTAAGAAGGTATCGCATCATCTATCTCCTCGTTCTGTTCCGTTTGGGAACGAGCACTTGGTGAGATTCTCCGCTTCCGAGTCGTACTTACCCAATGGTTTGCGCACCAGTACTGCCCACGAATTGAGCCCCGTCCCCAGACATGAGCAATCGGAGATTTCGATAAAATGCTCGCCGGAGGGGGTAATCGTGACGCTTGAGGCCGGATAGGTGCCGTTAGTTTCCACGGTCTTGACCTCGGCTCGACAGGCTGACGATCCATTTCTGTCGATCGATGAACCTTCCTCCAATGGGTCTCGCTTCACTTGGGATTCCCAGGATAAATAAAGTTGATCGACTGACCTGTCTAAGTCGTCGACCTTACCGTGAACGGTTTGATGCCAGTCTTGAAAAACCTCTAACGCAGCCATCAATTGCACGGGGTCGATTTTGGAATGGTCGATGGGTTCGCCTTTTCTTCGCATGGGATCTACAGAATCTCTCACGCGCCAAAGGGAAAGACCCTCGGTAAATATGGCGTTCATTCTCGCTTTAAGATCATTCTTCTTCATGGGCCAATCGCGGCTGGCACGATCTACCTTTGCCTCCGTCGTAGCAAAATTAACGTCCAGAGGCGAGTCCCGGTAGTAGTCGAGCTGTTCCAGGATCGCCTCATACTGGTCCTGTCGCGGCAGAACTACTGTCTGATTATTCGGACGATCTCCGTTCCCACTGAAAATTGCGACATCATCGAAAACGGTGACCCTGCCTCCCACGTTCTTGTATTCGGCCCATTTTGCCGGTGCGTGTGCGCAGCGGAGACAAATCACCGTGCAAGGTGGCTTACTGTCGGGCCGAGCGTAAGCAACAGTTAGGTTGTTTACGCCAACGTAACGAACTTGCCTGCCGCTGTGTCCGATGCCAAGCAGCGCATAAAGTGGATAATCAAAATCTTCTAAGGAGGAATCGACTCCGATACTCCTGCACTCGCTAGATTCGATGAATTTGGCGGTGGATACGTATGAGTTTCTCCACCAATCGTGCGAATCCGCGAAATAGGAATCCAGCCGCGGCTGGCTGAAAATACTTGTACGTGGCCACGGTGCGAGTGGCCGTAACGAGTTGAAAATTGCAAATGGAAGGGCTGAAACCAGCAGCAGGAGCGCCACGACGGAAAGTGTAACCCGACTCCAACTCCGCTCAAGAACAACCCCCACCACCGCCATACCTAGTGCAAACAATGGAAGATGATAGCGACTGTTCCATGGTTGCCAGCGAATGAGGGTACAGAAAATAACAAAAGAACCCGCGATGCCAAACATGTAGAGCCGGAGAGTTCGATCTCCGATGCGTCGGCGGAACAGCAATAAACAAGTCAGACCGATTAGAGCTAACTGTAGCGGATTGCCAGCCCGGGCTTCATTGCTAGAAAAGCCATTTAGATGAAAGCCTCCCCGGTACGTAGAATCCGGATCGCTTGGATCAATCCGCAGCGCATGCAAAGTCCCAACAATGGCCTGTTGCGTCCGTTCGTTCACTGCGCCAATAGGCGTGCCGAGGTGGAGCGCCAAGTTTTTCACCACCCCGGAGAACGCGATCGCAGGGGAAATATGGCTGTTGCGCACTTGCCGCAAGGGGTCGTCTCCAAAGGCCGACGGGAACCCTAGCGGAGATCCGCTCAGCTGGTAATTGCGCAGATAGAGTGGTCCGTTTAAAGCAAGAACGATCGTCAAAAGAACGGGCAAGTGAATCAACAACCGCTTCCGAGCCGGCGCGGAACCCATCCACCAACAAGCTAGGAGTACACACGATAAAAAAACGTAAGAGGTACCCTTGCTGAAGATAGCTAGGCCGACCGCCGCGCCCATCGCGCAAGCGATATTCCAGCTCTGCTGCTTATTCCATCTCAGAAGGTAATAAACGGCGACCACGACCCAGAAACCGGCCACGTAGGTATTCATGGCACCAGAAGCCTCAAGGACGCCTTCTGGAATCGTAGCAATTGCAATGGCCGCAAACAATTGCCCGCGAAAACCGGCTCCGAGTTGCTGCGCGATGAGTGAGACGCCCGTTATTGTCCCAATCATGCTGAGCACTTCGACCAAATTCACCAGACGGTCGCTACCGTACAGGACATCGAGGTGCAGCATTGCGTACTCGGCCCAGGGAGACATCCATAATTGAACTGAATAAAACGCGGGATAGAGACCGACGTCGCGATTGTTCATCCACTGTGCAACGCGGGACATGTGATAGGCCATCGCGTCCCAGTTGTTAGGGGCGCTCAGCAATGCAGCAATGCCAACCAAGAAGACCAGGAATCCAATGCCCGAGAGAAGCAGCCACTCCGTTTTGCCCAGAGGACTTGAGATTGGTTGGTACTCTCTATCTTCTAATTTACTTTCGATTCGGCGCGATTTTGATTTATGAAGTGCCCATCCATAAGCGAAAACAAATGAGGCGAAGCTTAACCACGCAATCGCCAGCGCCGGACGCGTAATCATGCGCGGGACACTGAGCAACTCCGTAATCAAAGCTAAGAACACGCCCCAGCCCACAGCCGCTCCCAACGCGGAGCTCCGCCGTCCCTCTCCACGGAGACGGAGCACCCAGAACATAGCGAGATAGGCGGCGAGAGGGAGAGACGCAAGTATCCCTCCCGTAATTACTCTGATAATAGGAATCATGATGTGTGACACAGCGGCACTGACGGAATCTTTCTAAACCCTTTGCGAGCCTCGGTCACGATCCGTAGATCGTCCGAAATACTCGCATACTGGTGAGGTAAACGGCTGCAACGGGTTTCATGGGGAGAGAAGCGCGGGAACACATGTCGCGAGTTAACTCGCTCCAATTCGAAGCATTGGCGCGGTTCACGGAGACCGTGATCGAAGGGCTCAGTATTTTAGCCGTATGCCACCACCCCGCTGGAATAAATAAAATCTCTCCAGGATCAAGGTAGAAGCGCATCTGTTGGGCGCGCGCAAACAACGGATATTTTTCGTGATCCGGATTTTCAATGTCCGCAATGACCGACTGATTGTAACGATCCGGTCTCACGTATAAGTAAGGAGCTTGGTCCGGAGCATAAGCGGTGAACTCTTTCCTCCCATATAACTGGCACAGGAAAGCATGGGTGTGCCAGCTATCAAAGTGCAGGAAGGGAAACTTCCCGCCAGCTCCGCCGATGTAGAGCTCTGCACTTCCGTTGTGCAAACGGGAGCGCAATAACTGTGACAGAGGTCCTGCCAGCCAGTTCGGCGAAAAATACTCCGGCAGTGGCTGGATCGCTGGTAGCAGTTCAGGGAGAAAGTTGTCGATAAGGACATTGCGGAGGTATGGCGCGGGCCTTGCATTGCTCGAATTCAACACCAGATCGATGAAGTCAGCCATACGGTACTCGGTACCGTCAACATTCAACTTCTTGTCCGAGAATTGTTCTCGAAAGTATTCAGGAGTCCAACTGCTCGCTTTCCATTGATCGAGCGCTCCGGAAATTATGACTGGCTTATGGGGCTTCATGAAATCGCGCTCGAACTCCGAGTATGTTGGGCGATTTCGCCTCTCGATCGAGATGTTTGTACTGGTCTGTTGTTCAACTGTTGGCATGGTATTCTCCCCTGTAAAATCCTGAAACAAATGTCTTTAGAAAGTCGCCTGCTAGCAGGCTTGGTGGTGCAAGATCAGAAACCTCTTTTGAACGCGAGATATGGGACGAGCAGTATCTCAGCAAGTCCGGGAAGCAGATCCTCGGGACTGAACACCGCCTCCACATCACATGTTTTCAAAGATTTGAAATAACTCTTGAAATCGATATCACCACCCAGGAGTCCAACAAAAGCGGCTGGAATATCGGTTGTCATGCGGACCCAGCCGACTCCGAGCTTTCCTTTGGATTCATCAGTCGGCAACCCGAGTTGATCGGCGTAGAGCATGGAACTGAAATCCACCCCGGCAGTTGCACCGAGAGTGTGATATCCCCAAGTTCTGGCATTGACGTCGAGTAACTTGTATTGCGAATCACGTGGGTCAAGCTTGTATTCGACTTCGACTAGACCGTAATAATCGATTGCTCGCAAAAACCGTTCGGAAAATTCCTCCAGGATCGGAACATCCACGGTTTCAACATAGGTGCTGGCCCTTCCGAACTGTAGGGGATGCTGCCGCCGACGTTTCACGACCATTTTGCCTACCGCTCGTCCTTCGCGAAAAAAAGCACAGTAAGAAAACTGTTGGCTGCCGCCGCCTGGAATCACCTCTTGAATTATGAGTTCCTCAGGGTCGATGAAGTCCGATGCCTTCCGAACAAGTGCGTCGAGTTCCTCACGACTATCGGCCCGCCACGCCTTCGCTTTTGTGGCATAGACAAAGTGTTCCTTGATGGCCGGTTTAATTGCAAATGGTGGTGAAAACTTGACGTTTGAGGGTTGCCCGGCGCCTTCCAAGCAAAAGGTCAACGGTATCGGAATGTTAAGTTCAGATGCCAACTGATAGGTCTTGCGCTTATCCCATGCCCACTGAACACTCTCCCAGTGAGGGGTCGGCACACGAAACGTTTGACTCAACTCCGAGCGATGGCGTGAAAACGCGGCAACAAGCTCGTCTCGTGTTGGGTAGAGAATCCATCCGTGCAGACTTAGGCGGTTGCCAATATCAAGGAGGGCCGCCACAGTCGCAGCTTCATCTTTTAGATCGGCTAGTTTTACAAATTTTGTGGAATATTTCGAAAAACGCGAGATAGAGTGCTCATCATCGACAACACATACTGGGATGCCACGACGACCGAGGCTGCGGACAATCCCAAGACCCTGGTAGTCGCCACCCACGACCACCGCCCCCACTTTGCCGTTCCCGGAAAGCACCTCAGGATACAGAGCAACCGCTCTGCTACGATTGCCGTCCATTAAGTTCGGTCCCCACGCTGAGCCGTGATTGATCGAATTAATTCAGTGGAGGCGAACTCCGTTCCAGATACGAAAGAGAGCAACGGACCGAAACTCCAGGCTGCCGGCTTGCCAAGGAAATACAATCCCGGAATGGACGATTCAAGCCCGCGTTTGAGAATAGGATAGCCATCCACGGTCTGCAACTGTGCCCGGAGTTCCTGGGTTAAGAATTCGTACCGGGACACGTCTACTTTGAATCCTGTCGCCAAAATTGCATGATCCACGAGTCGATTAGTCCCGTCATCTAAAGACACCCGCAATTGACTTCCGGTTACGGTCGTCGACACGACCTTATGCCCTAGAGTGATGGGAACGTCAGTCAGCCGAGGTCGCAACCACGACGATCCCGCAGGTCTGATCGACCGGTAGGCAGCTTTATCTTGAAACTTTCGAGGGAAGATCCGAAACAAATGAGGCGCCGAGACAAGACGGCTGATGCCTGCGGGCCCAACATCCCTGCTGGAATACAGTATTTGTGATATCGGACCAAGATGATGAAGCCATGAATGCAGTCCCACCCAGTTGAGCGAAGGTTGCCGCACGATCACCTCGACATCCGCTCCCATTTCATGTAATAGCGCGGCAGACTCAAGGGCACTTTGGCCACCTCCAATTACAACCACACGACGTCTCCTAAACAGGCTGAGATCACGATGGTCCGAAGAATGGGAGATCAACTCTTTCGGGATCTCGGCAAACTCCACGGGCCTCCGTGAAAACATTCCGATACCCGTAGCGACTACCACTCGCCGGGAGGTAAACTCTTCGCCATCAGCCAGGGTCAATTTAAAGCCGCGCGCGTCAGTCTTGATCCGAATCACAATCCGATTTTCCACCTGGGGCACAGCCTGTTGCTGGTACCAGCGCCCATACTCAACAAACCGATTGAGCGGTATTGGTGCGGACAGATGATTCGCGGTTAGGCGATAAGCATCGAGAGTCAGGTTTCTATTGGGGTCAGCGATGTGGGAAGCACTCCAACCTGAACGTAGAAACATCCCTGCCGGCATTCGATTTTCCCAGAATGCCATTGGGTCACCAAACACACGAGTCTCTACATTCGCTGCTTTTAAATACGCAGCGGCTGACAGTCCATACGGACCAGCTCCAATTACAGTAACATTACATTCTGCCAAGGCTTTCCCTCACGATGCGCTCTTCGGGTAATTTGGAAAACTCCGTCATAATTTCTTAGTATCTCGACCCGCCAGCTGGATATTTCACTAACGACCTAACTTCCTGAGCAAACGTCGCGCTCCACGGGCCCGAACATACGTCGCGCCAATCGCCAAGTTTTTTAGACGATCTCGGGTTTGTGACTTTCCGGGTGGTGTTGGCGAAATGCCTGCCTTCCGTAACAAATAGTTGGCTCGGTAAACATTCGCTGTGTAATTTTCTCGGAACTGGAAGTTCACGCTGAGCGTCACAGAAATATCGTTCTTGTTTTGCACCCAATGAGGAGCATTGACCGGTACGTGGATACCATGACCTGGACCTAGTGAATATACCGTCGCGCGATTCTGATATTGTTCCTTGTAAACTGCGGCATTGTTATCAACCGTCCAGAATCGCTCAATTTCTTCCTCAGGAAGTACATCACGATCATTTCGATCAAACACGCTGATGTCCTTGTTGCCATGTATCTGAAGAATAAAATTACATTCTCGATCGATATGGTACGCGGTAACTCGATGCGGCGAAGTAATGAACACAATCGCATCTTGAACCAGCATTTCTTTTTTCAGGTCCTTTCCTAGGAGGGTCTGAATTTCCGCCATGCACTCTTCTAACACCGCGCAATACTCGGGGTCTTGCTCTGCTCTCCGAAGAATGATCCACGCGCCTGCATCTTGTATGCGTCTTATGGTTTCGTCCACCGAATGAGTGCCGGGGGGTGACTGATCCCAGCGTTGGCCAACTTGAATTTGGCCAGCGTCATAATAGACGCTGCCCGTACTGGCCAACTGTTTTGCTAGTTCAATTAGTCTTGGTATTTCGAACAGGCGATGTCCAGACAGATGATGGGCGAATTCGAAAGAATATTGATTGAACTGCTGCCGAAACTGAATCGGGTCACACTGAAAAATACTCTTAGTCGCTTCGTCAATTTGGCTAGTAGTGGCCATAAAACGGTCTCCTAATAAACTGCGTTATTCAGTAGAGCTTGACCGGCAGGGGCTTTCTAGGAGGGCGGGAGCACTCGCTTTTCACTCAGGCCAGAACGAACTTCCGATCTTGAGTCGATCATGTATTCGATCTTGCCGTTTCTTTCACTAGCATATGCTAATTGAGCGCGTTCATGACCTGAGCCCTCGATGCGCCATCCATTACCTTCTCTTACAATTCTCATCTGTGAGCGCTGTCTCCACCACTGATCAACTTCGCGCGGGAGTGGAATCCAGACGTTCCTCTCGCTTCTGAGCTGCGACAAATACGACAGTAACGTTTCGTACGTTTTTCTTTCCTCTAACTCAGTGATGTAGTCAGGGTGGACGATAAAATTCATGAATCCGTGCTTTTCCATGATGAGCTCACTCTGTTGTTTCCATAAATCGATAGAACGGTCGTTGAGTATGTGGAAAAGCGAATAGTCTTGCGTCATCGTCACCGGCAACTCTAATAAGCCATTCACAAAATACGGCATCACCGTGCAGCAGCCACCGCGTTGCGGATCCAGATGGGCTACATTAGGCACGGACATATCATAAGAAAACTGCAAGGCGTCGTACCATTCTTGGCGCCGGTACAATATAGCCGAGCGGAACCCAACGGCGCCGAACTCGCGGCCATATGAGTTAATCTTCCCAACTCGCGAAAGAAATCCTGCCTTATCTCTGAAAAGATGCCCGTCGTGATTGAGATCTTGCACATTGATCTCAAAGCCACGACTGCGCATCGATTCGAGATAGGAGCTTGGCACTTCATAGCGGCGCTCGGGCACAATCTGAAACGACGCTTTGATTCCGAAAGAATCATTGATATTCATCAGCGTCGAACAGAAATCTCTGCCTACGGTCGTTTCGACATCATGTGTCATGACGGCACAACTACCCGCACCGTCGGGCCAAAACCAGATGAACGGGATCCGGTCAGCGCCATTTGCCTTGAGCGAGAGCAATAACAACTGCTCGGCTACTTCATCTACGGTTCTGTCCACGGGCCATTTTGGAAACGGTATGTGGTGCCATCCATTGAGTCGGACTTTTTGCAGGTGTTTGCGAACTTCGACCGGCAGCAATGGACGAACGAAATAGTACAGTTTGGCGATTGTCGACCCGACCGTCGAAGGACCATTCTGACAGTAGAGTTCATAGCGAAGGCTATTAATTACCTCAATGGGATCAAAACGCAGGTGCGTCTCTCCTCCTCCCGCGCTTGCATCTTGCAACGCATCGTGAAGGGATCCAGTGGGTGAATTCCCGGGAACCTGGCCCGAGCACCTGCCATAGACTATGTTTTCTCCCAACCGGAAGAAACCTCTTTGCTCTGATAGGTCTCCTTCTAGACTCAGTCGGGTGTAGATCTCCGGACATCGGTAATACTGAGATATGAAATCAATCATTCTGATCGAGGGCCCCGCCTGATGACACTACAGAGACAACATGACAGCAATTTAAGCTTTTGTCGAAAAGCTGAGATCGGTATCGGCAACTGTAGTCAGGCGATCCACTATATTTAGGTATCTGCCTTTATTGCTTTCCCAATCATTATTATTAATAAATTCCGAAGCGTTACGGACGAGGTCTTTCCGCCGTTCCGAGTTCCGAATCAACGCGAGCATTTCGTTCGATAAACTGGCCTCGTCGCCGGCGCAGAAAAATTGAACGATCGAGTCATTGAAGTAATATCGATCGATATTCGTATCGCCAACCAAGACCGGCACTCCCATGGCCATAAACTCCAATGTTTTTGTGCTGAATGCTTCGTTCCCAAACGGATCATTTCTCTTGGGCACAACTCCGAGGTCAGCATTTTCCATAAGAGACGCGACATCTCGTATCTCGCGAGTGCCATTAAGCTTTACGCGCCCGTTGAGCCCTAGGCTGGCAGCAAGAGTGCGTAACGAGTCTTCTGCCGGCCCGACACCATAGATATGGAACTCGGCGTTCGGCGCGGAATCTTTGATCGCGGCGAAGGCACGAATTGCAATATCCAGACCCTGATGCCAGTTCAGTGTGCCGGGGTATAACATGACAAATCTTTCGTCGGTACGGGTCCGGCCTTGGCGCACGAAGATTGAACGGTCGGGAAAATTTAGAATTGCTGTGCATTTATCGGCCGCTAAGCAACGAACTAGCAGTTTTTCCCGCCAAATATCGTTTGCAATGATGACGTGATCGGCGAATTGTGCCGAATGTTTTTCTACTCCCAGCAATAGTTTGTAGATGAAAGAGGTCTCTCCGACTCCGAACTTACTCGCATAGAGCTCGGGGAGTACGTCGTGGATGTCCAGAATGATTTTGGCGCCACGTAATTTCGGCAACCATGCGGTATATACCAGAAAATCGGGCACGGAATGGACATGCACGAGGTCGTATTTGATTTTGGACTGTCTGTACGCCAAGAACAACATGGCGCGGACAAAAAATGACAGAACTCTCACTAGGTAAGTAAGCGGTCCTTTTTCATTGTGCGTTCGGCCTTGGACTCTGAAAACATTTACGCCTGCAATGACGTCATCGGAGGTTCTATCGGCACGCGACAGAGCAATCACGTCAACGCGATCGCCACGTTGCGCTAAGGTCTCAGCGTAGCGCATAACTCGTCCATCAGACTCGTACACAGAATACGAGATCATGCATACATTCATCTAAAAAGGCCTCGACGACAGATGGTCCACTTATTATTGTCCAGAGAAGTTATGATCGCAGTGCTAGCCGATATGAGGATAAAATAGCCGACCTGCTGCTATTAATGAACAATCTGGCGCCATCGATACAACTCTATTAATCAGATTGGTTTTCCACAAGCTAGGAGCTTGGTTTGGCTTATGCGGGTAGCGCCAATAATTCATTGCAGTTCTGGATGCTCCCCAATGTTCCTTAAAAGCAATCAAGCCCTCGTTATCCATACTGGAACGACCCAAATCGAAGGATACACAATCTACGTTTTTCGCTTCCTCGATCGCCTTCCAAAAAAGCAGGGCTGTTCCACCCAATTTGTGGTGGCGCGTGTCACTGCAACCGTATTTGTAAGTCATTGTGTTCTTGTGCAAGATCGTCACAATGCTAGCCACTGGCAATCCGTTTTTCGACACCACACGGATTTTAAGATTCTGTCCCAACTTATCTATAAGTTGTCGAAACCATTGGCGAGGCTGCGGAGGTAAATGTTGCCTCCTACGGGTGATTAACAGAAGACGATAGAATTTTTCCAGGAGCGCTCCCGAACTGCCTTCTTCATAATCGAGCGACTCTTTTTCAGCTCGCCGAATTTTTCTTTGCACGCAGTCTTTGTGGAAGCCGCGAAACAATTCCGAGAGATCTTTGCGGAGATCAATGCGGTGCAGGTAGTAAGCTACGCTTCTTTCAAATTCTGTCGTGAGTCCAGGAGCCTCGGCGATCGGCCTGATCTCAACGTATGACCATTTGTACTTGTCGACCCGATACTTCAGATGAGAAAGCAAGCAATCCAACTCAATACCATCGTTGACAAGAGGTTCACAGTGATCCGAAAACGGCAAAGAAACCAAGCGCCGTCCCGTCAGCCAACTCTTTACCTCGCAATAGAGCACCGCGTTTTCTAATCTCTCAGATGGCGGCGATGTCGAAACCACCAACGGTACATACCCATATGCACCCTGTAAGGCGAGCAGCCACTTTGGGCTGTGGAATATTGAACTTCGAGGATGTCTCTCGACAAATTCGTTCCAACGTGGGTCCCGGATGGGATCGATTTCGTGGACAGTCATTTCCTCGATTGACTTCGTTTTGATCACTCTTGGAGTTTTGCCAGAGCATCAGCAACTGTCAGAACTGTAGCCTTGCTCTGGGCCGCAAAGGAGACTGTAGCTTCTAGCAGAGCTGGGGTACAGCCAAAGCGTGATGGTTGCGGGCGAACATCATGCGAATAGAAAATGAGCCAACCTTTTCGTTCTTCATTTTCGCGAATCAGGCGCTGTACACCTGTAAATTCGTCAATACCGCCGTATAAACGATTAGCCCGAAGCAGGTTCAAATCCGCTTCTGGCCCATTAATGCCTCCGATGGTACTTCGACAGCTGACCAGGTCTGGGCCCAAAGTTTTCTTGGCCCTCAGTGTCACGTCACCGTACGGATAGGCGAAATTACCCGAGTCTGCCAGCCCTGATAGCTCACATATCGCCTGTCTCCCCTTCTTAAGATCGTCTCGAAATGTTTGCAGCGGCACGGCTCGACACGATAGATGACTGAAGGTATGGCTACCCAATTCGTGGCCTTGCGCCACCAAATCCTGCAAGTCCTCCAAGTGATATTGCTCTCCAAGATCATTAACCGTATTCATCAGCCCAGCGGACACATAATATGTACCTCTGGCGCCGAAACTCTTCAGAATCGGGGCACCCACCGTATAGGCTGTACGAGGAAAATCATCAAAACTAAAGGAAATCAGCGGACCCTTATCACCCAAGGGCACTAACCTTGAGTGAAAATGACACAATACGCGTCTGCGTACCTCTCCAATTCGACTTCGCAACTTCATCGCGTCAATGCAGGGTGGGATTGAGCATGAACCACGATGTGGACAATTTCGTCGTCAGGGACTTCTCTATCCTTTGAAAATACCAATGAAGAAACGCCGTCTTTTATGCTTGCCGTCTCCATTCCTAGATCGTCAAATACCTTCCCAGAGGGCGCATTACGTGGCGTCCTGCGATAGTTTGCATAAAAATCCCGCCCAGACTCTGTTATGTACTTTTGAGCAATATGTCCCAAGAATGCGTGTTCAACTCGTTTCGATTGAATCCTGCAACTAAACATTAGATCAGTCATTCGGGGCTCTCTACTATCCACTATAGAGAACCCCACCACGCCATAACTGCCAAATCGGTCTTCACAGTCGAGCACGTAGGTGTCGAGATAAGGAGTGCTGATAATCACTTTTAAGACTTCACGGTCGTACCGGTTGCCGGAAAAGTTCATCTGGTTGGTGCGCTGAGTCAGTTCATGGACCCGCTGAAGATTGTCTTCTGTCATGGGCCGAATATTCAGTCGGATATTACAATCCTTGAGAAATGCCATGTAATCGTCGCCGAATTGCGCGGCCAAATCTTGTCGTGTGGATTCGAGTTGGTACATCTTTCGTCGATTTCTGCTTTCTTCCGTCACCGGTACCTGGAATTCATTCATTTGTAAGAGCGTTTGGTACTCTCGCGCGTTCAGAACCTGCACATCAGGACAGGTGCTCTTCACTTGTTCTAACTCGAAGTCAGTGTCGTCGATGAAAAGCAATGTGTCGCGGCCGATATTCAATTGCTCAGCGATCGCTTTGATCCCTTCGCTCTTCGGCTGCCAGGAAATTTGCGGGCACAAGAAATATTGATCGATCTGTAGATCTTTCAGCACCTGAAGCGTTTCATCCCGATTATTTTTACTCGCGATCGAGTGCAGAATGCCTCGACCATCAAGAGCTTCTATAATCCCCACGATGCCTGCCTTTAAACGCAGCTTGCTCGGCCCATCCTCGACCAAGATGCCATCCCAAAGCGTATTGTCTAGATCCCAGACCACGCATTTCAGCTTCTTAGCCTTCTCGGAAGGCTGAGGGGCCTCTTCAACAAATTCCATCAGCCCAAAATAAAGCGTTGTTTCCGTTTCGTCGTCGTTCGGAATCAGTTCTACCGTGAACGGATGCCGGACATCGAGACGTTTTGTAATCTCCTCCAGCCCTACGCGTAAGCGATGAAAACCCGGGTTAAGATCGAATAGTTTCTGGAAAGGAATCTTCACCCGTTCATCGACAGAGCGCATGGTCAGGGATAAACGTACATTATGAGACTCTGGGTTGTAGCACTCGAGCAGAAAACTGGTTGGCAGTCTGTCGGAGTCCCCAGGGCGACTCGCAACTCTCTTCTTATAGCTGTACCTCTTGTTGACGAGAGTTGTCTTGATACTGGTAGGCAGTGAGATCTGATAGAGCGTGCTACCGATCCGGTGGTCGCGCTGTTCCAGTTTTAGTGCCTTGTCTATAGGATGAAGACGAATGCTGGCGGGGGCCCAGAGTTTGCCCCACTGTTTGAAGCGAATCTTCAGGAGATAGGAATTCGAAGCTTCAGGACATTCGATTCGCACCATACCATCGGTAAATCTACGGCATCGCCCATCTTCCCTCGGACTGTAAAGATCGCAGGTTGAGTAACAAGTTGGCCACACGCACTCCGTACAGTGTTCACTCCAGGGAAGCACGGTGCG
>Ga0209169_10001445_pt1 | contig 14497 bp, 13 predicted proteins | sample HubBroMetageWRM4_FD_188346 | JGI IMG/M metagenome (GOLD analysis project Ga0209169, IMG submission 188346) | Warmed soil microbial communities from the Hubbard Brook experimental Forest, New Hampshire - Hubbard Brook CCASE Soil Metagenome WRM 4... | ecosystem: Environmental > Terrestrial > Soil... | reverse complement strand
TCCTCAACGGCCGGGTTCCACCACCGGTCGATGTGGATCACGTGATTGGCCGCGGTCAGATTCAGCCCGGTGCCGCCCGCCTTCAGCGACAGCACGAACAGCGCAGGCTCGGCCGAGTCCTGGAACTCGGCGACCATCGCGTCGCGCTGCCGCTTCGACGTGCCGCCGTGCAGGTACAGCACCGGGCAGCCGAGTCTGCTGGCCAGGTACGGCTGCAGCATCCGGCCGAACTCCGCGTACTGGGTGAAGCACAGGGCCTTGTCGCCGTCGGTGATGACCTCGTCGCAGATCTCCTCGAGCCTGGCCAGCTTGCCGGACCGGCCGTCCAGCCGGGAGCCGTCGCCGAGCAGATGCGCGGGATGGTTGCAGACCTGCTTGAGCTTGGCCATCGTCGCCAGCACCAGGCCCCGGCGCTCCATGCTCTCCCCCGCCGCCTCGGCCGCCTCGATCCTGGCCATCATGTCGGTGACCGTCGCCTGGTACAGCGACGCCTGCTCCGGCGTGAGGTTGCACCAGACCTTCATCTCCAGCTTGTCCGGCAGGTCGGAGATGATCGTCTTGTCGGTCTTCAGCCGGCGCAGGACGAACGGGCCGGTGATCCGCTTCAGCCGGTCGGCGGCCTCTTCGTCGCCGTTGCGCTCGATCGGCACCGCGAACTTGGTGCGGAACCGCTCCGCCGAGCCGAGCAGCCCCGGCCGGACGAAGTCCATGATCGACCAGAGGTCGCTGAGCCGGTTCTCGACCGGCGTGCCGGTCAGCGCGATCCGCGACTGGGCGGGCAGGGCGCGCACCGCGCGCGCCTGCCGGGTCGCCGCGTTCTTGATGTTCTGCGCCTCGTCGCACACCACCCGGGCCCACTGCACCTGGCCGAGAGCCTCTTGGTCCCGCGCCGCCAGCCCGTACGTCGTGATGACCAGGTCCGCCGCTTCCAGCGCGGCAGAAAGCTCCTCCCCGCTGAGCCGGTCCGCCCCATGGTGCACATGCAGGTTCAGGGCGGGAGCGAACCGCTCGGCCTCCCGCTGCCAGTTGCCCACCAGCGACATCGGGCACACGACGAGAGTTGGGCGTGATATAGTCTCTTTAGTGAGCAATGCCAGTGTTTGGGCGGTTTTACCCAATCCCATGTCATCTGCGAGGATTGCGCCGAGGCCTAGGTCGCCGAGGAAGGACAGCCAGGCCAGGCCGCGCTCCTGGTAGGGGCGGAGCTCGCCGCGGAAAGACGCCGGGGTGGGGACCGGCGCGAGCCGCCGGTCCGCCTGGCCGGACAGCAGGTCGCCGAGCCAGCCGTCGGCGTCCACGCCAACCACTGGCAGGTCCTCGTCGACGCCGCCGAGCCCGTCGAGCAGCGCCTCGCCCGCGGTCATGGTCCCGGACCGGTCCTGGCTCCGCTCCAGGAACTTCAGCGCGGCCTGCAGGTGCCGGTCGTCGAGTTCCACCCACTGGCCGCGCAGCCGGACCAGCGGAACCTTCAGCCGGGCCAGCTCCTCGAGTTCCTCCGGGCTCAGCGACTCGTCGCCGACCGCCAGGTCATACCGAAAGTCGACCAGGTCACCCATGCCAAACTTCGACTCGGTGGCCGGGGCCGCACCGGGCGTGCTCCGCGTCTTCGTGGTGATCTTCAGCCCGAGCCGCTTGCGCGCGCCGCCGACCCAGTCCGGCAGCAGCACGCCGAAGCCCGCCCCGGCCAGCAGCGGGCCGGTCTGCTGCAGGAACCGGGCCGCTCCCTCGGTGTCGAGGGTCACCTCTTCCGGTGCCGGGGTTCGCAGCTCCTGGTCAAGCTCGGCGAACAGCCGCGACGCGGTGCCGAGCCCGGTGAGCAGTTCCTCCTCCGGATGCCGGATCCCGGCCGCAGCCCAGCCGCCAGCCGAGTCGCCGGACCAGATGTCGGCCGCGGGCAGCAGCAGGCTGGGGTCGTCGGTCGACTGCAGCGCGAGCTCGACAGTCCAGGTCGCGGCGTCCGGCTCGGCTCCCGGCTCGACAAGACGGAAGCAGGTGCGCACCGGCCCGGCCGGGACCTGCGCGGCGGCGCGCCAGTCGTCCAGCGCGGCCGCGAGCTCGGCGGCCTCGGCCTCGTCTTGCGCCGTCGTCACCGGCACCTGGGCGTCGGTTCCGGTCAGCGCGGCGGCCCAGCGCTCGGCGACGGGAATCCGGGACGGGCGGCGCCCGGCGCGGGCCGGCAGCAGCCGGAACTCGGGATCCCGGCCAAGCCTGGCCCGGGCGGACGCGTCGGCGAGCGCGTCAAGGGCGTCGGTGACCAGGACCGCCGACGGCTCGCTGCCCGCGTCGGCGCGGCACAGCGGCGGCATGGCGGCGGCGAGTTCCCTGGCCCGCTGCGCGTCCGGGCCGGACAGCACGGCCCGCCACCTGGCGGCGTAGCGGCCGTCGTCGCTGGCGGCCATCGTCGGCAGGACCCGGCCGCGGCCCGCCAGGTCGTCGGCCAGCCTGGCCAGGGCGGCCAGGTAGAGCACCGATCCCCCGGCAACCGCGGACACCGATCCGGCGCCGGGATCGCCGAGCGCGGCGAGCAGGTCCGCCGCGACCGGCGGGTCGAACGTCAGCGCGGGAACCCGCCAGGCGGCGAGCGCGGCGCGGGCGGCCTGCCTGCCGACCGCGGCGGAAACAGCGTCCGCGGCGTCCGCCGCCCTGCCGAGCTCCGGTGAGGCCAGCGGCCCATCCGTCGCGCTCGGCAGGCGCAGGGTCAGCTCGTCCTCGATCGCCTTGCGGGCAAGGTCGGCCGATGGCCCGGCGAGCTCCGCGATCGCGTCGGCAAGCACGTCCGGGTCGGCGGCGAACGGATGCGGCCTGGGCGCGCGCGACGTCCGGTTGGGTCGAGGCGGGTGGCGGGGCTCGGGAGGGTGAGACGATTGAGTCCCAGCGCTGGCCAGGCAGCCAGAATCCTCGGCCCACAGGCTCAGCACCCCGTAGGCCCAGGTTCCGTGGATCACCAGCATGGCCGACACTCCAGCAACAGCCCTGACCAACCGCTCAGCACGCTAGCAACGGCCCCCGACAGCCGCGCCGCAAACGCCGCGGTCGCGTGCGGGCCCGGCGGTCAGACCACGAACGGCGCGGCTCCCGAATCGGTGGCCATCGGACGGCCGGCGGCCGCCCAGTCCTGCATCCCGCCCGCAACGTTGATCGTCTCCCAGCCTGCCGCGGCGAGCGCCTGCGCGGCCCGTGCGGAGCGTCCTCCCGACCGGCAGATCACGTAGACCGGCTGATCCTGCGGTATCTCCGCGGTGCGGGTGCCGAGCTCACCGAGCGGGATGTGGCACGCTCCCGGCGCGTAGCCCGCCGCCCACTCCTCGTTTTCGCGCACGTCCAGCAGCCACGCACCTTCTGGGACGCTGGCCGCAGGAACCTCCTGAACCTGCTGGCCCGCTGCACCCCGCTCTGGCACAGTCGATCAGCCCCTCCCGCCATCGGTCGCATATGTCGGCAACCGTTGGCTATTAGCCTACGGCTAACTGCCGACGGACGCTGGTCAGGCGCGTCTCGTGGCGCTGAACGCCGCGCACCAGACCGGCGGCCGGCGGCAACGGTCGGCACGGGCCGTTGCGTAACAGGCACTCGAAGGAGCCACCGTGATCGTTCGTGACGCCCTGCCGGGAGAGCTTGCCGAGGTGGGCGAGATCCGGGTGACCGCGTACCAGGAGGCCGGATTCCTGTCCCCGGGGTCGGAGTACGCGCCGGTGCTGCGGGAGCTGGGCAGCGACGGCGACGGCACCGTGCTGGTCGCGGTCGACGGCAGCAGGATCGTCGGGACCGTCATGCTGCGATCCGGGGGCAACGTGGTGACCAGGCCAGACGAGACCGAGATCAGGGCGCTGGCCGTGACGCCGGACGGGCAGGGCAAGGGCACTGGGAGCGCGCTGCTGAGGGCCGTGATCGAGCGCGCGGCTCGCGACGGCGTCCGCAACCTCGTGCTGCTCACGCAGCCGGACATGCTGGCCGCGCGGCGGCTGTATGAGCGGGCCGGCTTTCGCAGGCTGCCCGACCGCGACTGGTCGCCGGTGCCCGGCCTCACGCTGCTGGCCTACGGGCTGCGGCTGGGCTCAGGAGTCCTTGGGTAGGTCGCCTGCCCGGGCCGGATCCTTGGCCGACTGCTCTTGCGCGGCCGCGTTGACCTTGCGCAGGTGCTTGCTCATCGAGCGGAACAGGAAGACCAGGACGACGGCCATGCCGAACACGATGATGAACGCGAGTGTGCCCGGCGCGGCGGAACTGCTGGCCGAGGCCGCCAGCGTCGTCATCGGTTCACCTCGTTCGTCATCGCCCGGACGCCACGCTGTCGCGCAGCCCGGCGAAAAGGTCGTCTTCCGGCTTTTCAGTATCCACCATCGACCTCGCCAGGTGGAAATCCTCGGTCGGCCAGGCCGCCCGCTGCACATCACGGGGGCACGCAAACCAGCCGCCGTCCGGGTCGATCTGGGTAGCGTGCGCGAGCAGCGCCTGGTCGCGGATCTCGAAGAAGTCGGCGCAGTCAACCCGCGTGGTTATCTCCAGCGGCGGGTGGTCGGGGTTGTCCACCCACTCGTCCAGTCGCTCGCCGTACGGCGACTCCAGGCCACGCTGCAGCAACTCCTCGTGCAGGGCCGTCAGCCGGTCCTTGTGGAACGTGGCGAAGTAGTAGAGCTTGGCCGGCTGCCACGGATCGCCGCAGTCCGGGTAGCGATCCGGGTCTCCGGCGGCCTCGAACGCCTCGATCGCCACCCGGTGGGCCATGACGTGGTCCGGGTGCGGGTAGCCGCCGTTCTCGTCGTAGGCCAGGATGACCTGCGGGCGGAACTCCCTGACCGCGCGCACCAGGGGCCGCGCCGCCACCTCCAGCGGCTGCAGCGCGAAGCACCCCTCGGGGAGCGGCGGCAGCGGGTCGCCCTCGGGCAGCCCGGAGTCGGTGAACCCGAGGAACTGCTGCCGGACGCCGAGGATCTCGCGCGCCCGCGCCATCTCGGCGCGGCGCACCGCGGGGAGATCGGCACGGACCTCGGGACGCTCCATCGCCTTGTTCAGGATGTCGCCACGCTCGCCGCCGGTCATGGTGGCGACGAGCACGTCCACGCCCTCCCGCGCGTAGCGCGCCATGGTCGCGGCGCCCTTGCTCGACTCGTCGTCGGGGTGCGCGTGCACGGCCATCAGCCGCAGCGGCGCGGTGGGCCGGAGTGCGGCGTCGTCGGCCTCCTCGGCCTCGATCTTCGGCCCGGCGGTCGCCCCAGCGGGCTCGGTGGTCACGGCAGACAAGAACGTTCCCTTCATGGATGACTGATCGACGAGCCCGGCACGACGCCGCCGCCCCCGCCGGGCTAACGCGTCCGCATTGAAGCGACGCCGACAGATCATTGTGCTACACAACAAGCCCGCGGCGGGGAGGCATTCCCTCGCCGCGGCGCTGGCAGCGTTGCCAGTCCTGTTCACCGATTAGCCGGGCTGGCGACGGCTCAGAGACCGGTCGAGGATCATCTGCGGACATTGACACGCGCGACGTACTTGCGGAGCCTTGTTAATCTCGAAGGATTACCCCCAGGGCCCAGCCAGGGCCCGGCGGACGCGTGTTCCGCTTCCACCCTAGGAGTTCTCGTGACCGAAACCCGTGATGACACCGTCACCTGGCTCACCCAGGAGGCGTATGACCGGCTCAAGACGGAGCTGGACTACCTCACCGGGGTTGGGCGCACGGAGATCGCCAAGAAGATCGAGGCCGCCCGCGACGAAGGCGACCTCCGCGAAAACGGCGGCTACCACGCCGCCAAGGAGGAACAGGGCAAGCGGGAGGGCCGGATCCTCCAGCTCATGCACATCCTGGACAACTCCCGGGTCGGCGACCCTCCGCGCACCGATGGCGTGGTTGGCCCCGGTATGACCGTTACCGTTCGGTTCGCCAAGGACGAGGAGGAAGTGACGTTCCTCCTCGCCTCACGCGAGGAGAGCGGATCGCCGATCGACGTGTATTCGCCAAAGTCGCCGCTGGGCGCCGCGATCACCGGGAAGAAGGTCGGGGAGAGCGCGACCTACACGCTGCCGAACGGGCGCAGCAACACGGTCGAGATCCTCGAGGCCGTCCCCTACGTGGGGATGTAACCCCAAGCCTTTGCGGCGGCTTCCGGTTTAAAGCGGGCCGGAAGCCGCCGCGGTTTTCTTTCCGGAACGGGGTCAGGCGGCGAACTCTGGCTCGCTCGCCGGAGTCTCGGACGGTGGTGGCGTTGCGCTGCTGCGCAGCGGCACCTCCTTGATGAACCAGGCCAGGACGAACACCAGGATGGCCGATGGCGCCGCCCAGATGAAGACGCCGTCGATCGCGTGCGCGATCGCGAAGAACACGTCGTGCTTGACCTGCGCGGGCAGGTGGTTGACCGTGACCGGGTCGAGTTGCCCGCCTGCCGCGTTCAGGTGCACACCGGGCAGGCTCTTGGTCATGCTCTCGGTCAGCCGCCGGGCGAAGACCGCGCCGAACAGGGCCACCCCGATGGACCCGCCGATCTGCTGGAAGAACGCGCGCGAGCTGCTGGCCACGCCGATGTCCCGTGGATGCACGCTGTTCTGCACGATCACCGAGGTGATCTGCATCAGGAAGCCCATCCCGATGCCGAGCACCGCGTAGCGGATGCCCGACTGGAGCAGGCTGGTGTTCACCCCGAGGCCGGTCAGCAGGAACATGGCGATCGACATGATCCCGCCGCCGATGATCGGCAGGGCCTTGTACCGGCCGGTGCGCGTCATCACGAACCCGCCGATCAGCGACGTGACGGTCACGCCCAGCATCATCGGGATCAGCAGCAGGCCGCTGCCCACCGCGGACAGGTGCTGCACCGTCTGCTGGTACAGCGGCAGGAAGGTGAGCGCGCCCAGCATCGCGAAGCCGAGCAGGAAGCTCATCCCGGTAGCGACCGAGAAATTGCGGTTGCGGAACACGTGCAGCGGCAGCACCGGCTCGGCCGCCCGGGTCTGGATGAACAGGAACGCGGCGGTAGCGGCGATGGCCAGCGCGCCGAGGCCGACGATCATCGCGGACCCCCAGGCGTACTGGGTGCCGCCCCAGGTGGTCAGCAGGACGAGCGACGTGGCCGCGATGGCGAGCATGCCCGCGCCCAGGTAGTCGATCTTGTGCGGGACCTTCTTGTACGGCAGGTGCAGCGTGAGCCAGAGGTAGATCAGCGCCGCGCCGCCGACCGGCATGTTGATGTAGAAGATCCAGCGCCAGGACAGGCTGTCGGTGATGTAGCCGCCGACCAGCGGGCCGGCGATCATGGCCAGCATCATCGAGGCCATCATGTAGCCCATGTACTGGCCCCGCTCGCGCGGCGAGACCATGTCGCCGATGGTGGCGATCACGCCGACCATCAGGCCGCCCGCGCCGAGTCCCTGCAGCGCCCGGAACAAGATCAGCTGATCCATCGTCTGCGAGAGGCCGGACAGCGCCGATCCGATCAGGAAGATCACGATCGCGGTCATCAGCCAGCGCTTGCGGCCGTACTGGTCACCGAGCTTGCCGTACAGCGGCGTGGTAACCGTGGAGGCGAGGATGTAGGAGGTGACCACCCAGGAGAGGTGGGTCACGCCGCCCAGGTCGCCGACGATGCGCGGCAGTGCCGTGGAGACCACGGTCTGGTCGAGCATGGCCACGATCAGGGCGAGCAGCAGCCCGGGCAGCACGATCATGACCTCACGCTTGCGCCCGCTGGGCACCGCCGCCGCCCCCGACTGCGTCTCCGACATGGTGCCCGGCCCCTTCCACGTTCATGCCCGGTCTGGCACTTCTCAACTTACTTGCCGACCGGCTAGCATCGCATTGACACGTAAGCGTAAGCTGTCAGCTAACCGGTCGTCAAGTAAGTTATGGCCGTACCCAGGGCTGGACGAGATCAACGATGAACGAGCAACTGCGTGGTGGGATGGCAGCGGTGGCCGAGATGGCCGCGCCCGCCGACGGCGCGCCTCCCGCCGGGCAAGGCGCGCCCAGCGCCGGGCATGATGCGCACCACGAGGCGCGACGTCACGACACCAGGGCGCGCATCCAGCGAGTGGCCGTGGAACTGTTCTCCGAGCAGGGATACGACAAGACTTCCCTGCGCGAGATCGCCGAGCGCCTCGACGTCACCAAGGCCGCCCTGTACTACCACTTCAAGTCCAAGGAAGACATCGTCCGCAGCCTGGTCGAGGACTACATGGGCCAGGTCGACGCGCTGATCGCCTGGGCGAAGACGCTGCCGAGGACGCCGGAGACGCGCGGCGAGATCCTGAGCAAGTACGTGCAGATCGTGGCGGACGGCAGCGACGTGTTCCGGATGCTGCACCACAACCAGGCCGCCGTGAACAGCCTGGCCGGGGCCAAGGAGCGCGGCAGCGTGTTCCGGGAGCGGATGACCGGGCTGGTCGAGGCGATCACCGAGCCCGACGCCGACATGCAGGAGCGGCTGCGGGCCACCATGGCGCTCGGCAGCGTGAGCGTCGGCTGGATGTTCTTCTCCGACCAGGTCAAGGACCGAGGCGAGCTCTGCGCCGCCGTCCTCGACATCGCCCGCGACCTGGCCAAGGCCACCCCCGAGTCAACCCCCGCCGACCCCAGCTAGCTCAGCCGCAGCCCCCGGCGCAGGGGCCGCCGCGACTCGCCCAGCCACGCCGCACCCGCCCGGCCGCACATCCCCCGCTTCTGCGCCCACCCGGCCTCCACCGACCCGGCCACGAACTCCGCCCGCCACGCCGCACCCGCCCGGCCGCACATCCCCCGCTTCTGCACCCACCCGGCCACCACCGACCCGGCCACGAACTCCGCCCGACCTCTGCGCCGAGTCCCATCCGTCGCTGCAGCCTCATGCGCATCGCACCAAGATCGGCAGCCTCAAGTTTTCACGCGTTCCAGTCACTTTGTGGGGTGATATGCCCGAATTGTGGTTACCGTTCGCGTGAGAAGCCGCGCGCCCAGCTCAGATGGCTTATTTTCCGGTCGGTGAAGAATGTCAATTCATCGGTCGGACGCCGCGGTGCCGATGGTGGTGCTAGGCGGCGGGGGTGGCGGCGGCCCGGACTAGGGGGAGGATGCGGTAGGCGATGGGGGCGGCGAGGGCGATGACGCTGGAGGTGCGCACGACTCCGGGCACCCCAACGATGGCGTCGATGACCCGCTGCAGGTCGGCGTTGTCGCGGGCGACAACCCGGCAGAGCATGTCACCCTGGCCGGTGATCGTGTGCGCCTCCAGCACCTCAGCGATCAGCGCGAGCTTCGCGGTGACCGGGTCGTGCCCGCCCGCCTGGCGGATCTCGAGCGTCACAAACGCGGTAACCCGGAAGCCAACCGCCGCGGGATCGACGTCGGGCCCGTAACCGGTAATGACGCCGCGGTCCCGCAGCCTGTCCAGCCGAGCCTGCACCGTTCCCCTTGCCACGTCGAGCCGTCTGGAGGCCTCGAGCACTCCGACTCTCGGCTCGGCCGCGAGCAGGTCGATGAGCCGCGCATCGAGCTCGTCGATCATCACATACTCCTGTCGGGGCACATGGTGCCCAGTGAACCGCGCTTCATCGTGTAGTGACTATACAAGTTGCCTATAGATTGAAGCGACAGTTGCACATCTTGACTGCCAAGACCCATGCTGCCTGTAACTCGATGGGATGCAGCAGACCCACGACGGCGGGAGGCTTGCAATGGCAGCTCAGGCGCGGCAAGAAGCGGTGACCTCGTTCGACGAGTTCCCCGTCAGCGGCATGGACGCCGTGGTCTTCGCGGTAGGGAACGCGAGGCAGGCCGCGCACTTTTACTCGACGGCCTTCGGCATGCGGTGCGTTGCCTACCGCGGCCCGGAGACCGGCTGCCGCGACGAGGCCGCCTACGTGCTCGAGTCCGGGACCGCGCGTTTCGTGTTCCGCGGGCCGGTGCAGGCCGGCACCGCGCTGGGCGAGCACGTCGCGGCGCACGGCGACGGCGTGATCGACCTGGCCATCGGCGTGCCGTCGGCAGAGGCCGCCTATGCGTACGCGACCGCACACGGCGCCACGGGCCTGACCGAGCCCGAGGTCTTCGAGGACTCACACGGCAAGGTCGTGCTCGCCGCGATCGCCGCCTTCGGCGACACCAAGCACACCCTGGTCGAGCGCGCCAACTACAGCGGTCCTTACCTGCCGGGCTATGTGGCAGCCAGCCCGCTCGTCACCCCGCTCGCCAGCCCGTTCTTCGCCGAGATCGATCACTGCGTCGGCAACGTGGAACTCGGCAAGATGGACGACTGGGTGAGCTTCTACCGGCAGGTCATGGGCTTTAGCAACATGAAGGAGTTCGTCGGCGATGACATCGCCACCGAGTACTCGGCGCTGATGAGCAAGGTGGTTGCCGACGGATCCCGCAAGGTCAAGTTCCCGATCAACGAGCCTGCCGTCGGCAAGAAGAAGTCACAGATCGACGAGTACCTGGAGTTCTACGGCGGCCCGGGCGTCCAGCACATCGCGCTGGCGTGCGATGACATCGTGGCCACGGTCCGCGGCATGCGCGCCGCCGGCGTTGACTTCCTCGACACACCGGACAGCTACTACGACACGCTCGGGGAGTGGGTTGGCGACACCCGGATCCCGCTCGACGAGTTGCGCGAACTCAGGATCCTTGCCGACCGCGACGAAGACGGCTACCTGCTGCAGATCTTCACCAAGCCGGTCCAGGACCGGCCGACGGTGTTCTTCGAGATGATCGAGCGACACGGGTCGCAGGGATTCGGCAAGGGCAACTTCAAGGCCCTGTTCGAGGCCATAGAGCGCGAGCAGTCGCGGCGCGGAAACCTCTGAGGCAACCTGGCACGCGCGGCCCAATACCGTCCGGAGCGGTAACGCGAAAGGCTGCCGTTACGGAGCGCCAGGCGCGCGAACGTGGACACGCCTATTGGCTGGGGGCCGCGTTCGCGGGCAGGGCCATCCCCCTAAAAGTCGAGTGGGCCCCGCCCAAAAAGTAAGGCATCATAGCCCGCATGACGCAGTCCCAGGACGAGCCCGGGCAGGGACCCGGCGACTCGTCCGGCGCAGCGCAGCCGCCGCCCGACGAGGAGTCCACGCGTGCCTGGTATCAGGGCACCACGGGCCCACAGCCCCAGCCGGGGTCCGGCAGTCAGCCCCAGACCGGGAACGAGCCCGGATACTCCCAGCCGGGATACGGGAGCCAGCCCCCGCCCGGCTACGGCACCCAGCCGCCGGGCACCCCGCCCCAGCCCGGCTACGGCACCCCGCCCCAGCCCGGCTACGGCACACCGCCCCAGCCGGGATACGGGAGCCAGCCCCCGCCCGGCTACGGCACGCAGCCGCCTCAGCCCGGCTACGGCACCGCGCCTCAGCCCGGATACGGGAGCCAGCCCCAGAGCACCCCGCCTCAGCCCGGCTACGGCACCCCGCCTCAGCCCGGATACGGGAGCCAGCCGCCACCGGGCTACGGCCAGTCCGGGTATGCACAGCCGGGGTACGGGCAACAGGGCTACGGGCAGCCCGGGTATCCGCAGCCGTATGGCTCTCCGTATCAGCCGTATCCGGGAACCGGCTATCAATACGGCCCCGGCAAAGATCCGACCCTGGCCGAATGGTGGCAGCGACTGCTGGGGCGGCTGATCGACTGGATCATCGTTGGGGTGATCACCAGCCCGCTGTGGATTCCCGCTTTCACGGCGTACATCAACAAGCTGCGGTCCATCAGCAACCAGTACGGCGGCAACCTCAACACCCCGGCGGCGCAGACGGCGATCAACCACGCCGGAGGCCATCTGTTCGGCAGGCTGTTCCTGGCCGGGCTCGTCGCCGCCGTGCTCATGTTCGCCTACGACTGGGTGCAGCACGGGCTGTGGGGCCGGACCCTCGGCAAGCGCGCGCTCGGCACGAAGGTCGTCAGCGCCAGCGACCGGTCGAAGGTCAGCGGCGGGGCCGCGGGTGGTCGAGCCGCCGTGTTTGCGCTGCCGCCCATCGTTCCGCTCGTCGGCGGACTCTTCGCCCTGCTCAACGAGCTGTGGCTGCTGTGGGACCGGCAGCGGCAGTGTCTGCACGACAAGGCCGCCAAGACGGTCGTCATCAAGGCGCGGGGCCCGAACGCGACCGCGTACGCCCAGCCTGGCGCCTACCCGACCACTGGCAACCCGACCGGCGGATACCCGACCTGACCGGAGCCAGGGCTCAGCTGAACAGCAGCTTGTATCCGGACGCGCGCAGCGCCGCGATCAGGCTGTCGCAGTGCCCCGGGCCCCTGGTCTCCACCTGCAGCAGCACCTCGACCTCGTCGATGTGCAGGCCAGGAGTAACGCGCTCGTGCACCACGTCGAGCACGTTGGCGCCGAGCCCGGCGACCTCGGTGAGCACGGTGGCCAGCGCGCCGGGGCGGTCGGGCAGGCGGCACCGGAACGTCAGGTAGCGGCCCGCTGCCGCCAGGCCGTGCCGCAGCACCTTCGAGAGCAGCAGCGGGTCGATGTTGCCGCCGGAAAGCACGGCGACGACCGGCGGCTCCAAGGCGCGGGGATGCTCGAGCAGCGCGGCCACGGCCGCGGCCCCGGCGGGCTCCACGACCTGCTTGGCCCGCTCCAGGCAGAGGAGCAGGGCGCGGGACAGGCTCTCCTCGGACACGGTCACGATCCGGTCCGCCAGGGTCGACAGCACCTCGAACGCCAGCTCACCGGGCCTGGCCACGGCGATGCCGTCGGCCATCGTAGGCCCGGAAGCGACCGCGACCGGGTGCCCAGCGGCGAATGACGCCGGGAACGGGGCGACGGCCTCGGCCTGCACGCCGACGACCTTGATCTGGTGGCTGGCACCCTGCGCCGCGACCGCGACGCCCGACGCCAGGCCGCCGCCGCCGACCGGGATCACGATCGTGCGCACGTCCGGGCACTGCTCGAGGATCTCCAGCCCGACGGTGCCCTGGCCGATCAGGATGTCCGGGTGCTCGAACGGATGGATGAAAGTCGACCCGCGCTCGGCCGCCAGTTCATTGGCCCGGGCCAGGGCGTGCTCCACGGTGCTGCCGTGCAGCACCACCTCGGCCCCGTACCCCTTGGTGGCCTCGATCTTCGGCAGCGGCGCGCCCTCGGGCATGACGACCGTTGCCTTGGCGCCGAGCAGGGTGGCCGCGAACGCCACGCCCTGGCTGTGGTTGCCGGCGCTGGCGGCGATCACCCCGCGGCCCCGCTCCGCATCCGGCAGCCTGGCGATGCGCAGGTAAGCGCCGCGCGCCTTGAACGAACCGGTGCGCTGCAGATTCTCGCACTTCAGGTACACGGGGCCGCCGATCCGCTCGGAGAGCACCCGCGAGTGCAGCAGCGGTGTCTCCAGCAGGATCCCGCTGAAGACTTCCCGCGCGGCGGTGATGTCCGCTACTCGGAGCCGGGCCGACGTCGTTGTCATGTCCTGAAGTCTCGCACCGGGCGCTCAGTCGCCGGCCCAATAACGGTCTCCGGCCACGATGAGCGCGGCCGCGCCGACGAGCCCGGCGCTCTGGCCGAGCGCGGCGGGCACCACGCTGACCCGGCGTGCGAACGGCAGCCTGGTGTGCTCTTGCAACGACTCCTGCAGCGGGTCGAACAGCATCGCGCCCGCCTGGGAAAGCCCGCCGCCGATCGACACCACCTCGAGGTCGCACAGGTAGGTGGCTGACGCGATCGCGATGCCAAGGGCCCGTCCGGCCCGGCGCATCGCGGCGCGGGCGATTGGATGGCCCTGCGCGGCGTCGCTGGCCAGGTCCTTGGCCGTGGCATCCGGCTGGTCCGGCCGCCAGCCCTGGCTCTGCGCCCAGGCCGCGAGCGCCGGGCCGCGCGCGATCCCCTCGAGGCATCCGTGCGCGCCGCAGCCGCACACCTGCGTGTCGTCCGGGTCGACAACGACGTGCCCGATGTGGCCGGCATTGCCGGAGGCGCCCTCGATGACCCTGCCATCGAGGATCAGCCCGCTGCCCACGCCGGTCGCCACGACCATGCCCATCACGTTGTCCTTGCCCCGGCCGGCCCCCCGCCAGTGCTCGCCGGCCACCAGGCAGATGGCGTCGTTGTGTACCCGGACCGGGACACCGCTGAACTGTTCCTGCAGCCGGGAGCGCAACGGGAACGCGCGCCAGGCGGGCATGTTGAGCGGCGATACGATCCCGGCCGGCCAGTCCATGGGGCCGCCGCACCCGACGCCGACGCCGGCCAGCGAGGCGGGAGCCGTGCGCCTGGCTTCGTCGAGTACCCGGTCGACCAGGGCTTCCAGGGTGCGCCACACCTGCTCGCCGTCCAGTTCGCGAGGGGTCGGAACCTGGGCCCAGGTCACCATCCGGCCACCGGCCTCGACCACGGCGGCGGCCAGCTTGGTGCCACCGACGTCGATAGCAAGTGCCGGGCTCGATTCGTCCACGCCCAGTCTCCCGAGATGCGGATCACGCCGACATGCACATAGTGTCGAAGGGTGCAGCGAAAGAGCGAGCCCACGTCGGCAACAACTCAGTCAGCATCCCCCGCGGCCACGACACTAGGCGAACTCCGTGCGAGTGGCCATGAGTTCACCACGGTGAAGGAGGAAA
>Ga0209169_10001444_pt1 | contig 14511 bp, 13 predicted proteins | sample HubBroMetageWRM4_FD_188346 | JGI IMG/M metagenome (GOLD analysis project Ga0209169, IMG submission 188346) | Warmed soil microbial communities from the Hubbard Brook experimental Forest, New Hampshire - Hubbard Brook CCASE Soil Metagenome WRM 4... | ecosystem: Environmental > Terrestrial > Soil... | reverse complement strand
TCATCACGGTGCCAGCGTCAGGATCGTCGAGAAGATCGATCATCGGCCCATGACCGCCGGGGACGAAAACCGCGTCATATTGATCCAGGCCCGATGCGATGACATCCGCGATGCGCATTGGATCTCTGAGCCCCTTCAGGCCGTCGCGGAATAGCATATAGTCCTCAAGCTTGGCCGCGTCCCCGCCGAAGAAATCGGCGACCTCTGAATGCACATCCACTTGCGGCGTGTTGCCTTTGGGGTTGGCGAAGGTGATTTCGTAGCCCTCCTTCATCAGGGCGCGAACCGGAACCGTCAGTTCGTTGAGGTAGTAGCCAGCGGCCTTATAAACCTTGCCATCTTTCAACGGCAAACCACGACCGCTCGAGACCAATACCAGGACTTTTCCTTTTGTTGTCATTTTGTTCTCCGTTCTGAAATCCGTGAGACCATCTGGAATCAACCACAGGTCTGGCCGCGCAGAATTATACCTTCCGTCCGATCATTTCTCAATCATTGGCGATGACGTGGCGACCGGGCTTGTTGAAGTCATTTGTCATGCCAGTGCCGCTTCGCGGTGCCTACCGAGAGCACGACCCGGTACGGAAGTCCTCATTGTTATAGCGAGGTTATAGCGAGGTTATAGCGAGCTTCGAGGTGCAACCACTCGTGGTCCGCGGTGAAAGTGGGTGTTGCATAGGCTTCTCCGCTGGCAGGTAGATAGCCGTCCAGAGTGAGCGAGTATTGCCAGGAATCGGCATCGGAAGCCTCCGGCCTGGGCGCAGGGTTGTGAGGCTGCGGCTTGGGCTCGTACGTCTGTGCCCAGCCACAAACTGAGAAGAGCAGTCCTGCGAATAGTGCATTGCTTCGAAACAGTTGCGAGGTCGGACCTCCCAGCACCAACGAGAAATCTACTGGTTCCTCAAAAGGTTTGGGTTTTGCCCGCTAAGGATCTGAAAGTCGATCACAATTGAGCGGTCTGACTTTGGTTGCTGACGCTCCCGAATCTCGTAACCTCTCGCCGGAGTATATGAAAAGTTGCAGAAACAGCCGCTCTAGCCGTTTGGTCATCGTCCCGGGATTTTGTCAGTTCGTCACTCGCTTTCGAACTCTGAAATGTTGGGCCCGTAGTCTCGCGTAATTGTTGTGAGCGTGGAGCACCACATGCTCATTCTTCCTCGGCACCACGACCTTCCCGGAGGAAAAAAGATATGAGCACACTTAGACAGTTGCGGAATTTCTGGATACCGGCGGTTATGACGATTATTCTGGCTTGCTTCAGCAATGCGGTCGCGCAAGCAAGCTACAAAGTTCAGGATTTGGGCGTTCGGCACCCTGACGACCTGGGCATGGCCATGGGCCTCAATAATTACGGCTGGAGTTTGATCATGGATCAGCTGCTGGATCCTTTCAGCGTTTCTCTTTCCGCCAACCTCGTGGCAGGCACCGATAGGATCAGCATCGGCGAACTCAACCTCGAACTGGGCACGCTTGGAGGAAAGAACAGTTCGATCAATTGGAATGGAATCAATGACCCCGGGGAGGCTGTCGGTATGTCTGAAACGTCGGTTCCAGATCCGAATGGCGAAGACGTTTGCGGTTTTGGCACACACCTTACTTGTCTTCCGTTTCTTTGGAAAAACGGCGTCATGAAGGGTCTCCCACTGGTGGGCGGGAATAACGGGCAGGCCAGCGGCATCAATAACAGCGGACAAGTCGTAGGATATGCGGAAAATGGTGTCGTGGACTCCACCTGTGCGCCTGACACCACTAATAATCGGATTGACCGGCCGGTGTTGTGGACCAAAGGCAAAGCCCAGGTTCTTCCTACGGGTAGCGATCCAGACGGGGTCGCGTACGGCATCAACAATCAAGGTCAAGCCGTAGGTTACTCGGGAACCTGCATCGCAGTGAATCACGCCGTATTGTGGGACAACGACACTGCCACCAACCTTCCGAACCTCGGAAATCCCTACGCCGTAGCCTACGCCATTAACAGCCACGGCCAAATAGTTGGGCAAGCCATTAACGCAGACGGCACACCGTTGGGCGTTCTTTGGCAGAACAATTCCGTTAAAAGCCTCGGCGGCCTTCTGCCGGGAGATGAAGCCAACTTTGCCACCAGCATCAACGACCAGGGCCAGGCGGTAGGAAGCTCATTTGCCCAGGGTGCCTGGTCGCACGGCCTCATCTGGCAGAACGGCGTGACCATCGACCTTAACACTCTATTTCCGGCAAGTTCCCACCTGTACGTAATCTCGGCTAGCAACATTAATGACAGCGGACAAATCGCGGGTATGGCGGTGGAGACGGCGGGGCCGCACGCGAACAATATCGTCCACGCCTTTCTGGCAACCCCGGTAAACGAAAACATGGGCAAGACGATTGCAGAGGTCATAACTACGCCCCCGGCAATCAATTTGCCCGCGGCGAATGTTGGTAAGCTGCTTTCGCCGAGGTCCGCACACTGCGCTATGCACGCTAAAGGCGCTCTCTGAGCTTCCGCAGCGTGCATTTTCAGCGATGCTGCGCCGAGGTGCAACATGTGAGGTTTTGCAGAACATTCTGGGTCACGCGAATATCGACGGGACCCAGAATATCTTCGGTTTTTGATTGGGCTTTCGCTAGGGGTGCCATCTTTTCGAACTGAGGGCGGCGACCCACTCGCGGTAGAGCAGCGCTTCCTCTCTTAGTTTCGTGGCCTCGGGTTCGGGCTCACATTTTGCCTTCTCTTCACAGACCGCTGCCTTCTTCTGAAGCTCCTCTATCGTGGCACCGGCGGGAACCAGTTTCATGGCAATGCGATTATTTCGTGGGGTATCGCGTTCGTTGCGATGAATGGGATGGCTCGAACTTCTCTGCTCGCGTAATTCTTAGCGCGTGAAATGGCGTGATTACAATACTCGACGGGCGGGTTTTTCGAGGACATCTAGCTTGAGTGTGCTGCGAACCACCCTAGGACTCTCCGACTAAACTCGTTCGCCTCCCTAATGCCGTAAGTCGTCAGCCCTCCGCTGTTGCCGTGGTGGCGAGCGTCGGGCAGCAACACGCTGTAGTGATTTTGGAGGAGCCAACGGCCATAGCCGTACATTCCAAGCCGATTGTCGGAAACGCCGTGCAGAAGGATTACCGTGTTTCCATTCGCTTCCCGCGGACGCATAAACCAAGCGCGAAGGGATACACCGTCTTGAGTCACAAGCTCCACATCACGAAACTCCACAGAATTCTGTTGCGCAGACGCTTCTGCATTGCGCTCTTCGGATTGGCTGATCGGCGGGCTGGCGGGGTGTAGTGCGATCTCGCCGAGTCCGATACCTCCGAACACTGTTCCTAGCAGATAGATCACGGCCAGGGTGAGGGACGGGTACCACAGAATGGAGCGATGGGGCGGCATGAACTGGGAATTCTAACAGTTGGCTTAACATCACTCATTGGTTGGCTCTAGGGCCGACGGAGTTCAAATGCGCCTCTAGCTCCGCAATCGGCATGAGTTCCGCAATGCCGAAATTTACGAACGCCTTTGGCCGGTAGAGTATCTTCCACTTCCCGGCGGACTCAACCATCATGTCTGGGTTAAACAGCACGGCTCCAGAAAAGTCATCGCCCGACTCTACGGCAATCACCGTACGTCGCCAACTGCCTTTGCCTACACCGACTCGGCAGTCAAAGGCTATGATTCTGATCCCCCGTGGTTCTCCGTCGATTACATTCCAAACCTTCAAAGGCGCCTGGAACGGTGTCCCGCCCAACGTTAGAGACAGCGGTAAGGCATTTCCTAGGTAATGAAAATCCAACCGATTGGCCAATGCTCGGACCCCGTTGGCACGGTGACGCTCTACCTGATAGAGCACGATGAACGAGGCCAATACCACTCCAGCCATAAAGATGAAAGGAATGGAATTCATTCGAACGCACTTTATATCACGTCAACTGACGCGATACCTCGATAAAATCTGATTTCGACCGGCTGGCGCACCACTATTCCAGAGTCTGAAGTCGAGGCCGGGCTAGAAAAATCCTTTGATGCGGTCGTCCGGTGTGCCCACGCTTCGACAACCGCGAAGCGCGGGGCAGCCTCGATTGTGAGGATCTGAAATAAAGAACTAGGTGAACCAGTCTCTCGTGGCTTATTTGGAGCACCAGCAGTTCACGTATGCTACGACCGCATTCCGATTTTCCCGTTGGCGGCCGACTCTTCTTATTAGTGTGTCTCGACCATGGTCTCTGCCAATTTATGCAGCGCGTCCTGATTCACTGGACGCGTATAGAACATGTGGCCGCCGGGAAATTCGTGGACTTGTACTCGGTTCGCGTCTCCCATGACGGGCATCTGGTCTACGCTTAGGATTGATCCCATGAACGGGCAGGAGAGGTCGTTCCATCCGTGGACGATCAGCACGCGAAGTTTGGGATCGGCTGCTACTGACTCGCGGAGATCCCCTACCGCGCCCTTGCGCAGGTCGTCGCTGCGATCCCATTGCCGGTTCACGTCGTAGGACAACGCTTCATATCGCCCATCGTATTTCCAGCCCACCGTGCGCGTGATGAAGTCGACCATGGCTGTGGTCGTTGGCGCGATGATGCTCTCCAGAATCGGATCTCCACTCTCTTGCGTTGGCGCGTAGGGAAACGGATCGGGCGCGGTGACATTCGAGTCGTAGACGCTGCCGAGCAGTCCTTTCGTCCGGTGGACTTCGCGGAGATAGGCTCCGATGTCGAGGCGTCCGCCGGCGAATTTCACAAACTTCGGATCGAGTCCTGTCATCTCGGTAACGTGCGCAATCATTGCGTCGGTCGCGGCGGTGTCGCTGCGTCCTTTGAGCAGCGCAGCGGCATAGTCTCCGCGGGTGTAGGCGATGACCTGCTGCATGGCATCGGACGTCAGCTTCCCTTCGGACTCGAGATGCGCGGCGGTTATCGAGGGCAGGTCGATCATCCAGGGAATCGGCGAGAGATTTCGATCGCCTTCCTCTGGGTTGAGATATGGGCTCACCAACACCACTCCATTCATGGCCACGCCCAGCCTCGATTGCAGATAGTGAGTGATGCGAGGTCCGCGATAGCCGCCGTAGCTCTCGCCCACAAGATATTTTTTGTCGAGCAAACGATCGCTCTGCACCAGCCACTTGTAAATCACGAGAGAGAGATACTCGATGTCCGGAGTCGCTCCATAAAACAATTTCTTGGTCTCGGCCTCGTCTACCAGAGAGCGCGAAAATCCGGTGCCGATCGGGTCGATAAAGACCATGTCGGTAAAGTCGAGCCAGGTTCCGGGATTGTCGGTCAGCGTGGCCGTGTCCGAAGGCGAGTTACCCTCATTCGCAAACGCGATATGCTTGGGCCCGATGGCTCCCAGGTTCAGATAGACGGACGAGGCTCCCGGGCCGCCGTTGAGGGCGAAGGTGACGGGACGGTGCGGGCCTACGTCTTTGCCTTTTGCCTCGTCCAACGTGTAGGCGGTGTACATCACCACGCCGGTGGGCTTGTCGTCCTTGCTTTTGAGCGTGATGGTGCCGACGGTCGCGGTGTAGTGAAGCGTCTTGCCGTTCACGGTGATGGTCTGCGGCGCGGACTTGTCGGCGGGCAGAGGATTCTTTGGTGGCTCGGCGGGCTTTGCATCGGCGGACTTTGCATCGGCAGATTTTGCTGCCGCAGGAGTTGCGCCGGCGTCATCCGACGGCTTAGCAGATTGGCCGTGCTGGGCGAGTGCAGGAAGGGCGAAGAGGGCGAGTGCAAGAACGAAATTGGCGAAAGTCATTCTCAATAATGTATCTAGAATTAAAGGCTGACGCAAAGGCGGAGTTACGCTAGCGAGCCGGAACACGATCGCTCCAATCAAGCAAAGGCCAGTAGCGACGCGGATATGTGGTTCCCACTCTTGCGCAGAGAACGCGCAAGAATGGGGCACCCTCAGCGGGGTGATGATAGACAAAAACCATAACTCTCGACGGGAGAGACCCGTTTTCTGGAGACCCGTTTTCTATAGTTGTCCGGCGGCGTTTGGACGGGGCCTGAACGGCGGCCCGCACTGGACCGTTGTAACTTGGGCCTTTGAGGCTTGGGGTTGAGAATTGAATTCAGACTATCCAGTCCCGCCCTGCGTATTTATTTGCGTACCTATTAAGGACGACACCATGCCGAAACAGAAAGGCTTTTCGCTGATCGAGCTGCTAATCGTAGTGGCCATTATCTTGATCATCGCTGCCATTTCCATTCCGAACTTGCTGCGGGCTCGGATTGCGGCGAACGAGTCGTCCGCGGTGGCGTCGATTCGCACCATTAACACATCCATGATTTCCTATAACTCGGCGTATCCGACGGTGGGCTATGCACCCAGCCTATCGGTTTTGGGAGGCACCTGCACGGGAACGGTGATACCGACCACGGGCACCGCCTGTTTGATCGATTCGACGCTCGCGGCGGGCACGAAGAGTGGATACACATTCAAAATGGTGGGTTCGGGCGGTCCTCCGTCGGGGACTTATTACGCTTACGGAAACCCGTTGACGCAGAACACGACTGGCGTACGTTCTTTCTGCTCGACCCAGGACGTCGTAATCCGGTACACCACGGTCGCGATGACGACCTGCGTTGGGACTGAGACTCCGCTACAGTAAGGTTGCATCTAGCCGACTTGTTGCGCGAGCAGGAGGCAAGGCCCTATCCGTGCGCCGATCTGAAGACAATCTGCAATAATTTAAGCATGTGTGGCCGCTACCGATTATCCCGGCGAAAGCAATTGATCGAGGAATATTTCGAAACCGCACCGAGCGATGTGGAATGGTCGCCACGCTATAACATCGCACCGACTCAAACGGTGCCAATTGTTCGGCAGCACGCGACGCGATCTGTCCGGCAACTTTCGATGGTTCGCTGGGGATTGATTCCGTCGTGGTCCGATGATGCGTTCTCTGCTGCGAAGATGATTAATGCGAGATCGGAATCGGCGGCGACCTTGCCGGCTTTCCGCGATGCGATGAAATCTCGCAGGTGTGTAATCCCGGCCGACGGATTTTATGAGTGGAAGAGGAATGGGAAAATCAAACAGCCATTCTGTTTTGAAATTGACGACGGCAAGCTGTTTGCCTTCGCCGGAATTTGGGAACGATGGCAAGACCCGACCGGGCAATGGATCAAATCGTGTTCGATTCTAACGACGGCTGCGAATGCGGTAATGGCACCTGTGCATGATCGAATGCCTGTGATTCTTGATCCGGATGATTACGATCTATGGCTCGACCCAGGCATGAAAGATGCGACGGCAGTATCTGAATTATTGAAGCCCTATGGTGGCAAAATGCGGGCGTATCCCGTGAGCAGTCGCGTCAACCACGTCGCGAACGATGATGCGGAGTGTTCCGCGCCGGTTGAGGCTCACGTACAAGAGGGATTATTTTCGTAAACGAAAACCTATAAAATAAGGATGATCGTGGGTAAGGTGCGAATACCGACACCTAGTATCCATACGTTCGATACATTTGTGCATGCCGGACGTATCTTCTTATCAGGAACTTTTATCTTCTTGTTTTGTATCAAAAAGAACAGACAATCACCCTAACGTGTGTGACAATCCGGGGCGTTATGCGAGAAAAACGCGAAAAATGGATGGAACTGGCGGCTCAGGTTGCCGATGAACAAGACCCGGAAAAGTTGTCTAAGCTGATAAGTGAACTGGCCCGCCTGTTAGATGAAAAACAAGCCCGACTTATCCGTGAGGCTACTCCGCCTAAACGCTCTGAATGATGAATTTTCCTGATTCTAGACTTGTCGAGGGCGTCGGAGTCAGCGTTTGTGGTTCCCACTCTTGCGCACAGAACGCGCAGGCATGGGGCACCCGAGTTGGGTGATATAGACAAACTGGACTTTGCACAGAGAGTTAAGGGGCTTGGTTGAGGAGGTGGTAGCCCCGGCAGGAATCGAACCTGCATAGTCAGTTTAGGAAACTGAAGTCCTATCCGTTGAACGACGGGGCCCTGCGAAATTAGGTTAGCAGGTTGGGAAATGGGTTGCCAAATTTGGGGTGCATGAGGTCCATCCCCTTCGGCTACGCTCAGGGTCATGATGACAACTGTGGCGGTGGAAATGACAGATGCAATTATTTGATTACGATCCGCCGCCTACGAAGTGGACTATCTCTAACCGATCTCCTTCATGTAATGGCGTCTGCGGCCATTGGTCGCGGGGGACAATTTCGCGATTCAGTTCTATGGCTACCCTATCCGGCTTCATGCCGAGGCCTTCTACTAAGGCGCCTAGAGTTTCGGCGGACGAGACTTGATCCTCGCCGTTGATGGTCAGGTTCATAAGACTTCTAAATCGCGGGGCGCAGCTGGAATTTGCGGGTGGCGGTTCGTCCGGCGAAACTTGCCTGGACTAACACGGAGGAATCGGGGAGTAATTTTTCATCCACCTGAACGTTCATCTCAGCGTGGCCCTTGGCGTCGGTGAGAACCTGGGCGTAGTAGGGCACGGCATCGGGGCGCGCGAAGCGCAGCGTCAGGCGGGCACCTTCAACCGTGGTGCCTCCATCGGTGACTCGGATGTGCATGGTCAACGATCCGCCGGCATGCACGGAATTGGCATTGATCCATTCAAGATCAAGTTCTTTCACGGTGGCAAGGGTTTCGGGCGTGTCCCGCTTGTCTAAGATGGAATCAAGTTTGCCCTCGCGGATGGCGTCGAGGACCTCGCGATGCAGTTCGCGCAGAATTTTTTCTTTATCCTGATCGTTCTGTGGACTGCCGGCACCGTAGGGGATGGCGTGCTTGCCGACGCAGCGACCTTTGACGAAAACTTGCGTCTGCAGCAACTGTTCCGCTTCGCGGGCTTCGCTCTGCACGTGGTAGACGGTATCTTCGTGCCGAATGTCAGTGTTGAAACCGAAAATCATGCGATTCAGGCTTTCCCCGGCCCTGTCTTAGTGTTGATCTTGTCTTTATCTTGCACGACATCTGGAACAATATTCGTGTCAAGACAGGTTCGTCCGGATGAAACTACTGTTAAAACGCGTACTTAGCTTGACACATCTGCCCGTCAAAATTAGTCTGGAACGTTTACTGTTGCTCTCAGCGCAAATTATATATAGCTCGTCCTATGCCGGACAATTATTTCGCTCGCTACCTGCCCCTCCTGATGCACTTTGGCATCGCTACGATCCTTGCGAGCGCGATTGTCACGCTTTCGTGGCTGATCGGCCAGCATAAACCGGGCCGGGCAAAGATGTCGCCGTATGAGTGCGGGGTTCAGCCCATTGGCGACGCTCAGGGACGATTCTCCGTCAAGTTCTACCTGGTTGCCATGCTTTTTATATTGTTCGACGTAGAAGCCGTCTTCCTTTACCCCTGGGCGGTGATCCTACGCGAACTGAAGATGTTTGGCTTCTGGGAAATGATGGTGTACATCGCGATCGTGCTGGTTGGCCTCTTCTATGTATGGAAAAAAGGCGTACTCGATTGGGGATTGACGGCGCTTAAGCGGGGAGATTTCTGATGGCGCTCGCTCCCCCGATTACAGATATCGAGCAATTGAAGTCGCATCCCGCATTGGGCCGCCTGGTGGAGTGGAACTCCTCCGTGGTGCAGGAAGTCAGGTTCGATCGCGAAGAGTTGACGATCTGGGTCGCGAAGGAAGCGATTCGTGAAGTCTGTGCCATTTTGCGCGACTTTGCGGATTGTCCTTTTAATTATCTCTCTGATCTTACTTGCGTCGATTGGTATCCATCGGAGCCGCGGTTTGAGGTGGTTTATCATCTGCTCTCAATTTCTAAAAAAGAGCGGGTGCGTTTGAAGGCTCGGCTGGATGGATCGAGTCCGGCGATTGAATCGGTGACATCGGTTTGGCCGGCGGCCAATTTTTTTGAGCGTGAAGTGTTTGATCTGTTTGGCGTGCGCTTCACGGGACATCCCAACCTGAAACGAATGCTGATGCCTGATGACTGGGAAGGCCATCCTCTGCGGAAGGACTACCCGGTGGAAGGCTACCGATAGGCCATGGCGGAATTTCCTACTACGATCATCGAAACTGTCGGCGAGCCCGATCAAGACAGCACCATGATTTTAAACATGGGGCCGCAACACCCTTCAACTCACGGGGTGCTACGGCTGGTGCTGGAGATTGATGGCGAGACGGTGTTGCGGGTGAAGCCGGAGATTGGCTATCTGCACACGGGCATTGAGAAGACCTGCGAGGCCAAGTTTTATCAGCAGGTTGTGCCACTGACGGATCGCATCGATTATCTCTGTCCCATGACCAATAACCTCACCTACTGCCTGGCAGTAGAGAAGTTGCTGGGATTGGAGATCCCTCCAAAGGCGCAGTGGATGCGGGTTTTAATGAATGAGTTGACCCGCATCAATTCGCATCTGGTCTGGCTGGGAACACATGCCATGGACCTAGGCGCGATGACCGTCTTCCTTTATTGCTTCCGCGAGCGCGAAGATGTGCTGCGATTCTTCGAGATGGTCAGCGGACAGCGGATGATGACCTCTTATTTTCGCATCGGCGGACTAGCGCTGGAGCCGCCGATTGGATTCTTTGAAAAGGTAAAGAAGTTTGCGGACCGGTTTCCGGGGAACGTGGATGAGTATGAAAATCTGCTGACGGGAAATCCGATTTTCATGATGCGGACGAAGGGCGTTGCATATCTGAGTCCGGAAGATGCGATTGCCATGGGCGCCTGCGGTCCGACGCTGCGCGGGAGCGGCGTCGATATTGATCTGCGCCGAGATGCTCCTTATACGGGCTATGAGAATTTCAAGTTTAAGGTTCCGGTTCGTACCGAGGGCGATGTGTTCGCGCGATATCTCTGCCGGGTTGCTGAATTACGGGAATCGATTGGGATCGTGCAACAGGCGCTGGCGGGAATGCCGGAAGGACCGATCAAAGCGGACTCTCCCAAGGTAGTGCTTCCGGATCGCGAAAAGATGAAGACGCAGATGGAAGCGCTCATCTACCATTTCAAGATTATTACAGAGGGCTTCACGGTTCCGGCGGGCGAGGTTTATCAGGCGGTCGAATCGCCGCGCGGCGAGATGGGATATTACGTCGTCAGCGACGGAACGGCGAAACCATATCGCGTACACATGCGCGGACCGTCGTTCGCGAATCTGCAAGTGCTGGCAAAAATGTGCGAGGGCGGGCTTATTGCGGACGTGATCGCGGCGATTGGAAGTATTGATGTGGTGGTGGGGGATATTGATCGATAGAACATTTGTAATTGGTGATTTGTAATTTGTAATTTAAGAACCCATGACTCCGGATGAGTTGCGCGCTCGGACTAAGTCATTTGCGCTTCGGGTCGTTAAGCTTTATCGATCGCTTCCGCGATCCGCCGATGCGCAGGTCATGGGGAAGCAGCTTTTACGGGTGCGGGACTTCGGTTGCAGCAAACTATCGGGCTTCTTGCCGTGCTCGATCGCGAGCTGAGTTTGCGGCTCGAATTGGCATCGTGGTGGAAGAGGCGGACGAGAGCGGGTTTTGGTTGGAAATGCTGGCTGAGGCGGGAATTATCCGCATGGCCTTGCTGAAAGAGTTACTGGAAGAGTCGAAGGAGTTGACTGCTATTTTTACAGCAACGCAATACACAGTAAGAAAACGGAATTGAACAGTTAAGATTACATATTGCAAATTGCCAATTACAAATTCATGAAGTTTTCTGAAGAATTCGAGACGCGGTTTGCGGCTATGCTGACGCATTATCCGACTAAGCGTTCGGCGCTTGTGCCTACGCTGCTTTATGCGCAGGATGAGGCTGGCTTTCTGAGCGACGAAGTTATTACGGAACTGGCGCAACGACTTGATCTGACGGAGCTCGAAGTACGCAACGTAATCAGTTACTACTCGATGCTGACTACCAAACCGCGCGGGAAGTACAACGTGCAGGTTTGTACGAATATCGCTTGCATGCTGGTCGGTGGCGAAGAGTTGTTTGAACACTGCGAGAAGAAGCTTGGCATCGGCAACAAAGGCACAACGCCTGACGGGCTGTTTTCACTGGAAGAGGTGGAGTGCATTGGCGGATGTAGCTGGGCTCCGGCGGTGCAGGTGAATTACGAGTTCCATGAGAACCTGACCAACGCGAAGATGGACCAGGTGCTGGACGAGTATAGGAAAAAAGGAACGCAGTGAATTTGTAATTGGCAATTTGTAATTTGTAATTGAAAGGCGAATGACGCAGGCCTCGGTTTTCGATCACTAATTGCAAGTCACAAACTGAAAATGGCTTTTCTAGTTTCCCATCCCGATGAGATCAAGGTGATCTCGAAGCGCTTTGGTCAAGGCGCTACGAATATCGATCGCTATCTCCAGCTGGACGGCTATAAGGCTGTGCAGAAGGCGCTCGCGATGAAGCCCGACGACATTATTAATGAAGTGAAGAGTTCCGGCTTACGCGGCCGGGGCGGCGCCGGTTTTAGTACGGGGATGAAGTGGTCGTTTGTTCCGAAGCAATCGGCCAAGCCGAAATATGTGCTTTGCAATGGAGACGAGAGTGAGCCGGGCACCTGCAAAGATCGACTGATTTTAGAACACGATCCGCACTCGGTGATTGAAGGTGTGATGATCGCTGCGCTCGCGATCGGCGCGCATACTGGCTACATCTATGTGCGTGGCGAGTATCGCTATCTGCTCGTCATTATGCAGAAGGCGATTAAAGACGCCTATGCCAAGGGCTTTCTGGGCAAGAACATTTTCGGCAGTGGATATGATCTCGACATTTACTGGCACGGTGGAGCGGGCGCTTACGAAGTCGGCGAAGAATCGGCTTTGATGGAATCGCTCGAGGGCAAGCGCGGCATTCCACGAATCAAGCCTCCCTTCCCTGCCGTGGTCGGCCTGTGGGGCGGCCCGACGGTCATTAATAATGTCGAAACGCTGGCTGCCGTGCCTCCGATTATGCTGGGCGGCGCGGATTGGTACGCGAAACTTGGCACGGCGAAAAATGGCGGGACTCGGCTGTTCTGCCTGGCGGGAAATCTTAACAAGCCTGGAGTTTATGAACTGCCGATGGGTTACAACCTGAAGAAGATGATCTATGAGGTTGGCGGCGGAATTCCTAATGGGCGCAAGTTGAAGGCTGTTGTGCCTGGAGGATCGTCAACTCCTGTGTTGTTGCCGGAAGAAATCGATGTTGCGATGGATTTCGACTCGGTGGCGAAGACGGGATCGATGCTGGGATCTGGCGGCGTAGTGGTGCTCGACGACACGGCTTGTATCGTAAAGTTTGCTCTCCGCACTATGAAGTTTTACCGGCATGAAAGTTGTGGCTGGTGTATTCCCTGTCGCGAAGGTACGGATTGGCTGGAGAAGACGCTGATTCGTTTCCATGCGGGCGCTGGGACGAAGAAGGATATCGACAACATGTATTACCTGTCGGAGAACATGCTGGGGAAAACATTCTGTCCGCTAGGAGACGCGGCGGCTATGCCGACCATGGCCTTCGTGAAAAAATTTCGAAAAGAGTTTGAAGATCATCTGGATGGGAAGGCTTGTCCGTTTGAGAAGGCGGGCGAGCCGATGCTGGTTTGATTTTGTAATTTGGTAATCGGGTAATTTTGTAATTTGAGAACCTGATGCCGTTGCAACAAGAAGAGCTTCGAGATCGAACGAAGAAGTTTGCAGTTAGAATTGTGCGAGTTTTCGGGCGCTGCCGTTCAAGACCGACGCGCAAGTGCTGGGTAAGCAGCTGATGCGATCTGGAACATCGGTCGCGGCGAATTACCGAGCAGCCTGCCGGGCTCGATCGAAGGCGGAATGGGTCGCAAAGATTGGCAATTGTTGTTGAAGAAGCAGATGAAACGGTTTTTTGGCTTGAAATGTTGTCGGACTGTGACATCGTGCCTCCAAAGAAGTTAGTATCGCTGTTGGCGGAAGCACATGAATTAAGTGCAATTTTCACGGCGTCGCAATTTACCGCTCGCAGAAATCGATAGAACTTAAATTACAAAATTGCCCGATTACAAAATTACAAAATCCAAATGGCTGATGTAACACTCACTGTCGATGGAAAGAAGATCACGGCTCCCGCGGGGTCGCTGCTGATCGATGCCTGCAAGAATGTGGGAATTGAAGTTCCCTCTTTTTGTTATTACCCCGGGCTGTCGTTGCAGGGCGCTTGCCGCATGTGCCTGGTGAAGATCGAGAAGATGCCCAAGCTGCAGACGGCCTGCACAACAACCGTGACCGAGGGCATGATCGTCGCGACTGACAGCGATGACGTTCGCCAGGCGCGCAAGGCGATGGTTGAAATGCTGCTTGGTAACCATCCGCTGGATTGCCCGGTGTGCGATGCGGGCGGCGAATGCGAGCTGCAGGACATGACGTTCTCCTACGGCGCCGCTGAATCGAAATTCATGGAGGCCAAGAACCACAAGGAAGAGCAGCAGTGGTCTCCGGTGGTGTATTTTGACCGGCCGCGCTGCATTTTGTGCTACCGGTGCGTGCGCGTTTGCGGTGAAGGCATGGATGTTTGGGCGCTGGGAGTGCAGAACCGGGGCGTCGGTTCGGTCATTGCTCCTAATGTCAGTGCGCCCGATC
>Ga0209169_10001443_pt1 | contig 14513 bp, 10 predicted proteins | sample HubBroMetageWRM4_FD_188346 | JGI IMG/M metagenome (GOLD analysis project Ga0209169, IMG submission 188346) | Warmed soil microbial communities from the Hubbard Brook experimental Forest, New Hampshire - Hubbard Brook CCASE Soil Metagenome WRM 4... | ecosystem: Environmental > Terrestrial > Soil... | reverse complement strand
GAAGCGCTCGCTACCCTCGTAGTCAACAAGCTGCGTGGCACGCTGCAAGTCTCGGCCGTCAAGGCTCCGGGCTTCGGCGATCGTCGCAAGGCCATGTTGCAGGACATCGCAACCCTGACCGGCGGCAAGGCCATCACCGAAGACTTGGGCATTAAGCTCGAGAATGTCACCCTCGCCGACCTCGGACAAGCCAAGAAAGTCACCATCGACAAGGACAACACGACCATCGTCGAAGGCAAAGGCAAGCCCGGAGACGTCCAGGGCCGCGTGAAGGAAATTCGCGGGCAGATCGAAAAGACCACCAGCGACTACGACCGCGAGAAGTTGCAGGAGCGGTTGGCGAAGCTGGTCGGTGGCGTAGCCGTAATCAAAGTCGGCGCCGCAACCGAAACCGAAATGAAAGAGACCAAGGCGCGTGTGGAAGATGCCATGCACGCGACCCGCGCAGCCGTGGAAGAAGGAATTGTCCCCGGCGGCGGCGTAGCGCTAGCGCGTTGCGCGTCGGCTCTCGACAAGCTGAAGCTGGAAGGTGACGAGCAGATCGGTGTCAACATCGTGAAGCGCGCCATCACCGAGCCCTTGCGCCAGATCGCCGAGAACGCCGGCGAAGAAGGTGCCATCGTCATCGGCAAGGTCCAGGACTCGAAGGACAACAACTTCGGCTACAACGCCCTCACCGGCGACTACGAAGACCTGGTCAAAGCAGGCGTCCTCGATCCGACGAAGGTAGTGCGCACCGCACTCACCAACGCCGGTTCAATCGCCGCGTTGATGCTCACCACCGAAGCGCTGGTAGCGGACATTCCGGAAGAAAAGAAGAATGCTCCAGCCCCCGGCGGCCACGGCGGCGGCGGCATGGACGGAATGTACTAGGAAGCTGTCAGCCATCAGCTGTCAGCCATCAGTAAAACCAAAGGCCCCGCTCGAAGTTTCAAAGAGCGGGGCTTTTCTGTTTGTGTGGAGCGGACACTCTTGTCCGCTTGCCCTTAGCTCTTGGGTGGCGCAGCGCTGAAGCGCTGCGCCACCCAAAAACACAAGTCCGCTTAAAAACAATTGGAACTGCGGTATCGATATGGGAATGTCGCCCGCTTGCATCCGCCCGCGATTACAAACAGCGCGACGCGCATACACGTTTCGTGTATACCACTGATGTAATGCGTCGGCTGCCACCTCTGTTCTTATTCCCGGCAGCAGAATGCCGCCCTAAACAAATAAAGCGGCAGACGATCTTCCATCTGCCGCTCCAATTGTAGTTGTTGCGAAGAATTTACTTCTCTGCCGCAGCCGCTGTGATGAATGCCCAGCCGTTGGGAACTCCCCAGCCGGTTACGTTGTCCCAGCCCTGGGTCACGGTGAGCGATGAATCCGTGCCAAAGCTCAGAACGACGTAGCCTGGGATCTCCTCATAGAACCATAACGCACTAAAGTAGGTGGTCGTGGTATCGAGAGGAGCCAGCAGCGTGTCTGAGGTATAGAAGGTCGTTCCATTCGAATCCTCAATGTCGCCTATGACATTGTTGGAACTGCCGAAGGGAACAATGTCGGTCACGGCAGTGGAGGGGAGCGTCGCGATCAACGGAGCCGCCTGCCCGAGCGGCGCACCCGCCTCCTGATCGGCCAGTGTCCAGATCGCGGAAAAGATCGGACAGGCCAGACTGGTGCCGCCGATAACGCCTACTTGCCCGCTTAGGACGACTATTCCTCCCGTGTACGGATCGGCGACCGCGGAAATATCCGGGACTTGCCGGTACTTTCCGGGAAGGAACTTCTGCCACGACGGCTTGGAGATGTATTCACTTACGCCGCCACCGGAGCCCGATTGATAGCCATCAAAAAATGGCGGATCGAGAACGCCATAACCGTTCGAAATCTCAGCAGCGTTATTGCCCCAGCCGACCTCCGCGCCGTGACTCGTCCCGTTCGGAAGACCGATGGAGGTTCCGCCAATCGCCGTGACATACTGTGAGGTCGACGGAAACATGGCTCCGCCCCCGTCGGGAGAACCAGTGCCCTCATCGCCGTAATCGCCGCTGGAAAAGTTCACTGCAATCCCCTGAGCGGCCGCTTTCTTGAGTACCTGGTTAAAGCCCTTGAGCGTAACTTCGCCCCAACCGACTTCAGGGTAGCCGTAGCTGTTCGAGATCACGTTGCCCAGTTTATTTTCCTGCGCATACTGAATGGCATACTCCAACTCCGACCAATCCTGCGTAGGAGTAATGAGCAGAACAATATTCGCCCCAGGTGCAATGGCGTGGGCCCACTCGATATCGAGATCGGCTTCCTCGTCCCAATCCGCCACATTCTGCAAATACCACTGGCTTGGCACACCGTCGGGATAGACGATTTGAAAGTTTGACGGGGTGATCGCGGGGAGTCCGACCATCCTGGAGAACTGCACCAGATCCTCCTGCACCGTTGGATCGCTCGGTCCGTCAACAATGACAATGGTCTGGCCGCTGCCATCAATCCCATTCTTGTACGCGGCGGTCAAACTATAATGTGCCCGCACCTGTGCCGGGGTCCATCCGCAGACATGGCCTCTGCCAAAAGCCGGGTCGCTTTGATAGACATTTCCGTTGAATTGCCCAACCGGCAGCGGAGCCCCATTAAGCATCGGCAACGTCAGCGATTCAGGCCCCGGGAAACACTTATCCGTATAGTGGTTGCTCAAAGCGCCAGCGGTCGCGTCTGCCAGCGGAATTGTCGGAATGCTTTTGCCGGTCGCAGGATTGATTGCGTGCTTGGCCATTGACTTCAACGGGAAATTGCTCAGGCCCGATACGCTCTTTATCAGGTTGCCGGCGCTCCCGGTTAATTTTGCCGGCGTGATATTAGCGTGGAAAATCGCCCCGTCCCGCTTGAACTCGTGGATCTGCGTCTGAAACGCACTCTCCATGCTGGCTATGCTTCCGCGCGCACGTATGGAAAGTTTGTCGGAACCGACCGAGACAATCGACAAACCATGCGCTGTCAATTCCGCCTTCACGGCTTCGATCTCATCCGCGGTTGGCGCATATTTTGCCAGATCGTCCGGCGTCATCCACTGGTGATAGCTGGAGGAGCCCGGCGCATACAAGGCCTCCAGAGCCTTATCGAATGCCTCTTCGTTGTGCATCTTCAAATGCACGGTGATGGTAGATACTTCCGACGGTCGGGCAGGACCGAGATCGGAGGACGACTCGGTGATCTTCGCCCCAGCGACCTTCGGCGATTCAATTTCTGTTTGCGCCCGGAGCGTCGGCACCGCCAGCAACGTACCGACAATAAAGGTGAGCCCCAAAAATAACTGACCCTGACTGCATTTCCCAAAAAGCACCATTTTCTCCTCTAGGCGGAGCCGATCAAGGCTTACATCGCCCGTCCCGCGGGCGCGCTAGCCGAGTCGTTTAACTCCGGCAAATTTCAAGAGGCGCAATTATAGTCTGGAAGTTCTGTTTTGTTACTCCGAAAATGACAACATTCTCAAACGCATGGAGCCCGAAAAGGCGCAACCAGAGCAGGTTGTGGCCGATCTTCGGATGAACTCCGAACGGAGTGCCCCATTCATTCGCGTTTTTTGCGAATGAGTGGGAACCACCACCCAGTGCGCCCAAATCCGCGACGAACCATACGACGAACGATACAATGTCAACTCTACCGAGCTAAGTGCGGAGGGCAGAAGATCGATGGGACGTGGAGGAACTTTTCTAGGACTAAATCGAGTTCACGTTTTAGACGCGATCCGCACCTCGGTAGCAGCGGTGATCGCTCTGCTTTTGGCCCGTCTGGTGAAATTACCGGAATCGTATTGGGCTCCGATCTCGACCATCGTCATCATCCAATCCACGATTCCTCCCAGGACACTGGGATGGCAACGATTCGTAGGAACTGCGCTGGGAGCCGTGTTGGGCGTAGCTTTGATGACGTTCTTCAATCCAAGTGCGTGGTTTTACGGTTTAGGCTTACTCTTGTGTGGTCTGTTTTCGTGGATGTTGCGAATCGGAGGAGCTTACCGTTTTGCCGGAATCACCTTAAGTATCGTTTTGCTGATTCCGCATACGAGTGCTCCCTGGATCGTAGGATGGCACCGATTCCTGGAGGTATCGCTAGGAATCGCAGTAGCGTTGGTGATAACCGCAGTGTGGCCAGCGCCGACGCCGAAACAAACGATATAAGAAAGCGGTGTCAGTACATCGCGCTCAAACAAGCGCGCGATAGGTTTTCACCCATTGTTCACGGACGTTCTCCCAAGTGTATTTTTGAGATTCGTCATGAGCATTCCGCGCGAGATCGGCGGCCAGAGCGGGATCGCGCAGTAACCGAATCACATTCGCAGCCAGGGCTTTGTAATCGCCAACAGGAGAAAGCAATCCGGTGCGCTCATGTTCAACCAGATAAGGCATGCACTCCGGCGAAGTAGTAATCACAGGCGTGCCCGCCGCGAAGGCTTCGATGATTGACAATGGCATGTTGTCCAGCCACGAAGCGTTGATGAAGATATCAGCACGATCATAATATTTTCCGATCTCTTGCCGCGACGCGACACCGGTAAAGTTAACGCCGCTAAGATTCAAGTCCGCGACGAGTTTACGGATATTAGATTCAAGTGGACCATCGCCAACCAGATCCAGTTGAGCTTCCGGATATTCTTTCTTAACTTCGGCAAATGCGCGGACTACAACATCTACGCTGTAGTAAGTAGAAAAGCCGCGAGTGCAGACGAGATGGGGCCGCAGCGGAACGCGCGGGCGATAACGGAACTGCGTCAGATCCACAATGTTCGGCACGGCGGAAGCAGGCAATCCGAATTCGCGGAAGACATCGACCAGATATCCGGACGGAACGACAATCTTATCGACGCGAGAAAGCACGAATTTACCAGAACGGAAGCGCCGCAGATGATCGCGCGCTTCTCCACTGTGATAGTTGATCAAACTCTTGACGCCGCGCAATCTCGAAAAGAACCACGCAGGAGCAGGAGCCAACAAGAACGACCAATAAGACGCAGAGAAGATGTGTGCAACGTCTACATCTTTCAGCCCGCGCCAAAGATGCCAGAAGTAAATAGGCTCGCGAAGAATTGTGCGCAGCCCCGGAATGCGCTCGGCCCACGCCAGAACCCGAGGAAATCGCGGATCCACGGCAAGAAAACTAATAGCGATATCGGGATCGTTCTGCCAAAGGCGCAGAAGTAAATCGGCTTGCGCCGACTGTCCGCCAATGTAGCGCAAACTAGGAGCAACGATGACCACTCGCAGACGCTCGGCTCGGCTTTTTGAGTTTGATCTCGTCGAACTCGAATCAGCGGATTCGCTCATGCGACAGAATTACCTCTGCGCTTTTTTTGGAGAAGTCCGACGTAAAGATCAATGTAGCGCTGACGCACTCGATCGAGACTGAAGTTCTCTTGGGCGAACTGTCGAGCATTGTGGCCCATTCGCTCGCGAAGCGCGGCGTCAGATAGGAGTTTTTCCACGGCATCGGCAAAGTTGGTTTCGTTACCGGCAGGAATCAGGATTCCATGCTGATCGCTGAGTAGTTCAGAATTGCCGCCAACGTCATAAGCAACTGCAGGCAAACCAGCAGCCATGGCTTCAAGAATGACGTTCGAAAGGCTTTCGGAATCGGATGTCAGAACCGCAACATCGAGAGACGCAAGCACAGCAGGCATATCCTGACGATCGCCAAGAAAGATAATAGAACCGCCAAGGCCAAGGCTTGCCGCTTCCCTTTCCAGTTCTTGCCGCAGCGGACCATCACCGGCAAGAACGAATTCAGCATTCGGCAGGCGCGTATGAATCTGTGCCGCGATGCGCAAGAATCCAGAATGATTTTTATAGCGATGATTCATGCGCGCGACCATACCGACTCGCACAACTCCAGGACGCTTCGGTAGAATCGCGGGCGCTGCCTCAAAAGCCTCAGCAGGCAAGGCGTTTCCAATGACTGCGATTTTATTGGGAGCAACACCAGCAGCAATCAGGCGATCGGCAGCAGCTCTTGAGTTGCAGACCACAGCATCGCACCAGCGAAACGCCGCGGCTTGCACGCGAAATTGCGCAGGAGTCATCAGGTCTCCCAGTTGGCGATGGCTGCCGATAACGACAGGCACGCGGGCCAGTTTGGCGGCAGGAATCAGCAGAAGATTGGCATAGAAATCAAAAGCGTGAGCCACTTGCACATGATGATCCCGAAGATGATGGCTCAAATTAAAGCGCGTTCGCAGCGATTGCCATCGATAGAGGCTCCCGCCAAGAGGAAACTCAGGAACATCCGCGAAGTTGTGCGCGAGCGGACCGCGCCGCATGATGCATCCAAGATGCATTTCGAATTCTGGCGGAGTAAGATTCTGCGAGAGCACGGTGAACTGGCGCTCGGAGCCTCCAGTTTCGAACGAATTAACCATGAGGAACAGGCTGATCGGAGGACCGGGAAAACAGTCATTATTATGTTGCGGCGCAGTGCTATTTAAACGACTGGCAGAGTCGATGGCTTGCACCCAATCATCCTCCCACCGGAGCGGAAGCTAGCGCAGCGGCGGAATTGGGCGCTTGGCGCCGTGAGTCGGCCACGACGGGCAGCGAGAACAGTCCTGCGGGCTTGATATATTTTTCGAGAAAGTTGCGATGCCAGAGTTCGAACATCAGCAACCGCCAGATGCGTCCCGTCATGGTTTTACCGTGGACGAGATGATCGTCCATTAATTTGCGGACGCCCGCAGCATCGAAGTAACCGCGCTCAAGGGTGCGCGGTTCGAGCAGAATCATCAGCATTTCTTTGAGTTCGTTCCGCATCCAGTGAACAAGCGGGAGCGAGAATCCCTGTTTCTGGCGATAGATGACTTCTCGCGGTACCCCCACGCGTTCAGCAAGTTTTTTCAGAATATATTTTTGCTGGTTGCCGCGTAGCTTCCACTCCGGCGGAAGTCCAGCCACCCACTCGACGAAAACATGATCGAGCATGGGAACGCGGACCTCAAGCGAATTCAACATGCTCATGCGATCAACTTTGGTCAAAATATCAGCGACCATGTAGGTTTTGGTATCGACATAGAGCAATTGGTCAACAGGATCTTTCGCAGGCGCTTGCGCAAAATAACGACGAAGCACATTGGCAGGATCGTCACTGCGATTCAATATCTCGCGGAAATCTTGCGAGAGCAGCGGCGTATCGCGCTCGAATGAGGGTAAGAAGGCGAGATGGTCTATGTAACGTTCCTGCCAAGGCAGCGAAACGTTATAACTGAATCTGCGTCCGCGCATGCGATTGGGCAAACGCGGCAGAAGCTGATCACGGTAGAACTTGCGGGCCCATCCGGGAATGTGCTCGAAGATGCGACGCTCGTCGTGGATGCGGTAGCGATCGTATCCGCCAAACATTTCATCGCCACCATCCCCAGAGAGAGCAACAGTCACGTGCTGGCGTGCCATCTGCGAAACATAATATGTCGGCAGCATCGAGGAATCGCCGAATGGCTCCTCCAGCGAACTGGTCAGATGCGCGACCGTCTGTACCACGTCGGGCTCGAGAATCATCTCGTGATGATCGGTGTTGAATTTATTGGCGACGATGCGAGCGTAGTTAGATTCGTTGAAATCATCTTTCTTGAAGCCGATGGAAAAAGTCTTGACCGGGCCAGAACTGGCGCGCGCCATCAAGGCAACGACAGTTGAAGAATCGATACCGCCGCTGAGAAAGGCGCCCAGAGGCACATCGGAGATCAAACGGATCTTGGTCGCCTCAAAAAGGCGCTGTTCCAATTCTTCCAGGCATTCTTCTTCGTTCTTCGGCGCGTGCGTATTGTATTCGGGCAGATCCCAATATTGGCGGATGCGAATCTTGCCGTCTTCAAACTCGAGTAAATGTCCGGGAGGAAGTTTGTGAATTCCGCGATACGCGGTGATGGGATCGGGAACGTATCCGTAATAAAGATATTCGAGAAGTCCCTGGGAGTTGACTTCGGCAAGTTCGGGGACCACCGCGAGAATGGATTTAATCTCAGATGCAAAGTATAGATTCCCCTGATGCAGCGCGTAATGTAGCGGCTTTTTCCCGAGGCGGTCTCGGGCCAGCGTTAACTTGCGCTTCGTCTTGTCGTAGATCGCAAGCGCGAACATGCCGCGCAGTTTCTTGACGCAGTCAGCGCCCATCTCTTCGTAGAGATGAATAATGACTTCGGTATCGCTATGGGAACGGAAGCGATGGCCTTGGCTTTCCAGTTCAGGACGAAGTTCGGGAAAGTTGTAAATCTCGCCGTTGAAAACGATCCACGAGCTGCGATCTTCATTAAAGACGGGCTGATGGCCTCCGGAGAGGTCGATGATGCTGAGGCGGCGCATGCCCAGACCAGCGCCGTCGGCGACGTAAAGTCCTTCGTCGTCAGGGCCGCGGTAAACGATCTGGTTGCACATGTGGTGCACGAGAGCTTCTGTGATGTTGCTCTCGCGAGTTGTGCTCACCACTCCGGCGATTCCGCACATGATCTCTGTCTAGCCTTTCACACTCATGGAGACTGTGCCACTTTTCTCGGCCGCTAACGGCTCGTCCATGATGCGCTTGAAACGATAGTCGCGGTAATTGCCGGGATTGCCCTCGCGGCCGTCGCAGGCGGCGAGCAGGATGTTAGTCATCTCGCGCGCGGAGACAAAGTGCAGCGTTTCTTTTCTGTCGTCCGCTTCGCCCACGAGTGCAGAAAGAAATTGTTTGAAGCTATTTCCCATCACAGCATCTTTCTGGGTCGGATTCATACCATGGCAAAAGAGTTTGATAAACAACCAGTCGGGACGCCTGAGCACGCGAACCTGGGCCTGCTTCCAGAGCGAGTAGCGATGCATGGTTGGAGGATTGGCTCCGGTGATGCCCCCGTTTTCAAGAACCGGCCGTGCCGAACGCAGCGTGCGGCGAAGGTCAGTAACGAGTGGGCCTTGGATGATGAGAGGGAAAGTATTGGGCATGCGTCCAGCGATCAAGTCGCGGCCCTCACGGTGCGGGGCTGGCTGATCAAGCGGAAGAGCACATTCGTAAAGCGAATTGATTTTTGCAATCTGTGTCGGGTGCCAGATGCCACTTGGCATGGTCAAGTCAGCGTAGCATCCGGTCTCGGCCAGAATCTGCATTTCTGAATCGACGCCGCAGAAGCGTCCAGCGGCGGAATTGGCGAGAGCGAAATTTCCGTGCACGAACGCATAGGCGGGACGCGTGGAACCTTCTTCTGACGCGAGACAACGATGACGAAAGGCCATCTGATCACGGAATTCTGTGAGAACACGGCGCGTGTTTTCGGCAGTGTCGGGACGCAACAATCCGTGATGCAGATGGATCTCAACTTCTCCCCAACCGGCGTGGCAATGCTCGGCGAGCATCTCAAGCAAGCCTTCTTCGTACTGCTCGGCAGGATAAAAATAAGTGTGGACGAGTGGGCGGCCATCATGGTCCCGCCAGCCGTCGACGACTTTGGGATATTCGCGGGTCCAATATTCGAGGCGGCTTTCCTGCTCGGAGAGCGGGACACGCTTCTGGCCATCGGTGGGATCGATGGCGGGTTCGAAGTGATCGGCCAAGGCAAAAATCACGTGCACGGGGTTAGGGACAGGCGATTTCAATGCCCGCCATGTCGCCGACGGCACAACTTTTCTTGCGTACGCGATTTTGTTTTCGAGACCCATTTGAAATCTGGACTGCACTTACTTTGATTTTGGTAGACGGCGAGGATGCCCGTCGCTCCATTGACTCGTTATCCTCTCGCCGGTTTACGACCACGGACGGCTATGGAAATCTCACCGACACGCATGTCTTCCATGCCCATCGCGGCATACCATTTGAACACCTGCTCATAGGTGTGTTTCGACTGATACTTCGGAGAATACCAATCGAAGGTGTCGAGCATGCGAGCCTCAGGACTCTTCTGGCGATTTACGGGAAACACGTGATGAATCGCGCCGGCGACGGGAGGTCCGATCAGCGGAACACGCTTCAATCCCTGGTTCAAGTTGTAGAAGAACGGGACCGCAACTTTCAGAATGCTGTGCAGGTTCTCGGGCTTCATTTTGTGAGTGTAGCCACGCCAGAAATCGCTGAAGCGGTACCACTTGTTATATCCGCTGTAGAGCCAGACTACGAGCAGTCCGCCTGGCTTCAGATATTTGGCGAGCGCTTTGACGGCAGCTTCACAATCCGGCGTGTGATGGAGCACGCCGATGCTGTAGATGACATCGAAACTTTCGGGCGCGAAGGGCAGAGCGAAGACATCGGCCTGGAACGCGACAAAGTCACGGTCGGCCAGATTTTTGGCGGCCACTTCAGCGGCGGCGCTCAGGTCAACTCCGACGACGCGCGCGCCCCAGCGGGTTGCGACTTCGGCGAAGCGACCCATGCCGCAACCGACGTCGAGGACAAGTTTGCCTTTGAGATCTTCGGGCCGGAGCGCGGTCTTTGCCAGGAAATGGCGCTCGGATTCGCGGAGCTCATCGTGGTCGAGCTGCGTCTGCTGATAACGGTGCCACTGAAAACCAAAACTGGCGGCGTAGTGCTGGGCATCAACAAAGCGAGCGATCCCTTGCGCGTTGGGATAGGCACGCTTACAAGCCGAGCAGAGGTAGCCTCCATTTTGGTCGCTATCAAGTTTCGATCCGCAACTCAGGCAACGTAAAATTGCCTGCAAGTCAGCGGACAGTTGGGACTGCACCGGTTGTTCCGCGGTCGGCATAAACCTCCAGGAAGTGATAACGCTTTTTAGTTGGCGGTGGCGGTGCGCTGCCAGCCTCTCTCTTCTGCTCTTTCACTGTTTGTAACAAAGTGGCCGTAAATGCGGCGGCAAAATATGGGAAGAATTGGTAAGCTTCAGGCGCAAACAGCGCCCCCACGACGAAGCCTACCTGGGAACCGGTCAAGGCTCCCGCAAACAGCCTGACCTCGGGATCGAGATCCTTCATTCGATGGAGCGCGAACATATTCTGGAAATCCCGGTAAAAAAACATCAAGTAGAGGAACAGCACCGGGAGGCCGCATTCTACTGCGATCTGGAGGTAGGTCATGTGCACTTCGTGCCAGATAAGCGAGTAGGTTTCGAAGTTGCGGCAGCCCAGGCCGAGCACAGGATAGTGCTCGATACCATCGAGGGCACGCAACATGAGGTATTTGCGGTCTTCGTACGATCCGTAGGCGGATTGATCGGTTGCGCTATCTCCGGACAAGGCGGCAAAGCGAGCGTAAAGTTTCCCGCCAACCGTGGACACGATCACGACCCCAAGGAGCACACTCGCCACAATCAGCATGGGTCGCTTCCCTTTGATGGCGACGTAATATAGCGCGACACTGTAGGAGCAGACTAAATCGATGAAACCGGCTCGGGATGCGGTCAGGAATATGACGGTCAACATCAGCAACATTCCGAAAAACCAGCACACCTTCACCAGCGGGTTTTTGGACATCACGAAGAAAGCTAAAGCATAAGGCAACGACAACACGACGGCAAACGCAAGATCATTTGGATTCGAATAGAAACCGCCCAGAACCTGGTCGAGACGCGGCACGTCGTGACCCTTAATAATTACTGCAATACAAACCAGGACCACGGAAGACGCCTGAATAAAGATGATTCGTTTCAGACGGTCGAATGTGGTAATGATCAGGAAAATGAGCACCCAACAGATGTAAATCTTCGAATAATCGATGGTACGTGTCAGCGCTCCACCTCTCCAGATCGGAGAAAAAAAGGCGCTTATATACATGAGGATAATTATGTAGAGCAGCAGGTTCACCATCTTCGGCAAATCTTTGAAAGTCCGCTTGGTCTTGCCGAGTGCGTTGAACAGGCCCCACATCGCCATGATGGCGGGGACCTTAGCGACGGGGAGATATTGAAAACCGGGAATAAAATCCTGGAAGCGGGTGCAATAGACCACGAAGAAAGCGGTCAGCCAGAAGAATGGGGCCCTGGTGGGGTCCGACATCTTGACGTATATACGTCTTCCGGGAACTTCTGTCGCTACTGCATTGCCGTTATCGCCGATGGCCACAAAATCCTCTTTTTCTTCTCATTTTCTAATTATGCTTTCTTTTCCGCCAGGCGCGCCGGAATCGTGCGTAGCGCAACAGATTTCTTTTCCGCTGCCGACTGCAAGACTTCGCTGAAACGCTCGCCGATCGCCGGCCAGTCATAGCGAGCGGCAGTTTCGGCAGCAGCTTTTTCATAACGGCGGCGCAACTCTGGATCGCGCAATAGCATGATCACGGCCTGAGCGAAGGAGCGGGGATCGTCGGCCAGCATAATGTCGTGACCGTGATGAACATCCAACCCTTCGGCGCCTATGGTGGTCGAGACGACGGCTTTGCCCGTCGCCATGGCCTCGTAGATTTTCAGGCGGGTTCCTCCGCCGATGCGAAGCGGTACGATTATCACGGCCGACTGACGCAGATGTTCGACGACCGAGGGCACGCGACCGGTCACTTCAATCGAATTATCGTTATTGATCGAATTCGAAGCCCATTTTTGAACGCGGCGATCGGGATTACGGCCAACGATACGGAGTCGCGCCTGTGGGACTTCGGCCTTTATTGCAGGCCAGACTTCAGCGCAAAAATATTCCACGCCATCGACGTTCGGCTCCCAATCCATGGCGCCGACAAAGGTGACTAGAGGTGCGGATATGTCGAGTGGATTCGGAGCAGGACGATACTGGGCGAGATCCACGCCAGTGGGGACGACAGTGACGCGATCTCCATCTACCCATTTCGTCATGAGGGCACGATCATTTTCGGAGACGGCAATCACATGCTGGAATTTGCGGACTGCGGCGCGCTCGTAGCGCAGCATCTTCCGGAATTCCATGCGGTACAACATTTTCTTCACCGGATTGCCCGCAGTATCGGCATGGCGCCGCCAGATTTCGCTTTCCACGTTGTGCTGGAAAAGCACGCTGGGGATGTTGAGCCTGCCAGGAAAGTTAATTGCGGCATCCAGAAAGTCGCAAACGGCAACGTCGTAGCGCTGCTCGCGGAACCAAGTCTGGAGCTGCTTCTGAACTCGAGCGCCGGCGAAGCGACTGACGGCGTAGGGTGCATGGGCACCGAGATGAGACAGATAATCGAGACCGCGCGCAATTCCCGAGAGTTCGCGCTTGCCGGTGCAGACGGCCACGGCGCCGGGCAATTGCCGCTGCAACTCGCGTTCGTAGCCTGGATCGGGTGCTCCCCCATAGTAAGAGTAGAACGTAAGTTGATGGCGCTCGGACAGATATCGCAAGACGTGGTACGTGCGAATATTGCCGCCGTTTTGAACGGGGAGAAGCTTATCGGCTTTGACCCAAAGAATTCTCATAGCGGCCGGAGCGTTCAGCGAACCCAGACTGCCTTTCTGCCGGTGACAAAGTTGACGAAGGCAACCATGGCGGCGGAATTGAGGACAACGAAAGTGCGCGCGGGATCGGCGATACGCGATAGCGGACCAATCTTGATCCCTGCAAGCGCGAGGAGGCTGAGTGCGTAAAACACGAGCTGCGCGCCCAGCACTATGCGGTAGAACGGCTGCGGCAGAAACATCGAGGCAATCAGAAGTGCGAGCAGAGCAAGAGGAACGGTTAAGCGCGAGAGTTTATGGCTTATGAATTCGAATCGAATCTTGTTTTGCGAACTTAGCAGCCAGGGAGCGAGTTGCAGGAGCTGATAGTTGCCGCTTAGAGTGCGAACTTTGCGGGAAAATTCACGGCCTTCACCCAAATCTGGCGTGTCCCAGGCGCGAGCACGCGAGTCGAAAATCACGCGATATCCCTGGCGCACGATCTGCATCGGTAACAGGACATCATCGAGGATGGTGCCCTCGGGCAACGGTGATGCTTCGACCAAACTGCGGCGGGCGCAGTAGATTGCGCCGGTTGCGCCGGCGACGGAGCCCGAGGCGGATTCCAATTCGCGAATCTTCTTTTCTACGCGCCAGTACAATCCCATTCCCTTCCCGGTTTCGCCAAGGGCCGGATCGCCGAGCATCAATTCTCCACTGGCGGCGCCGACGTCGGGATCGGCAAAATTTTCAATCAGCAAACGTAGAGCTCCGGATTCGATGTGCTGGCGAGCATCGGTAAATAGAAGGACTTCTGCGGTTGCCAGCTGGATCGCGTCATTGAGTCCCGCGGCTTTGCCCTGGGATACCGGCTTCAACAAGGTTCTTACTCGGGTTCGCCGGGGAATTGGCGCGTCAGCATAATCCGCGAGAATCGCAGGCGTGCGGTCGCTCGAGCCGTCGGAGATGACGACAATTTCCAGCTCGCCCTCGGGATAGTCGAGGGACATCAGATTTTCGAGCTTGTGTGCAATCACCGCTTCCTCATTGCGAACGACTATTACTGCCGACACTGTGGGGGCATCCGAACTTCTACTGGAACTGCGACGCACAGGACGGGGCGACCACAGGCTCCGCAACCACAGCCACACGGGATAGCCGAGGTATGAGTATCCGACCAAGGCAGCCGCGAACCAGAAGACGTATTTCATTCTCACCATTATCGCGCACGACATTACGGGATACCTCATCGTTGGCA
>Ga0209169_10001442_pt1 | contig 14517 bp, 11 predicted proteins | sample HubBroMetageWRM4_FD_188346 | JGI IMG/M metagenome (GOLD analysis project Ga0209169, IMG submission 188346) | Warmed soil microbial communities from the Hubbard Brook experimental Forest, New Hampshire - Hubbard Brook CCASE Soil Metagenome WRM 4... | ecosystem: Environmental > Terrestrial > Soil... | reverse complement strand
AGGCCGTCAATGCCACCCACGGCGTCGAAGAGAGTTTGCATGTCTCCATGATGACAATCCTCTCCTGCCTATTCAAGGCGATCCAGAATCGAGGTGGAGCGTTCAGGCGACGTCCGTGTCACGCAGGCTTGATGTTGGCGGTCGCGAACACACGTCTGCCGGGAATCGCGAGTGCGGTGAGTGTGGCCAGGCCGGACGCGAGTACGGTTCTTCTTCTCATGGCTCCCCCAAGAACGCCGAGCGCTTTAGGATAGTGCTCTGGCGTTGTAATTGCGGTCAAGTGGCTCGATCGCCACCAGCGGTTCGCGCACCCGCGTGCTCTTTTTCAACCGACCGAGGCTAATCGTCCCAGCAGCCCTCGCAAGCGCTGTCAAAGTGTACTGTCGTACCGTTCACCAATATTTCAACGGACCCCACGCCCATCACCGCTTCGCCGACGAGTACGTAGCCGATCGTTTGGCTGATCGACTGCCCATTGATTGTGCCAGTCGCGTTTATGTTCAAGAGTAGCCAAGCGTTGCTCCATGTTACTGAGTAGGTTTCTGTCAGAGAGCCGATGGCATTGTTCGAATTGACAACGTAAAAAGTCCCAGAGCCGAGTGGACCCGAGCCCCCGATAGTAAGCATCGTTGGCAGCGGATTGGTGCTGTTATACAGGAAGTCAAATTGCCCGCCGTTATACGAGAGGGTCAGTCCGAGCGGTTGGTAGGGGTTCTCGAGATAGTAGACCGTTTCGATCTCACTGATGATCGGAGTTCCGTTCTCGGTGATCGTCAACGAGATCGTGCTGCTGTTTGCCTCTTGCCCATTGAATATCGTAGTGCCATTGTTGGGTGTTTCGGTGTAGGTTCCCGCGTAAGAGTTACCGCCGCTGCTCGCGGACAACGTCGTCGGATCTACGCTGAAGGGTTCCACTGGTGCGGGTGCCGTTTCCAGGGTCTGTGGCGATGGGCTCGACTGCGTGGCGCTGTATGCACCACCTCCGCCACCACTGCACGCGGTTAGTACTATCAGCAGGAGCCCCGGGACGGCAAAGTGAAAGACGTCGCGCAGGGTTCTTTTCAGATGAGACCGTGGTATCGCCAGCCTTATCGCGCACCTTAGTTGTGAATTGATGTCAGTTTTGGTTCGCACCGGTTTGTCCTCCGTTGTCGATCACTTCTTTGGCCAATCCGAAGGGCCTACACCCATACAGACGCCGAAGGCGCGCCAGACCCGACAAACGGCAGCTATGGGGTGCCCCAATTACGGTTCGCGCAAAGCCTCTACGATTGTGGCGTGGGAGCGCAGGTGTCACACCTCACCCCGCCGACACATGCGCTCGCAGAGGGCTCGAGCGACACATGTTCACCTAAGGACAACCGGCCAGATTTAAACCTTCAGCGGGTTCTGACCATCTAAATTCAGATCAGATGGCCCCCAACCGCGCGGAGACTCGTAGGTCTTGAGCGGCTCAAGATCGAGGAGAATACAAATGCGTTCCGCCATGTTCCTGCTGTGCATCGCCGTGATCTCCCCAGCGTTCCCGGCAAAACCCGACGATTCGGCTGTCGATAAGCTCTTCCCCGCCTACGACAAGCCCGCTTCCCCAGGATGTTCACTGGGCGTCATCCGGGACGGGAGCTTCGTCTACCGGCGTGGTTATGGCGAAGGGAGCTTGGAGCTTGCCGTGCCTCTCACGAGCAAGTCGGTCTTCTACATGGGCTCGGTGTCCAAGCAGTTCACTGCGGCGAGTATTGTCATCCTCGAGCACCGCGGGCTTCTGTCCCTCGATGATGACGTGCACAAGTACATCCCGGAGCTCCCTGATTATGGGCACCCGATTACGCTCAGGGAGATGCTGCATCACACGAGCGGATTCCGGGACTACCTGGGTCTCCTGACGCTCTCGGGCCGCGACGTCGCCGACGTCTATACGTTTCCCGAGCTGCTGGACCTCGTGACGCGACAGAAAGGTTTGAACTTCACGCCCGGAGATAAGTACTCGTACAGCAACACGAACTATCTCCTCCTGGCCGAGGTCGTGCATCGCGTCAGCAAGGAGCCCTTATCAGAATTCGCGCAGAAAAACATCTTTCAGCCGCTGCACATGACTCATACCCGCTTCTTCGACGACCGTAGCGAAGTCGTGCCCGGCCGGGTAGCGGCCTATGAGCCGGGCTCCAAAGGGAATTTCCTCGTCGACTGGTCTACCAATTTCGACAAAGTCGGCGATGGTGGGTTAATGAGCAGCGTCGATGATCTGCTCGGTTGGGATCAGAATTTCTATGACGACAAGCTCGCCGATGGCTCCGTAATGAAGGAGCTGCAGGTACGTGGGCGCCTGAATAGCGGAAAGGAGATCGACTATGCACTCGGCCTGCAAATAAGCGATTACCGCGGCCTGCCTACCGTCGAGCACGGCGGAAATCTGTTTGGGTATAGTACCGAGATACTTCGCTTCCCGAAGCAGCGCTTCACAGTCATCTGCCTATGCAACGTAGCGGGTGCCAACGCCGAAGGGCTTGCGCACCGTGTTGCGGATCTCTATCTCGCTAGTGATTTCACCAGCCAGAGTGGTCCGCCAGTCGCCACCGGCGTTGCAGCAACGCGAAGCGCGTTCGACCCAGCACCATACGCTGGAAACTATGACGACGCCTCACATGACGGTGTCCTGACCTTCGTGGCAAGGAACGGGCGGTTAGGCTTACAGCAGGGGACCTCTGCTATACCGATGATACCGGTGTCCCTTGGGCGCTTCACTCTGTCGCAGAACTCACCTGATGATATCAACGTGGCATTCGAGGCACGAGGCGCGAAGATGCGAGCGATCTTCAAGGAAGCCGGCGAAGACGAGCGCGTCCTGACTCGCGTCGACACGCCGCGGCTCAGCGCAGAAGACCTGTTGCAATATGCCGGCAACTACACGAGTACCGAGCTCCATACCGAGTACAGATTCACGGTCGAGCATATGCAACTCGTACTGCACAACGGATGGTCTCCCCCTTTGCCCCTGAGCCCGCTCGCGCGAGATGAGTTCAATGACGAAGACTCCCTGACATTGGTATTTACGAGAGACCCGGGTGGAAAGATCAGTGGTTTCGAGGTCTTCAAGCAGCGGGCTAAAGGCATGATCTTCACGCGGAGGTAGGTCGACAGGCCATATCGGCCGTTATCGCCGCCACATTTAGTAGGGATGACGCTGAAGGTCCGCCACAGGGAAACGCGGATAGACGCCAGAATGGCCTCTGTGGCCGACCCGGAGCGACAAAGCTCAATAAAACGTTATATCGGCGCTTCGTGGTCACGGGGGCGCGACGTCCTCGCGCGCCGGAACGTCGGGCAGACTAACGCCCGCAGCCAAGACCTTCATGATCTCCATGCGTATAGTATTCGCCGTGTCTTTGAGGTGCCGTGACATGCATTTGTGGACCAATTTCCGTGCTCGTTTGCGCTGTGCCGCATTATTGACAGCGGTTTCGCTGGCCGGTCACGCGCAGAGCGCGCTGACGCCGGCGCAGGCGTTGGACTATCGCCGCGTGTCGGACCTGCGTTTGTCTCCTGATGGATCAAAGCTCTTATATGTGGTGACCAGCTACCAATGGGACTGGCAGCCGCACCTCTGGCTCATGGATATCGCCTCGGGCACTTCGCGCGAACTGACGCCGACCAAAAAATCCGAACGCCTGCCGCAATGGTCGCCGGACGGCAAGATGCTGGCGTTTTTGTCCAATCGCGACGGCAGGGCTCAAGTGTATACCGCGCGTGCCGACGGCAACGAAGCCACCGCGGTCACAGCGCGTAAATTCGGCGTGACGAGTTTTCACTGGTCGCCCGATGGCGCCAGCATTGGCTACTTGGCGAAGGACGACTCCGCCCCCGCTTTGGACAGCGGTCCGCAGGTTGCGGACCGGGAGAGCGATTTGCCCCGATTGTGGGTCACCGAACGGGCCTCCGCCATGACCCGGCGCGTGACGACAACAGGTTATCGGATCGATGAATTTCAATGGCTGAATCCAGCGCAGATCCTCATCGTCGCAAGCGATGCACCGCGCATGGAGGCGTTTAACACCGCCATTTATAGTGTCTCCGTCGCAGACGACGCCATCAAGCTGGTCAGTCGCCCGCCACAGCCGTTTAGCAGCCTGCTCATTTCTCCGGACGGCAAACAGTTTGCCGTGCGCTCCACCCGCACCAACGGTCCTGACCCGCGCGATCTTTTCGTCGGCACGATCGGCCGGGATGATTTGCGCGTCATCTCAGCACCGCCCGACCGCTCTGTCGCCGAAGTGAAATGGCGCGATCAGCCCGCGATTTGGGCGCGCGTGGTCGACGGCTTCCGCAATCGTCTCTGGCGATTCTCCGCAAAGGGAGCGCCGGTGCCCATCGATTTACCGCTCTCGGTAGATTCATTCGACGCCTCGCGAGACGGTCTGCTCGCGTACGCGGGCGGGGACTTCGATCATCTATCGGAGATTTATCTACGGGCGAAAAACGGCAGCATTCGCCAGCTCTCGCACCTGCAGGAGGGCTGGGGCGATATTCATCTCGCAGCCACGTCGATTTTCTGGGCCAAGAGCTTTGACGGTATGCCGATCGAGTCCGCCCTCATGAGGCCGCCCGCGCCGCACCCCGGCGAGAAATTGCCGCTGGTCTTGCTGGTTCATGGCGGGCCATCCAGTAATTTTTCCGCCGGCTATGGATGGGACACGGCCTGGGCGCAGCTCCTCGTGGCGCACGGGTACGCGGTCCTGCTGGTCAATCCACGCGGCTCGAACGGTTACAGCGAGGAGTTCCTAAAGGCCAACCGCGGCGACTGGGGCGGCGGCGACTACAAGGATCTGATAGCCGTCTTAGAGGAGGTCCTCAAGCAAGGGGAAGTCGATCCGAATCGACTGGGAATTGGTGGCTGGTCCTATGGCGGTGAAATGAGCGAATGGGCGATCACACAGACCGGCCGCTTTAAAGCGGCTGTGGTGGGCGCCGGGGTATTCGATCAGCAGGCAGAATTCGAAACCGAGGGCGGTTCCGCCGGCGACGAATGGTATTTCGGCACCCCCTGGGAGCACCCGGATGTCTATGCGCGCAACTCCCCGAACACATACATCGGCAATGCGCACACTCCCACCCTGATCTTGGGCGGCGAGGACGATACCTCCAACCCCGTTGGCCAGTCCAAAGGGTTGTACCGCGCGCTGAAGCATCTCGGTGTCGAAACCGAGATGGTTTTGTATCCAGGCGAGGGACACTCGCCGCGAAATGGGTCGTACAATATCGATATGTTCGAGAGAATTCTCAATTGGTACGATCGGTTTCTCAAGACAACGAATTAATCCCACGTGTAAACGGACAGGCGCCTGTCGATGATTCTCCGCCACAAGCATTTCAAGTGAGAACCTAACCGTGCGCTACATCGTATTGATGCTGGGATTGTGGTTGTTCGCTGCGGCGCCCTTCTCGCACGCCGCCGTGCCGATGGTCAAGACGCAGGCGCCAGGCTTTTACCGCATGATGCTCGGTGACTTCGAGGTCACGGCACTCAACGATGGCGTCATCGACTATCCGACGATCCAAGTACTGCCAAAAGCCACGCCGGAGCAGATCAAAAGCGGCCTCAACGAGTACGGTGTCACCGATCCTGTCGGCATGTCGTATAACGCCTTCCTGATTAATACCGGCAGTAAGTTGATCCTGATCGATACCGGTACCGGCGGAAAACTCGCTGATAACCCGGTGTTTCATGGCGCGGGCCGCTTAATGGCAAATTTACGCGCAGCTGGCTATCAACCGGAACAAATCGACGAAGTCTACATCACGCACTTGGGCCCCGATCACGTCGGCGGCCTGACGCTCGGTACCCAGCGCGCGTTTCCCAACGCGATGTTGCAGGCGCCCAAGGGTGAGGTGGACATTTTCCAGCATCCGGACACTGCCCCGGCCTGGACCCGGACCTGGATTTCGTTCTGGGCGGATTTGTTCGCACCGTACATCAAGGCGGGGAAATTCGAGAGCTTCGAGCAAGACATCGTGCTGACGCCGGGTATCCGTGCGCTCGCCACCCATGGCCACGCACCCGGCCACACCTCTTATGTTGTCGAGAGCAAAGGCCAAACGCTGATCGTGATGGGCGATCTGGTGCTGATGGGCGCACTCCAGTTTGCGGACCCGTCGCTGCGCAGTTCGTTTGACTCCGACCCCAAGGCGGCGGCGGAGCAGCGCCTGCGGATCTTCAAACTGGCCTCCGACGAGGACTGGTGGGTCGCGGGCGGGCATCTCTCCTTCCCCGGGATTGGCCACATTCGCGCCGGGCAGGGACGCTATTTCTGGGCGCCGGTGAATTACACGATTCCACATTAGACAGCCCGTCGCCAACTGAGAATTGCGCGCTTCGTTGTGCAAAAGGGATTCGAACTTTCGCCCTAGTCTGCTTTGACTACGCGGCGAAGCTTGCCGAGATCGTCGTGCCGGGTGGCGATATCGCGGCGGTCGGCCGCAAGCCGCAGGTCACGCAGCACCTCGAGCGAGCGCAGCAGCACCGGCAACGGCGGCCCGCTGGCCGTGATTCCCTCAAGACCTTGCGCGCTGAGACCGGCGGCGGGACTCTCGATGAAGCGCCTCACCAAACCATCATGGTGCTGTGCCGCCGCCTGCCCGAACAAGTCACAGACCTCGAGGTATGCGCGGGCATTCTGCTGAAACCAATCCGCTTGGTTGTGCTCGTCGATCAAGGACAGCAATTCATCCAGCAAGCTCGTTCGCGTCATGCAGTCGCGCAGCCGCACCTGGTCCGATGGCAACATGAACAGCATTTTGTCGACCAGCAGCTGTGCGTAGTACGGGTCGTTGGCGCGGCACAGGCCCAGGAGCAGGTCGATCTCGTTGATGCCGGAAAAATCCCCGGCGTTTGCGCCGCGATACTCCTGCCGGCCGACCCGGTAAGGCTTGTAGTACGGCCGTACCGAGTAGAAAAAGCGCTCGACATCCAGCTGTTTTATCAGCCTGTCGTTGAATCGGATGACATCGCGAAGCGCCTGCTTCGCGGCATCAAACATGACGTCCGCCACGGGACTGGAGACGCCGAGATGGACGATGCTCGTGAGCGCATCCGCCGCGCGCTGCAGCGAAAGAATTCCACGCGTGTTCTCGTCAATGAACAGGAATTCATCCGGCAGTGATGTAAAGCTCTTGCGAACGCCGGCGCGCGCCCGGTTGTGTGTCGCAAGGTGCCCGGTCGAAAATCGCGGCGCCATCCCCAAAGATGCGCCGACGTGCAGCGCAAGCGATGACGCCTCGGGAAATGGCGAGCGCTCTTCTCGCGCGGGGTTGGTCAGCTCGTGCCGCCGCAATGCACCGAGGTACAGGCCCACGCTGCCCAGCACACCATAGGCGCTGTCAAATCCCTCTCCGGTGTTGCCCTCGGAGAGCAATGCGACGACGTGCGTATGGCCCTCGTCGCGGAGCGACAGCTTGATCGGATCCCCACAGCCGATCACCTGTGCGCGGTCCTCTTTCGCGAAATATAAATTCTCGAGTTCGGTATTCATCTGAACAAAGGAAGTACGAATCCAATGCTCGAATGCTTCTGCCCTACTGCTCATTCGTACCTCATTTTGAAGCGCGGGTTTCGCGCGGCCGTCACCGGCTTCGGATGATACTTCTTTATGCCGCGATGGCGCTGCGCGCTCGAAAACGGGACAGCGCCGCGCCAACCGCGGCAAGGGCAACGAGATAGCCCGCCACCACGGTCAAAACCAGCGCCGGCCCGAGCCCCGCCTTCGGGCTAAAAATATGCGCGCCCGCAAGTGCCACCGCGGTCGGACCGAGTCCTGCTCCCAACGCCACGTTGAAGAAAAAGCTCATCGACATCGCAAGGCCCCGCGAGCGATTTGGCACGACATCGAGAATCGCCGAAAAACCCACGGCGGTGACGATCCCCGACAGGGCAAAGTACAACGGCACACCGGCCAGCGCCATGCCGAACGTCGGCGCGTTCATCAGCATCGAGGCCGGCAAAATCAACAAGCCGGAAACCAAACACACGCGCAGCTTGCGTGGCCAGCCGCCGCGTGCTCCCGCGCGATCGGCCAACGCCCCGCCAATGAGTACGCCCCCACCGAAGCCTACCGTCAAGAGCAAACCCAATTCGACACCGATTTGCGCCGGATCTTTGCCAAAGCCCCGAATGAGCAGCGTCGGCGCCCAGGCACCCACCGCATTGTCCACGAATGAGGCCGCCGCCAAAACGATATAGATCGGCACGACTCGCGCCCACGGCGTTGCCCGCCAGGTACCGCCATCCACGACGCCGGCGTCGGGCGACTCGCCTTCGGCAGTCTGGCGAACCGGCTCGCGAATGAGCAAAATTGCGATGGCCCACAGCAGCCCGGGCCCACCGATCACGAGCAATACCATGCGCCATGGTGCGTAACCGGCCAGAGGCGTCGCGGCGAGCGCGCCCAATTCGATGGCGTGCAAAACGCCCCCGCCGATGAGAATGGCGACACCGCTCCCCATCGCAATGCCGCTCAAGAAAAATCCGACGGCGGTACCCCGCCGCGACGGTGGAAAGTAATCGCTGATCAGCGATATGGCGGCCGGAGACAATGCCGCCTCGCCCAATCCCACGACAATACGGCTCGCGAAAATCTCGCCGAAGTTGTGCGAAAAACCGCAAGCGATCGTGCCCAAACTCCAGACCGATACACCGGCGAAGATGAGGTTGCGGCGCGAAATGCGGTCCGCCAAATACCCGAGGGGAATACCGGCGATTCCATAGATGACAGCGAATGCCGTGCCCAAGAGCAGGCTGATCTGCGTATCGCTGATACCCATGTCGCCGCGGATCGGATCGACCAACAAGCTCAACACCTGGCGATCGGTGTACGACAGGACCGCCGTCGCAATCAAGATTGCAACGACGGTCCATGCGTAGGGACGACTGGGATACGCGGCAGTTTCCAAAGCGTTCAGAATTTGAAGTTCAAATCCACGCCAATCGTTCGCGGCTGGTTTGTGGCGACCCGGTTCAAAATCGAGATATTCGCCGACAAAGCGCCCGTGTCGCCAAGCAACGCCATCTTGTTCGTGAGGTTGTCTGCGAACAAAACCGCGGACCAGCGGCCTGCCTCGACTCCCCCCCGCAACGAAACCAGATCGTACGCCGGCAATGAATTGCGCGTGAACGTGATGTCCTGGATCCCACTGACGTAGCTGTTGGTCAGCCGCGAGACGAAGTTCAACTCATTCGTCAAAGGCTGCTTGTAGCTGAGAGCCGTGTTGGCGGTCACTTCCGGGACGTCCAACAGGCGTTCTCCTGACACGACGCCGGCGGCCGGCAAGGTGGTCGAGTTGGTCGCGTGCGTGTAGCCGGCGTTTTGCGACAGCACCAGGCCCGGCATCAGCACCACGGCCACTTCGAGCTCAGCGCCGTACACCGTTGCTTTGCCCGCATTCGCGGTGAACTTGAAGCCGCAGCTCGGCGCCACTTGCTGCTGTACGTTGGTCCAATCTTCGTAGTAGATGGCACCGTTTACCGAGATGCGCGAGTCGAGGAAGCGCAGTTTCTCACCCAATTCGTAATTCCAGACGCTGTCCGGACCGAACTGCGTGGGGGCGGCGGACGCACAGGGAGGAACGGGGATCGGCGAGTTGGGGCCGCCCGGACGGAAGCCCTTGGACACCGTGCCGTAGACGGTCGTGTTGCCATCCGGGATGTAGGCCAGATCCACCTTCGGGGTCACGCCCGAGTTCTGTGCGAGACCAAATAGCGGGTTGCTCGTGCCATTGGCGGAGACGCCACTGACACTCGTCACCGAATTACTGTGGTACTCGTAGTAGCGGGCGCCAACGCTCGCTCGCAAGTTATCCGGCAACAGGTAGGACACCTCGCCAAATGCCGCATACTGGTCGATGTCGACCTTGCGATGGTTGTCGGCCAGGTTGGTGGTGCCGAAATTGGCGTTGAAGCCATCATTGGTGTCCGGATAAAACGAATACACATGCGAGGTCGCGCCGAAGCTGCTGTAGTATCCGCCCACCAGCCACTGCAACGGTCCCTCACCCGTTGAAGCCAGCCGCAACTCCTCGCTGAACTGACGCGTGTAGTCATCCTCGGTGATCGATCCGGCGCCAAGCCCGAAAAAGGTACTGCCACCCTCCGTCACCGTTGCCGTCGATGAATAGGGGAATGCGGCCGGCGGTCCGAAGAAGCCGCCGATGTAGTCCTGCATCGCCTCGGAAATGTCTTGCGTTTGGTTCTGCTGGCGATCCCAGTAGGCGGACGCGGACACCAGTTGGAAGGAGTCAAAATTGTACTTGCCCGTGAGTGTGTACAAATCGAACTTATCCGAGAAGGGTTCTGCCACGTCGAACGGCTGGTAATGCGTTTCAGTGAGCGGCGGACTGTCGATGGTGCTCGGACCATCCTGGGTGAGCGACTGATGCATGTAGCCCAGTGTGATGCTCAGGCGGTCGGTCGGCTGAATCAACAATGTCGCGCGCCCCGCCTGCAAGTGTTCCGTGTTCGAGTGTTGAAAATCGGCCGCTACCGGCGCTCCCGCCACATCGCCGCGCGCCGTGCTGCCATTCACTTCGGGAGGAAACGGACTCACCACTTTCCGGTCGATCCATCCATCGATGTATTTGTCGGTGCCGACCAAGCGCAAAGCGGCCACGTCCTGCATCAACGGGATGTTGAGCATCACGTTCTCGGTGTGATTGAAGCCGCCGCCGTCGGTCGTCCCGGAGCCGATCACCTCGACGTTGGCGCCGAAGGCTTTCGGGTCGGGTTGATTGGTCACGAGTTTGATCGTGCCGCCCATCGATCCTGCGCCGTACAACGTTCCCTGCGGTCCGCGCAGCACCTCGACGCGGTTCAAGTCGAAAAGGCTCGGGTCAATCACCGTCTTGCCGTTCTGCGCCATCGCCGCAGGGGTCAATACCGCATCATCCAAATAGAAACCCACGGTCGGCGACTCGCCACCGGTGGAGGTCAGTCCCCGCATCTCGAATTCCGTCTGACCGGGTCCTGACGTTTTGAACGACACGCCCGGCACCTGTTGCGCGACCGAGGTCATGTCCGACAATCCCTGGGCCTGGAGATCCGATCCGCTGATCGCGGTGATGCTGATCGGCGTCTTTTGCACCGTGGAGTCGCGCTTTTCCGCGGTAACGATAATTTCCTGCAATTCCTCGCTGGGTGGTGCGACCTGCGCCCACACCGTGCCGGTCATCGCCGTACAACATCCCAAAGCCGCGAGCGCTCGCCTGACGCGGTAGTGTTTTTTCATATCCCCCCCTTTTATTGATCGGTCAATTACTGCTAAGCGCGCTGCTCCGGCAACGCATTCAATTCATACCTCATGATTCGACCGTGAGCGCCGGAACGATCGCGCTCCAAATCGTACACATCGCCCGAAGGACCTCGTCGCCGGCCAATGACGCTTGAAATGGACGACAATTCTTCAGCCTGCAGCCGCAGGCCGCCGACCTGTGCGTGCGCGTGAAGGTGCGAGGTATTGACGGCTCCGACGATCGCTGCGGCGACCTGATCCTTATCCAGCATCACTCGCGTCGCAACGGAAGCAATATCGGTACCATGTGTCGCGGCAACGCGGCCCAGGACTTGCAGCAATTCTTGGAACAGGCCCCAGCCGCCGAAATCCTCGATGATCAACTTGTATTTGGCCAAGGAGCGATTCGCCAAATCACGCGCGGGAGCGGGCTTACCCAACCATCGCTCGGACAGAAAGCCACCGCAAACCGTGCCGTAACACAGCAATGCGATGTTCTGAGTTCGGCAATAGGCCACCATCCCGTGAGTCGGACGATCATCGACCAGCGAGTATTGAACCTGATGCGATGTGATCGGTATTCCGGCATCGACGAGTTCTTTCAAACGTGGCGTGTCGAAGTTCGTGACTCCGATGCGCGCGATTTTACCGGCGCGACGCAGGCGGTCGAGTTCCAGAGCCGTCTCGACGTAGCGAGGTATGGCGAGGTCCCACCAATGAAATTGCACCAGATCCAGCCGTTCCTGCCCCAATCGCCTCAAGGATCGATCGATGATGGTTTCAACTTGCGCGCGATCAATGGAGCGCAGGTCGGAGAGGTCAGGAACGAACTTGGTATGAATCTGCACCTGCTCGGCGTGCGCTGGGTACGCTCGACGGAAACTGCCGATCAGACGCTCAACGCCGGTATAGATGTCCGCACAGTCGAAGGTGGTGATCCCCGCATCGACGAAGGTTGCCATGTCCTTTTGCGCTTGTTCGGGATCGATGGCCCCGTGATCACCGGCGAGGTGCCAGCCGCCTTTGATGATGCGCGAAATGGAGTATTCGGCGGACAGGGAAATCCGAGGGATCACGTCGGATTTCCGTCCGCGCGAGAGGTTGCGGTCACCTGCGAGCGCATGAAGCGGCGGCGGCCCGTGCGGGTGATGCGAAAGCGCGTCGGACAGTTCGGGTCAGGGCAGGCGACCTCCGCATCGGTCGACATCCAATCATTCGGATCAGAAATCCGTTGTTTAGCGGGCAGCAAGGGCAACAACGCCGCCAATGAATAGATCGAAAACCCTTGGCCCGGCGGAAGCTTCAACAGCTCGCCGTGCAGCTCGAAATAGTCGCCCAAGCGCGCGCCGCAATAGATCGTTCGGTCAGCCGGGCCTGTCACCTCGACGCGCAGATCGTAGAGTTCGAACGCAGCAGAGTCCTCCGCGCCACCGGCCGGTTCCGTCACGCGACTCCATCCCGCCGCTGCCAGAGCGACTCATCCCTCATCACGAGATCGAACGCACGGCCAATGTCGGCTTCGAGTGCTCCGCGCGCTGCAACGGCATCGCCCCGCGACAGCGCATCGAGCATTTCGAGGTGAAAGTTCGTCCCGCGCCCGTCTCCGCCGTCAAAGAGCTCAGACGCCTCCCGCAGATAGGGTCCGAACTGAAGCCACAGACTCTCGATGATCGGCAATAAAACCGTGGAGCCGGATTGGCGATAGATCGCAAAGTGAAAAGCGCGGTTCTGTTCTGCGCTTTGTTCGGAGACATGCTCCTCATCCGTTTCGCTTTGGGCGACGATGAGCTGCTCCAGCGTCGCCAAGGATTCATCGGTCATTCTCGACGCAGCACGCGATATCGCCAGTCCCTCGATCGCGAATCTCGTTTCCCGCAAGTCCTGCAGCGCGTCTTTTGACAGAGCCGGTACGCGCACGGTCCGGCTCGGCAACGTTTCCAACGCTCGCTCGACAGTCAAACGGTTGAGGGCATCGCGAACCGGCATGGCACTGGTACCAAACGCCTCGGCCAGCTCGGCGATTTTGAGTTTTTGCCCCGGCTCAAAACCGCCCCGCATCAGCTGATCACGGAGCGCGCAATACACACGTTCCTGAACCGTTTCGCGCGCAATACGCACCAAGCCGAAGCTCGTACGACTAGACATCGGTCATCCCCCGATTTGTGATCACATATTTATAATCAAAGATATGTTGTGCGGCAAGCGGTATTTCGCGAGCGAAGACGCGAGCGGCGGGAACGTCCGGGCACCGGGTCTTCGACAGCTCGTGATCAATGACGGGGATGGAGGAGTTGGAGGCTCGAGCCCCGCCATCCGACTGATTTTATTAGGACTTTTTCCGCGCCCGTCTTTTGATCAAGTGAATCGCAACCGGGACGGCGATAACCGTCAGGATTCGCGAAGAACGGCGTCGCGCTTTGCCTCATCCCACCGCCACCCAGGGACGCCTGGCTGAATATGCACTCCGCCAACCCATCTCGCGGGTGGGCGAAGTGACAACCAGTCTCTTTCGCCGCGTAGAACGGCTCGCCCGAGGTCGGTGATCGTGAGCCAATGGTATCTGGGGGAGTCATCCGGCGGCTCTGTCTGTAGTGACCTCGTCAGGACCGCTTCGGACGCTTGCTCCATTCTCTGGATGACGTAGATCCAACACAGATCGCCGATCCAGAATAGCCCCTGGCGCTTGGCCATGATGAAGCCAAGCAGAATTCCTTGGATACGACGTTCTTCGGCAAGAACTTCCAGGACGACTTGTTCAGCCAGACTAAGTCCCGTACGCACGGAGGGGAGCTCGCATAGTTGCCGGTGCAACACAGGACCCATGGTAGGCAAAGCGGGCGTGCCGGAGCGCGCGATGGCGGCGAGCTGCCGCGGGTCTTCCGAGGCGAGCGCGCTCCACGCCTCGTTGCCGAGAGCGAGCTGCGCGGGTGTGACCGGCTTGCGAGTTTGCCACAGTAGGCGAAGTGCTTCCGGCGGCAACACGCCCTGCATGGTTGCGACCTGGCGCTCGACCATATTCGGGTCAGCGCCAAGGCCGTAGAGCGAAACGAACGCCGTAAGTGTAGGAAAAATCGTCAGAAGCGCTTGGAAGGCGGCGCCGGCGGAAAGGGCCGAAAGGTTGTCCCTTTGCATCCGCTGCCATGTGGCCACCGGAATTGCCAACCAGCCTGCCATTCGGTTTAGATCATCCTAACCATTCTGGCGCTGCACCCATTGGAAGCCTTCATGCTTGGTAATGGCCGCGATG
>Ga0209169_10001441_pt1 | contig 14517 bp, 11 predicted proteins | sample HubBroMetageWRM4_FD_188346 | JGI IMG/M metagenome (GOLD analysis project Ga0209169, IMG submission 188346) | Warmed soil microbial communities from the Hubbard Brook experimental Forest, New Hampshire - Hubbard Brook CCASE Soil Metagenome WRM 4... | ecosystem: Environmental > Terrestrial > Soil... | reverse complement strand
TGAAGACCAGGCTGCTGCGTGGGGCCATGAAGAACCTCCGGCCCATCGGCATCCCGCACTCCATCTTCCTGGAGAACTTGTTCGCGCGCACTTACGATGCCACCAAGCTGGATGAAGACGTTGAGCGGGTGCGCGCCGAATTTCAGAATCGGGGCTACTTCAAAGCCACAGTCAGCGAACCCAAAACCAGCATTCACGACAGCGGACACAAGGGCTTCCACATTCCCTTCCTGCAACCGGGCACGGGCAAGTCCATTGATATCACCATGCCCATCGACGAAGGCGAGAAGTACACCCTGGGCGAAATCACTTTCAAGGGAAACAAGGCGGTCAGTAACACCAAAGCGCTGCGTGCGCTTTTCCCCATCAAGGATGGTGATGTGTTCGACCGCAGCAAGATTGCCAAGGGTCTGGACAATCTGGGGAAGGCCTATGGTCAGCAGGGGTACATCAACTTCACTTCGGTTCCCAGCACCAACTTCGACGAGGATAAGAAGCAAATCTTCATCGATATCGACATGGACGAGGGCAAGGCGTTTACCGTCCGTCGCATCGAGTTCCAAGGCAACACCACCACCCGCGACAAAGTCATCCGCCGCGAAATCCTTCTGGAAGAAGGCCAGACCTACAGTTCGCAGCTCTGGGAAGTCAGCTTGCAGCGTCTGAATCAGTTGGGCTTTTTCGATGTGCTGAAGGCCGACGATCCCAGCGTTACCGAGCGCCATCTCGACGAAAAAGCCGGCACCGTCGACCTGCTTCTGAAGGTGCATGAGAAGGGAAAAAACAGCATTGGCTTGACCGGTGGCGTCAGCGGCTTGGCGGGCTCGTTTATCGGGCTCAGTTACAGCACCAACAATTTCTTGGGCAAGGGCGAAACCCTTACCGTTCAAGCCAATCTGGGCAATCTTGAACGTGACCTGATGTTTGGTTTCACGGAGCCGTACTTATTCGATCGCCCATTGCAATTCGGGTTCACCGTCTACGGACGCAGATTTATCTATGATCAGGCGCGCCAGGCCGCAATTCTCAGTGGTCAGGCGATCAATCTACCGACGGCGCTGGAGCAGAATCTGCAGAACTACACCCAATCCAGCAAGGGCTTTACGATCAATTTGTCTTATCCCTTGCGTCATCATTCGTTCAAGCGGATCGGCATCAGCTACCAATTGGATGATTCCTCGATCATTGCCCTGACCAACGCCTCCAAGACCCTGTTCGATTTTCTTGCCTTCCGGGGAATCAGCGGCCCCAGCGCGCTGGACGGCATTGTCACCAGCAAGATCGTTCCCAGTTTTTCCAAGAACTCCCTGGATCGCGCACTCTTTCCTCACAAAGGCACCAGCTACTACTTTGCAACGGAATTTGCCGGCATCGGCGGGAATGTGAGGACGATCCGGCCGATCGCGCAGTTTAAGCACTTCAAGCCGGTGCAGAAGGGGCGCAACACCATCGGCTTCCAGTTGACGGGCTCGTTCCTGACCGGCTACGGGGGGCAAGTGCCGCCGCCCTTCCAGCGCTTCTATGACGGCGGAGAGACGGACCTGCGCGGCTTCGATATCCGCTCGGTGTCGCCGGTGGCTTTTCTACCCACCAGCACCACCATACAGTTGCGCAATCCGGACGGATCAATTGTTCCCAAGAATCCTGCCAATCCTCTCCAAGGCGGTTACACCATCCCTGTTCCGCTCTCACAGATCGTATTCCCCGGCGGCGACTTGAGCCTGATTGGCAACCTGGAGTATCGCATCACCATTGCCGGGCCAGTGAGCGTTGCGCCCTTCATGGACGTCGGGGTCGAGCCCATCCTGCGCGATTCCGACTTGAAAATCTCAAGCAGCGAGCAGCAACTTCTCAACAGCACCCAGTTCGGCTGCCCCGCGCTCGATGTGGCTTTGAACTGTACCGGCACCAGCCAATTGAAATTCTCGCAGTATCTCACCCCTCTGAGCAGCACCAACTGGGTTCCGAGGATGTCCACCGGGCTCGAGTTCCAGGTCTTTTTGCCGGTGATCAACGCTCCCTTCCGCGTGTATTGGGCCTACAACCCGCTGCGTCTTGACACCCTTACCAATTCTCCGATTCCCATTACCCGCAGCATGTTCCCGCCCGGAGCCGCGGGAGATTACACTTTCCAGCTCGCCAAGAATGCCTATGCCCCGCAGTATTTGTTGCGCGAGCCGCGCAAAACCTTCCGCTTCACCGTAGCGACTACGTTCTGAGAGATCTTTTCGCCGATGATTTCCGCGGATTAACGCGGATCGAGCCTTAGAGCGTGCGGAGGCGACGTTTGACGCTGAGCCTGCTGTCTCCCTATAATGTCAGCTATCCGCGCCCTGAAAATGAAATGTACGGGGTGGTCGTCACGTTGCGTGTTCGACGTGACCGGCTGGAGTCGGTCTGTCTAATTGCCGGGGATGGCGAGGCCGAATCACTGGCGCACGCCCACCGTAGTCGGTGAAGAGAAAAATATCTGAGCAAGATTCCTGAAAATTTCCAAGGAGTTCAAAACTAACCCCATGAAAAGCAAGTTCACGTGTTTTCTTCTGGCCGCTATCTTCGCTCTCTCGGTTACTGCCCTGGCCCAGGCCGGCAATTCGGATCCGGCGCTACCGGCTGCGCCCAGCGCTTCCACCCCGCCGCCAGCCGCGCCCTCAGCCGACACCACTGCGCCGGGCGGAGGTCGCGTAGGCACCATCAACATTGAGCAGGCAATCTTTGCCAGCAACGAAGGCCAGCGCGATTTCGAAGCTCTGAGCAAAAAGCTCGAACCCAAACAAACCGAGCTCAAGAACTTGAATGACGAAGTCGAGAGCCTGAAGAAGCAGCTTGGTTCCGACAAACTCACTGAAGACGCCCGCGGCAACCTGGTAAAGCAAATCGAGCAGAAACAGAAATCTCTGGAACGCTCGGTACAGGATGCCCGCGACGATGCCCAGGCGCAACAGAACGAAATTGCGCAGCGCATCCTACAGAAAATGGCCCCGGTGATTGTGAACTATGCCCAGACGGCCGGCTTTGGCATGATCGTGGATACTTCAAACCCGTGGCCGCAAGGTCCCATTCTATGGGCTTTGCCTTCCATGGACATCACTCGCGCCGTGGTCGAGGCTTACAACGTGAAGTCTGGTGTGCCTGCTCCTGCCAAGCCGGTGTCGCCGCCAGCCAAGTCCGGTACCGGGACGGGCGCCAAACCTGCGGCTCCAGCCCAGCCGAAACCACAAACCAGCAATCCGGCGCCGAAATAATCGGCGACACCTGGCGCGTCAAGAAAGTTCCATCGAGGCCGCGGAAATCGCGGCCTTTTTCTTTACCAACGTCACCTCCAGCAGTTGCCTTCCCGGTGTCTTTAGATCAAAGCATCGACTGAGGAGGGCACATGTTCGCCGATTACATTTCCGACAACGCTTGGGCCAATCGCTCGCACCGCGGCTGGACCGCTCTGGTTTCGTTTACTGCACAGGCCCTGGCCATCGCTGGATTGATGGTTTTGCCTCTGCTCTATACCCAGGGAATGCCGCGTCTGACTTTACTGGGTTCCGTCATCGCCCCAGTCCCACCGGCGGCGCCGGGCACGCCCCGAGCCGCGCGCAGCCAAAGCCAGGTCGTCAGCGGCTTTGCGGAACAGGTCTTGCGGCGCCCGGCACCAATTCCGCGAGGGTTTTCTGCTCCGGGCGACGGAGAGGCTTCTGTGTCAGAACCTCCTGCCGGACCTTGGGTGCCGGGCAGCACCGGCAATCAAGGGGGAGACACAGTGATCAACGAAATTGGCACTGGCATGAAACCTGCAATTCCGCCGGCTCCGCTGGCACGCGCGCCCCGGGTTTCCCACGTGATGGAAGGGAATCTAATTCGCCGGGTGCAGCCCGAATACCCAGCCCTGGCAAAGCAGGCGCGCATTCAGGGAACGGTTGTGCTAAGGGCGGTGATCAATCGCGAGGGGATGATCCAGGATTTGCAGGTGCTCAGCGGCCATCCTCTGCTGGTTCAGGCGGCCATCAATGCCGTCCGCCAATGGCGCTACAAGCCCTACTATTTGAACGACCAGCCAGTCGAGGTGGAAACTCAGGTGACAGTGAACTTCAGCTTGTCGGGCGGGTAGGCGCACCTTTAACATTTGTCATTTCGAGCCGTCCGCAGGCGCGATAGCGCCGAGGGCGAGTCGAGGAACCTGCTGTACTCTTAGCTCGCGCGGGTGTAGCCCACCCGTAACCTCAGAGGCGCACTTTCCCCCGCTATAATCGAGCCAGTGGCCACCATCGAACTTGCCAAACGAGTCGCAACCCGTCCCACTTGGGCGGAAGTATCGTTGACGGCGCTGCGCCAGAATTTCCGCGCAGTGCAGAAACATATTGGGGCCGGGGTCACGGTTTGCGCCATCGTTAAAGCTGACGCCTACGGCCACGGCGCTGTCGAGTGCTCCCGTGCGCTGGAAGAAGAAGGCGCGCGCTGGTTTGGAGTGACTTCGCTCGATGAAGCGATTCCGCTTCGCGAAGCCGGTATGCGCGGCCGCATTTTGTTGTTGACAGGTTTCTGGCGCGGCGAGGAAGAGGAGATTGTCCGGCTTAACCTCACACCAACCGTCTGGGAGCCTGGCCAGATCGAGCTATTCGAAAAAGCCGCGGCACGGCTCGCGGCGAAACATTCGGTCCATCTCAAAGTGGACACTGGCATGGGACGCCTCGGAGCGTCACCGCAAGACCTGCGGCACATCGTCGCCGCGCTGAAGTCGGCGCCACATCTTATCGTCGAAGGCTTCTCGACACATCTGGCGTCTTCAGAAATTCTCGACGCGCCTTCTGTAGCAGAGCAGTTGCAGTCGTTCGAGCAGGTTCGGCAGTTCTTGCGCAATGAAGGCATCGATCCGCCGCTGATTCATGCGGCGAATACTGGCGCTGTAATCTCGCGGCGCGAATCGTGGAACACCATGGTGCGGCCCGGCATCGCGCTCTACGGTTATTTCTTGCCCTTTGAACGCGCGGGAAGGGAAGTGAGCGGCCGCGACCTGCGGCTAGGGGTCAAGCCGGTGCTCACCTGGAAGACACGCATTCTTTCGCTGCGTGACGTGCGTGCCAATCAGGCCCTCGGATACGGTGGCATCTACGTGACCAAGGCCCCGGCGCGGATCGCCGTGCTTCCCGTGGGCTATGCCGACGGCTTCAATCGCGCGCTGTCTTCGCGCGGTCGCGTCATTGTGCGCGAGCACTATGCCCCCATCGTGGGACGGATTTCCATGGACCTCACGCTGGTTGACGTTACCGGCTTGCCCGGAATCGAAGTGGGAGACGAGGCTATTCTGCTGGGATCTTCTGAGGGACTTAGCGTGGATGCGCGTGAGCATGCGGCGCTGGCGAATACTGTGCTGTATGAGATTCTGTGCGGAATTTCCAAGCGGGTGCCGCGGAGATTCGTCAGCTAACCCGCTCGGCCTTTCTGAGCTTCAACATACTTCCTCAGGACTGCGTTAATTGTGGTTTGGTAGCCTCTGCCGTGCTTGCGAAAGAAGGCCAGTACGTCGGGGGTCAATCCGCAGTGTGATCTGTTTCTTCGGTCCCGGCCAGAGAATTGCGTTGGCAAAAAACTCAGGGCCGAGTTCGGGCATCTCAGAGAGGTCGATGTCCGAATCCCGCATCGCGTCAATGCGTTTCCAATCTGTCCTGGAGCGCTTTTTCGTACCGTTTCCGTTCTTCATGATCTGCCCTCACTTTAGTGTAACTCCAGATGTAGCTACACTTCCAGATCCCTGCTTTGACGCTATAATCAGCACGAAATGGGCGGCATGTTTGAATCGTTTGGGTTTCTCGACAGAGGCTGGGACGTTCGCGTCCTCGAAGGCCAGTCACTACGTTCGGTACTCCTGTGCCTGTTGGCACTGGTGTTCGTCTTTGGAGGCGACACGGCCCTTATGGCTTACCAAGTTTTCCATCTACACCGTTTCGACTGGTCATTCGTCTTTATCTTGCCGCTTCTTACACTTCTCGCCTTTCGCTATGGGCGGTTAATCTATCGGCGACTCGGACAGTAACCACGTGGGTGTCGCATCCGGCAAGCACCCTCGCTAACCCCCATTTGCCCTGCTCAATGCCTATCTACGCCGTTCGCTGCCTCCGGCCTATTCACTTCGACACATGCTGCGCTATCTTTAAGAGACATGCCTTCTCGCTACGCCCAATGGATGTACGACTGGGAGAACCGGCTCACTTCGGTCGACAACAACCGCGTGGTGCGACCGCTGGAGTGGGGTGTGGAGTGGGCCCGCGACTGGCCCTGCCGCAACGGTTTCGGTCCCGGCCACACGCCCCATGCTGAAGATAGTGAGAAATTTCTCCGCGACTTCAATCGACGCATCGTAGCCGCCAGCGACGACTTCTTTTCTTATCGCAAGCCGGACGACTTTCGCCTGGAGCGGCGCGAAGTTCAGGTGTTCAGTACCCGCGAAGTGCCGGACCGAAAGTTGGAGGAAAAAGTTCGCGGCACCTACGCTGATTTTCTGCACTTCACTTCGCCGGTGCACTCGCCGTTTCCGGAAAACAATCTTGTCAACGCACGCTGGTTTCCGGTTCGCGGCAAACGCGCCGTGGTTCTCATGCCGCACTGGAATGCTGATGCCATCGCCTACACCAGTCTGTGTCAGGCGCTTAATCTGATTGGCATTTCGGTGTTGCGGCTGAGCATGCCCTATCACGACATCCGCATGCCCGCCGAAACCCGGCGCGCCGACTACGCCGTCTCCGCCAATATCGGCCGCACGCTCGACGCCGGCCGCCAGGGCGTCATTGATGCACGCTGCTGTCTGGACTGGCTCGAATCTCAGGGTTATAGCCGCCTCGGCATCGTGGGCACCAGCCTCGGTTCCTGCTACGCCTTTCTTGCTGCCGCGCACGATCCCCGCATCCGCGTGGCGGCTTTCAATCACGCCTCCACCTATGTGGCGGATGTGGTCTGGCACGGGCAATCTACGCGTCACATTCGCGAAGGCATCGAGTCGCAAATCGATCTCGACCGCCTGCGCCAGCTATGGAGCGCAATCAGCCCCATGTCATATTTCGAGCAGTTCGCGCGCTGCCCCAAGAAGTCGCTCATTGTTTATGCCGATTACGACCTGACTTTCCTGCCCGAGTTTTCCCGTGAAGCGGTCGGGCAATTCGAGGTGCATCACCTGGATCACAAGGTCGTGGTGCTGCCCTGCGGCCACTACACTACCGGAGAAACCCCGTTTAAATACATGGACGGCTGGCAGATCGCGTCGTTTCTGCGGACAGCGTTCGATAGCGTCTAGCCCGGTTTACCGTTAAACGCAGCACCATTCCAGGAGTTACAATTGACTCCGCGATCTATGTCTTGTGCGGTGGCAGACACGTTCGAGCAACGCCGCGGTGAGTTTTTGCTGAGTACCGATCGCGGCCGACTGGATCTAAGTGTGATCCATGGTTTCCTGACCGCGTGCTACTGGGCCAAAGGGATTCCGCGTGAAGTTGTGGCGCGATCCATTGAGAATTCATTGTGCTTCGGCGTCTACAAACAAACGCAACAGATAGGGTTCGCACGGGTGATTTCAGATTTCGCCACCTACGCTTACATCGGCGATGTATTCGTGCTGGAAGCTTTTCGCGGGCATGGTTTGGGAAAATGGATGATGGAAGCCATCATGAAACATCCTCAACTGCAGGGATTGCGCCGCTGGAGTCTGGTCACCCGCGATGCTCACTCGCTCTACCAGCCACTTGGCTTCACACCGCTGAAGAAACCTGAGAACTACATGGAGCTGCATAATCCGACCGTATACCAAAGCTTGTCCGGAGAAGTGAAATGAATAAGCCGAATCCTATGTCGCTTCCGCTGCTCGACGTCGACCCCGAAATCGCCGCTGCCATTGACAACGAAGTTCGGCGCCAGCATGAAGGCCTGGAACTGATCGCCTCGGAAAACTTCGTCAGCGAAGCCGTGCTTGAGGCCATGGGCTCGGTGTTCACCAATAAGTATGCTGAGGGTTATCCCGGCAAGCGTTACTACGGCGGCTGCGAGTACGCCGATGTCGTCGAGAACCTGGCCCGCGACCGCGCCAAGAAGTTGTTTGGGGCTGAATATGCCAATGTGCAGCCGCACGCCGGATCGCAAGCCAACATGGAAGCCTATAGCGCAATCATCCAACCGGGCGACACTGTCCTCGGCTTGAACCTGGCGCATGGCGGACACCTTACCCACGGACATCCTCTGAATTTCTCCGGCAAAACGTACAAGATCGTTCCCTATGGCGTCACCAAAGAGAGTGAGACCATCGACTACGACGATCTTGAAAAGCTTGCGGAAAGAGAACACCCCAAGCTCATCATCGGAGGAGGCAGCGCCTATCCTCGCATCATTGATTTCGCGCGTATGCGCAAGATCGCCGATAAAGTTGGCGCTCTCTTTCTAGTGGACATGGCCCACTTCGCCGGGCTGGTTGCCGGCGGCGTGCACCCCTCGCCGGTGCCGCACGCGCAGATCGTCACTTCGACCACCCATAAGACATTACGTGGACCGCGAGCCGGTATGATTCTCGCCAAACAAGAATATGGCGCTGCCATCGATAAAGTGGTCTTCCCCGGAGTGCAAGGCGGGCCGCTGGTGCACATCATTGCCGCCAAAGCTGTTTGTTTCCTCGAAGCCATGCAGCCGTCATTCCGCGACTACGCCCGGCAGATTGTTGCCAATGCCAAAGTCTTGGCCGAGACGCTCGCTGCCGAAGGCTTCCGCATTATTTCCGGAGGCACCGACACTCATCTCATGCTGGTGGACGTTTTCGCCAAAGGCATGTTGGGCAGCGAGGCCGAGAAAGCCCTCGGTGACGCCGGCATCACCGTCAACAAGAATGCGATACCGTTCGACACCAATCCGCCCATGAAACCGAGCGGCGTCCGCATCGGCACACCTGCACTGACTACACGCGGCATGAAGGAAGCAGAAATGAAGCAGGTCGGCCGCTGGATCTCGGAGGCTTTGCAGCATCGCACCGACGCTTCGGTACTGGGAAAGATCCGTAGGCAGGTGCTGGAACTGGCAGACAGCTTTCCGCTGTATCCCGAGCGCCGGGCCAAAGCCCAGGCGGAGGTCAGGGCCTGAGAGATTTTCTTTGCGGCCTTGGCTGGGTTTCTCTGCGAGCTTTGCGTTTCAAGCTTTGAGGCAGGGTTAGGCACAATTTCTCTGTGTCTCTCTGTGTCCTCTGTGGTTAAATCCTTGAGTGAAGGTCGCCATCGACATCCGGCGGGTCACCGAGTTCGGTGTCGGCACCTATACCCGTAATGTGGTTCGTGCGATCGCGCGTTTAGATCACGCCAATCAGTATTTCCTGATCGGGTCTCCACAAAAAGCCGCGGAAATCGGCCCGCTGCCCCCGAGCTTTAAAATCATTCCTTTGCTTGATGATGGCACCCGGGCACGAGGCTACATCGAGTTTCGCGCCATCCTCAAACGGCTGCGCTGCGACCTCGTCCACATTCCTCATCTCTTCTGGATGCCCCGGACCTTACCGTGTCCCTATGTCATGACCGTGCACGATCTGCTGGAATACATGTACCGCACGCGCACCCACTCCAGTGTACGGCGGTCGTTGCATCTTCATTTCACCCGCACCGTGTTGAAAGGCGCAGGCAGAATTCTGGCCGTTTCCAACTTCACCAAAAGTGAGATCGAGAACGTTTTTGGGATTCCGGCTTCCCACATCGAAGTGGTTTACAACGCCATCGACGAACGCTTCTTGCACGGACATGCCACCGACGCCGACCGCGCAGTCCTGGCGGAGCGCTATCTGATCAAATATCCTTTTCTGCTCTATGCGGGCAGCATCAGTCCGCCCAAAAACCTGGTGAGGATTATCGAAGCTTTCTCCGCGCTGAAGGCGGAACTGGAAAAGGAAGGAAAGTTCCCCGACCTGAAGCTGATCATCATCGGCGATGAGCTTTCCAAGCATCCCGACTTGCGCCGCACCGTGATTCGCAGCGGAGTACAGAACGACGTGCGCTTCCTGGGATTCATTCCCATCGAAATGCTGCGGGTGTTTTACGACGCTGCGAAGGTCTTTGTGTTCCCGTCATTGTACGAAGGCTTTGGCCTGCCGCCGCTCGAAGCCATGGCCCACGGTACTCCGGTGGTCACATCCAATACTTCGTCATTGCCGGAAGTGGTGGGCAACGCCGCCGTGCTGGTGAACCCCGAGAACGTTTTCGAGATCATGCGGGCGCTGCTGCACCTATTGCTCGATCAACCGGCTCGCGATGAGATCAAGACACGCTGCTACGAGCAGGCCAAGAAGTTTTCCTGGGATGTTTCCGCCCGCCGTATTCTTGAGGTCTACGCTGAGGTGGCGGGATCGCCGCGTACTGCCACTGATAGACGCCGGGCTGCCGAAACCATTGCCAGTTGATGAGCCGAGGCCATGGATAGGGACGGAGCTAGCGGCGTCTCTACGCAGTCTTGGTTAGCGGGTTTGAGGGCGAGATCAATGCCTGGCGGTGCAGCTTTTGCTCGATGCGCTTGCGGTCGGTTTCCGCGGTAGCGGCGGCTAGGCGTTTGCGCAGTTGGACAATTTTTTCCTTGCGAGTACGGCGCCGGCGAATCTCCGGGCGTCGGCTAGGTGCGGACATAGGGATAACTCCTCTGGATGGCTTGAATGACCTCTTTCATCATAGCCGCTGGGTGAGGATCGCGCAAAGGTGGTGCCGGTCTATCCGGCTTGCTCAACCGTCAGCTTCAGCCCCACCGCTTTGGTCACGGCGAACAATGGCGAGGTGTGAGGACGCGAGGATTCGGGAGACAAGCTCCGTTTCATGGGAGCGTCCTGGCCAGGCGGAATCCCATGATGTCGTTGCGGTAGTCCGCGGGATTGCGTTCTCGCGCGGCCGGTCGCAGCAGCCACACCGGAAACATCCACGAGCCGCCGCGATCGACTCGAAGGCAAGTGCCTTGGCTGTCCCTTGCCTTGGGGTCGCTCGAAGGGGCCTCGTTCGCGCGCCCGTCGGCGGGAATGCCGGCGTAGCTGTTGTCGTAACAGTCCTCGGTCCACTGCCAAACGTTCCCTGCCATGTCGTAAAGGCCGAATGCGTTCGGCGGCTTCGCGCCCACTGGATGTGTCTGGCCATGGTCGCAAAAAAGACCTTCCACTTTTTCGCAGCCTGAGTTGGCATTGAACCAGGCGTGGACAGGGGCGGCAGCGTCGTCATCGCCCCAGTAGAACTTAGTTGTCGTTCCGGCGCGAGCGGCATATTCCCACTCTGCTTCGCTGGGCAGCCGATAAGGCCCGTTGGCTGAGGCCGCGCCACCCGAATGCGCCTTGCGGTTTAACCACGCGATATAGGCACGCGCATCCTGCCAGCTCACGCACACGACGGGATCACGGTCCGTCTGCGCATGGCCGTCATTTTCCCAACTCAACTTCGGATCCTTTTCCCATTTGAAGATAGCGCGGCCGCGGCCGCAACCATCACCGGCGGGGTATCCTGACTCCCGAGCAAATGCCGCGTACTCGCCACGAGTGACGTCGTACTTGCCCAGGGCGAATGACGGCAATGAGACCTGACGTTGCGGAGCTTCATCAGCAACCGCGTACATACTGCCACCGTGACTCGCGGCCCAGGATTTTTCCTCGGCTGACGAGCCCATGGTGACGCTGCCAGTCGGGATCACCACCATCTCGGGACAATCTGGGCAATCGCGGAACGCGGTGCCCGGCGCCCGCTGCGAAGTCGGCTGCGATTCCTGCGCCTGGTGCCGTCGCGTGTCCGGGGGCACGAGGTTGTTGGAGCGATAGTAGACCACCAGCTGGCCGTAGTGCTCAGCGCTGTGCTCAATGGCGGCCATCCAGATGGATGAATTGTGGGCAAGCCGGTTCCCGAATTTCGATGTATTGTCTAGCCCCGCGTCGCCCTGCTGTTGAATCACTTGCGCTCCGTCTGCGACGGCCTCCTGCACGAACTTCACCACATCGGCCTTAGTCTTGAAAATATCGCGCGAAGGATTGTCGCCCTCGCCGAAGTCGGGCCCGAGGTTTGATCCGGAAATCCTGCGTATCAGGACGAAATCCAGAGCGGCGGCGTGCAGAAGATTCAGGGCAAAGGTGCGCTCGTCTTTCTGCAACTTGAAGTCGTACTTGTCTTCGGGAAAATCTTGGGCCATAGCTATGAGTTTGTTCCCGATGTCGTTCCACATGTTCAGCATCTCGTCTGTTCGGGAGCGCGCTGGACTCAGAGAATGATTCTGCGATTGCCCCTGACTGTAAAGACTGGTTGCGACGAGGGCAAGCAGAGCAAGCGCACGTACTGCGACTGCGGACTGTTTCGAAGACCGCGCCAACGAAAATTCCTCCGAGCACCGCTTCGCAGCCCGCTCAGGCCTCGCGAAGCGCAATCATGGGGTCGACCTTGGTTGCGCGCCGAGCTGGAAAATAGCTGGCGAGAACGGCAACGGCAAACAAAAGCAGAGGCACGATCACAAACACAGAGGGATCATGCGGGCGCACGCCGTAAAGCAAACTGCCCATCAACGACGCAGTGGATGCTGAAACGACCATGCCGGCTACAATTCCGAGGCCCGCCAGCACTATACCCTTTTGCAAGAACAGCTTCAGGACGCGGCCTCGCCCGGCCCCCAAGGCCATTCGAATACCGATCTCGCGGGATCTTTGGCTGACCATATAAGCCAACAAGCCGTAAATTCCGATGGAAGCAAGGAGTACCGCGAGTCCGGCAAATCCGCCCACCAGGTCGGCAGGGAAACGGCGTGAAGCCAGTGACCGATCAAGGATGTCATTCATAGAGACAACATTGAATACGGGTAAGCCGGGATCAATGCTCTGGATTTCGTGCCGAATCTGTGGTTCGAGCAGGGTCGCGGGCAGAGACGTCCGCAACACCACGCTCACTTGCTTGCTGGGGTCTTGATAGGTCGAAACGTAGATGTGGGGAACGCCATCGATGTCGAGACCGTCACTCTTGATGTCCTTAATGATGCCCACGACGGTCGTCCATGGCTGGGTAGGGTCGTGTCCGAACCGCACTTGGCGGCCCAGCGGATCGCGATCCGGCCAATATTTACGAGCGGTGCTTTCATCAATGATGGCCACCGGCTGTTTGCCGTCTTCATCGCCCTCGGTGAATGAGCGGCCGCGCAGGAGCGTCGCCTGCATCACCTTAAAATAATCGGGGCTTATCCGAATTCTCTCAGCGCGCAGATCCTGCGAGGACTCGACCGGTCTATCTTCAATCGCTAAGCCTTCAATCCTCAAGCCACCGACCGCATTGGGGTTGCTATTGGTGGTCGGTAGAGATGAGGTGGTTGCGGCGAGTTCTACTCCCGGAATTGCCTTCATGCGCCGCAGCAACTCACGATCAAAGGTGGCCTTACCAGGAATACCGAGATACGGATCCGTCTTCGGATCGTTGGGATTTCCTAGCCATGTGTTTGCCGTGACGACCTGAGTTGGATTAAAGCCTGGATTTTCCTGCAACAGGTCCCGCAGCGTAAGCAGCAGCAAGCCGGCTCCCACCATCAGTATGACGGCAAACGCCAGCTCCGAGACGATTAGAACATCCCGCAATCGGCCGGTCGAAGTGCTGTAGCCGGAACCGCGACTGCCTTCACGAATGGCCGAGGAGAGAGCAACTCTCGCCGAATGAAGCGCTGGCGCAAGTCCAAACACTAAGCCGGTAACAATGGAAATCAGCAGAGCGAACGCCAGCACCACCCAGTCGATTCGTATTTCGTTGAGCCGGGGAACGTTCGCTGGCACAAAGCGCAGGATGAAACCCAAAGTAGCAACCGCGGTTGCAATTCCCGCAGCACCGCCGATGAGCGACAGCAGCATGGACTCGGCCAGCATCTGGCGCACTATGCGGCCGCGGCTTGCCCCCAGCGCTAACCGCACCGCCATCTCTTGTTGTCGGCCCGAAGCGCGCGCCAAGAGGAGATTGGCAAGGTTCAACGATACGATGAAAACGATCAGGATTACCGCACCCAGTAACACCAGCAGCATGGGCCGAACCTTGCCTACCAAAGTTCCTTGCAATGGTTGAATCTCGATTGTCCATTGCGCCTGCGGCGGATAATCGGTGGGAAAGTCGTGCCGCAATTCGGCGGCCATGGCAGTGAGCCGCGCCTGAGCTTGCGCCAGTGTCAGGCCAGGCTTAAGTCGTCCGATTCCAGATCCTAAAACCCGGTTACCACGGATTGGCGGGGGAAAGGGATCTCCGCTCAGTCCGCCGGCGCCAAACACGTCCACGTCGCCGGAAACTGTCGGTCCGGGATGGCGAAATCCGCGTGGCAGGACCCCGATAATTGTGAAGGGATCAGTGTCGAGCAGGAGAGTACGGCCGACAACATTCGGATCGGCGCCATAGGCACGGTGCCACAGTCCATCGCTGATCACGGCCGTTGAAGCGAAACCGGGCACGAAGTCCTGCGGACCAAACAACCGTCCAATTTGCGGGGTCACACCCAGCATGGAAAAGTAGCTGAAACTTCCATTGACCGCCTCGAGACGCTCGGGCT